>Ga0075520_1001438_pt1 | contig 11421 bp, 10 predicted proteins | sample NGEPerB_FD_75100 | JGI IMG/M metagenome (GOLD analysis project Ga0075520, IMG submission 75100) | Arctic peat soil microbial communities from the Barrow Environmental Observatory site, Barrow, Alaska, USA - NGEE PermafrostAB12-B | ecosystem: Environmental > Terrestrial > Soil > Wetlands > Peat ... | reverse complement strand
GTGCAAAAGTAAGCCCAATATTTTTATTCACAAAATTTTAAAATTATTTTCTCCCACTGATACTCAAATGTTATCTTTGTGCGGTTCAGAAAAAAATGAACCTGTGCGAATAATATTTTGCCAGACAATTTGTTATCATTAATAGTTGGACAAATCAGGACGTGTTTAAAAAGATCAAGGTAATTGATAATATTTCGGGGCTTCAGAGCTTTCAGCTCATGAGGTTCACTATCTTCCTGATCATTAGCGTGGTATTCACTAAGAGCCATCTTACGAGATCTGAGATAGGATCGTGGGAGATGTTCCTTTTCATAGCCGGGCTGATGAGCTTTTTCTGGGTTACCGGCATCATCCAGTCATTGCTTCCACTTTACCATCGTAATAAGACATTCAGGCGGTTTGGCGATCCCGGAACAGGAAAATCGCCAGAGATATTCAATGCATTTCTTTTATTGTGCTTCTTCAGCCTTCTGATTTTTGCGCTCGGGCAATCACTTAAGGGAAGTTTTTCAGTTTTCCATTTCAAAGGTAATGTACCGTTCTTAAACCTTCTTCTTCTATATATCCTGCTCAGCAGTCCGGTTTGTCTTATTGAATATATCTATATGCTGAATAACCGTTCTTACAGGATATTTCAATATGGCCTCTATACCTTCAGCGCACAGCTTGTTCTGGTAATTACCCCGATTCTTTTAGGAAAAGATATTATCTGGTCTGTTTATGGCCTTCTTATAATAACCGGAGTAAGATGGATATGGCTTATAATTTTGCTCAGGAGGTACTCTGAGATGAAGGTTTCGTGGGAGTTCATGAAAGAGCACCTTTATCTCGGATTGCCACTTGTAATCGCTTCGCTTATCAGCGGATCGGCACAGTATACCGATGGAGTTATTGTGTCAGCTGTATACCGTGACCCCGCAGTTTTTGCCTGGTTCAGGTATGGTGCCAAGGAGTTTCCGCTTGTCCTCCTCCTCGCAAACGGACTGAGCAATGCTATGCTTCCCGAGTTTTCAACACGATCCAGCATGAAGGAGGCGCTCGAAAAAATTAAACTCAAGTCAAAGAGGCTGATGCATTTCCTTTTTCCTTCCACGATGCTCCTCATGCTTTTTACCAGATGGTTTTACCCTCGCCTCTTTAACCCTGAATTCCAGAAGAGCGCAGATATTTTCCTGATTTATACCTTGCTGATAATACCCAGGCTGGTTTTCCCGCAGACTATCATAGTGGGACGGAAAAAGACCAACATCAGCCTTTTAGCAGCCGTTATTGAGATTTCCCTGAATATACCTCTCAGCCTGCTGATGATCAAGTGGGGATATAATATTGTTGGAGTCGCCCTTGCAACATTCATTGTTTATACGATTGAAAAAATCTTTCTGGCAGGGTACCTCTGGAAGGTCATGAAAATAAAGCCCTCGGAATATATACCGCTCAAGGTGTACGGAATATACTGCTTCCTTCTCTCTGTCCTATTCATACTTATCGACCACAGGATCATTGATATTCATTAGAATAGTCCCGGTTCGAAATTGCTGAATTCCGTTTGTAAAAAATGTTTTTATATTTGTGATCAACTGGCCTGAAAAGGATCCATGACCTTAATTTAATAGTAATCAGATTTTTAGCTATGAATACTGTTGAAGTACTTACAAAAGACGAGAGACAAGAGTTCCATGATTTCTCAAAGCGGTTATACAAGGATGATCCTTGCTGGGTTTGTCCGCTTGATTCAGTTATTGAGTCAATCTTTGATCCCGGGAAAAACCATTCTTTCGAACACGGGGAGGCCATCAGGTGGATTCTTAAAGATGACGATGGAAAATCAATCGGCCGTGTGGCGGCATTTATCGATAACGTGAGGTCTGACGCAAACAGACAGAAAACCGGAGGAATGGGATTCTTCGAGGTTATTGAGGATAAGGATGCTGCATTTTTCCTCTTCGATAAAGCGCGTGGATGGCTTTCGGAAAGAGGAATGGAAGCAATGGACGGTCCGATAAACTTTGGAGAAAACGACAACTTCTGGGGTCTGCTGGTTGACGGTTTCATCAGGCAGGGTTATGGCATGCCATATAATAAGAAGTACTACATGGAGTTTTTCGAAGCGTATGGTTTCAGAAATTATTTTGAGCAGATATCATGCCACAGGAATGTGAGGGAGAAGGGTAATATAATGACAAATTTCCCTGATCGCATAATGAAGGTTGCGGAATGGCTGACAAAAAGACCAGGTTATTCATTCCGGCATTTTGAGTTCAGAAATGCCCATAAATACATTGATGACTTATGCCATATTTATAACACTACCTGGATATATATGAAGGATGACTTTACACCTCTCGATCCGGAGATCCTTCATGAATCACTCAAGAATGCAAAACCTATACTTGATGAGGAATTGGTGTGGTTTGCATATTATAATGACAGCCCAATTGGATTTTTTGTAATGTTTCCGGATCTCAACATGATCCTTCGCCATTTTAACGGGAAATTAACCCCCTGGAACATGATCAGGTTCGTATATTACAAGCTTACCCATGAGATGAACAGGGCAAGAACTGTTGTGGGCGGAGTAATTCATTCACATCAGAATACAGGGGTGGAAGCTGCTATCTTTTACCAGTATTACCAGACTTTTAAAAATAAACCCTGGATAAAGGAGCTTGATATGTCGTGGATCGGTGATTATAACCCCAAAATGATCGCAACCTATGAAGCTCTTGGTGCAAAAAGAGTCAAGACCCATATTACTTACAGGTACATGATTAACGACACACTTAAATTCATAAGATTCAAAGACGAAATGGCAGAGAAAAATGCCGGCTTGTATAAAAACAGGCATAAAGATCAATAATTTGCAATTAACTTTTGCAGATTAAATTTAGTTCATTACTTTTGCAGTCCCTTAAGAGGGGCATAATACAGGTTAGGAAAACAATAAAATTTACAGCAATGAAACAGGGAATACATCCGGAGAATTACAGGTTCGTGGTATTTCAGGATATGTCGAACGGTTACTCTTTTCTGAGCAGAACGACTGCTCCGTCAAAAGAGAACATCAAATGGGAAGACGGGAATGAATATCCTCTTATCAAGCTTGAGATTTCAAATACTTCTCATCCTTTTTATACCGGTAAGATGAAGCTCGTTGACACCGCAGGGAGGGTCGATAAATTCATGAACCGTTACAAAGACCACATTTCCAAGAAGAAATAACCGGAATATATTAAGTATACGATTAAAAGGGCTTCTTAAAGGGCCCTTTTTTTGCACCTGTACTCACCCCCCAGCCCCACTTTGCATTGTAGCTTCATTTATTTGGCATAATCATTGCAATGATCCCATTCAGGTTAATTGATAAAATATTAAGTAATTTTGACTCTTTGATAAAGAGGGAAGGTAATAATATATATGGAAAAGAAATTCAGAAGAACCGTCAGTGAGTTTTTAATCCCTGATGTTCTTGACGGAGATGGTGATATTATTCCGATAATTGCCGATGGTGAAGAAGGTGACCTTGAGGATATTGATATACCGGAAACAATTCCGGTCCTTTCATTGCGCAACACGGTTCTTTTTCCCGGGGTAGTGCTCCCTATATCAATAGGGCGGCCACGGTCCATTCAACTGATTAAAGATGCCTACCGGAATGACAAGATTGTAGGAACCGTCGCTCAGAAAGATCCGGATATGGAGAATCCGGGATACGACGACCTTCACTCTGTGGGTACGATAGGCCAGATAGTCAAGCTTCTGGAGATGCCCGATGGCTCCACAACTGCAATTATCCAGGGACGTAAAAGAATGGTTCTCAGCGAACTGGTTTCTGATGATCCCTATTTCGTGGCGCGTGTCAAATCTATGCCCGAACGAAAACCCGAGCCTTCCAGCAAGGACTTCGATGCAATTGTAGGTTCACTGAAGGACCTCTCTCTGAAAATAATCAAGATCAATTCCAACATAAGTCCCGAAGCTTCATTTGCCATTAAGAATATTGAGAATAACACTTACCTCATAAACTTTATCTGCTCAAACACTGACATCAAAGTTCAGGATAAGCAGAAACTCCTGGAAGTTAATAGTATACGCGACAGAGGATTCATGCTGCTCGAATTCCTCGTACAGGAGATTCAGGTTCTGGAGCTTAAAAACGAACTGCAGTCAAAAGTCAAAATTGACCTTGATCAGCAGCAGAGGGAATTCCTTCTTCACCAGCAGCTGAAGACCATTCAGAATGAGCTTGGCGGAAATCCAGCCGAAAAGGAAATTGAGGAGTATCAGAAAAAAGCCGAAACGAAAAAATGGACAGAAGAAGTTAAGCAAGTATTTGATAAAGAGCTTGATAAACTTCGTCGTCTGAATCCTGCCGCCGCCGAATACTCTGTTCAGGTCAACTATATTCAGACTCTTCTTGATCTTCCGTGGTGTGAATATACCCTGGATAACCTCGACCTTAAAAATGCAAGAATGGTGCTCGATTCTGACCATTTCGGCCTCGACGACGTCAAGGAAAGAATACTCGAGCACCTGGCGGTGCTGAAGCTGAAAGGCGACCTTAAATCGCCTATCCTTTGTCTTTACGGTCCTCCCGGAGTTGGAAAAACATCATTGGGAAAGTCGGTTGCAAGAGCTCTTGGCAGAAAGTATGTCAGAATGTCATTAGGAGGACTTCATGATGAAGCGGAGATCCGCGGACACAGAAAAACATATATCGGAGCAATGCCGGGCAGGATCGTTCAAAACCTGAAGAGGGCAGGGTCCTCAAATCCTGTTTTTATACTTGACGAGATAGATAAAGTCGGACAGGATTTCAGGGGAGATCCGTCTTCTGCATTGCTTGAGGTTCTTGATCCTGAGCAAAACAGCACTTTCTTCGATAATTTCCTTGAGATGGAATACGACCTCTCAAAGGTGCTCTTCATAGCAACAGCCAATACCCTTTCGACAATCAGTCCTGCTCTTCGCGACAGGATGGAGACTATCGAAATTACAGGATATCTCGTGGAGGAAAAGCTTGAAATAGCAAAACGACATCTGCTTCCCAAACAGCTGGAGAATCATGGAGTAACCGCTGATCAGCTGAAGGTGCCTGCCGATATAATGGAAAAACTTATCGAAATGCATACCAGGGAATCCGGTGTGAGGGAACTCGATAAAAAACTGGCTAAGATCGTAAGAGTTACAGCCAAAAGCATTGCATCAGAATCAAAGTACAACCCGGTGCTTTCCGAAAAAATGCTGGGCGAGATGCTCGGCCCGCCAAGATATACCCGCGATATTTATTCCGGTAACGATCAGGCAGGAGTGGTGACAGGTCTGGCATGGACTGCAGCCGGAGGTGAGATATTATTTGTCGAGACCAGTATCAGCAGCGGTATTGGCAAGCTTACTCTTACCGGCAACCTTGGCGAGGTAATGAAGGAATCGGCAATTATTGCCCTTGAATACCTCAAGGCAAATAATTCACTGCTTGGATTACCTGATAACTTCTCCGACAAATGGAACATTCATATCCATGTCCCGGAGGGAGCGATACCAAAGGACGGACCCTCGGCTGGAGTCACCATGGCCACCTCAATTGCGTCGGCCTTTACCCAGAGGAAGGTAAAAAAATATCTTGCAATGACCGGAGAAATAACTCTTCGTGGAAAAGTTCTACCTGTCGGCGGAATCAAGGAGAAGATACTTGCTGCCAAACGGGCAAAAATCAAGGAGATAATCCTTTCGGAAGAGAACAGGAAAGATGTGGAGGATATAAAGTTTATTTATATAAAAGGGTTGAAGTTCCATTATGTTGAAACAATCATGGGCGTGCTAGAACTTGCACTTCTTAAGCAGAAAGTCAGCAATCCCAAAAAAATATCATTCGAATGAAAAAAATAGCTGTTTTCCCGGGGTCATTCGACCCGTTCACAATTGGTCATGAAGGTATCGTACGAAGGGGTCTCGACCTCTTTGATGAGATAATTATCGCTGTGGGCGCCAATGCCCTGAAAACGAGCTACTATTCCCTGGAGACAAGGAAGAAAATGATATCAAAAGTTTTCAAAAATGAGCCCCGTGTTAAAGTTGATCATTATGAAGGACTTACAGTCGACTATTGTAAAAGGAAAGGGGCCGGGTATATTCTCAGGGGACTAAGAACTGCGGCAGATTTCGAATTTGAGAGGGCCATCGCTCAGGTCAACGAGGCAATGGAGCCGGGTCTTGAATCTATATTCCTGCTTACTGTTCCTGAACATTCTTTCATAAATTCCACGATTGTACGCGACATTATCCGCAGCGGAGGCGATGCTTCGAAGTTTGTGCCAGCTTCAATAAGTCTTAAGGATTACAAAAGAGAAAAAGTCTAGGTTTTGAAGATGGACGAATTAATAAGGTCCATCAGTGAAAGCCATGCACTGCTTTTTAAATTGCTGATCTCATCCGGAAGGAGCCATTCAACGCTTGTTATTCCCTCTTTTACCTGCGGCTCGATGATCATTTTACCATCATAATCCATCAGGAACCAGTTTGTTTTTTTCAGGTAGGATATTCCTTCCCAGGAATAAGTATGATAGCTTGGCTGAAGCTCTTTAACTATTTTGTGGCCTTTTATTCCGCACTCTTCGCTGACTTCACGCAAGGCACAGGTTTCAGGCTCTTCTCCTTCCTCGATATGGCCTTTCGGGAGATCAAGCTTCCCCTTCTTCTCAATAAAAAGATATCTTCCAGACGAATGCTTTACCAAACCTCCGGCCGCATATACTTCAGTGAAGTAGATCCTGAATATTTTCCATATATGCTTTATATCGGGACCGTAAATGTTTATTGCCTCGAATTGAGGATTTGCCAGGAATTCTGAAATTATTTTATAAAGTTCAACGGTGTCGTAAAACTTATGAAATAAGCCGTATTTTTGTAACCGGTCAGGTTCAGAACTTAAGAGTATGAATCTGTTTTCGAAATGAACTTTATACATTTTTTTATGGAAAAAAGTGCAAATAGGATTGCCGAATATCTTTTACAAATTAAAGCAATTAAATTGCAACCGTCAAATCCTTTTACATGGGCGTCGGGATGGAAGTCTCCAATTTATTGCGATAACCGCAAAACTCTTTCATTTCCTGAAGTAAGATCATATATCCGGGACTCCTTCACACAACTTATAAAAGGGCTTTATCCGGATGCTGAATTGATTGCCGGAGTAGCAACGGGAGCCATTTCACATGGGGCTCTGGTGGCTGATAAAATGGAATTGCCGTTTATTTACGTAAGGTCTGAGGCCAAGGAACATGGTCTTGGAAACCAGATAGAAGGATACTACCTGAAGGGGCAGAAAGTTATAGTTGTCGAGGACCTGATTTCAACCGGAGGAAGTAGCCTCAATGCCGTAAAAGCTCTCAGGGAAGCAGGATGCGATGTACTTGGAATGATAGCCATCTTTACTTATGAATTTCAAAAAGCTGCCGATGGTTTTAAATCTGCCGGCTGCCGGCTTGATACGTTATGCAATTATTCAGTCCTGATAGAGACTGCCGTTAAGGCAGGATATGTAACTGAAGCTGATTTGGAAACACTCAGGAAGTGGAGACTCGATCCTTCAGTTTGGGGAGTAAAATAACTTAACAGATTACAGATGGCTGAAATATCAACGTTTGAGAGCAGGACCGGAAGGATTAGCTGCAGTGCCGCAAAAGCCTTTGATTTCTTAACCGATCTCAGGAATTTTATACAATTTATTCCCGCTGATGCAATCAGGGACCTGGTTATTGATGCTGATTCATGCAGCTTTCAAGCCGACATGCTGGGAATTGTGGAGATTCATATTTCAGAAAAGGTGCGTACGGAGAAAGTAGTCTATACCGGTACAATGCCTCATGTAAAAGATTTTTCCATGGCAGCTAATATAAGGGATAACCCGGCTGGGAATTCCGATATTAAATTGTTTATAAGGGCTGAATTAAACCCTTTTCTGAAAATGATGGCGGCTGAACCTGTAAAAAGGGTGCTCGGGAAAATAATTGATGAGATGGAGAAATTCAGGGACTGGGAAACCACTACCTGACATATTCGATTTCTTTAAAATCAAATTCCGCCGGCTTGCAGTTCTCATCTTCAATTATCAGCCTGCCATACTCCGATATTCCTTTCGCCATTCCTCTGAAGAGCTTCCCTTCCGATCTGTAAAAATGCCATTCATTTAGCCAGTACATACGAGAAAGGTATTCATTCTTAAGTTGTCCCAGTCTTCCGGACATTAGCTGTTCATACCTTTCTTCGAGACATACAAGAACCTCTTCCAGGCAAACTTTACGATCATATTCTATTCCGGTTGTAATGCTTAGCGAAACAGGATTTGGAACCGATGAAGGGAATTCGACCTGGTTTATATTAATGCCGATTCCTGCAATTGTACTTTCAAGAGTACCACCCAAAATCGAATTCTCGATGAGGATACCTGCTATTTTGTCATCATCTATATATATATCATTGGGCCACTTTATTTTAATTCCGGGAAGATGGTTGTCGGCAAAATCGCATATCGCAAGAGAAATTGCCATTGAAATAAAGAACTGGTCCTCTGGTAGAATAGATCTTGGATTCAGTATTATGCTGATTAACAGATTTTTACCTCTTTCGCTTTCCCATCTGTTTCCAGCCCTTCCTTTACCTGATGTTTGGAAATCAGTATATATTACACACCCTTCGGCAGCCAATCCTTCCTTCAGCATGAGCGATGCCTGAGAATTTGTTGATGTCAGTTCCTCAGAATAAATAGTTTGAGATCCTATGATCATGATTGTTAATTAATTAACAGATCGGGAACCGTAATTCGCAACTAATATTTTTCATCCCTTCGTTATTGGCACTGAAATTGCAAATATGCTCTTCTGTGGCAAAAATACAGATAAAAGTTTGTACTTTTGCGACTTGATATCTAACTGATAATTATTGATGAAGAAAAGATCAGACAGTGCAGTAGTTCTTTTAGAGAGTATTTTAAAAGGAATTTTTGAAAAGCAGGGAATTAATGTAATTAAAATAGATCTGCGGAAACTTGAAAGCAGGATAGCTGATTATTATATTATCTGTCATGGTACATCTACGACCCAGGTCGATTCAATATGTGATTCAGTTGAAGATACCGTAAGGGAGAAAACAGGGGAGAAGCCCATTCATGTGGAGGGTCTTGAAAACTGCTTCTGGGTGCTCCTTGATTTCGGAAATGTTGTAGTTCATATTTTCCTGGAGGAATACAGGAACTTTTACAGTCTCGAGTCGTTGTGGGCTGATGCTGTAATTGAAACAGTAGAAGATAAAATAAAGCAAGTAAAGTAATTATGGCAACTGAGAATAATAATACATCGCCCGAGAAAAAGAACGACAAGAATCCAAAGTTGCGTTTCAATTCTAACTGGATTTTTGCTATCCTGGCGATCTCTTTCATCCTGTTCGAGGTGATGATCGGCGGAAAGTCAGTGAAAAAGGCTTCCATAGGCATGATAAAGGATATGATAACCAGCCATGATATTGAGAAGATTGTTGTTGTAAACAAGGAGCAGGCTGAAATATACCTGAATGCTGATGCGGTAAAATCAGGAAGATATCCCGACATTTCGAAACCAGGCGGAAATATGGGCCTTCAGGTTCCCAAACCTCAATACACATACAATATCGGTGATATAGCCAGTTTTGAGCCTCAAATTATTGAGGCACAGAAGGGCGCAGGTTATACTGAAAAGAATTTTATTTATCCTGAGTATGAGACAAGAAAGAATTATCTGGGAGATATTCTTTCATGGCTGATACTTCCTGTCATTCTGATTGTTTTCTGGATATTCATGATGAGACGCATGGCCGGCGGAGGAGCAGGCAATGCCGGAGGGATATTCAGTGTCGGGAAATCAAAGGCACAGATCTTCGACAAGGATACCAATGTTAAACTCAATTTCAACGATGTTGCAGGGCTTGAAGAGGCTAAAACCGAAGTGATGGAGATAGTCGATTTCCTCAAGAACCCTAAAAAATATACCACCCTGGGAGGGAAAATACCCAAGGGAGCCCTGCTTATTGGCCCTCCGGGAACAGGGAAAACCCTTCTTGCCAAAGCAGTTGCCGGTGAGGCAAATGTGCCTTTCTTCTCATTATCAGGTTCCGATTTCGTTGAAATGTTCGTCGGTGTCGGTGCTTCGAGAGTAAGGGATTTATTCAAGCAGGCAAAGGAAAAAGCCCCATGCATTGTTTTCATTGATGAAATTGATGCTGTAGGGAGAGCCAGAGGGCGCAATGTAAATTTTGGTTCTAACGATGAACGCGAGAATACTTTAAACCAGCTATTGACAGAGATGGATGGATTCGGCACCAATTCAGGAGTGATTATACTTGCTGCAACCAACAGGGCCGATATTCTTGACAGGGCACTGTTAAGGGCCGGCCGTTTCGATCGTCAGATCCACGTTGAACTGCCTGATCTTAAGGAGAGAGAGGCTATATTCAAGGTTCATCTGCGGCCCATTAAGCTTAACAAGGATTTTGATATCACTTTTCTTGCAAAGCAAACTCCGGGCTTTTCGGGAGCTGACATTGCTAATGTATGCAACGAAGCAGCTCTTATTGCCGCCAGAAAAAACAAAACAGTTGTTGAGAAACAGGATTTTCTTGATGCCGTCGACAGGATAGTCGGCGGACTGGAAAGAAAGAATAAGATCATATCAATCGGAGAAAAGAAAACAATAGCATATCATGAGGCAGGTCATGCTACAGTAAGCTGGCTGCTGGAATATGCAAGCCCGCTCGTTAAGGTAACAATAATACCCAGGGGAAGAGCGCTCGGCGCTGCCTGGTATCTTCCCGAAGAGAGGCAGATAACTACCCGCGAACAGCTTCTTGATGAGATGGCTTATGCCCTGGGAGGCAGGGCATCTGAAGAGCTTGTATTTGGAAAGATTTCAACAGGTGCATTGAGCGACCTGGAGAAAATAACAAAACAGGCATATGCCATGGTCTCATTTTTCGGAATGAGCGACAAGGTCGGAAATGTAAGCTTTTATGATTCATCAGGTCAGTCTGATTACGGATTTACCAAACCATATAGCGAAAAAACTGCAGAAATCATTGATAATGAAGTAAAACAGGTCATCGATGAATCATATATCAGAGCTAAGGAAGTGCTGAAAGCCAATATGAAAGGATTGGTGGAGCTTGCAGAGTTGCTTCTGGAAAAGGAGGTTATTTTCAGTGAGGATCTCGAAAGGATCTTCGGAAAGAGAAAGGCCGACCAGGTAAAGGAGGCTAAGGAAGCAGAAGAAGCATTGACTAAAGAGGCTGTGGCTAAGATAAATGTGGAAAATCCGGTTGCTGAAACTGAAACAGCCCCGAAGAAAGCACGGAAGAAAAAAACTTCCGGTACTGAAACTGAGAGCGGCGATCCGGGGG
>Ga0075520_1001437_pt1 | contig 11423 bp, 11 predicted proteins | sample NGEPerB_FD_75100 | JGI IMG/M metagenome (GOLD analysis project Ga0075520, IMG submission 75100) | Arctic peat soil microbial communities from the Barrow Environmental Observatory site, Barrow, Alaska, USA - NGEE PermafrostAB12-B | ecosystem: Environmental > Terrestrial > Soil > Wetlands > Peat ... | reverse complement strand
GGGCTTCACAGGAAGCAGTGAGCCCGGTCACAAAAGCGGGTGACTCTTGCCCGAGTTCGCTGACCTCGTGCCGCGGCCGAAGCTAGCTTCGAGCTTTGAATCCTTCGTCCAGTGATCTCCATATGCGACTTTCCTGCCTGTCAACACTCGATTTACGTTTGCGGTTTAGCGCTTTAGTGGCATAATCGAGCCAACTTCCCGGCAGATTCGCGTGAAGGTATGACTTTGCGGCCATCTTCGTCTTCTCGCAGGTTTCTGTCCCGGCTCCGGGCGTCGGCGCTCCGGTTCGAAGACCGGCGCGTGGAGCATGTGCTGGCGTTTTCACGTTTGTTTCTGGCACTTACGTCCCTTGTCGCCTGGGAGATCCACCCTGTCGCTAGCGGCCCCTATTACCACTTCGGGCAATTTATCCTGCTGGGCTACATCGCCCACAGTCTGCTGCTGCTGGCGCTGCTGCGGATACATCGCGTACCGACTCGGGGCTTCGTAGTTTGGGCCCAGGTCAGCGACATCGCCTGGCCCGCACTTTTGTGTCTGTTCGCCGATGCGCCCAATAGTATCTTTTTTATTTTTTTTCTCTTTGCCATGCTGGCGGCGGCTTTCCGATGGGGCTTTGTGGAAACCATGACAACCGCCATGATCGGGACCGGGCTGTTGCTATTTCAAGCGGCGGTGGTGAGGTACGGACCTCCCTTGCTGCGGCATATGCTGTCAACCAACGTGGACGCCCCGCGGCTGGTGCTGCGTTGTGGTTTTCTGTTGTTGACCGGATTCCTGCTGGGCTTTCTTGCCGAAGGGGAGAAGGAACTGCGGGCCGAGATCGATCTGACCAATCGACTCCTGTCGCTGTCCCGGGTCGGCGGCCGTTTCGCGGTGGCCCTGCACGACGCGCTGCTGGAACTGGGCCAAGTCTTTGACAGTCATCAGGTGTACGAAGTTGTCTGCCAGAGCAGCACGGGGCGCGTCTATAAGTGGGTAACTATGGCCTCTCCGGAGCGGCCCGTCGCAACCCGAGAAATTGCTCCAGATCAACAGGCGGCTGAGCTCATGCGGGGTTATCCTCACACCTTCTACATGCACAGCACGGGTCAGAAACAGAAAAACCGTATCGCCGCCCTGGACGACGAAGGACGGCGGCTGGACGAGTCGCAGCTCCAGCATCTGCCCATGCCTGTCCCTGGGGCCCATTCGGTTCTGGTGGTAAGCCACGAGATGGGACGGGACTGGACTGGCCGGTTTGTGGTGGTCAACGGTTACGTCGGCCGCCGCCGCGAACTGGAACTGCGTTTTGCGCAGAACATCATGCGCCAGGTTGGACCCGCGCTGTATTCCGTTTATCTCTTTCGCCATTTTCGTTCCCGGGCTGGGGCGGTGGAACGCGCCCGGGTAGCGCGCGAGTTGCACGACACCGTGATCCAGTCCCTGATCAGTATCGAGATGCAAATCGATGTGTTGCGCCGCCGCGGTACCAATGATTCTCAACTCCCCTCCGAGTTGCAACGAGTCCAGGGTTTGCTACGCCAGGAGGTCTTGAACCTTCGCGAACTGATGCAGACCATGCGGCCTCCCGATGTCGGGCCGCATCAATTCCTTGACTTTATCGCCCAACTCGTAGAACGTTTTTCCAGAGACACCGGGGTGGCCGCCCGCTTTGTCTCCGAATTGCAGGAAGTCACCCTTCCCGCAGCCACCTGCCGCGAGCTGGCCAGGGTGGTGCAAGAGGGGCTGGTCAATATTCGAAAGCACAGCGGCGCACAGTCGGCCATGGTGCACTTCGGCTCGCAAAACGGTGCGTGGAAGCTGGTAATTGACGATGACGGCAAGGGCTTTCCTTTTACCGGCCGCTTCACCTTGAGCGAGCTCGACGACTTCCGCCGCGGACCGACCGTCATCAAGGAACGAGTCCGGGCAGTGGGGGGAGACATGGTGCTGGAATCGAGTCCGGGCCACGGATCCAAGCTCGAAATCACCATTCCGCAGAAAGGAAACGAGTCCTATGGATAAGAACGACCCGTCGGTGCGCATTGTCATCGCCGATGACCACACTATCTTCCGCGATGGCCTGCGCCGCTTGCTGGAGGCCGAGCCAGAATTGGAAGTTGTAGGCGAGGCGGCTGACGGCGCCGAGGCCGTCACGCAAACCCGCCGCCTGACTCCTGACATTCTTCTGCTGGACTTGGCGATGCCAAGGGTGCCGGGAATGGATGCGTTGCGCGAGCTGTCGACCGCGGAGGAGGCAACCAACACCAAGATCATCGTGCTCACGGCGGCGGTCGAGCGTCTGCAGATCGTTCAGGCGCTGCAGATGGGGGCGCGCGGTGTGGTCATGAAGGAAGCCGCCACCCAATTGCTGATGAAAGCCATTCGCACCGTCATGGGCGGCCAGTACTGGATCGGCCGCGAAGCCGTCGGCGATATTGTGGACTTCATGCGCACCAATGCCTCGGGGGAGAAGGCGCCACGAAACTTCGGCCTTACCAAGCGCGAAATGGAGATCCTGGCCGCCATCGTTGCCGGGCTCAGCAACAAGGAGATTGCGCGCCGGTTTACGCTCAGTGAAGACACGGTGAAACATCACCTCACCAACATCTTCGACAAGGTTGGGGTTGCCAGCCGCCTGGAACTGGCGCTATTTGCGATCAACAATCGCCTCACTGAACCGCAGACTTAAGTTTGTGACTGCTGGAGTTAGATCGTCGGCCTGGGTCCAGTCCTCGCCTTCTACATTGTGGTTTCAGGCCGGAGCGACAACTCTGCCGGATAAGTGTTTGTAGTTTTAAAGACTGCTATTAGGATTGAGAACAGCTTTAGGAGCTATAGCGATCATGAGGACCAAGGCATCCCTGTATGCCATTTTGATGCTCGCATTGGCGCTCGGCGTTTTGGCTGGGTGCTCCCGGAAACCAACCCCTACCGACGCCCAGATTACGATTGAGCTACAAAGCAAGCTGTACAGCGATTCGGCCATCCAGAGCCGCCAGATCGAAGTCCAGGCCGCCAATGGCGTGGTCACGCTCAGCGGCGAGGTCAGCAACGATGCCGAACGTGCCGCAGCGGCCAGCGATGCAGCCACAATCGAAGGCGTAAAGACGGTGGTCAATAACCTTCAGGTGCAGGAAGCCAAGGTATCGCCATCGGCGCGACCGACTCGGCGAATGACACCCAAGCCGTCCTCTGCTAAGCCCAGCAAGCTGTACATGTCTGAATCCGATCGTGCCCGCCGTCGCAAGGCGAGCGATAGCGACGCGGAGAGCGCTGGGGCCGGCGCCCTCGTAGCCGACGACACTCCGTCGGCTGCGTCCTCTGAGCAGACGCCTCCACCTCCTCCGCCGCCCGCTCCTCCAAAGAAGGTCACGCTACCGGCTGGAACGCAGTTGACCATCAGGCTGGACAATCCACTCGATTCGGAGCGAAATCAGGTTGGCGACGCTTTTCATGGTTCGCTCAGCAACCCGATTGTGCTGGACGGTGAAACTGTGATTCCGTCGGGCGCGGAAGTGGCGGGCCGAGTGGCCGATGTGAAAAGCGCTGGCCGGTTCGCCGGCAATTCGGTATTAACGCTGGAATTGACCTCGCTATCGGTGAACGGTAGGACTTACAACATTCAGACCAACCAATGGATCCGCGCCGGAAGCGGCCAGGGCAAAAGCACGGCGACTAAGGTGGGTGTCGGCACTGCCGCCGGTGCCGTTCTCGGCGGAATTTTCGGCGGTGGCAAAGGCGCCGCGATTGGCTCCGCGGCCGGAGCGGGCGCCGGGACCGGAGTTGCAGCCTCCAAGAAGGGGCAGCAGATCCAGTTGCCGGCGGAGGCGGTATTGAACTTCCAGACCATCAACGCCTTGACGGTTACGCCGCAAGGCAGCAATGAACGTAACGCCGGACGCACACCGCTGTCGTAAACGATTACTCGAAGCGATTCGCAGGCGCCGTCGCAACCCGGCTGCGCCTTTTTCGCGTCCAGGTTGGTACGCAGTCTTCCGGGGCTGCGGTATCCTCATTAGAGCGGTTCCAAGATTGACGAACCGGTTGCACGGGTAGTAATCCCGGAACCGCTCTTGAGTTGCTAAATGCCTAAAATTACCGCCCTGCTGCACACCCATAACGATGCGCTTCGCCTGGGCCGCGTGTTGGACTCGCTTCGTCCCTGCGATGAGGTGCTGGTGATTGACCAAGGCTCGGAAGACGATACTTCGCGGGTCGCGCGCGAGTATGGAGCGACTTTCAAGACTGCGATTCCCGGCGTCACCTTGGGCGCCTATGCCGCGGACGCCGCACATGATTGGATTCTCTGCCTTCGCCCCAACGAGACCCTCTCCGACGATCTGGAAGCGGCTTTATTCGATTGGAAGCGCGAGGAGCCCGCAGAGAACACAGCAGGCTATCAGGTGTCGATTCGTGAACAGAACGGGAACGGGGAGTGGCAAAGCTGTCGCCCCGAAACCCGGCTGGTCAATCGCAAGCTGGTGAACTGGATAGGTGAGATACCGCCGGACGAGCCAGGCGAAATGAAACTAAGCGGCGACCTGCTGCGCCTTCCTCAACCGTAGGAGAGGACAACCACAACACGCTTTGGACCTAGCTTTCGAATGCGCGCTGTTTGTCGTGGGGCTGGCATTGGGCAGTTTCCTGAATGTCTGCATCAGCCGCCTTCCCCGCGATGAGTCCGTCATCAGGCCTAGGTCTCACTGCCCGGCGTGCGGCGCTTTTCTGCGCTGGCATGACAATATTCCCTTGTTAAGCTGGCTGCTGCTGCGCCGCCGCTGCCGCAATTGCGGAGGCCGAATTTCACTGCGGTATCCCGCAGTCGAATTGCTGACCGCCGTGTTGTTTACCGCGTGCTACCTGTCATTCGGTCCAACGCTGGTAACGGCAAAATTCTGCCTCTTTTGTTTCCTGCTGGTGGGACTGATTTTCATGGATGCGGAAACGGGCCTGTTGCCGCGGGAATTCACCTATTCCGGAATCGTACTGGGGCTGGTGCTCTCCTGGTTCGCCCCGACCGACAGCACGGCAACACAATTTTTTCTCCGCGTGTACGGCGCGCAGCTTCCGACTCATGCTCAACTCGCACTACTCGATTCCGTCATCGGCGCTCTGGTTGGGGCTGGCTTCTTTTACCTGGCGTGGGCGCTGTACTACCTGGTTCGCAAACGCCACGGATTGGGATTCGGCGATATTGCGCTCATGGCCATGGTGGGAGCGTTCCTGGGGCTGAAGCTCACGCTCTTGGTGATTTTCTCCGCGCCATTGGCGGGCACCGTTTATGCTGCCTTCCTCCTACTCGCGCGGCGCTTCCGCAAGACGCCGGAGATGGACGAAGCGCTTGCTGGGCAGTCTTCTGGTCAAGAAACGTTTCTCGCACAGGAATTCCCGTTCGGGGTATTTCTCGGCGCGTGCGCTCTGGTCGCCGTCTTTTTTGGCGAGTCAATATGGCGCTGGTATTTGGGCTCGTTTCAGCGCTAGCGAGCGATCGGTCAGGCGCGGCCAGAACTGGCCTGTCGCAGTCGTTTCGCGATTTGTTTTAGATGGTGCGTGGCATGGGTGCGATGGAAGCGGCGCCAGTCTTTCGTATTCATGGGGCCGAGGACCGGATGGTCGAGGATCTTGGCCACGCTGCCGAATCGTTTCTCCGCATTCGCCAGCGTCGCATCCATGGCGACCAGGGCGTCATTGAATTGCCGCAAGGACTGCACTCCGGAACCATTGGCAGGGTGGGTCGCCTTCGGCGCCTTCCGCCCGCTGGGGAGGAATCCCATCCGGCCCACATAAAAGGTCGCAAGTTTGTCCTTCAAGGTGGGATGGCCTCCAAGCGGCTTGCCCGTTTGTAGAGCGGTCTGGGTCCCCTGGGTAGTGGCCGTGTAACTCAACAGAAGATGTTCCAGGATCTGGGCGCAACTCCACTTCCCAGGCGGGGCATAGCACCAGTCGTCAGGCGACATGGTACTGGTGATGCGTTCCACTTCACGGCGGATATGTTCCAGCTCAGGAGACACAACACCACCTCACAGCGAGAGAAGTGGGCTGAGAGCAGCCTCGACGGTTGCACTAGTATGAACTACAACTATTGATTTTGCGCTAGGGAATTTTTGTAGCAGGTTAATTTTGCGGCAACCTACACCTAAGTGGCGCGAAACGCGTCAGGGATGACTCATCCTGAGCCATGGATGGATTCCTATGTCGGACACCAGCCTTACGCGGTTGCGCCGACTACAGCTATGCCTGGCATCGAAATAATCTTAAGGTGCAGAGTGAAGCTATGTAGATTGCTGGCTGCGGGTCGGCTCAGTTTGGGTCAGCGACGCCAGCATGGGCAATCTGGCGGCGCCGTAGAGTCCGGCATCGCTGCCCATCAAGGCCCGCGTAACAATGGTGTGTTTCTTCCCCGCCATGGCGCCATCGGGAGCCGTGACCTTATAAATGAACGAGCGAAATCTCAGTTCCTCCAGCATTGTGGGCGCGAAAGCTTCCCACGCACTGGCGACTCCACCACCTATCACGTACATGGGCAGATTCAGCGCGTTGACCATAGCACCGATACCAATTCCCAGGGACCGTCCCACAATTTGATAGATACGCTGCGCCGACACGTCGCCTTGAATTGCCAACTGGTAGATGACCCGCGAATTGAACTCGACATTGCCGCGGGAAGCCCGGGCCAGATCGTCCGCCTGTCCGCTGGCGATCGCCTCGTGCGCCATGCGCACGATCGCCGTAGCAGAAGCGTACTGCTCCAGGCAGCCCCGGCTTCCACAACCGCAGGGATGCCCTTCCGGTTCAACGCAGAAGTGGCCGAGTTCTCCTGCCATGCCGTTCATGCCATGCCAAAGGCGGCCATTCAGCACCAAGCCGCCTCCCACCCCGGTGCCCAGCGTGTACATGGCCATGTGGTCGGTATCGCGGCCGGCGCCCAGCCATTTTTCTCCCATGGCAGCGGAGTTGGCATCATTCTCCAGAATCACCGGCGTTCCCAGCCGGCGCTGAATCTCATCGCGCACCGGAAAGTTCGCCCAGCCGGGAAGGTTGGGCGACTCCATGATGGTGCCGGTATCCATGTCGATAAATCCGGGAACCCCAATGCCAATTCCCACCAGTTGTCCCGAGTCGCGAAACTTCACCTTTAACGACTGAATGGCATCACACATTTCGCCGATGACCCAGTCGCGACCGCGGCCTACCTCGGTTCCCGTGGTCAGCTTCTCCAGCAGTTTGCCGTCGGTATCCACCGCGGCGATGCGCAGGTTGGTGCCTCCCAGATCAACTCCGATGGAATAAACGCCCATGTGCAACCTCACGGCTCCTCTCGCTAACTACACCGCTCTACTTCTGACACCGCGAACAATAATGACTACTCCGTCCTGCGATGATAACCCGCTTGATAGCGGCGCCGCATACCAGGCATGGCTTGCCCTCTCGGCCATAAACGCGATGTCGCAGTTGAAAAAATCCTTCCTGGCCTTCGGCATCGACATAATCGTTTACCGACGATCCGCCCAGCTTGATCGCCTCGCGCAAGACCGTTTGCAGTGCGACATGCAGTTTTTGCAGCTCAGCGCGGGTGAGCGACGCTGCCCGCCTGCGGGGACGAATCCCGGCGCGAAACAGCGACTCGTCAGCATAAATGTTTCCCACGCCGCTTAACAGCTTCTGGTTCAGCAACGCGCTCTTGATAGGAGTTTTGCGTCCACGAAACAGAGCGGTGAATGGCCCGATTTGCGACTTTAGCGGCTCATCGCCGGGAGCGACAAATCCAGCGCCGCTCTTCGGTTCGATCCGTACCACCGCCAGACGGCCGAATCGGCGAGGATCCACGAACCGCAGTTCCCTTCCCGAGGCCAGCTTCAGCACCGCGTGAGTGTGCTTGGCTGTTTCCATTTCCGGCGAAGCGATCAACAGGCGGCCAGTCATTCCGAGGTGCACAATCCATTGCCCGTCAATGGCAGCCGCACATCTCGACGTGTGTCTTCGGGAGCGCCGCAAGTCGAAAACAATGTGCTTGCCCACGCGCCGTACTTGCACGATCCGGCGGTGTTCTAGCACGGACGCAATCTCCGCGGCAGACGATTTCAGCGGCTCGGGTTTTTCTCCCAGCCAAACCGAATCGATCACGTCGCCAGCAATCCGCTGGTTCAGTCCGCGCGCAACGGTTTCGACTTCCGGAAGTTCGGGCATAAGCTGCTAGTGTACGGCGATTCGGGTAGAGCGGGCCTTCTAGAAGATGCACAAGACCGGGGTGCCCGTTCGCGCCATCCTTTGGCTAAGGCGGCCCTGCCTATCGCCTGTGCATTGCGCCATCTTTAGTTCAACCTGTAAAATCGAGAGTACGCGGTTCGTCTCCCTCAATATCCCCGAATTCTGATCTTGTTTTGCAATCCAGAGGCGAGTTGTGTGCGAATCTGCGCGGCCGTTCGCGCTCGATACCGGGCGTCCGCAAATGGAGCACGAAGTTGAAAACTGGCAAGACAGCGGTAGTTGTCGGCGCACAGTGGGGCGACGAAGGCAAAGGCAAGATCGTTGACGTTCTCTCCGAACGCTTCAATGTGGTCGCGCGCTATTCGGGCGGCCACAACGCCGGACACACGGTCACCATCAAGGGCAAGAAGTTCATCCTCCAACTCATCCCCTGCGGCGTGCTGCGCGAGGGATGCCGCGGCGTAATTGGCAACGGAGTTGTGCTCGATCCCTTCGCCTTCATGAAGGAAGTGGATGCGCTGCGCGCGACCGGCGTGCATGTTGACGGCAATCTGTTTGTCAGCAACCGCGCGCACGTGATCCTGCCCTACCACCGCATGATTGAACTGGCATCGGAAAACGCTCCCGGGCGCGTGAAGATCGGCACCACCTCGCGGGGTATTGGGCCCACTTACGAAGACAAGATGGCGCGCAGCGGATTGCGCGTGCAGGACCTGCTCGACAAGACTCTGCTGAAGAAGCACATTGAGAATGCCTGCCGCGAGAAGAACACCATCGCGCATGCCCTGTTTAACAGCGAGCCCCTGGATCCCGACAAGATGTTCACCGACTACGCGGAGATCGGAGACCGCGTCGCTCCTTTCGTGACCGACACAGCGCTGCTGCTGAACCACGCCATCGCCAATGGCGAGTCGGTGATGTTCGAAGGCGCGCAAGGCACCATGCTCGACATCGATCACGGAACCTATCCGTTCGTTACCTCTTCGAGTGCGACATCGGGGGGGGCAGCGACCGGCACCGGTGTGCCCCCGACGGCAATCGACATGGTGATCGGAGTGACCAAGGCGTATTGCACGCGCGTCGGCGGAGGCCCGTTTCCCACCGAATTGAAAGACGACGTTGGCGAGGCGCTGCGCAAGAAAGGCAACGAGTTCGGCGCCGTGACCGGACGTCCGCGGCGGACCGGCTGGCTGGACCTGCCGCTGCTGCGCTATTCCAACATGCTCAACGGAACCAGCTGGCTGGTCGTGACCAAGCTCGACGTGCTGGATGATCAGCCGGAGATCCCGATTTGCGTCGGCTACAAAGTTAACGGGAAAGAAACCCAGGAGATTCCCGCGCAGGCGTCAGGATACGAACAGATCGAGCCGATCTACACCAAGCTTCCGGGATGGCAGGCGAGCACGTTTGGCATCGACAACTACGATCGGCTACCGGCGAAGGCAAAACGCTATTTGGAATTCGTGGAAAAGGAATCGGGCGCGAAGGTGGGTATTGTTTCGACCGGCCCGGGCCGGGAGCAGACCATGTTCGTTATCGAGTTCGCGGAGACGTTGAACAGCGTCAGCGGGAAAAGCAAATAAGGGCAGACGCGTAACCTGGAGGGCAGCATGGTCGTACTGGCCGTGACCTGGATGGCAAAACCGGGGCATGAAGACGAAGTCGCCGGAATTTTCGGCAAACTTCAGACCGCTTCACGGCAAGAGCCGGGCTGCGTAATGTACATCGTTCACCGGCACCGCACCGACTTCACGCGTTTCTTCATCTACGAGCAATATCGCGACGAGGCCGCGTTGGAGGCCCACCGCAAATCCCCGCATTTTCAGCAGTACGCGATCGCTGCGCTGAAGGACATCGGAGAACGTAAAGAGGGCGAGCTGTATTCTCCGCTCTCCGGCGAGTAGCCTTCACCCATCACAAGCTGCGGGCAACGTTTTCGCCTCTTTCAGTTCTTCGCGCAGAATATCAAACAGCGCCACCAGAACTGACGCCACCACCGGCCCCAGAAACAATCCCAGGAACCCGAACGCTTCCACGCCGCCAAAGATAAAGAAAAGCAGGACCAGCGGATGTAACTCCACCCGGCCGCCCACCACCCACGGGCGGAGAATGTTATCGACGCTGCTGACGATTACGACACAATAAACCAAGAGAAACAAGCCCTTGCCAATGGAACCGGTCATCAGCAGGTAAATTACGACCGGCCCCCAAACCAGCGCCGAGCCTACAACTGGGATGATGGATGCAAAGCCGGTGGCCAGGCCCAGCAACAGGGCAGATTGCATGCCAATGAGGCGCAGGGCGACACCTAGCAGCACGCCCTGCGCTACCCCCACCGAGAGGATGCCGTAAACATTGGCAATGATGGTGTCGGAGATATTGCGATACAGCCGCACCACCTGCTCGCGAGACAGGGGAAGCAGCGCCCCCGCGCGATAGGCCCACTGCGCTCCGTCGCGAAACAGAAAGAACACGACCACAAACGTGATCAGCGCGCCGATGATGAAGCGAGCGATACCACTCAAGACATTGGCGCCGAAACCGACCAGCCAGACACTGACTTTCTGCGTGTTGGCGCTGATCATGTCGTTCAGATCGTATTTGGAAAGGTCGACCCACCTGCCAACATAGCTGAGAGGGCCCTTAGCCAGGGTCATTACCAGCGATGCGAATCCGCCCTCTTCGAAGCTTCTGCGACTCAGGTAATGCGCCGCCACCAGCGCTTCGTTGGCTGCCAGCACGGCGATGATGAAGCTCGGCACCGCAAACAGCAGGACCAGGAGCAGGGTGGAAAGCAGCGCGGAACTGCCGGGCCGCCGGTGGTTCCGTTGCAAAATGCGTTCGTGCATAGGATAAAAGACGACCGCAAGAATGATCGCGAAGGCGAACGGCTCCAGGAAAGATCGGGTAATGACAAACGTGAGCCCGAGCGCAATCAGCAACAGCACGGAAAGAAATATGATGGTGGCGCGTTTGCTGTTCATAAGGGCCGCTCAAGTTGTAACACGAACCTTCCGGGCAGGACAGCAAAGCGAGATTCACCACAGAGACACAGAGGCACAGAGAATTTGAGTTTCTTTGGCCACATCTCATGCTCTTCATATGCCATAGTGCGCTAGGATCGAAGAGGTTCTTTATGGCTAGTTCAAACACTTTCACATTGCATCTCGACGCCAAGCTCTGCAAGAGATTAGACAAGCTGGCCAAAACCACCCGACGCGACCGCTGCGTCC
>Ga0075520_1001435_pt1 | contig 11428 bp, 8 predicted proteins | sample NGEPerB_FD_75100 | JGI IMG/M metagenome (GOLD analysis project Ga0075520, IMG submission 75100) | Arctic peat soil microbial communities from the Barrow Environmental Observatory site, Barrow, Alaska, USA - NGEE PermafrostAB12-B | ecosystem: Environmental > Terrestrial > Soil > Wetlands > Peat ... | reverse complement strand
TCTGCCCGATTGGAATAGCGGGACACGATCAGGAATTCATCGCCGCCCCAACGGACCAGGACGTCGGAGCTGCGGATCACGGAATTGATTCGCCGGGTCACCTCCAGCAAGACCTGATCGCCAACGCCGTGTCCGTAGCGATCGTTGACTTCCTTGAAATCGTCAAGATCAACCATGTAGAAGATCAAGTCGCTGACCCGGAGTTCTTGGACCCGGTAAGACCGCAGAGCCTGATTGGCGTCGCCAAGGATGGTAGTGTCAAAGAACCTTCGATTTCGAGCTCCAGTAAGAGGATCGGTTGCGGAGGTTTCCTGAAGTACCTGGTTGGCCTTGGCCAATTCCATCCTCATCCGATGCAGCTTGGCAAACACCAGAGAGGTCATTACCAGCATAATGCTCCGCGTAACCAGTTCTCGGAACCGGGTAACCGGCGCAGGCGAATTCCGATTGAGGACTGCCCATGCGCCCATGACCGGCAACGACAGCACAGCCAGCATTCCCAGTCTGGTCACAGGAACGAGCGTCTGCGATTTCCTCGCGGCCGCCGGAACGCCTGCCAGCGTGAAGCCGAATAAGCCGACCAGCGTGAATGCTGCGAGGGCCACCGAGCAGGGAACGTCGTACCAACTCCCCGGATAGTAAAGATGCTTGTCGATGGCTCGGTTGGCCACGTAACCAGTCGTCGTTGTGAGCAATTGTGCTGCAAAAAAAATCGCATAAAACCATTTCCAGCGTCCGAAACACCGACTCCACAAGAAAGCCAGCGTCAACAGCAGCACAATATCCAGTAAACCATTGAGCCGGTTATAGTTGGAGCCATATTTGGCCTCGTCCGGTACGACGTATTGCCAGGGAACCACGAAGAACAAGTAGAGATTAAGCCACCACAGAAGCAGCAACAGAAAATCGACGGCGCCCTTTGACTCGCGCCCCTTAACCGGGTCAAGGTGGGGCTGCAAGAGCAGAGCTGCTAAGAGTGGAATACTGGACAGGAACAGCAGAATGTCGCCGACAAACGGATTGGGTACTTCCTTGCGCAGCACCAGATCGAAATACATCCACATCGCCTGCGCGACCAGCGTTACGCCCCAACATGCCGCCAGCAGCATCCAGAACAGTCGAGTTGGTCGTGGGCTGGCGCTGGCGTTTACCAGGAAAACCAGCAGCGCCGACAAGATGAGAAGAAACTCAATGACATCGTTGAGTAGAGTGAGCGAAAGCGAGCGAGGAACGAAGACGGTTGCGGCAAACTGCGCCAGCAACAAGAAGCCAACCAGGGCAATCCACAAACTCAAATGATGTCGCGGATCTGGAATTAAAATGTTCGCGCGACTGTTTCCTTGGCCCAGATTAGTAGGGGCCATGATCTTTTCTACTGCGGCCATGAGCTTTTCCACTGCGCCCTGGTTCGGCATGCTTGACCTGGCATTATTCCTCTAGGCGAGACGATGAATCACAATGGGAACAAATGGGTAGAGCATGTGACTGCCCACAGGAGGCGGGGAAAGGAAAATGAAGTGTTTTGTTATCAGGAGTTTAGGATGCACCGTCGGAAGCAGCGACAGATCGCAATGAGGAGAAGTGCTTCTTCTTTGGATACTGTGCGGGATTGGTACACAGCAGCTCGAAGTCCGAATTTGAACGCCTATGCAGAACGCTGGGCGAGATCGGCGCCCACGCCGCCTGTTGATTGACCTTGGCCGCCGCCTGAACATTTCCGCAGCCGCATGGCTGCGGCCGATCGAGTTTCTTGACCTTACGGGAAGCATATCGTTCCTAGGATCTCTGACTACTTCTAAGCGCAGCGGCGATAGCGCAATCCCACTCATGGTATATTTTTGCAGATACAGGGACTACACTTTCATTGTGAAACGAAAGATTCTGATTACCGTGGTGGTGTTAGCGGCAGGCTTAGTGACGCTCCTCGCCTATGACAGTGGGGCCGAGATGGTTCAAACTGTCATGGGCGTTCTCCATTTCTATGCGTCGAAGTTTGTCTCATCCGCCGTCTCAACATTAGGAATACAGGGAATAGGGATCATCCTCATGCTCGTTGTTATCGCGGTGGCGGTGATTGTCTTCCGCGGAAAGGACGAGGATACCATCTAGTTTTTCGCTCTCTGTTCTCGCCACCTGCGTCGCGCGAGTGGGCGAGAGTCAGATGAACGCTTGGGGTTGAACGAACTCATCCCGGAACACTCGACTGACTTACGACGGAAGACACGTTGAAATAGGTCTAGTGCCTGGCATCGCTTCCTGCCTTCTGATCGGCGATCCACTTGGTGACCCGCGCGTGCAGAACGTCGAGCGGCAAGGGTCCGGCATCAAGCACTTCATCATGAAAGCTGCGGATGTCGTACTTCGGGCCGAGGTCCTTCTTCGCCTGCTCGCGAAGTTCGAGGATCTCCATCTGGCCTAGCTTGTAAGCCAGTGCCTGCCCTGGCCATGCGATGTAGCGATCCACTTCGGTCTGAATGTTGGGCTCGTCCATGGCGGTATGCTCGCGGAAGAAGTCCACCATCTGCTGGCGGCTCCAGTGCTTGTAATGGACTCCGGTGTCGACCACCAGGCGAATCGAGCGCCACATTTCGTTTTCCAGCCGGCCGTATTCGCTATACGGGTCCTGGTAGAAACCGACGTCCTTGCCCAGCCGCTCCGAGTAAAACGCCCACCCTTCGGAGTAGGCGTTATAGTTTCCGTACTTGCGGAAAGGCGGAATGCCGGTCAACTCCTGCGCAATCGAAAACTGCAGATGGTGTCCAGGAACACCCTCGTGATAGGCGATGGCTTCAACATTGAGCAGCAGACGGTGCTCGGGATCGTACTCGTTCACGTTAATCCGCCCAGGACGTACGCCGTTGCCGGTCCCCGGCGAGTAGTCGGCTGGAACTTCATTGGGCGCCCGGTACGCTTCCATGGCGACCACCACCAGCTTGTTCTTCGGCAGCCGGCCAAACAATTGGGGCAGCTTGCTGTACATCTGGTCGGTGTAGTGCTGATACAAGTCGAAAATTTGCTGACTCGAGGTGCCGTGCAGCTTGGGGTCCTGGCGGATGTGTTCATGGAAGCTCTTCAAATCGGCAAAGCCCTGCTGCTTCGCTATGACCAGCATCTGCGTCTCGATGTCGGCCACCTGCCGCAAACCCATCTGGTGAATCTGCTCAGGCTGAAGCTCGGTGGTGGTCATGCGCCGGACTTCAAACTGATAGCGCGCGTCGCCGTCGGGCAGTGACCAGACCCCCATTTCCGTCCGGCCTTTAGGGGCATAGTCGTTCTTCACAAAGGCGGCAAACTTCGCGTAGGCGGGATTGACTTCGCTCTTGACCGTCTTCATCACCGCGTCGCGCAGGTGCTGCTGCTCGGCGGGTGGAATCCCCTCGGGAAATTTCAGTACCGGCTGGTTGAAGGGGTTCTTCTCTTCCTTGGCGTCGGCTATCTCCTGCGCCTGGACCGCCACTTTCTCCAGCAGAAACTTGGGCGGCATCAGATGGTCGCGCAAGCCGAGCTTCATGTTGGCGGTCACCTGATCGAACACGAGTGGCAGTTGGTGCAGCCGGGCAATATAGTTCTCGTAATCTTGCACCGTCTTGAATGGCATCTGCCGGGGCAGGGAAGCGTAGTTCAGGTGCACGCCATTCATCTGGTCAACCGGCATCTCCCAGTCATGGAACTTCGCGCCCTCCACGGCCTGACGCAGGTCGCGCACCATGAGTTGCCGATTGAGCACCTCCTCTTCGGGGAATCCCGAGGTGTCGATCGCCTCGAAGACCTTGAGTTGTTGCTTTGCGTATTCCACCTGTTTCGCGATCGCTTGGGGTGAATAGTCACCCAGGCGGTCGTTGTAGCGCGTGTCACCGACGTACGTCGCGAATTCTGGATAGGTACGAAGCGTGTGCTCCCATTCAGCCTGCAAGGCGTCGCGCAACTGGGCGCGCCGTGCCTCGAGGCTATTGCTGTTGCTCTGGGCGGAGAGGGCCACAGTGCAGGCGTAAACGATTGATGCAACAACCAACAGTTTCATGCTCAGCACCTCGGGCTTAGAACGAACACAGTAGCCGTCGGCTGGCAGGGCTTCAGCAGTCCTGGCACACGCGAGGGTTACGGCTCGTTTCCGCACTATATCAAGTCAATCCTCCGCCAACAATTCCTTCCACCTGCTGTTCTTCCAAGTCGCGTGCGCGAAAGCACGTTCATAATCGGAGGAACAGAGCGCTCGCCGATGGGCAATAGGTTGCCGATGCGGACGAGGCAGGACCCCTGGTAGCTGAAAACCAAACAAATCTTGGAAAGGCTGGGCCCTGCGAACGAATACCCTTGACTTCACCGGTGAGGAAATGGTCAGATGATTCGCGATAGGGTTCGTGGTGGCTTGTACGCATCCGGGAGAACTGGCGACTTCTTATTTTGGTACGCGAGGGCTCGCACGAAGGAAAAGCGCCACTTCGAAAGAGCCGAGGCTAGACCTCGTAAGTAAGTTGTCAGGTATCTAAATGCGATGTAGGTCCGTACGAGTTTTGCGCTATTTTCTGCTTTCTTGCTCTCTGACTGCCTCTGCTTACGCGCAGCAACCGTCCACGCCCAACTCTTCCACTTCACCGGCCGCCGCGACTGCTGCGCCGGCTAAGAGCGCCTTGCCGCCCAGTGAACGAGTCGTCCTGAAAGTCGGAAATGTGCAGGTTACCCAGGCGGAGTTCGAGTCTCTACTCAGTACCTTAGAGGCGCAACAAGGACCGGCCGACCTGAGCCGTCAAGCTATAGGCGAGAACTACGCGTCCCTGCTGATGCTTGCACAACAGGCCGTTGCCCATCGCTTGGACGCTTCGCCCGAGGTCATCCGCCAACTGGCCATTGATCGCACCCAGATACTGTCCAACGCGGAGTTCGCCAGCCTGAAGAGCCAGGCCAAGCCCACCGCAGAAGAGATCAGCGCGTATTACTCCGCCCATCTGGACGACTACGACGTCGTGCTGGTGCGCAGAATCTTCATTTGGAAGAAGGTCGGGCAGGGCATGAGTTCAGCGGACGCCCATGCGCTGGCCGACGCCATCCGTCAGGCTTATGCCTTGGGAAGCGATCCCAGGAAATTGATACGCGATCCCAACAGCGTCGTGCTTGACGCGGAACCTCTGAGCTTTCAGCGTGGGGAGTTGCCGGAAACAATGGCCAAGCCGGCATTCACCATCAAGGAGGGAGAGTGGGCCGTGCTTGACGACAATGCTGACACTCTGGTGCTTTTGCAACTGGTCAAGCGCAGCCGGCGAGATCTGAAGGAGATGTCACCGTCCATCGAAAAGAAACTGCAAGGTGAGAAATTGAAAGCGCAGTTGGATAATTTGAAGAAGCAAAGCGGTGTTTGGCTGGACCAGGGTTACTTTGCGCCTGCCCCGCCGATGCCTTCCAGTATGCAACCTCAAACTTCGGGCCCTACAAACCCAGTGCATAAGGAGAAAGATGAAGATAAACAACAGAACTAAAACGCTCTGGTACGTTGCGCTACCCATTCTCATCGTGGTAGCGTGTGTCCTCCAACCGCAGGCCCGAGCCCAGATGACGTCAACGGGTATCGACTGCTCGCAGATTGCCGCCCTTCACCTGTTGAAGCAAGACAACATGCGCGCCGGCCTTACTCTGATCGAATGCGGCATCGTACAAGGCGGCCGGCCTTCCGGCTCCGGCGATGAAGTCACTGGCGACAGTCCTCAACCGCCCAACATCCTGGTCAGCAACCGTAGCTGTACTTCAGGAAACAGCTGCACCCATAGTGAAAGCATGGTATTCGCCAGCCCCAGGGCCGGCGATCACACCGTGGTGGTCAATTACAACGACGAGACCGGCAGCGGCAGCGACTATTCCGGCGTGTCCTACTCGCTCGATGGCGGCTCCACCTTCACTCAGATCGTTCCCTCACCGTTTGGCACCGGCCACGGGACTAACTTCGGAGATCCCATCGTGGTTTTCGACGCCAAGTTAGCGATGTGGTTTGCGGGCGACTTGGCTACCGGCTGCGGTGGTCAGGGCATCGGCACCTGGAAGTCTCCCGACGGCCAGAATTGGACGGTCTCAGCCTGCGCCCATAACGGCGGCTCTGATGATCGCGAGTCCATGTGGGTTGACAACGCCCCGTATAGCCGGGCCTACGGCCGCATGTACGTTTCCTTCAACAACTTCAATGTGGGTGGAGGAGCTCTGTTTGTAACTCACTCCGACGACGGCGTCACCTGGAGCACGCCCGTCCAGGTCGCCAATGGCACACCCTTCATTCGCGACGTACAGATCACCGGCACCTTGCCCGGCCAGATTCCTCCCTCTGCCACGTGGATGAGCCCCGTGTTTCTGGAAGGCATGGACGAGGGTAGCGGGGGTTTGAGTACCCGCCAGAACGTCATGTATCGCTCCACCGACGGGGGTGCCACTTGGACCTCGTCCACTCAGGGTCCCCGCTTTAATCCCGTGGGTGACGCCGGCACCTGCGGCTACTTCGCAAAAGTCAATCCCATCTGGCGGCACATGGGCTGGGGTGAGCCAGCCGTTGGTCCGAACGGAACGATCCACTATGCCTACGCTGGCAAAGGAACAGCCAGCGGTGACAACGGGGACATCTTCTACGTGCGTTCCACCGACAACGGCGTGACTTGGTCCGCGCCCATCAAACTTAACGACGACACAGGCGGCCAGTTCAAGACCCAGTGGATGCCGTCGGTTTCCGTCAACTACAGCCCCACCAGCCCCTTGCCGCAGGCCAAGGTAACCGTGTCCTGGTACGATCGTCGCGCCGCCACCTCAGCGTGTAATGTGGCCACCGATCCGGGATGCAGCTACGAGCGCTATGGCATTCAATCGGCCGATAACGGCGCCACTTGGGGAGCGAATTTCGCTATCAGCACCCAATTGATTCCCCAGCCGAACCAGAACGATCCCTTCATACAGAGCTGCTATGCGGGCGACTACGACTACAGCACGGCCCTCGGTTCAACTGCCTATGTAACCTGGACTGATGGACGCGTTGCCATTGGTGGCGTCCAGGTACAGGACGTGGAATTTACCGCCGTACCCGAGCCGTAGAGCGATCGTTCTGCGAACCTCGGACTAACCAAAGAGGGCGGCTAACTGGCCGCCCTTTTTTTATGCCGGCGGAGCGCCCGCTCCGCGCGGCAGCCCTTCGCAGTTGAGGATCCCCGACTCCCACGGGCAGCATCCGCGGTCAAGGGTGGGAACCTCGGCCTCACAGTTCCGCTCAAAGGCTAGCAGGCTTTTCGCGCTGGCGGTAGACCTACCCCCCTTCCCCTGATGCTCGTAAAATCTTGAAAACACACATGAAATGCAGAAAAATCCGGTACTGTCCGGTTTGTGTGTTGTGGCACAAACCGGGGAGTCCTGACAAGCGCTAGCTTGTAGGCGGTCGGTGCGATGTGATGGTTTGCTGAAATGGATTTGCTATGCGTGGCGGAATACGCCGGTCACTAAAACTCAAGATAAACCGCACTCATGTTGCCCATCCGAAATTTCAGAGGATGATCGCCCTTATCGCACACCATTCTTGTGGTCAGTAAGCGGAGCAGTGTGTCTCTGGTGGGGATACCTGGTCGGTACTTGGCGTACGGGCGTCGGGAATTGGTCTAGCGGAGCGATACGGAGATGAGCGCACGGCACGGCAGCTTGGGGCTCATCGGTTTATTGACCCGACTCCGGCGGAGCGGTCATCCACGCCCCGAAAGGGGAAAAGAAAGAAGGCGACGGGGCGACAGCGGCAGCGATAAGCTGAACGCTGGAGGTTCCAATATGCCTCACCGTGCGTTGCTTATGCTGGCTGTTCTACTGATGGTGTGCTGTGCCTTGTCGTCCCAAGATGAGATGGCAACGTGTAAGACAGTGGGCGAGTGTCAAACGAAGTTGCGTGCATGGGAAAGCTGGGCCGACAAGAATATGCCGAAGTGCAAAGAGGCGATGAAAGATGCGGACAAGTTTGAAGCCGAGAACAAGACTCTGCGATCCTCCAATGAGAGCCTAGAGAATAGGAAAATTGAAGAGAATTTGGCGACGGCAGCGGTCGGTGTTGGAGTTGGTTTGTTTTGCGCGTTTTGGTTGGCGAGGGCGCTAAAACGGGTGTGGCCTGTGTCCAGTAAGGGCAAGCAGTTGGTGTTTATGGTGTGCGGAGCGGTTTGGATAACAGTGGCGGCGCTCATCGCGGTAAATGACTCAGACCTGTCGCAGCATCCGGTAAACATGTTGTTTACCGTGCTGGTGTACTCGCTTCCGGGGCTTCTGTTCGGCGGGATTGGGTTCTGGTGGTTTGGCAAGCCTAAGCAGTTGGAGCCGATGCCATGACAGACGGAACTCCTACTGTGGCTTCCCTTGCACAGAGGCTTGTTCGAGCTTTTGTACGTTCGATGCAGATTGAAGGATTGCGAGAACCTCTTTCCGTATTGGACGAAATGCGCTTAAACCCCGACGCCTTACTGCGGCGCTCTCCCGCACTTCTTGAAGCTCTTGCCGTAGTTGCTGCTGAGATACGCCATGCTTCTTCAGGATCGCGCAGAGTGCGGCAATCTCAATCTTTGAGTCCTGTAGTTCTGCCAGAAGCAGAATCATTGCAAGCTCGGCCACCTCTTCACTTTTTGGTTTCGGTTTCATCTTGGCCTCATTCTAGGAGGGGACAACTATACGCCGTAGGAGCGGAAGGCATGAGCAGCAAGAGCGAATCAGGACAGAATCCAGATTTTGGAACAACACTAAAACAGGACAGTACCAAAAATCCCCGCAAAATCTTGAGCCCCAAAGACTTACAGTCAAAATCTTGAGCCGCAAGGGTTTACGGGCTATTGCGAAGAGGGAAGAGTTCCCTAAGGAGTCACGGGCTCTTGCGGAGAGCGGTGATTCCTGTGGGGAACTCCGCTCCTGGCTCGCAGCAAACTTTCGGAGCCCGGCACTAGCTGACGGCTGACGGCTGACAGCTGACAGCCTTGTACTTTTCAAAGAACTCAGCCAGCGGATCGCGCTTCCGCGTCTCTGCTCGCATCGGGCACACTGGGCCCAACCTAACAGCATAGGTCACGTGCGGGATTCGTCAAGATCACGAAAGGACTAGCGGGCCGGCTGTCCTTTCGTAACCAGAAGCTATCTCATAAATCGGTTTGTATCAGGGCACGGCTTCAGCCGTGCCGGCGGGTGCCCCATCCTAGCCTTCTTTTGGCTAGGGTGGGTATTTTGCCAGCGGCACGGGTGTACAATTCTGGCCTCCTTCAAAATGAAGAACGAGATCTTGCAGTCAGCAAGGAGATTGCGAATGAAATTTAGGACTCTGTGTGTCTGTGCGATCGTTGCTCTGGCCGTTGCGACGGCCTCGGCGCAAACCAAAACTTCGTTGTCCGGCAAGTGCGGCAAGGCTGACGTCCAGCAGAGTATCCCTGCTGGTGACCAGGCGGGCCACGCTTTTACCCTGGCCCAGGGGAAGTGCTCCGCCGCGGGAAAAATAGGTGGTGCGGCGGGTAAGGAGGGCGCCTTCTCCGAGCATGCAGAAATTACGGCAACCCACATGAAGAACGCGGGCGTCTTTGTGGAAACCTTCGATAGCGGCGACACGGTTATCTACAACTATCAAGGCACCGGGACCATGAAAGACGGCGCGTTCCAGGCCGGGACGAACAAGTACGAGATTGCCGGCGGCACCGGAAAGATGAAAGGTATCAAAGGGTCGGGCGGTTGCAAGCTCACCGGCAAGCCCGATGGCGGTCTGGACTACTCGTGCACCAGCGAATACACACTCGCCGGGGCCGCGATGGCAAAGCCTGCTAAGGCAAAACCCGCTCCGGCAAAACCATAGATAATCGGTGCCCCGTCCACGCCGGTTTTGTTGGGGAGGGGAATTCGAAGCGGGGCGCCCCATTCTAGTCCCGCGGGTGCCCCATCCTAGCCTTCTTTTGGCTAAGGTGGGGAGTTTTGTTCGAAGTTGAATGATCTGTGCAGTTGCGTGCCATCCACGCCGGTTTTGCTTGGGCAGCCCCGCAGGGGCGATAGAGTTTAGCCCAGCACGGAGCCGCAGGCGGAGTGCTGGGTAAAGTGGAAAATAGATCCGAGCCCCGCAACCGAGGTCCCCAACGAGCGCCCCACCGTGGCGGGCTTGTTGGGGCGGCTGTAGGGACGGCACGCAGCCTCCACCAAACCCGGCGCAAGAATCTTCTACTCACCGCGCACGGATACGCATACCATGATTCCATGATTTTCCGCGTGCGACTGTTGCTGCTGCTTCTTCTTTTACTGGCCTGCCGAGCTGCCGCGCAAACCGATCCTCAGGCTACTGGCGCGTATCGCGTGGGTGGAAGTGTCACCGCTCCCAAAGCAACCTACGCTCCCGACCCGGAGTATTCCGATCAGGCCCGCAAGGCCAAATATCAGGGCACGTGTGTGTTGTGGCTGGTGGTCGATGCAGATGGATTACCCCAAAAGATCAGGGTGCAACGCACGCTTGGTATGGGGTTGGATGAAGAAGCGATCAAGGCCGTGCGGCGGTGGCGCTTCCAACCAGCTACCAAGGATGGCCAGCCAGTGCCGGTCATGATCAATGTCGAGGTAAATTTTCGTCTCTACAATGGCCTGACCCCGCATCCCGACAGCGCTGGCCAGCCACCCCGTTTTCCAGGCGTAAAAGCCTCCAAGTATCCACTCCTCGTGCGCGTCAGCGACGTCTCGTTTTCTTCGAAAGCCGGAGCTACCGCGGCGGCCGCGAGCTATAAAGCGTCCATCACGGATGCCGGCCAGGAGCGGCAGGTCACGATCTCCTGCATCATGGAGTCATCGGAGTGCCTGGTTCTCGATAAGGGAACGTATCCAGCTCGATGGGAAGAAAACATGAAGAGTCTGGAAATTCTGGGACTGAGTAGTAGCCATGGGAAGTGGAAAAAAACGGAATATACAGTCGACAGCGAGAATCGCTAACCGGTCGCTCACAAAAACTCTGAGGTGAAGCGCCGGGTGCCCCATCCTAGCCTTCTTTTGGCTAGGGTGGGGGTTTTGTTTGCCCCTGAGCTTTCCGATTTGCATCCTTCTGACCAATACGCCAGTCCCGCTTTGCGGGACGAAAGAGCTTAGCCCAGGGCGGAAGCCCTGGGTCAGGTGGGAATAAAACCGAGTCCCGTAGGGACCGCACATTTCAGCACCGAAGGGCTGCTGCGCGCGGAGCGCCCGCTCCGTGTGGCCGCGCGGGTGGGGATTTTGTTTGCCCTGAGCTTTTCGATTTGCTCAGCATCCGCCTGACCAATACGCCAGTCCCGCTTTGCGGGACGAAAGAGCTTAGCCCGGGGCGGAAGCCCTAGGTCAGGTGGGAAATACACCCGAGTCCCGTAGGGACGGCAGATATCACCACCACCGAGGGGTTGCTGCGCGGAGCGCCAGCTCCGCGTGGCGGGAAGAGCAGTTGAAGATTTCCGACTCC
>Ga0075520_1001434_pt1 | contig 11437 bp, 12 predicted proteins | sample NGEPerB_FD_75100 | JGI IMG/M metagenome (GOLD analysis project Ga0075520, IMG submission 75100) | Arctic peat soil microbial communities from the Barrow Environmental Observatory site, Barrow, Alaska, USA - NGEE PermafrostAB12-B | ecosystem: Environmental > Terrestrial > Soil > Wetlands > Peat ... | reverse complement strand
GTTCATTTCATATCTCCTGCGATCACATCAATGTACTGTCGCACCGGCAGCGGTTCTTTCAGCCAGGTTCGAAAAGTCGGTCCTCCGTCTTGAACCCCCGCGTCCTTTCAATGAGACTCAGAAATCTCACGTTTTATCCCATGTATCTAATCGATTTCACCGGACCATTCCGACTGCACCGGACGAGATCCCTTTCAGATCCGTAGCAATCCGATGCCACCGGACCATTCCGACTAAGTTCATCCACCGCATCCTTCCTCGGTCGTTTGTTCAATCCCGACCGGCCCGACCAAGCAGCTTGGCTTCGAGTTGGACACCCACGCCACAAAAGAGAAGTGACATTGGACACACTCGCTTCGTCGTGGCCACTTCTAACCTGAACAGTGGGACGTTCACTATCCCAGAAGGTGTTGTGGCCGATGCGAAGATTCAGGTTGATGGTCGTTGTCATTGCAACCTCGTTCCTCATCGCCCTCGCCGTCGTGGCCACTCTCACTTTGGTCGGTGGAATGGCCGGCGTCCGCCCGACGGCACCACGTTCCGTGCACGCGACCCCGGGCAACGGCTTTGTCACTGTGTCTTGGTCGCGGCCCGATCACGACGGCGGTTACGCCATAACTCGATATGTGGTCACGTCCCATACCGCAACGGCAACATGCGCAACGTTTTCCAAGGGCACGTCATGCACATTGTGGGAGCTGAAGAACGGGACGACTTACGAATTTACCGTCGCCGCCGAGAACAAGAAAGGTCGCGGGTCGAGTTCGAGTTTCTCCAATGCAGTCAGGCCGCTCTCAACCCTGAAGGTCTTGCCCTCGTGCAACGAGGCGGAGATCTATCCGACACGCAAAGTGACGCACGAGATAGTTTCGGTGGTCACGAGGTACTACGCCGTCAGGCACTTGACGCCAATCACCATCTTCCAGAACACGGAGACTGTGCGCAGTGTCCACGAAGATGCCGTAGGCACGAATTGGTGTCGATACCCCGGCGGGGGCACTGCGGCGTCGGGGGGTTACGTGCCCCTCACCGCGGAAGCTGCCGTCGAGGCGCTCGTCGTGCATATGCCATACCCAGTCACTCACTTCTCGAGCAACTTCGTTACCCTTGCGAAATTGCCGGGTTCCGGTTGGACGGTTGTCGGAGAAGGAACGGGTCCGTAACCCTTTCGAGAGAGAGAATCGATCTCGATACGGGGATTGTTGAATCTGCCCTTTCGATACGAGCCTGGATGGTTCTCGAATGGCGGCTGATCAATTCCACGTGTCATCACGCACGCCAGCACGACCTCACCAGACGAATCCGGTGCCACCGGACGAGGACCACCGGTATTTTCGGACCTCTCCGACGCCACGGGACCCGACCGACTGAATCAGCCACCTCATGTTCCCTCGCTGGTGGGTTCGATCCCCACCAGCCCACCGACGTTCTCGTCTGCGACCGCATAAGGACGCTGCGTGGGCTTCATTTGAATGAGGCACCTGAGACACGAAACCCTGAATCGTTGGCTACTTCCTCAGACTGTCTAGGGCTTGATCGTGAAGATTCCGATACTGCGCGACGAGGCATGTCCCTTCACGACCGTGATCGTCAGTTCGTAGAACCCAGCTTTCGCGGTGGCCGGAACACGAAGTATCGAAACAGGGCTCGCAGCCTTCTGGTCCGAAAGAAGAATTGGTGCCGAAGCAAAACTGGTTCGTCCGAGGCTCGGAGGGGACTTCGTCATCGCTTTCTTCAGGATTGTGATGCTGGGAAACGGGCCCGAGGCGCCCGCCGTGAGAACAACGGTCTTGGAGGGTGCATGACTTGAATGGTTTGCCGTGCGTATCCAGTCGACCTTGATGACCTCACCGGGGTGATACGCCCTGCTACCAAAACCGCCGCTACAGCAGGAATACGCGTAGATCTCCTTTGTAGCACTCGCGGATCCGGCCGGCGACACGACAGTGCCGAGAAGCACGAGATTCGCGGCGAGTATCCCGCTCACGGTCGCTATCCAGATGCGCCGCACCGAACCCGCAGTTTTGCTTGGCATCGATGCCTCCTTGAAGATGGAGATTAGACCACGTCGGTCAGTTAGGGCAGCCCAATTGTCTGACGGGTGCGTACCTCTCGCGCATGACGTCGATGAAAGACCGGCAGGTCCCACGATTCATCCCACGTACCAAGTCGGCGTCGGAACTGACGGAGTTGATTCTTGGGGCAGAACCGCGCCGGTTGGAAATTCGGGCCAGCTCCCCTGCCGCGACCTCGTCTTCAGAAAAACGAGAACGTACAGCGCGATTGAGTGACACGCCAATGCGACACCGGAGAGTCGAGGATCGCGCCTTGGCTCAGGACGCTGGTGGTCGATGCTTCACGTTGGCGCCACTGGCCTGGTCGAACTCATCGGGGGTCCGCAGGACGATCGTTGAGGTAGTCACGCCCCTACCAGCGGAGACGGCGAGCGCCAGCGCCGCCGCCGCGGGATTGTCGGGAAGGTCCGCGATCACGTGGGCGTCATTTTCACCGAACGTAATGTGGAACGAATCGACCTTTCCTCCGGCGCTCTTCGCCGCTGCTCGAAGTGGGGCAACGACCCCTTCGGGCAACGAGGTTCCCTCAATCGCGGAGGCATTCGGTCGAGCGTTCCATCTTGATAGTCGAGTCGCCAACTGGTACCTTCACCACAGCATCTTCAAGGTGGAGCTGCGAGGGGGGATGTGAAGATGGCACTGGGAATCTATTTCATGCACGGCGGCTTCACGCCAGAGAAGTACGGAGAAACGATCAAAGCTCTCGAGGCGGCGGGTGCGGGATCGCCCAAGGGTCGCACGTATCATTTTGCGCTCGAGTCGAACGGCGAGATCCAGGTCTTTGACGTCTGGGAGTCGCACGAGGAGTTCGAGGCCTTCGGCGCGACGTTGATGCCGATCCTTTCTGGACTGGACGTCACTCTCGGCGAGCCGATGGTCGCCACGGTTCACAACGTGATCAAGGGCTAGTTCGCGCGCACCGACGTCGCGCGGCGACGCACTGCGACGTGGACCGGTGCACGAACCATCTTGGGAGCGCGATTCGAAGCAGACAGCCCGAGAGCAACTTCATTGCGACGCCCGCTCACTCGGGTCACGTGGGGCTCGAGTGAGCGGGCGTTCCATACGCACTCGAGCCCCACGTGAGCAGAAGCTTCGTTCCAGAACCCGCTTCGGCGGTCGGGCGGCGACCATACTTGGTTGGCACTGGAAGGAGTGGAAGTGGCCTATTGCATGAATTGCGGAACCGAGGAACGAGAAGACCAACGTTTCTGCACCGTGTGCGGCGCTCCAAGGGCCGGTACGTCATACGCGTCACCCATGCCGCCGCTGTCGCGTGAAGGTTGGAGCGGCGAAGCGCAAGTCCGCCTCGGCATGTCGCTGAACCCACCGCGACAATCGCGCTGGACCGTTCTGTTCCGATTCTTGATGGCGATTCCGCTCTTCGTCTTTGCCCTGATCATCGGAATCGCTGCGTTCTTCGCGACGGTCGCCGCTTGGTTCTGCGCTCTCTTCACCGGCCGTGTGCCGGACGGTCTTCAGCAATTTCTCACGGGCGCACTTCGCCTCTACGCCAACGTCGGTGCGTACTTTTGGCTCTTGACGGCTCGTTGGCCCGGGTTTGGTCTCGACGCGCGGGCGAGCGATCAGGTGACGATCGACGTCGATCACGTGGAACTACGTCGATCGGCGGTCTTCTTTCGAATCGTCCTTGCGTATCCCGCTTCCATCGTCTGCAGCGTTCTCATGCTCGGAACGTATCCGGTACTCGTGATCGTGTGGGTCGCCGCCCTTGTCTCTGGCCGGGCGCCACGGACGCTCCATCAGGCACTCGCTCTCGTCTGGCGTTTCCAGATTCGATTGCAAGCTTTTGCGTCACTGCTCACGCCCACGCAACCCTTTCGAGGTCTCTTCGGGGATCAGGATGACCAGAATCTGCCCGGATCGTCAGCGACGGTCGCCGGGGCGCCGACCATCACCTCCCAGCTCGGTACCCAGCCAATCGACCCGGTGATGTTCCCTGAAGCAGCGACAATGAGCACGCCGACTACGCTTTCGCCACCGCCGATTCGATGGATCGTCACGAAGGCCGCCAAGAGCGCCGTCATCATCATTGTCATCATCGGTGTTCTCAGCTACTCCTTCTCGAACGTCATCGCGAAGCCGTTGATCACTCGAATTGAGACCTCGATTACGCGCTCAATAGTGACGTCGTCGCACGCCGACGTCGCCAGGGCGATGCACCAGTTCGCTGTGGATCGCCAGTCGTGTCGTGCGTCGGACTCCGTCACCTGTCTTTCGCACGTGGCGGCAGTCGCGCACGACCAGATCGCCCGTCAATTCTCGACGTCGATGATTGCTTCGTTCGCACCTGCGCAGTACCGCTCGCTCGCTCTCAGTTACCAATCCGCGATCAACGTTGTGGAAACAGAAATGGCCGAGATCCGAGACTCCGTTTCGATGACCATCGACAGCAATATCATCAACGGCGAACTTCCGAACTCAATCGCCCAGGTCAACGCGAGTTACCACACGATTCTTCTGAAGCTCGGCCAGTGAGACTAGTGACGAACATTCACTCAATCGGCTGCTGGGTGATTGGACTCTCTACGAGCATGGACAAGGCTTCGCCGCTCGGCACGGCCGGTGACCACAGGAATCCTTGACCGAGATCACAGTGCAGACTGTTGAGGTGCTCAAGTTGCTCCGGTGTCTCGATACCTTCGGCCAGGACGATCATGTCCAACTTGTTGCCGAGCGTGACGATCGCCTCGAGCAGAGTATTGCTGCGATCTAGATCGTGCTTCGGGCGCACGAAGGATTGGTCGATCTTGATGATTCTCGGATTCAACGCGGCGAGGTACGAGAGCGAGGAGTACCCGGTACCGAAATCGTCCAGTGCTACGCCTATCTTGAGACGATTGAGGTGTTCCATGACGTTCAACGTCTCGGCGATGTCGAGCAGCGCCACTGTTTCGGTCACCTCAAGAAGGAGCCGCTCGGGATCAAGACCACTTTGCGCAAGTTCTCTTTCGATCATTGGCACAAGGTCCGGATCCTGAAACTGGTGCGCCGAGAGATTCACGGTGACGTAGGGCGCCTTTAACCGGCCTCCCTGGGGTTCCCACGAGCACGCCGTCGCAACCGACTCGTGCAAGGCGAACGCTCCGAGCTCGAGAATCAGATCACTCTGTTCAGCGAGCGGGATGAAGACGTCCGGTGGCACCCATCCGCGTTCGGGGTGCTCCCAGCGCATGAGCGCTTCGAAACCCACCACCTCAGACGTGGAGAGATCGATGATGGGCTGGTAGTGCATCTGCATTTCGCCCGAACTGACGGCGCGACGTAGCTCCTGATCGAGCGTGAAACGGCTGACCGCGTCGAGACGAATGTCAGGAGTGAACATGACCATCTGGCCGTGGCCGCGACGCTTCGCTTCGTACATGGACGCGTCGGCGTTTTGAACGAGCTCGACGCCGTCTGCGGCGGTGCTCGAAGCGTCCCACACGACGATGCCGACACTGGCCCGCTGTTCGAGGTGTACGTCATCGAAGGAAAACGGTACAGTGAGCGCGTCGAGGAGTCGCCGTCCTATCAATTCTGCTTCAGACGCGTTGTTGAGTCCTTCGGCCAGGTAGAGAAATTCGTCGCCACCAAACCGACAAATGGTGTCCATCGTCCGAGTGACCTTTTCGAAGCGGTGAGCAATCGTGACGAGCAACTGGTCGCCGATAAGGTGGCCATAGGTGTCGTTCACCCCTTTGAAGTCATCGAGGTCCAGCAACAACACCGCGTTCGTCCCGCCTTGGCGGGCAATTCTCTCCCTGGCTTGGACGAGGTGGTCGTCGAAGAGTGCTCGGTTCGCGAGCCCGGTGAGCGGGTCGTGAAGCGCCTGGTAGGAAAGCTGTGAAGCGAGCGCGCGTTCCTCGGTTACGTCGCGAACGGACGATATGAAATAGGCGGCGTTCCCGGTGACGTCACGGGCTGAACAAATCGATACTTCGGTGATGACAATTCGACCGTTTTTGTGCAAGAAGCGCTTGCTGTACTGCACCTGGTCGGTTTCGCCCGTGTTGATTCGATCATTGACCTCTTCGGTTATGCCAATGTCCTCGGGGTAGGTGAAGTGTTTCGAATCACGCCCCACCAATTCTTCGCGACTTCGCCCGGTCATTTGGCAGTACGAGTCGTTGACTTCGAGGAAGATTCCGTCCCGGCTGCTGAAGACCATTGGCGCCATATTTCCTTCGAACGCGAGGCGGAATCGCTGCTCGCTTTGGGCGATGGACGTCGAGGCCGCACGTTCGATGGCATTGGATCGAACTTCCGCATCGACGCGGGCCTGTTCCGCCTTCACCTGGGATGTGTTGTCTTCGATTACCGCGAGCGTCCATTCTTGGCCGTCAAGAACGAGACGTGAGCCGGTGAGGCTGATAGAGAGGTTGCTGCCGTCTCGACACCGAATTGAGAGTGCGTCGTCGGTCCAGGACTCCAGCGCATCTGTTTCACCAGTCCTTTCGGAGCGACAAAACAGTGGCGAGTCCGATCGAAGGCTCGGTACGATCATTCGAATGTCTTGACCAAGTAGGTCATCAGCCGCGTAGCCCGACAGACAAGTCAGGCGGACGTTGAGGTCGCCAATCGCACCACTTTCGTCTATCAGTGCGATCGCGCTGGACAACGACTCGAGTGCCTCGCGCGCCAACACGGGATGGTCTTCAAAGTACCTCATGAATCACCCACTCTCGTGTGACTCCGCGGCGAAGCGAAGAAGGACCAACCACATCACGTTCGAACAGTAGTCGGACAAACCTTGAAAAGGGCGCTACGTCACGCTCGAATTTCTGCGGCGCACAACTAGCCGCTGGTCAACCAATTGGTTGATGACGAATCGTTGCAATGACGCGATCCTCGCCGCGAGTGTCGAGATCTCACAGCAAGCGAGCGACGGCACCTTCGCGCGTGTTGAATCCTCGAATGCCGGTCACGCGGCCGCAAACTACCGTGAGAACTTGCCAGCGATCGGTCTTCTCGTCTGAGGGCGTTGGTGACGGGGTTCCACTGAGCGTCATGCCAATCAATATGTGGTTACCTCGCACGATTGTCTCACGCACGCGAGCCCGAATACCCTTGGCCCGTCCACGTTGATACCACGCGAGGACCTCGTTGCGATTGCGACAGCCAGCGGCTCTGTCATCCGGGGGGCCCCAGTGAACGTTCGGGTCCAGCAGCAAGCGGTACGCGTTGTGGTCCGCCGACTCGAGGGAGCCTCGCACCAGTTCGGCGATCTCATCGGTGGTCAATTTCGGCGATGCCAACGGATCTCCGATCAGTTGGCATTGGTGTTAGTTCCCGAGGATGGAGGCCAGCCGCGCTCAGCCTGATTGAATGACGCCGCAACGGCCACGGCAGCGATGGCGTCGGTTCTCGATCCATCGAAGGTTGTCGCTTTGGCGCAATCTAGAAGTAGTGTCGTCGCCCGCCGATCGCGTGTCCCAGGGATCCGAGGACCCACAGGACGAGTCCGACCACGAGCGAAATGACGCCGAGCGACCAGAGAATCGGGATGCTGGTAATGAATCCAATTATGAGGAGAAGCAGTCCGAAAACAATCATGAAGCCTCCGAGGTTACGTGAAGCGAAGTGATAAAGGTGAGGCGAACCATCCATTCGGCGCCCCCCTTGGTTTTATAGTGGGCTGTCGAGTGATCGAGGGACGTTCGACTACTTCTTGTGTCCGAGATCCTTCGTCTTGTCAATTGCTTTGGCGGCCTTGCGCTCCATCTTCTTCGTGACAGTGTCGACTTTGTTCTTCACCTTGCTGACCTTTTCCTTGGCTCCGCCCGCGCGACGGTCACTCTTGCCCTTGACTTCGAGCTTCTTGTCACCGGTCACGATCCCCACCACTTCTTCGACTTGTCCCTTCACGCGTTGAGGTTTTCCCGCCACGACGCACCGCCTTTCAAGGTCGCGGAAGAGATGCTTCCCCTCCGTCGATTCCATCCTGACCGCAACCTCCGGGGACTATCTAGGGACCTATGGCTCTACTCGTCGCTACTGAGATCTCGCCGCGAATCGAAATCGGCGTTTTCGGTGTGGTGAATATGGACCGTCACCAGCGAGAACACCGGATCATTTGACCGTGTTCAACCGAGCCCTGCTCCGCACTCAATCGTCGAACGAATGCCGCGAAAGTCGTGACTGAAACTGTCAACGGTAACCTCAGAACCATCAATGCTCTCCGTCCGTTTCGCCATCGCTCCCGCGCTGTTCGTCGTGCGCCGCATGCTTGGCGCTTCGTTGGCACCGCCGCCGTCGGCCTCGCCGTCGCGGGGGCGTCGCTGTTGCTGTTCGCTGCGGACCCCTTCGTCGCTGGGGGAGCGTCGACGAGTGCGGTGACGACCAATTGGACGGTGTACCACGGCAACGCGCTGGGCTCGGGTGACGCAACCTCGCTGGCGTCCGTCACCACCACCGCCCGGGCGTGGACGTCGCCGGTACTCAGTGGGGATCTCTACACCGAACCGCTCGTCTTCGACGGTGACGTCTACGTCGCGAGTGCCAACGACATGGTCTACGCGTTGTCATCGTTGAACGGCAGGATCGTGTGGTCCCGACACGTCGCGACGGCGGTACCGGCATCAGTGTTGCCGTGTGGCAACATCGCCCCCGACGTCGGCATCATCGGTACGCCCGTCATCGACCCCCAGCGCCGGGAGATCTTCGTCGTGGCTGACGAACTGGTGGAGGGCAGACCACAGCACCGATTGATCGGGCTCAACGCGTCGACGGGGGCGCTGGAACGCAACCTGCGCGTCGATCCACCCGGCGCCGATTCATCGGCACTCCTGCAACGAACCGGACTGACCCTCGACCAGGGACGCGTCGTGTTCGGGTTCGGCGGCAACTACGGCGACTGCGCCCCGTACCGAGGTCGGGTCGTTTCGGTGGGCGAGAGCGTTGGCGCACCCAGGTTCTTCAGCGTTGACGAAAAGGCCGGTGAGAGCCAGGGGGCGATCTGGATGGGCGGGGCTGCGCCGGTGGTTGATCGGCACGGCAATATCTGGGTGAGCGTCGGCAATGGTTCGGTGAACGCGGCAGCCCAAGGATTCGACGACAGTGATTCGGTGCTCGAACTGTCGCCGTCGCTTCGACTTCAACAGTATTTTGCGCCCACGTCGTGGCCCCAGAACAACGCCAGCGATCTCGACATGTCCATGGCGCCAGCGCTACTTTCGAACGGCCAGGTCGTGCTCTCGGGCAAGTCCCGCATCGTCTATCTGTTGAATGGTGCGCAGCTGGGCGGCATCGGAGGTGAGCAGGCGAGTCTCGCCAACGCGTGCACTGACGACATCGACGGAGGCAGCGCGGTCGCCGGTCGCGTCGTGTACTTGCCGTGTCTCAGTGGCACCGTCGCCATCCGCGTCGGATCGTCACCGGCCTCGATCACGCTGCTCTGGAGCGCCAACATCGCGAGTGGTCCTCCGATCGTCGCCGCCGGGTTGGTCTGGACAGTCGGGAGCAACGGTGTGCTCTTCGGTCTCGATCCCGGTTCGGGCGTGGTGCGCCGACAGGTCAACCTCGGCCCGCAGGCCAATCACTTTCCGACCCCGAGCGTCGGCGCCGGACTACTGGTCGCCGCGACGGCGAACCGGGTGGTGGCGTTTCACGCCTCGCCACGTGGCTAGGCGACCGGTTGGTCACTCTTGGTGGCCGCCTGGTTGTCCTTGAACTTCTTGTGCTGGGCAAGGATGTGTTCGATCGACGCGCCTTCGACCGGTACGTCGGGGTGGTGGTGCTTGCAAAGGTGGTAGGGCGTGCCCTCTAAGGGATGGTGACCGATCCGCCAGCAGCCCTTCGTGTGGCAGTTGACCTTGCGCGCTCCGGTGTACACGCCGACGCTGACCGCACCGATCAACGTCGCCTCACCGATGTCCGATCCGAATCCGGACCAGAAGCCGTAGAAGGGGCCGGACTCGTTCACGGTGCCGGTGTGCACAGCCAACCAGTGGCGCACGACATCGAAATTGGCCACGATGAGTATCACGCCGACGACGAGCGCCGCGCCGAGAATCCAAAAGACAAACCGCTTCACCTCGTTGGCCTCCAAGAGCTCGTGAGGTCTGGTCACCTCGGGATGGATGTTGCCAGATTGTAACGGGCAACGGGTGCCGGGCCCGTCTTTCGCCGCTATTCGGCGCGCAGCACGAGCGCCGTTGGCGTACGCGAAGCGTTGCGTCCGGGCGGGACCGCGACCAGGTTGGCGAACAGCAGGGCGCCACATCCCGTCAGGACCACCGGCCAGAGCGGAACCGTCGGGTCGGGCACGGCGTAGATGCTGCGCGCGTATAGCGTCCACAGCTGGCGATCGATAACGATGCCGAGTGGTATCCCGAAGATGATCGCGAAGAGCGCTGCGACCGTTGACTGCCAGGCGACGACCGACGCCAACTGACGTTGGGTGAGGCCCAGCGCCTTTAAGAGTGCGAGGTCGCGTCGGCGCCGACGCACCGTCACGATGCCGCTGGTCGCGTCGAGGAGACGCAGGTGCAAGGACACGACGTCACACTGGGCGAAGAACTCGTCGTGATTCGCCGCGACACAAACGCCGTCATCTCGTGCGCGATGTCGTGACGCCTCGCTGGCCCAGTGCGCGACGTCCATATCGAACGCTTCGGCGTACCCGGCGTCTTCAGCTCGAACGCCATGATCGTGATGATCACGGCCATCACGCCGTGCCTGAATGCCTCGAGTCGACGTGGGTCCATGTGCTTACGCCTCGCCGCAGCATGGTCGCGGACCATTGCACAGAGTTCGCCGTGCAGTCGAAACCTGTCCATCGGCGCGGGTCGGCCACAAAGTTCGATACCGACGCTCGTTGGCTTTCGCTGCCAGCGTGTCCAGACATTAGTGGGAGACAAATCCCCGACGGGGTGGTCGTCGACCGTGACCAGTGCGGCGCGGGTCGCGCCCTAATTGCCGAGCTGTTGACCGACCATCGCCGCGACCTCTTCGGTGGGCACGGCGGGCGAGAATAGGTACCCTTGACCCAGTTCGCAGCCGAGTCGGAGCAGTCGAGAGAACTGGCCTTGGGTTTCGATGCCCTCAGCGAGCATGGTCATCTCGAGCTTCTGGCCCAGAGAGATGATCGTCGCGAGGAGCGTGTCATCGCGCTCACTCTCACGCGCAGGGCGAACGAACGACTGGTCGATCTTGATGATCCGCGGACTGAGTTCGGCCAGATAGGAGAGCGACGAGAACCCGGTCCCAAAATCGTCCAGCGCGATACCGACGCCGAGCCGGTTGAGTTGATTGATAACGATCATCGTCTCGTAGATGTCGTGGAGGGCCACGCTCTCGGTGATCTCAAGTATGAGGTGCTCCGAGGCGAGTCCGGTTTGGGCCAACAAGGACGTGATCAT
>Ga0075520_1001433_pt1 | contig 11444 bp, 13 predicted proteins | sample NGEPerB_FD_75100 | JGI IMG/M metagenome (GOLD analysis project Ga0075520, IMG submission 75100) | Arctic peat soil microbial communities from the Barrow Environmental Observatory site, Barrow, Alaska, USA - NGEE PermafrostAB12-B | ecosystem: Environmental > Terrestrial > Soil > Wetlands > Peat ... | reverse complement strand
GTGGACGATGCGAGGCGGGCACGCGAGGCGGCAAGCTCTTCGTAAGCGTGGTGCTCGTTGGCAGTGGTCAGCTTCAGCATCTCGGCGGCGTAGTACGCATCGAAGTAAGCCAGGGCTGTCTGCAAGCGGGTATCAGCGATAGCAGCCTGCGCCTGGGCCATTTCACGGATTGCGGACGCTTGCGCAGCGGCTTGCCGGGCTGAACGCTTCTCTTGCGACACCCACTCCTGGCTGAAGCCGATGACTTTTTGCGTCATCGGCTCGCGTGCTGCGCTGAAGCGGTCTGAGCCGGTCACTGGCAAGTTCTCGACGCCGACGTTGAGCATCGGGTCCGGCAGTTGCCCAGCTGCCCGTGCCATTTCGCTGGCACTTGCTGCGCCGGCGCGCGCGGAGTGAGCCGACTCCGAGCGTTGAACGGCCAGGTCCAAAGAAGCATCGAGCGAGAGAGGGGCTGCGCTTGCCGCGACCGGTATCAGCGCAGCGGCCAAAGCGACAACGCGTAGGAGGAAAGGGATGTCCATGGAAGCTCCTCGGCCGAATTACTCGGCCCTCTCAATCGTCAAGACCGTGAGGGCACCGTTGGCCAGCCCCGCCACAAAGCGAACCTTGTCGCCTTCCTTCAGGCCGCTGAGCAGCCGCGGGTCTGTGGCCCGAAACACCATTGTCATTCCGGGCATGTCGAGGTTCTCAATTCGGCCGTGGCGCAACGTGACCTTGCCTGCAGCGATGTCAACTTTACGAACTTCGCCTTCTGTCCACGCAATCGAAGGGGTCGCCGCAGAGGTTGTTGTCAGGTGGTGTGCCGCCGCCTGGTCTGTGGGCGTTGTCGCTTGCGCGCTGGCGGCTGCTGCGACGGACACGAGCGACGCCGCAAGTAGGTGTTGAAACTTCATTGAAGTTTTCCTGTTGTTATTGGGCAAATCTGGCAAAGACGCTGTCTTTGCCGGCTCGGTCGATGAGCAGCACTTGATACGGATCCTTGCGCGAGCCCATCTCCATCCCTGGCGACCCCGGTGGCATGCTCGGAACGGCTAGGCCGATGGCATTGGGCTTGGCTGCAAGGAGCCGCTTGACCTCTGCCGCCGGCACATGGCCTTCCAGCACATAGCCGTCAATCGTCGCCGTGTGGCAACTGCCAAAGCGGTCGGGCATGCCAAAGCGCTTCCGAACCGCGGTGGTGTCATCTACTTCGGTAACGCTGACATCGAAGCCTGCCGATTTCATATGCGCAGCCCAGGCCCCGCAGCAGCCGCACGAGGCGTTCTTGTAGATCTGCACTCGATGCACTGGGATGACCGCAAGGGAGGGTAATGCCAGCGAACCAGCGACGATGCCGACGCAGCCGAACAGTAGATGGCGTCGGGTCACGGGGAACGCATCACGCGCTCCCGAAAGAGAGAATGTCTTCTTCATGGTTTGAACTCATCTGAACTGCCGACGGGGTAAGCAAGTCGGCCGATTCCCGCGCGGCGAGACGCACGGGCGCTGTCAGGCCTCGCGCGCGAGGCCCAGCGGGGTCAGATGGTTCGTGGAGGCCTGTCCTGCCCGTCCGAGTGGAAACTCGGCGCCGGTGCAGACAGGGACGGGAAAGTCACCCGAGCGCACTCAGATGGGGTTTGGACGGCTGGAATTGCTGATGCCATCGGGGTGGCAGAACAGAAGGCCGCGCAGGCGCTGCAGCCGCCATCTTCGTGGATTGCGCCCGCATCGCCACTTGAATGGTGGTGGGCGCAGGGAGCTACTTGACCATGGTCGAAAGCACCTTGCATCGCCATGGCGTGATGATTGCCTTCGGCGCAAGGCATTGCCGCAGCAACTGCACCCCGGAAGGGCACCAGTACCGCAAGCAAAACAAGCATCCAGATTCGAAAGGTCTTCACAGGGCGAGATTATCAGACAGAGGGTCAAGACGGCTCCAACAGGAGTGTCTTCCTTGATGTATAGCAATGCGGTTTATTTGGCGACTCGGCGTGCTCGGGGAACGGGCTTCCTGGGATTGCGGTGGGTGGTCCGACCGAAGCATCGCTCGCCAGCGTATCCAAGATGGGGCAATCTGGCCGGTCGTCTCCGTGACAGCAGTGAACCAGATGCTCCAGGGTGGCCTTCATCGCCAGGAGCTCCTGAGTCTTTTGCTCCAATTCCAGGACGTGGGCTTTGGCCAGTTCCTTGACCAGCCGGCTCGGGCACCGCCGGTTCTGCCAAAGTTCAACGAGCCCCGCAATTTCGGGGATTGAGAAGCCGAGGTCGCGCGCGTGGCTGATGAACCGGAGCGTGTGGATGTCACCGTCGGTGTACTGGCGGCACCCGGAATCCGTCCGCCGCGCTTGCGGAACCAATCCGCCTAATTCGTAGTGGCGAATCATCTTCGCCGAGACGCCTGCGACCTCGGAGGCTTCACCGATGTTCATTTGAGCAAGCCACTGAAATTTGCCGTCTCGTCATTCTGAAGCTCCCTACCGTTGGAATGTCAAGAAATCTTTGGAGACTCATCGCGCGGACACGTATGCAGCATCAGCGTATACGTCGACGGTACGTAGAAGCTGCAGGGGTTCTCGACGGTTTAGTGACCGCTCGTCCATGTCCGGGACGGCCTGCGTTGATGTGAATCAAGGAACCTTCACGAACGGGCGTCCTGCCGTACTTGCCGTTGTTCTCGTGCCCGCTGATGCACCGGTTCATGCATCACGGCCACCATCACGATCAGGGCACTGCGAGCCAAAATCTCACCGATGTAGAAAATGACCAGCACAAGTTATCCTGAATCCGTGACGATTTTCCAATCAAGTCCCTACTGTTCGGCCAAAGCGCGCTCGCCCTCCCCGAATTGAGCGCGAATGCCGAGCTTTCGGCGTCTTGTTGCATTGCTCAGGGGTTCGTCTCGGTCAATTGGCTTGGGTTTGATGTCGATCGGGTCGATTTGGCCGTCTTTTGACCCTGTTGAACATGCCGCGGGCAAGCTTCGTGATCGGCAGGTACTGTATGGACGGTGTCGGCGAGACGGGGTCCGCCGTTATCTTGCGCTACGGCGTCGCCGCGAACTGCGCGTACGAGCGCATGAACACCTGGGCTGCTCGATCATTGGCCCCCAGGCCCAGCACGGGTTAGCTCCCGCTGCGCTCCTGGCTCACTTGATATATCGCGCAACGCAAGGCTCGCGTTGCGAGTAGTAGAGCCACGTAGATGGCTTCACTTCGGCTTCTGCAAGCCGCCCATAGACCTCTCGGAAGAGATCCCGGTCGTCGATTTCACACGCCGCGCTGGCGATGATGTTGAAGTTCTCCGGAGTCGGATAGCGACGTACCCACTCCCGCAGACTCCGGTCCATTCGCTTCGGATCCAGCATCGTCTCACTGGCCCGAGTACTGCGGCGCAGCACCGAAACATACAACCATGAGTACAGGTAGTCGCCTTCACTGCCAGCGGTGTTCCGAGCCCACTGCGTGACGAACGTATCGACATCCGGCCAGCTTCCACCCCAGCGAGGAAGGAGCTTGCCCAGCATCACGTCCTGAAAATCGTAGTACTGCGGGAATCGCTGAACGGCGCTTACGAACACGGCTTTCGGATCGGACCGCGGATGCTGCTGATCCAGTAACGTGGAGAGCATTAGGTTGTGCCAGATAGCCGTATCGCGCAACTTCGGCGAGGCAGCCATCATCCTTGACTCGAGCTCGGCGAGTTCACCGTAGAAGGCTCGGAATTTTTCAGGGCTCACGCTTTGTGCGTACGCGTCGCCTCGGACCGTCCACGCGGCGTCATATCCTTGCCGAAGAAGAGCAAATTCCGCGAACGTCGAGCCGGTTTGGGCGTTCCATGCTGCGGTTCGTCTCGCCCGAGCCTCAAGAGTCGCCATGAATGGGCTCTTCGACCGGAATACGAAGTAGATCGCACTCGGAGCGGACTCGCCGCCCGCAAAGCGTCGCGTCGACGAACTCAGACACGACATCGCGTGATCCAGGCGCTCGAAGATCTCGTTCACGTACGCGATTTGGAGACGCTCTACCGTTCGGGGCTGGCTGGACCAGTCAACGATCGGGTCTCCGACGCAGGCGTCAACAGCGACGTCGGCCCTTGCCCCCGCGCAGGGGAGCGCAAGCACCGTAGCCAGCACCAGCGTTCGATAGAGAAACGTCATATGCGCCCGTCCAGCATTCGGCGGCCGGGGGTGGCCGCGGCGCAGCTTACAACGCGACGGTGAGGGAACCGCCGGTATGCTTGGCGACGATCCCTTGAGGCTCACCCGCGCGCTGAACCGCTCAATCTCCGGCGGATGAGCAAAGAGACCCTCAGGCGGAGGCCTGAACTCCTTGCCGAGCGCTGGCAGGGTCACCTTCGCATGGATCTCGACGGAGGGCGGCGCGATACGACGGTAGTTACTCGTCTGACGCCTGTCTCCTCTAAAGGTTTGCCTTGCTGCGCACGTAGCTGGACAGCGCCGACGCCATCGCCTTCACGTCCTCGCGTGAGTAGCGCTCCGGCTCCCGCTCAATGAACTTGTCCAGAGCTTTCGGTTCGAGCACCCACACACCCGCAGCCTTCATGTCGAAGGGCTCAACGAACCAGCCAGGGAAGACAACGACAGGCTGAACGTACGCCTTGAATTGAGCCTGCGCGAGAAAGTTTGACAACCATCGAGCCTGGGCTTTCGCCTGCCGCAGCGGATCACGATCCATCACGTGCCCGTTGACCAGAACGTGCTGGTTTTCGATTCGGATCTTGCATTCGCCCCTGGCAGGCTTGGACACTGTCTTGGTCTCGATCGTGAAGATGCCACGCGGGCCGATCAAGACGTGGTCGATGTTCGCGTCGTCGTTGGGTACGTCGTGAAGGACGAAGAACTCGGCCGTGCGGAACCATTCGAGATACTGCGCAACGGCGCGCTCCCCATCGCGCCCCAACTTGAGGTTCCGCAGGCGCTTGAAGGTCCGCACACACCTGACAACCGCGTAGACGGTGACCAGAGCGGCCGCGATCGTGAATGTCCATGGGCTAGGCTTTGAGTTTGTCGCATAGCGCCACCACTCGAGCCCGGCCAGAACGATCGTGAACAGTGCCAAGAGAAGTGGGGAGAGAAGGCCGTCGTAGGTGACGTCGTCCATCTCGTCATTCACTGACTGGCCGGCCATCCGGAGCGGCGCAAACTGCAGCGGCGAACGTCTGTTGCCTGAAGGCTTCATGGCCCGAAGCCTACGCTCGACCGCGTTACTGACGCCGGGGGTCCCGGTGCGTTGGCCAGCGGCGCAGCAGCTTGGCGCATTGGCACGCCTTCATTCGACTGAAATGGGTTCCTTGCGAAGTCCATACACCTGGACCGCGCCCATGCCCACAGCCTCGGGGTCCTACGGCGACAGCAGCTCGTGCACCCGAACCCCGAGAGCCACGGCGAAGCGAGCTGAAGCGTTCATTCACTGGCGGGCGCGCGAAGAAGGCTCTCGGGAAACCCGAACTGCCTGCTGAGCCCTACGGCTTCGCCGCTTTCATCAGACCCTCGCGCTGCTGTAAGACGGCCGAGGCGCATCAACATAATTTTTGACAATCATGCAACGGGTCGTCGAGCGCGGCTTCATCCGACTTCCCCTGCCGTCGCCGCGTGTGCCCGACCACATCGATAGACTCGCGGTCTATGCAGGGACAGCTTTTCACGCAGGACTTCCTGCTCCGCGGCGTTCGCGACACACCGCCTTGCCAGGAGTTCAGCGAAGAATCGTTTGCTGCCTTCCGCAAAGCGCTCGCAACAATCTACACGGCGTGCAGCTCGGCTTCAGTCATCAACGAGGCCAGCACCGAGCAAGACATCATCGCCCCTGTCCTCGTGGAGCTGGGCTGGGGCGCAGACACCCTACCGCAACAGAACCTCTCTGGGAAGCGCCGCGAAGACGTTCCGGATACGCTACTCTTCGTCGATACCAAAGCGAAGGCGCGAGCCCAAGCCGAGGCGCAGGAATCCCGCCGCTATCGCCACGGGATTGCAATCCTCGAAGCTAAGCGATGGTCCCGCCCGCTGGATCGCGGCTGCCACTAAGGTCGAGCGCTAGGCATCCTGTCTCATTTGCGAAGGAGCGTACCAATGAAAATACGACGCGTAACGACTGGGCACACCGAACTCGGGAAGGCCGTTGTCGTTAGTGACGGCGAGGTGGACGCCGATACGCTCGGTCTGATGCCTGGATATGAGTTCCACAGACTCTGGGGCGCGGATGTTCCGCCGGCCTTCCCAAACGGCGGATTGCAGCCCGAGTGCCCCGGCTATTTCCCACCCTTGGGCGGCTTCCGATTCATGATGTTTACCGTGGCTCCTCAGCCCGCCCCGAATCAAATAGGCAGTGATCGTCAGGCTTTGTTTGCTGAAATGAAGGTCAAGCTGCCGGGCCTCGCCGAACACATGGAGCTAAGCACCCCGGGGATGCATACGACCGACACGGTCGATTTCGAGTACATCGTTTCTGGTGAAGTGTGGCTCGAGTTGGATGACGGCGCCACGGTGCATCTTCGCGCTGGTGACACCGTCGTCCAGAACGGCACCAGGCATGCGTGGCGCAACCGCGGTACTGAACCCTGCCGTGTCGTCGTATTCATGGTGGGAGTTCATCGGAACCCGTCCGGCCTTGATGTCGCTCTCGCATCGACACACAGCCTCCCGAGCGAGCGTTAGGTAAACCCCTTAAGGACGAGCTGATGTCTCTGTCCATATTCGAGACGCTCAAAGGCGCTACACCGGAAGAACGGCTCGTGGAGCTTGGAATCGAGCTCCCAGCAAAGCGCGAGCCAGTCGGCAACTACACGGGGGCGGTCAGCACGGGGTGCAAGCTGGTCTTTGTCGCTGGGCACGGCACGTTTCGGGGAACCGAACAAACACACAAGGGCAAGCTGGGTCGCGAGATCACCGTCGAGCAGGGCAAGGAGGCAGCACGCGTCGCGATGATCAGTGCCCTGGCGTCGCTGAAGGCTGAAATCGGAGAGCTTTCTCGCGTGAAGCGCGTCGTCCGCGTCTTCGGAATGGTGAACTGCACGCCCGACTTCGAGCGTCACCCGGAAGTGATGGACGGCGCATCTGACGTCCTCACGTGCATTTTCGGAAGGGATGGCGTGCACGCACGCGCTGCGGTGGGATTTTGTTCGCTGCCCTTCGGAATGCCCGTCGAGCTGGAAGCCGTCGTCGAGTTGTACTAAGGTGGAGGCAATGAGCTCGAACGGGTGGCCGGCAGCTTGGCCGAAGGTGTAGGCCCGTGTCGCGCACGGTCCTGACTGTCGTTCTGGTGATCGCCCTGACCTATCTCGGGTTGTGCGCGGCTTTGTTCTTCTATCAGCGCTCGCTGATCTACTTTCCCCAGCCAGGATCACCAGGCAATCGTGACACCACGATCACCTTGCCGACGGCGGACGCCAGCGTGCTGGTATCCGTGCGGCCGCACGTAGGCCCGGACGCCGTGATCTATCTGGGCGGCAACGCCGAAGACGTCACGTTCAGCTTGCCAATCCTCGCATCCGCATTCCCCGACCATGCGCTCTACGCCCTCCACTACCGGGGCTACGGCGGAAGCTCAGGTAAGCCTTCCGAGGCCGCACTTTTCGCGGATGCCATGGCTTTGTTCGACCGCGTCCGCGGTGAGCATCACGTCATCGTGATGGTGGGGCGTAGCTTGGGCAGCGGCGTTGCCGTACGTGTAGCAAGCCAGCGACCCGTTGCGCGGCTCATTCTCGTCACTCCATACGACAGTCTTCAAGAGCTCGCCGCCGCCCAGTTTCCGTACTTTCCGGTGCGGTGGCTACTGCGGGACAAGTTCGAGTCTTGGAAATACGCGCCCCGGGTCGCGGCGCCCACGCTCATCATTGCAGCCGAGAATGACGAAGTCATTCCTCGCGCGAGCACGGAGCTGCTGCGCTCCCGCTTTAGAGCGGGCGTCGCGACATTCAAGGTCGTTGCAGGAGCCGGCCACAACACCATTTCCGATCGTCCTGAGTACATTTCGCTGCTGAGAGGCACGCCATGAGTGAAGCTCATCATCACAGCGCGGGGACAGCGGCACCGGGTCTGGCGCGAACGTGCTATACGCAAGCGGCTGCACCAGCGTTCCTTCCACGGGTTGAACTCTTAAGAGAGTGCTGACTAAATCCTCGGGGGACAGTCGCCTCGCCATGTTGAAGCAAAAGCATGCCGGGCATGGGCTATCTCTCATTGTGGATGGCTCGATAAATCGACGATCCTCTCTGTCGGATATGTCTACGCGCCTTCGTGCCGCCCCTCAGTTCGATCGCCAAGGACAGCGCTTCGGTACTTTCGAAGTTTGGCGCAGAGGCGTCCGAGAGGTACCCATCCCACTTCAATATCGAGAAACGCACGGAGCGATTGGTGCTGGGACGTCTGCGCCAACTATTGACTCAATTCGGGATGCATACGGGATGCGCCCGGGCGACGATTTCGGCCGAGGTCGATGTGGAAAACGAGCCGGAGCTTCGGCTGTTTTCCTGCGCCCTCGCGCCTGGATCCACTCACGTCTCGTCTCGCGTCGCACTGCACGCGATTCCTCCCGAGGGGCAGGCGCCGGGGGTTGACCGTATAGTGCTACGCGCAGGGGGCCATGAGGCAGATCTCTCCGCGGCACTGCACCAAGTCGACGCGATTGTGACCGAACTTGAGGAACATCTGGAAGCCCAACTCGTCGGCAAAGAACGAAGTCCGGCGCTTGTCGACTTGTTTATCGTCGCGGCGCATTCGCGATGATGGGATCGGCGGGCTGGAGAATCACCGCTTCCGAAGCCAGGCGCTGTTGAATTCGTGTCCTGCCGGTGACTCCGACAGCAAGCGCACTTCGACCGACAGAAGATCAGGTTCGGCTCCGGAGTGCCAGCTCGTTGCGTACTCACGCGTCATTCGGTGGCGCATCTTGCGCCGTTTGCCGGTGCGCTCGTCGACGATCCACATGGCAACATGATGCCAGATGGCCACAAAGGCTAGTCCACCTGCGGCGAAGCACCTGGCGGCGTCGCTGCGCGTCATCAGCTCGCACCTGCACATGCGACGGGCATCGATCGACGACGCGCGCGACGAGGTGCTGAACGCGGCGCAGCACGTCAAGGCGGGCAGTGTGACGCCAGAGGTCGAGAACCTCGTCGCTCGGCTCGAGAAGGTGACCGGCGCCGGCATCGCCGAGCTCGCCAAGGCGGCCGAGGGGTGGCGCGAGGTGTAGCCCCGTTCGGCTAGTCATACTGCAGCTTTCACGGGAGGGACCATGCGACTGCCAACCCAAGCGGACAACGACGCAATCCATGCAGCCGACCAGAAGGTACGAGAGGCAGATCATGCCTACATGAAGCTCGTACGCGAGCGCACTGCAGGCCGCGTCGTGCCGCAGGAAGACCTCGACACGGCGCTACGGCAGTGGACCGACGCCCACAATGCCCGGCACCGGCTCATGGAACCGTTCATGCACTCGGGGCCTGGCCAGACGCCGTAGTTGCGCGCGAACGCCGGTTCAATTCCCAAACGCTCACTTGAACCGCCCTCTGCGCGACTGGCGGACAAAATGGCGGAATGGTGCACGACGGGCCGGAGAGCTAGATTCGGCGCGGGGCTTGACAGACCCCAGCTCTGCCAAGGCCCCGCGCCGACAGTGGCGCCGCGCAGCAGGGTTGCGACTCGCTGACCTAGAATGAGCTTCGCGGGTCCGAAGTTGCGTAGAAGTTGCGTACTTCGCTAGGCGGCGTGTCCCGAATCACGCTATTTTCACTGGTGGGCGGTGCAGGGTTCGAACCTGCGACCCCTGCCGTGTGAAGGCAGTGCTCTACCGCTGAGCTAACCGCCCGCGCGGCGGCGCAAAAACGGCCACCGACGGAATCATTTCATTGTGCCACGGCCTCGGCGGCGACCCTGCGCCACAGGGTGCGGTCGCCGCTCGCCTTGTCGATCTCGGCGAGCACCGCTTCGTGCGCCGCAACCTCGATCGCGTCGGCGGCGATGACGACGAGCCTCAGGCCGCTGAAATCGATCGGCCGAGCCGCCATCTCGGCGGCGAGCGCGTCGGCGGCGTCGATGACGAGCGAATCCTGGCCGCGCGTCATGCGCACGTAGACCTCGGCGAGCAGGCCCGCGTCGAGCAGGGCGCCGTGCAGGTTGCGGCCCGCGTTGCTGACCTCGAAGCGCTTGCAGAGGGCATCGAGCGAGTTCGACTTGCCCGGAAACGTCTCGCGCGCCATCGACAGGCTGTCGGTGACGCGGGCGACGTGGGTCGTGAACGCCTGCCGGCCGATACGGCGCAGCTCTGCATCGAGGAAGCCGACGTCGAAGGCGGCGTTGTGGATGATGATCTCGGCGCCGCGCACGTACTCGACGAGCTCGTCGACGACATGGGCGAACAGCGGCTTGTCGGCGAGGAAATCGTCCGCCAGGCCGTGCACCTTGAAGGCGTCTTCGCTGTTGCGCCGCTCGGGGTTGACGTAGAAATGGAGATTGCGGCCGGTGAGGCGCCGGTTGACGAGCTCGACGCAGCCGATCTCGATGACGCGGTCGCCCGACTCGGGGCTGAGGCCGGTCGTCTCGGTGTCGAGAAAGATCTGCCGAATCGCCACGCCGGATCTTCTCAGGCCTGCGTCGTCTGCAGGGGCACGCCGGCGCTCGGGTGCCGCGCCTGTCCGCGGCCCCAAAGCCAGAGGGCGACGCCGGCCGCGATCATCGGCACGCAGAGCCACTGGCCCATGCTCATGCCGAGGGCGAGCAGACCGAGGAAGCTGTCGGGCTCGCGGAAGAATTCGGCGATGAAGCGCAGCACACCGTAGCCGATGAGAAACGCGCCCGACACCTGGCCGAGGCCGCGCGGCTTCTTGCCGTAGGTCCAGAGCATGACGAAGAGAAGGATGCCTTCGAGCGCGAATTCGTAGAGCTCCGATGGATGGCGCGGCAGCGGCGATCCCGATTGCGGAAAGACCATCGCCCAAGGCAGCTCCGGGCTCGCGAAGCGGCCCCACAATTCGCCGTTGATGAAGTTTCCGATGCGCCCGGCGGCGAACCCGGTCGGTACGCAAGGCGCGACGAGGTCGGTCACTTCGAAAAAGTGGCGCTTGCGCGAACGGGCGAAAATCGCCATCGCCGCGATCACGCCGAGCAAGCCGCCGTGAAAGGCCATGCCGCCTTTCCAGACCGCGAAGATCTCAAGCGGATGCGCGGCATAGAAGCCCGGCTTGTAGAAGAGCACGTAGCCGAGGCGGCCGCCGATCACGGTGCCGAGAACTCCGTAGAAAAGGAGGTCTTCGACGTCGCGGCGCGTCCAGCCGGTGGCCGCGAACTGCGGCAGCTTCGAGCGGCGCACGGCGAGAAAGAGGAAAAGAGCGAAGCCGACCAGGTATGTGAGCCCGTACCAGTGAATGGCGATCGGCACGCCGAACCTCGAAAGGTCGAGCGCGATCGGATCGAACTGCGGATGAACAAGCATGCGACGATGATACGGGCG
>Ga0075520_1001432_pt1 | contig 11445 bp, 6 predicted proteins | sample NGEPerB_FD_75100 | JGI IMG/M metagenome (GOLD analysis project Ga0075520, IMG submission 75100) | Arctic peat soil microbial communities from the Barrow Environmental Observatory site, Barrow, Alaska, USA - NGEE PermafrostAB12-B | ecosystem: Environmental > Terrestrial > Soil > Wetlands > Peat ... | reverse complement strand
CGGGAACAAGAGTGTAAGCAGGATCAAAACAAATGGCAGATATGCCTATCTCGCATGCAGCTTTGGAATTGTCGTCATCGACATAGCAAAGAATGAGATCTTCGATACCTGGAAACCCGGCAACAATTCGGAAACTGCAGAGGTAAATGACATCGCTTTTGGCAACGGCAAGGTGTATGCAGCCACAAACATAGGGGTCTTTTCTGCTGACATTGATAATTCAGGCCTCGCATATTTCGGGAACTGGACGCTTCTGACCTCCCTCCCTTCTCCGGGTGGAAATTACAGCCTTGCGCTGTTTTCCGGAAACAAGCTGTATGTCAACAGGACTGGCAAATACTTCACGGGAGATACAATATATGCCATCCAGGGCAGTGCTTCGGCATTTTCATATGTCGCCGGTCTTTTCAACAGCTCATTTGATAATTACGATAATGGCTTTACGATATCTTCTGGAAGCTCAGCAAGCATTTATAACATTGACGGAACTCTGAACAGGACCATTTCAACCTACGAATGGGGAAGCCCTGCAATTGCACAGACGGTTAAAGAGGGAAACAGTTTATGGATTGCTGATAGCAATGCCGGGCTTATCATGGAAAGTAATGTTTCCGGGTTTTCTGCACTGACACTTCCCGGGCCGCTTTCGAACGATGCAATAAATATCTCGTCGAAGGACGGAAGAACAATAATCTGCGGAGGAGGTATTGATGCAGCATGGAATAATCTTTGGAGACCCCTGCAGATATCCATATATGAAGATAATACCTGGACAAATATTTCCTCATCAGCTATTTCCGATGCAATGAGAACGGTAATAGACCCTTCAGACAAAACCCATTTTTTTGTTTCAACGTGGGGCGGAGGATTGCTCGAATATAAAAACAACATCCTGGTAAAACAGTATACTGATGCAAATTCTCCTTTACAGACAATAATTCCGGGAAAGCCCTATGTCCGTATTTGCGGACTGGCAATGGATAAGGATCGAAACCTATGGATTACCCAGACAGAAGTTACGGGAAGCATCAAGGTGCTCAAGCCTGACGGAATAACCTGGATTGTTAATCCTTTAACAATCGATGCTGACGGTATAGGCGACATCATAATTACCAGAACAGGCCAAAAATGGATAGTATTGCCAAGAGGTTACGGCCTTGCGGTTTATGACGATAACGGAACCCTTTCCAACTTTAACGACGACAGTTACATTAAAATGTCTGTTACAGATTCCGATAATGAAATAATCTCCTATGTTTATTCCATCGCTGAAGATCTTGACGGGAATATCTGGGTAGGAACAGACAAAGGCCCTCTTATTTATTATAATCCTGAAAAAGTCTTTGAAGGTGACCTTAAGGCATACAGGATAAAAGTGCCCAGGAATGACGGGACTGGCCTTGCCGATTATATGCTGGGCACAGAAACAATAACCTCGATCGCTGTTGACGGTGCAAACAGAAAATGGCTGGGAACGATGAGTTCAGGAGCATATCTTCTTTCGGCAGACGGCACGAAGCAGCTCAAGAACCTGAACGAGGAAAATAGCCCGCTGTTTTCAAATGTAATTGCAAGTGTTTCAGTAGACAACAAGACAGGAGATGTCTGGTTTGCAACTTCGAGGGGAATTATCTCATACCGCGGAGATGCAACTGCCGGAAAGGAATCATTCACGAATGTTTACTCATTCCCAAATCCGGTGAGGCAGGATTTTACAGGTAAAGTCACAATTACGGGGTTGGTCAGGGATACGGAGATCAGGATCACTGATGTAAGCGGAAACCTGGTATATAAAACCAGATCAGACGGCGGCATGGCATCCTGGGACCTCGCAACTTACAATGGCAAAAGGGTGGCAACGGGAGTCTATATTGTCTTCTGCGCGAGCAGCGATGGCTCACAATCGTGCGTAACCAAGATCCTTGTTATACGCTAGTTGCTGGTTGCTTGTTGCTCGTTGCTGGTTTCTCTTTAACAAGCAACCAGTAACCAGTAACATTTTCTACTCAGTGATCAGGCTTTGTATCCTGTCAATCTGAAGCTGCTTATTAACCTCCCTGAGGCTTCTTGCAGTCTTGGTAAAATACTGATGACCGGAAATGAATTTGACCTGAATCCTGTTCCAGTCATTCAGGGATCCCATCTTATTCTGAGCTTTAAGCTCCTCGAAAAGTGTGTTTGAAACAGGGATAAAATCACTCCTCCCAAGATAATCAAGGTCGGAATCGCAGATAATATCCTCAAGCAGGTTGGTTGGTTTGGGAGGAAGCTTGGTCGACATTATTATTTCACAGATCCTGTCGATTTGTTCCGGGCTATAATTATATTTTGGAAGCATTTCGTGCGCAATCAGGGTTCCCTGATATTCATGACCGTCGTAAACAACCGTGTGACCTGCATCATGGAACAAGCCTGCTGTCTTAAGCAGGAGAATCTCTTCATCAGTGCAACCCTCCGCCCAGCCGATAAGCTCGACTTCTGTGACAACATCAACTGTATGTTTCACATTATGATAAAACAGATAGCCGGGCAGCTCCTTTTCGAGCTTATCGAGAATAATTTCCTGTATATCGGTAAACTGAATAAGCCCGAATTTCACTCTGAATGCATCGTTGGGCAAATTTCCCAATCCGTCAACCGAGAACTCGGGCTTGAGACCTTTTACCCAGTACATCTGGAGGTCTCCCTTGTATTTGACGGGAAGCTTTCCGAAATATTCGCAATCGAAGAATTCCTTAACGAGCTCGTAAGTCATCACCGATATAAGTATCATGCCATTTTCAGAGACAGCCTCAACCCGGCTGGCTGTATTTACCGTATCTCCTTTTATATCGTAGCTGACTTTTCTCTTTCCTGAAATCGAAGCCGTGACCGGCCCGGTATGAATTCCTATTTTCAGGTCCCAGATCCTGTATTCGCTACCTCTTTTGCTGATCTCGTAATTCCCGAGGAAATTGCGCATCTCCATTGCCGCCATGACGACATCAATCGGGTTTGTAATATTCTTCGAAGGAATGCCTCCCGCACACATATAAGTGTCGCCAATAGTTTTGATTTTTTCAATTTTGTACCTGGTAACAATAGCATCAAATTCATAAAGTATCTCATCGAGCTCATCCATTATAGCAGAGGAATCAATACCTTCAACAAGCTTCGAAAATCCATGAATATCTGCGAAGAGAACTGTCGCCATATTGAACTTCAGCGACTGCTCCTTCTTCTCTCCATCCACCGGCTCTTTAGGAGATTCCGGGGAAACTTTTTCCGAACGGGTCTTTAATTTTTCATTGTCACCCGAAAGTTTTTCATTCTGCTTCTCCAGCTTCTTGATGTGATCTTCAAGCTCCTGATTTTGCCTGGCCAGTTTAGCTATCCTCTTTACCAGTTCATCATTAACGTTGGCAGCCATAACGGAATTTGTTGAACAGTAAATATACTAATTTCCTTATTTGCACATCAACAATAAGAATTATCAAAATGTTGTACTTTTGAACAAAGAGAGTGCTGATGATCGAGAAGACAAAGGGAATAGTTCTTCACCAGATAAAATATACTGATTCAGGTATTGTAGCCCAGCTATATACACGAAGGTACGGCCGAAGATCTTTTCTTATCAGGGGGGCAAGAAATAAAAAAGCTGGCAGGCATACTGTCTTCCTTCAGCCGATGTTCATACTCGAGCTGATTGCCTCTAATAAGGAGTCAAGAAGCATGCAGACAATCAGGGAATTCTCTGTCTCTTATACGCCTGCCGATATTCATTCAAATATTAAAAAGAGCAGCGTTGCAATTTTTCTCGGCGAGGTGCTCACTTCCGTGCTCCGTGAAGAGAGCCCGAATGAAGAACTTTTTGATTTTATTGAAAATTCGGTTATATATTTCGACAGGTGTAACGAAGGATATGCCAATTTCCATATTGCTTTTCTTGCAGGACTGAGCAGTTACCTTGGATTTGAACCCGCAAAAAGAATCAGTGCCGGCGATCACTATTTTGATATGTCAAATGGCATTTTTGTTCCGACCCCGCCTCTGAACGGAAGCTATGCCAGCCGGGAAGTATCTCAGGTCCTTTCCCGGTTTTTTTCCGCATCTTACGAACAGATAAAAGATATTCCGCTTACCGGATCATTCAGGAATGAGGTGCTTGAGACACTTGTCAATTACTATTCGCTTCATCTTCCGGGATTGAAAAAAATCAGGTCCCTTGAAGTTCTTAAAGAGGTTTTCAGCTGAACAAAATAACTTCTGTTTTTTATTATCTTTAAGAATTAATCGGATTTTATATGCCAGTAATTCCCAAACTGATCAAGCGGCTCAATGCCAAGCGTATAAATCAGATTGAATATTTCAAGCGTCATCCTGCCGATATCCAGCAGCATGTTCTTTCAGATCTCCTTGCCAGAGCTTCGGACACTGAATGGGGATCTAAATATAATTATGCCTCAATAAAGTCAGCAGATGAGTTCCGTTTGACTGTTCCGCTCCAGACCTATGAGAAGATAATTCCGATAATAGAGAGGCTTCGGGCAGGAGAGAAGGATCTGCTCTGGCCGGGAGAAATAAAATGGTTCGCAAAATCATCCGGAACCACATCAGCAAAAAGCAAATTCATTCCTGTTAGCGAGGATGCGCTGGAGCATTGCCATTACCAGGCAGGCAGAGACATTCTTGCCATATATACCCTTAATAATCCGGCTACGCACATCTTCAGCGGCAAGGCTCTGACCCTCGGAGGCAGCCATCGCATAAACAAATTCAGCAACCAGTCGCTATATGGCGATCTGTCTGCAATTCTTATTGAAAATGCCCCATCATGGGTTGAACTGATAAGGACTCCGGGAAAAAAAATTGCATTGATCGAGGATTTTGAGCAAAAGCTTGATCTCATAACAAAAAAAACAGTTAAGGAGAATGTCACAAATTTTTCCGGTGTCCCCTCCTGGTATCTTACGCTTATCAAGCATATCTTATCTTATACCGGAAAAACCAATCTTCTTGATGTATGGCCAAATCTTGAAGTTTTCTTTCACGGGGGGATAAGCTTTACGCCATACCGTGAAACTTACAGGGAGCTTATTGCCGGCAAACAGATGCATTACATGGAAACCTACAACGCATCTGAAGGATTCTTCGGCATTCAGGATGATCCTGCACAAACAGACATGCTTCTTATGCTCGATTACGGGATTTTTTATGAGTTCCTCCCGGCCGATAAGATCTCCGGCGATTTTCCCCCTTCTTTAACTCTTTCTGAAGTTGAGAAAGGGGTGAATTATGCTATTGTAATATCAACAAACAGCGGCCTCTGGCGATATATGATAGGCGATACTGTTGTTTTTACAAATACTGATCCTTACCGTTTCCGGATATCAGGACGGACAAAACACTTCATTAATGCTTTTGGCGAAGAGGTCATAATCGAAAATGCCGAAAATGCGCTCGAAGCTGCATGCAAGTCTACCGATGCAATCATTTCAGAATACACAGCAGGACCCGTTTTTATGGGAGCATCCTCGAAAGGAACGCACGAATGGATAATTGAATTTGAAAAAGACCCTTCGGATCTTGACAGGTTCACTGAAGTGCTTGATGAAACCCTTAAATCCGTAAATTCTGATTATGAAGCTAAAAGGTTCAGGGATATTAATCTTGTAAGACCTTTGGTACGAATGGTGCCCCGGGGAACTTTTAACAACTGGCTTAAAACAAAGAATAAACTTGGCGGGCAGAACAAGGTTCCAAGATTATCTAACTCAAGGGAGTACATTGAAGAATTATACACTGTTTCAGGAATAAAAGCCTGAAGTGATTTAAAGTTAGCAGTGAACTGAAGATTTTTTGTAATTTTATAAAATAAAAAGCATTCAATTATGCACATCGCAATCGCAGGGAATATAGGATCGGGGAAAACAACGCTGGCAGGGTTGCTTGCAAAGCAATACGGCTGGACCCCGCATTATGAGGACGTTGACGATAACCCATATCTAAACGATTTCTATGAAGATATGCTACGGTGGTCTTTTAACCTTCAGATATATTTTCTCAACTCCCGTTTCTCCCAGATTCTTGAAATCAAGAAGTCGGATAAGACAATTGTCCAGGACCGGACAATCTATGAGGATGCCTATATCTTTGCCCCCAACCTTCATTCTATGGGATTGATGTCGACCCGTGACTTTGATAATTATTCGACACTTTTCAAGCTGATGAGCTCACTCGTAAAGCCGCCAGATCTTCTTCTTTATCTTAGAGCTTCCGTTCCGACACTGGTAAACAATATCCAGAAGCGCGGGCGAGAGTACGAAAGCTCAATCCGTATCGATTACCTGAAAAGGCTGAACGAAAGATATGAGGCATGGATTGAGAGCTATAACCTTGGGAAACTTCTGATAATAGAAGCCGATCATTATAATTTTCCTAATAACAAGGATCACCTGAGCGAGGTGATCGACAAGATCAATGCCGAGCTGCACGGTCTGTTTTAATATTTTTGAGTTCTTCCCTTTTGTTGTTTAACTTTACTTTCCATCTACTGCAAATACGATGGCAAAGTTTTGTTTATAATAATTTAAACCGATATCGTCATGAAATCAATCAAATTTTTGCTGTTCCTGGCTGCAGCTATTCTTATTTCGACCGGAACCTATGCCCAGACAGATCTTAACAAGCCGGCCCCTATGGATCCTGAGGTCAGGACAGGGAAGCTTCAGAACGGACTTACCTATTACATCAGGAAAAACAAGGAACCTGAAAAGAGGGCAAGTTTTTATATAATTCAGAACGTAGGTGCAGTTCTTGAAAATGACGATCAGAACGGACTCGCTCATTTTCTGGAGCACATGTCATTTAACGGAACAGAACATTTCCCCGGGAAAGGTATACTGAACGGACTGGAAAAGCATGGTGTTGCATTCGGCTATAACATAAATGCTTATACCTCTTACGATGAAACCGTTTACAACCTTTCCAATGTCCCGTCCGACAAACCTGAACTTGTTGATACCTGTCTTTTAATATTGCACGACTGGTCACATTTTCTTACACTCGACGATAAAGAGATAGACCTTGAACGCGGGGTAATTGCAGAGGAATGGCGGACAGGCGAAGATGCCAACTCCAGAATGTTCAACAGGATAATTGTTCCGGTTGTATTGAAAGATTCAAAATATGCTGTCAGGGATGTTATCGGCGACCCCGAGATCGTCAAATCATTTGCTTATAATACGCTCAGGAATTATTACCATCAGTGGTATCGTCCTGATCTTCAGGCGATAGCTGTTGTCGGCGATATAAATGTCGAAGAGGTTGAGGGTAAAATTAAGGATCTTTTTTCAAAAATCCCTGCCGCAGAAAATCCCTCAGTGCGCTTTTTCCCTGATGTACCTTTCCATAAGGATACTTATTATGTTTTAGCCACTGATAAGGAAGCTCCACAGAATTCGGTTTCAGTCATCTCCCTTTTTAAGAACACCCCGGCCCCGGAAAGAAACCTAAAGTATCTGCGCGACTCATATATAATCTCACTTATGAACTCGATGATGAGCGTCAGAATAAGTGAGCTGCTTCAGAAACCAAACCCTCCCTTTGTGACGGGTTCTGTCTATGCAGGAAGCTATATTCCAAGGAAATATGATGCATTCACAATTTATGCCAACGCCCGCAAGAATGAAGAAACTGTCGCCTTTGAGGCAGTTTATACGGAAGCTCAGAGAGCGAAGGTTTTCGGTTTCGGGAAAGCCGAGCTTGACAGGGCCAAGGCAAGAAACCTATCGAATCTTGAAAATACTTTCAAGCAGAAAGATAAAATCTCAAATGATACTTATGCTTCATGGATAACTCAAAATTTTCTTACAGGCGAACCGCTGACAAATGCCGACTTCGATCTTGAGTTTTTTAAACAGGTAATGGACGGAATCACAGCAGAGGAGATCTCGGCAAAATTCAGGGAACTGATGACCGACGATAACAGAACTATTGTTGTCCAGGGTCTTGAGGCCGATGATACCCGGCATCTATCTGAAACGGAAGCCAGGGCTATAATTGAAAAAGTCAGCAAAGCCACGCTTACCCCATATGAAGACAAAGCTGCCGGAACATCGCTCATAACCGAAGAACCGAAGGGATCTTCGGTAGTCAAAACCGTTGCACTTCCACAGTTTAATGCCGTCGAATGGACCCTTGCAAACAATGTTAAAGTGGTATACAGGAAAGCTGATTATGAAAAGGATAATATCATCCTTTCCGGTTTCAGTTTCGGCGGACTTTCAAAGCTCGATAATGAGCTGGTATTGCCTGGTATGCTCATGCCATCAATTATAGGAATGTACGGAGCTGGCGATTATGATAACATTACCCTTCAGAAAATGCTTTCAGGGAAGAAGGCTACGGTATCCCTGTCGCTTGGAGAAGTTACTGAAAATGTAAGCGGTTCATGCACTCCAAAAGATTTCGAGACCATGATGCAGCTTCTTTACCTTAAGCTTGCAAAACCGAGATTTGACCAGCAGGCTCACAATGCTATAGTTGGCAGATATGCTGCCATGATAGGGGCCCAGGAAAAGAATCCGGAAAAAATCAAGAGCGACAGTGTCTCACTTATCACTACCGGATATAATCCGAGAACTGTTGTTCTGACCAAGGAGAACATTTCAAAGATTACCATGGAACAGATACAGAAAATATATAACGACCGGTTCCGGGGAGCTGATGAGTTTACCTTTTTCATTGTAGGGAATGTAGAAAAAGATGTTGTACTTCCTCTGGTCGAAAAATATATTGGTTCACTACCAGTCTCGAATCGCAAGGAGACCTGGGTCGACAGGAAGGTAAACCAGCCAAAGGGTAAAATTACCAAAGAGATAAGCATGCCTCTCACAACTCCGAAATCGACCGTTTATATCTCTTTATCCTCCGATATGAAATATAAACCCTTTAATTATCTCGGATTACAGGTCATCCAGGGCATCCTTGATCTTGTTTATACTGAAAAAGTCAGGGAGGATCAGGGAGGCACATATGGAGTTCAGATAGGCATTGCAGGTGTTAAAAGACCCGAACAAAAAGCAGAGGGAAATATTTCCTTCGATTGCAATCCTGTCCGTGCCAATGATCTCAAAGCAATTATTTATAGACAGATCGACACTCTGGTTCTTTTAGGCCCAAGCAAGGTGAACCTTGATAAGACCGTGAATAATCTTCTTAAGAACCGTGAAGAGAACAAAATGCATAACTCATACTGGGTCAGCACTCTCAACAGGTACTATAATTATGGCATAAATTCGAACGATCCAAAGAATTATGAAGATATCTTAAAGTCATTTACCGTTAATGACATCAAAAAGCTATCTGGTGAAATGTTTAAGAAGGCTGATGTTGTTGACCTGATCTTCAAGCCGGTTCAATAGGCATATAGATTACACAACTTATTCAACCCCCTTCATTTCTGCATTGCAGGAGTGAAGGGGGTTTTTAATATTTTTTAATATTTCAATGACCAGAGGTTATTTATTTAAATATTAACTTTCGGTGCAATAATAAAATATTTATGACATCAACCCGAAGAAATTTCATAAAAACAGCATCAGTGCTGGCCGCCGGATCCATGCTTCCTCTTAATGCATTGACAAAAGCAAGAATGAATATTGCCCCATCTGATAAAATTCAGGTAGCTCTTGTCGGCGGAAACAGCATGGGCTGGAGCGACCTTTCATCATTCCTCATTAACCCCGAAGTGGAATGTGTCGCTTTATGCGATGTTGACCGGAATGTTCTGAACAGGCGCACAGACGACATTATAAAAATGGGACGACCGAGACCAAAGCTATATGTCGATTACCGCAAGATGCTTGAGAACAAGGATATCGATGTCGTAATCATAGGAACCCCTGATCACTGGCATTGCCTTATTTTATGCGACTCTCTCGAAGCAGGCAATCATGCTTATGTCGAAAAACCGATCGGCAATTCAATTGCTGAAATCAATATAATGCATAAGGCTGTCAAAAAGTCCGGGAAGATTGTTCAGGTCGGTCAGTGGCAGAGAAGCCAGCCTCATTTTGTCGATGCTGTAAAATACCTGAGATCGGGCAAGCTCGGACGGATCCGCGTTTGCAAGGCATGGTCGTTTGTTGACTGGAAGGGAGCAGTTCCAAAAGTTCCGGATTCGCCGGTTCCCGATGGTGTCGATTATAATATGTGGCTCGGTCCGGCTCCAAAAAGGCCTTTCAATAAAAACAGGTTCCACTTTACTTGGAGATGGTACTGGGAGTATGGCAATGGACTGATGACCGACTGGGGTGTTCACCTTATCGATTATATACTTTACGGAATGAATAAATCGATCCCGGAATCAGTGATGGCCATTGGAGGAAAATATGCGTTCCCTGATGACGATATGGTGACTCCCGACACGATGACTGCAGTTTATGATTTCAAGGATTTCACAATGATATGGGAACATACTATCGGCATAGGCCTTGGCAACTGGAACAGGCCTCACGGAATGGCATATACCGGTGAGAACGGCACACTTGTTCTTGACAGAAACGGCTGGGAAGTGATTCCTGAAAAACAAAAGATTGAAGCTGTCCCCGTCCAGAAAAATGTCGGAGTCGGGCTTGACATTCATGTAAGAAATTATCTCGACTGCCTGAAAAACAATACCCCGCAGAAACTTAATGCCGGTATTGATATCGGACGCAATGTTGCGCTTGTTGCACAGATGGGAAATATAGCATACAGAACAGGTGAAAAGGTATCATGGAATAATGAGAAGCAGCAGTTTACATCATCAGCAGCAAATAAGCTGATAATCCCGCAGTATAACAACGGGTACGAATTGCCGAAGTACTAAGGATCTTATTTGTGCTGCAAAACCTCTTTCCCGGTAACCTGAAGCTTTAAAGGCGGAACTTCACTCCCTGAACTTAAAATAGCCGAAAGATACCGGGCCTCAGTCAATGAAAAATTTCCGGTAATTTCGGTATTACCTCCTGTAATCTCGGTCATTACCCTTGGATAGGAACGGACATATCCATCTATCACAACTGCAATACAGCGGTTAATGTTGTCCCTTGTAATCCTTCCCCATATCATCGCTCCTTCATGATTCATTGAAAGGTCAAGCCTGACATCCGATCCGTTCTTACTCGTTATTGCTTTAGCTGAAACAATCACATCACCGCTGAGAGGAGCATCCCCAAGCATCGAAGTAGCTTTGATTGCGTGAAGTTCAAATAAAGTTTGTTTCTCATCATATTTATAAGGGCTATGGCTCCAGTAAAATCTAAGATTGCGAGGGAAAATGTAATATAATTCCTTCATACCAAGGTATCTGTTCACCTTTGCAGTGTCTTTTAAGGCAACCAGTCCGATCAGGCAAGAAGGAAGGGGCTGCCCATTTGAATCAACCCTCGGAATAAGGACAGCGAAAAGAGGATTATTGAT
>Ga0075520_1001431_pt1 | contig 11450 bp, 6 predicted proteins | sample NGEPerB_FD_75100 | JGI IMG/M metagenome (GOLD analysis project Ga0075520, IMG submission 75100) | Arctic peat soil microbial communities from the Barrow Environmental Observatory site, Barrow, Alaska, USA - NGEE PermafrostAB12-B | ecosystem: Environmental > Terrestrial > Soil > Wetlands > Peat ... | reverse complement strand
TTCCCAGAGAGTGACCGCTTCTGGCGTATGCCCGGTACGTGCATCGAGGGAAGCAAGATTGTTTTCCACATCGATCAGTCCTGGTGAAATCTCAAGCGCCTCGCGGTAAGACTTGCTCGCCGCATCGAGGTTCCCGCGCTTCTGTTCAAGGTAGCCGATCGCGGACAGCACCGCAGTATCCGGAGATTTTGCCGCAACCTTCAACTGGCGCTCCGCCTCCGACTCGGCGTTGGGCACTCCGGAACCTGCGATGGACTCCCACGCGAGCCCCAGGTCACGCGCGTCGTTGGCGGCCTCTGCGGAATAAGGGAACGGCTGCAATTTAGGCTCCCTCTGGCGTGAGGCATCGTCTACCTTGGGCAAGATCGACGGCCGTCGCGGAATACTGTGATCCGTAACTTCAGTGTGTGCGACGTCGCTACTCAGCGCTGCCGGCATGTGGCAGGAAGTGCAGTCCGTCTTGTCGGCGTGATGCTTCGCACCGAAGCTCTCACCATGACAATTAAGACACTTCGCCCGGTAAAACGTAACTCGCTCTTCCGGTTTCACTGCACGATGCGGATCATGGCAACTGGTACATGACATCGCATCTCCCGATTTCTTCTTACATGCACTCTGTGCCAGAGCTTCGAACTGACTGCTGGCGCGCAAGCCCTTTCCGTTGCTGTCGACCAACACGTAATACCGTATGAATTCCGAAAGATCTTCTCCCGGACGATACTGATAGAGATGTTTTCCCGGACGCTCGATCGCCGCGTCCCCTTCCAGATGACATTGCATGCAAACGCCGTCGCGCCGTGCCGCCGGCATCTTCCCTGGATTTGCGATCGCGCCACCGCTATTCACGTGTACCGCTCCAGGCCCGTGGCACCTTTCACAACTCACACCGGTATACTCGATGAACGGCACGGGGTAACGATTCTCGCTGCCTCCGATCGGCGGCTTGAATCCGCTGGCATGACATTCCAGGCAACTTGGTAATGCCGGAAGATTCATCGGAATCTCCCTCGCATCGCCATACGCAGGTGTCATGTCCCACATCTTTCTCTCCCCGTACCAATTCACCGGCGATTCGAAAAGAAATCCATCCACCGCGAACAGGTAAGTACGCCCCCGGCGTCCCTGTCCGATGTAATACAGCAACTGTCGCCGCCCATGTACCTCGCTATCTCCCGGACGATCGAAGTTGAGCCAGACCTTTCCGTCTTCTTCTTGAATGCGGTAATTAACTCCGGATTTCTGGTGATGGAATTCGCCGGTAATGAGATCGGTAGTCGCGGGTCCGCTGGCGTTCGCCATTGCGGTGCGACTGTACCTGTCAGCGATTGCGGCGTGGCACTTGGCGCAAGCCTGGTTTCCTACATAGCCTTCAGACGCAGCAGTGGTATGCGCATGCAAACCCGCCCCTACCAGACAAAATGCAAACGCGAGAGCGATGCGAATTCCCATAGTCGGCGGTTCCCATTCGCGCCAGCAAAGAGACAACGCTGGCATGAACGATGCGCTGACTCTTTGAAAAAGATTTGTGAAATCTTATAACGAAGCTTACACACGCGTCCTGCAGACTACACCTGCAGCACATCGCCCTCTCGCGCAACCATCTGGTAGAGCACAGGGTTCACGAAAAAGCCAATAAACAGTCGTGAGATCAGCCCAGCAACGATCACGATCGCGAATGGCTTCTGCGTATCGGAACCGATCCCGGTGGAGAGCGCTGCCGGCAGCAACCCGAGGCATGCAACCAGCGCGGTCATCATGATCGGGCGCAACCGCAACAAGGACGCTTCACGCGTCGCAGTCGGAATATCCATGCCTTCTTGCCGGAGCTTGTTGATGTACGACACGAGAATCACGGCGGTCTCAACCGAGACGCCGAGCAGCGCCAGCAGTCCCAACACCGAAGAAACACTGAAAGGTGTATTCGTCAGTTTCAGTGCGATCAGCGCGCCAACCGGCTCCGTCATGATGACGCCCAGCGCGATCGTCACCGGGAATTTGAAATTTCCGTAGAGCGCGAACAGGATCATAAAGATCAGCACCACCGCCAGCGGACCGATCAGGTACATCTGCGATTTGGCCTCGAGGAACTGGCTATATTCACCGCCCCAGTTCATCCGGTAACCCTGCGGTAACGCGACCGTCCTTTTCACCGCGGATTGCCCGTCACGCACCGCGCGCTCAAGATCACGCCCCTCGATGCTGTACTGCACCCCGATGTACCGCGAATTGTTCTCTCGATAAATAAACGAAGCGCCATTGCCCTGCTTGATATCCGCCAGTTGACTCAGCGGAATTTGCTGACCGTCTGGAGTACCAACCAGCAGGTTCCCAATCTCGTGCTCGCTGCTGCGGAACTGTGGCTGCATACGCACCACAAGATCAAAAAGCTTCTCTCCCTGGATCACTTGGGTTACCGCTTGTCCGCCCACCGCCGCCGAAATCACCGCTTCCACGTCCGCGACGTTAATTCCGTAGCGCGCGATCTTTTCGCGATCGACATCGATCAACAAACTCGGCTGCCCCAACTCGCGCACTACTGTGAGTTCTGTGAATCCCGGCACTTTCGCCAGCGTGTTCTTGATCTGGATCGCCTTGTCTTGCAAGACATTCAAATCTTCGCCATAGACCTTCACTGCCAGCGAACTTTTCAGTCCAGTAAGAGCTTCGTCCACCGCGTCTTCTGCCGGCTGGGTGTAGTTAAAGATGATTCCCGGAAACGCCGTTAGTTTCTTGTTGATCGACTCGATGAGTTCTTTCTTGTCGCGAACCTCGCCGCCCCACGATTTGTCTTTATAAGCCTTCAGGCCGACGTAGAACTCGCAATTAAAAAATCCCGTGGGATCCGTACCGTCATCCGGACGCCCCAACTCAGAAGCCACCACCGTCACCTGCGGATACGATCTGAGGATGTCCCGGATCTGCGGAGCGACCTTGCTCGCTTCTTCAAATGAGATCGTGTAAGGCATCGTCGCTCGCACCCAGAGCGCACCTTCATCGAGGTGCGGCATGAACTCGCCACCGATAAACGGAACCAGCAGCAAGGTCGCGCCGAAGATCAAGGTTGCGATCGCCAGCGTCGCCTTCGGATGCTCGAGTGCCCAATCCAGCTGCGTCGCATACTTCCGCTTCATCCATTCGTAAGGACGGTTCGTCTTCTCGCGCACACCGCTCTTGAACCAATAGGAAGCCAGCACCGGGATCAACGTAAGCGTGAGGATCAGAGCGCCGAGCAGGGCGAAGGACATCGTCTCGGCCATCGGATGGAACAGCTTTCCCGCCGCCCCTGTCAGCGCATAGATCGGAAGGTATCCGGCGAGAATGACCGCTACGGAATAGAAGATCGGACGATCGACGTCTTTTGCCGCCGCCAGGATTACATCGTTGAGTTTGTATTCCTGCCCTTCACGGATCGCCAGTTCGCGGTAGATGTTCTCGATCATCACTACCGTGCCATCGATAACGATTCCGAAGTCGATCGCGCCAATGGAAAGCAGGTTTGCCGCCACATCATGCGCATGCAGCACGATGAAGGCAAACAGCAGCGACAGCGGAATCGTTACTGCAACGATCACTGCAGCGCGGAAGCTGACCAAGAAAAAGATCAGCACCACCAGCACCAGGATCATTCCACGCAACAGGTTGTTTTCCACGGTGTCGGTGGTCAGATCGACGAGTTCGCTGCGATCGTAATAAGGATGGATCTTGACGTCTTTCGGCAGGATCTGCCGATTCAGTTCGTCGGTCTTCGCCTCGACGTCCTTCAGAACATTTTGCGTCTGCTCACCGCGCAACATCAGAATGACGCCTTCTACGGCGTCATTATTGTTCTGGAAGCCGAACTGTCCCAGTCGTGGCGCGTTCCCGATCGTCACCTCGCCCACGTCGCGCACCCGGACCGGTACGCCTTTGTTCGCACCTACCACGACATTTCCGATATCGCCCGTATTGCGCATTAAGCCGATGCCGCGCACGTAATTGAACTGTCCGCCTTGCGAGAAGAATCCGCCGCCGGCGTTGGCGTTGTTGGCGGTCAGCGCCGTCGTCACCTGTGGAACCGTCAAGTGGTAGCCGTAAATGCGTGCGGGGTCGAGTAGGACCTGGTACTGCATCACCGTACCGCCGAAGCCCGAATCGTCGGCGACGCCATGCACCGAACGATAAGCACGCGCGACGACCCAGTCTTCAATCGTCTTCAGTTCCTGGGGACTGCGGTCCGGACTTTCCAGTACATAGCGATACACCAGTCCGCTCGGGCTGAACAGCGGCGCCATGCTCGGGGTCACTCCCGTCGGCAGCGTTGCCTCTGCAAGCCGCTCAAAAACAATCTGCCGCGCAAAGTAATCGTTGGTATTGTCGTCAAAAGTGAGCCGGATGTCCGACAACCCGTACAGCGAGATCGAGCGCATCACCATCATGTGCGGGACGCCGTTCATCTCCAATTCCAACGGGAGAGTCACGAGTCGCTCAACTTCTTCGGCCGCGTGATCCGGCCACTGCGTGATCAGTTCGACTTGCGGCGGAGCGAGGTCCGGATAGGCGTCCACCGGCATTCGCTGGAACGACAGCACTCCGCCGACCGTGATGAACACGGTCAACATCAGCACAACGAATTTCTGACGCAGCGCCGCTTGGACGATTCGATGGATCATTGAGAAGTGGTTGTCACTATCCTTGACTGCATTCCTATAACCGTCCGATCAGCGTTGCAGCGAGTTCGCAAATTGCAGGAACAAGCTGCCGTCCCCGACCACGTGGTCCCCAGGCTTCACTCCGCTCGTAACTTCCGTCTGGCCGTTCTGGCTCTGCCCCAATGTCACGGCTCGCCGTCCAAACTGGTTCGCGGAGACCTCGGCATACACAAAGGGCTGATTTTCGCTGTCACGCAACACCGCGGAGTCCGGCAGTGCAATCGCATTCGCGATCTTGCCGGCATTCACGGTGGCGGCAACGAACATGTCCTTCTTCAGCTTCTCTCCCGGATTGTTCGTGTCGATGCGCGCTTGCAGCGTTCGCGTCGTCGGATCCAGCGAAGCCGCCACGTACGAGATGCGCCCGTGAAAAGTATCGGGATACGCATCGGTCTGGATCGTCACCGCATCCCCAACCCGCACGTACGGCAAATCCTTTTGGTACACGTTCACCAGCACCCACACACTGCTGGTGTCGGAAATCATGAAACACTGCGTGGCGCCCGGCTGAATCAGTTGCCCCACCGCCACATCCTGTTCCACGACCAGTCCATTGATCGGCGCCGGAACGGGCACTTCGAACGAGGGCGGCGCTTTCACCAACGCATCGGGATCGGTGATCCCTAGCACTTTCAACGCGGCTTGCGCCGAGGCAAGATCTCCGCCCGCCTGCACATCCGCCGACTCCGCCTGCTCTAAAACTTGTTCGGCAATCGCCTTGTGCTCGTACAAATCCTTCGCTCGTGCGTATGCCTTTTCCGCCAGTGCGTAAGCGTCTTTGGCTTTCAAATAGTTGGTTCGGAGTTGCGAGTAGTCCGGGCTGGAAACGTACAGCATCGGCGTGCCCTGCGCGACTTTCTGTCCGGGCACTACGACGACGCGACTGACCTTCCCGCTCACCTGCGTGATCACCGGAGTCGTTTTGAAACCGTTGTATGCCACCGCGCCCGTCAACCGCAGCACTCGGTTCAACGTGGTCGGTTGCACCGTCAGAACCTGCACATGCGACATCTGCTCTTGCGGAACTGTAAAGAGCTGGGGATCGTTCGAGCTTTTCGCTTCCGCCGCCTTCGGCGTTTCGCGCTCGCATGAAGCCAACAGGAACACGAGCACCATACACAGAGCTGCAACCACTACGATTGCCCTGCGATTCTCAGTTCGGTTCATGGCAGGGTCCTCGTGCCCACGGCTTCTTTGAGTTGCTCCAGTGCCGTCATATAAGCTGCCAGGGCCTGGCGATAGGCCAACTGCGTGGTGCGATAACTGCGTTCCGCATCGAGGTAATCGAGCAAGCTGGCCGCTCCACGCTTGTAGGCATATTCGCTGATGTCACGCGACTCCTGCGTCTCTTTCAGGTAATCGGACATATAAAGTTGCACGACCTCGTCATTGCTTTTCAGCGCTTCGTACGCGTTTGCCACGTCGCCCATCACTGTATCGCTCGCCGACAGCTTTTGCTCCTGGGCCTGGGTCAGTGCGTAGTTCGTGCGCGCAATCTCACCCTGGTTGCGATTGAAGATCGGCAACTCGAAATTGACGAACAACGACGCCGTGCTCTCTCCCGCAACGTGGCTGAAATTGTACGTGCCATTTACATCGACCTTCGCATTGGCTTTGGCTAGCGAGATCTGGCTCTGCGCCGCCGTGATTCCCAGGTCCGCCGCGCGAAAATCCGGTCGCTCGCGCAGCGCCCGCGCCTGCAGGTCTTCGACCGTAGCTTTCAGAGGCTGATAGGCAAGATCGCCCGTGACATCGAAGTCTGCGGGAACCGCGTCGTAACCCAACAGTTCGCGCAGTGCTATCAATGCCTGCACCCTCGCCAGTCGAGCCGACGACACATCGGTCTGAAACTGCAATAATTGCACCTTGATTTTGAGATAGTCGCCTTCGCCAATGTATCCCGCCTTCAGTTGCTTTTCGCTGATATCCACCGTCTGCTGAAAGCTCTTCAAGTCTTGTAAGGCGAAGTCGAGAGTCGATTCCGCGAGCAGCACCGCCACGAATTGTTGCCCAACATTGAAAGCCAGCGTGCGCTCCGCATCCGCAACCTGGGCACGCGTAACCGCGGTCGCATCCCGCGCCGCCAGCAACCGGTGCTGGCGCTTACGGCCACGCTCGAAAAGGTAGCCCACTCCGATATCAAACTGCTGCACTTGATCGACGTTGGTCCCCGAAAAATCCTGCGGGCTGAAAAATGGCAGGAACTGCGAGTCCGCGCCAAGCGTTGGATTCGGGCGCAAATTCGCGGTAATCTCCTGCGCTTCATTCTGCAGGATCAGCGTGCGACTCGCTTTCAGGGAATGACTATGCGTAAGCGCCAGATCGATGGCCTGATCGAGGGTAATAAGCGTCGGTCTTTGTGCAAATGCCGTCCCCACGAACAGGGTGAGGAACAACATCGAGACGGCAGATACCGCCAGGTATCTTGAAGACATAGGGCTCAATTGAACTTCTTTATCGCAGCGGCGAGGCATCCGCTTATCCATTCGTTCCGCTTACTTGCCGGCTCCGACAGCGAAAATGCCCTTCGTTTCGCCAGCGACAGTTCGAGACCAGCCCTGCCATTGTAAATCGAGAGCAGCCGAACAAGTCCAACCCCGTCAAAGGTTTCGCCCCACCTAAGTGCGTCGTACAGCGATAGATCACGACGATTGACCCAATTCGCGAGCTCTTAGTAAAGACGCAATTGAACCAACTTCGTTTACGACGACTCCGAATGCGTGGCACGCTTAGCCACCGGCCATAGCACGAAATGGCACCCAGGCCTGCGGATTCACCGCCTGGCAGGAATGATCGTCACAGTTGATCTTCATACTCTTCCAGCGCAATCCGTACCAACTGACTGCGTGTGCGCACGCCGGTTTTGTGGAACAGTTGTTGCATCGTCGCTTTGATCGAGGCTTCTGAAACCGTCAACCGGTCAGCGATTTCCTTGTTTCCTAACCCTTCAAATACCATCGACAACACTTGCCGTTCGCGAGCGGTGAACGTGCGGGCGCTGTCACGCTCTTGCCGGTTCGACTGAAAAATCTTTTGCAGAAAATCCTGCCCGAACCACACATTGCCAGAGAGAATTTCGCGAATCGCCTGCACCAACTGTTCCGGCGGATTATGCTTTAAGAAGACCCCACTGATGCCTTGCGCTAACAGGTGCGCGGCTTTTGCCGGATCGATCCCGCCCGTCACCAGCAGAACTTTCCCTTGAAACCCCGACGCCTCCGCCAGGTGCATGAACTCGAAGCCATCGCTCTCGCCAAGATCGAAATCGAGTAACACTAGATCGACAGCATGCAACTCCTTAGCTTCCGCGATCGTCCCAACGCTTCCGCACACCTCGAAATCCGGCTCCGAGTCGAGAAATCGTCGAACTCCTTCGCGGAACAGCGCGTGATCGTCCACCAGCAGAAGTCGATGTTTGTGCATCTCCTTAGCCATTGGATGCCTCCCGCGCGTCAGTCAACGCCTGCACGCTCACCGTGAACGCACAGCCCTGCGGCACGGCTTCATACACGAGATCGCCACCGAAGCTCTTCATCAGCGCGCGCGAAATGTAAAGCCCAAGTCCCGTAGCCTGCGCATCTCGCTGGAATGGTCGAAACAGGTTCTCCGGATTCGCGATCCCCTCGCCGGTATCTTCAAAACGGATCAAAACGCGATCGCTCTCGTGACACGCACGAATGAGCAATCGCTTCTCTTTTGAATTCTGCATCGCCCGCAGACTATTCTTCGCAAGATTCAGGAAGACCTGCGTCAGTTCATACCGATCTGCGTGGACCCGCGGCAGCGGGCTTCGCACATCCCACACCAGCGCGACCTCGCTCTCCTGGTACGCTGCTTCCAGTAGCACCCGCAGTTCATCGAGCACCGAAACCAGATCGATGGTCGAACCCGCGTCTCCTGCGCTTTCCCGCAACTCCATGCTCGACAGTTTTTCCAGCGCTTGGATCAGCGAGCCCAACGCTTCGAAGTCTGGATTGCCGCTCAGTTCCGCGACCCGCGTCAAATTCTTATGGACCACCAGGGCCGTGCCGCAGAGATTACGGATCTCATGTGAAACCGCACTCATTAATATGCGAGTGTTTTTGAGCAGGTAATCCAGGCTCAGGTCTTCACGATTTCGGAGGTCATCGGAGACATCGACAATGATGGCCGCCAAGGTTTTCCCGCGAATGCTCTCGTACGTCGAAAACCAGACGCCGGCAAGAAACACTTCACCATTCGGGCGTGTCCCACGGCATTGCAGCGCCGTTCGAAAACTGTGGAGTTGTTTGCTGCGAGCCGCGGAATCCAATGCCGGCAGATAAGTCTGAACCCGGTCGCCCACGATCGTGCTCTTTCGCGGAGCAAGAAGATGCTGCGCGGCGTCGTTCGCCAGCGTGATCACGCCCTCCGCACTAATAGTGATGATCGCCGCGGGACTGCTCTCCACCAATCGGCGAAGTTGCTCCTCCGCGTCCTGGCGCAGTTTCATCTCGCATTCCAGTTCGTCGAGATGCTTCATCACGATGCGGCGGTTCTGCATAAGCTCTGAAAGAAAAAGTCCAGTGCCAATAAAACCTGCCGACGACAGCAACAGTCGGGGGATCGCAGCTCCTGCCGGAAGGTTGCTGAACACCTCTTGAAGAATCGCAAAGAACACGCCGACGAGCACAACCTGCATGCGTGAGAGAAACCCACTCACCAACATGATTGGAAACAGGTACAGGAATCCCAGCGAGAGATACGACTCGGTCAGGTAATCGATCCCTGCGATGACGAGCGTTAACGAAATCGCAATGAGAAAGAGCCGCTTCCGGTTGGCGGGAGCATAGAGCGAGAGTGTGGAAGTAAATCGCATGAATTCCGACAAACATATGTTTACGCAACTATGTCGCGGCGTGAAGTAACAAATCGTTAAAACGACGAAAGATAGTTGCACCTATCGAAAGATAGCCTTGCATGGCCCGAAAGGGCGTTGCTGCAATTTTCAGGATCGCTTCCAATAGATGTGTTCTGTCATAAATGATGTCTCATAAAAAGCGAATTCACCGGTTGGCGATGTCGGTGTGCTTGCTCGCACTATTGCTGGCGTGTGCCTGTTCGAGTAAGCCCGAGGATCCCAAAGCCGAAGCGCCTCCAAAGGCCGAGGTCGAGAAGAGGTCCGACGTCAACGCAATCAAGGTCGATCGCCCCGAACAATTCCCACTGGTTGCTGCCCAGGAGCACGAGTCGTTCGCGACCTTGAACGTCACCGGCAACGTGAATCCCGACATTTCGCGCGAAATCCCTGTCATAACTCTCGCGAATGGCCGTGTCACCGAGGTCCGCGTGCGCCTTGGCGATTTCGTGAAAAAGGGCCAGGTCTTAATGGAGGTGCAGAGCACTGATGTCTCCGGCGCCTTTGCCGCCTACCTGAAGGCGGTGAATGATGAGCGGCTTGCACGAGTGCAATTCGAGCGAACGAAACTTCTGTTCGACAAAGGCGCTGACTCCAAAAGCCAGATGGAAATTGCGGAAAACAACGAGCAGGATGCGCAGGCTGCCCTCACCGCTGCGGAACATCAACTCACCGTGCTGGGTGTTGACAAGAATCAACCGTCATCGAACGTTAAAATCCTCGCGCCCTCTTCGGGCGTCATTATTGCGCAGAACGTGACGGCCTCGGCCGCCGCGGGAGCCACCCTCGCTGGCTCGCCTACCGCATTCACCATCGCGGACCTTTCGCAGGTCTGGATCATCTGCGACGTTTATCAGAACGATCTGCCGCTGGTGAAGCTCGGCGATACCGCGGAAATCAGGCTGGACGGCTATCCCGACCGCGTTTTGAAGGGCACCATCAGCGACATCGGTCCCGTGCTCGACCCAGCATTGCGGACCGGCAAAGTCCGCATCCAGATTGCGAACCCACAAAACATTCTGCGTCTCGGCATGTACGTTACCGCAGCCTTCCGCTCGAAACGCAGTTCGAAACGTGCCGCCGTGCCCTCCTCCGCAATTCTTCATTTGCATGATCGCGACTGGGTTTACATCCCCGCCGGCAACGGACAATTTCAGCGCGTCGAGGTTCGTGCGGGACAGATGTTCCCCGGCAACCTGCAAGAAGTCGAAAGCGGCATTGAACCCGGGCAACAGGTCGTAGTCAACGCCCTCGAATTGCAGAACATGGTGCAGTAGCGATGATACGCAGGCTCGTCGATTTTGCTCTCGACAATCGCTGGCTCGTTCTCGGCGCTGCCATTCTGCTGTTCGCCTGGGGCATCATTTCCTTCCGCAATCTCCCTGTCGAAGCCTACCCCGACGTCGCCAACAATTATGTCCAGATCATCACCCAATGGCCCGGGCGTGCCGCCGAAGAAGTAGAGCAGCAGGTCACCATTCCCATCGAAATCCAGATGGCCGGCATCCCCCACATGGTTCATCAGCGCTCGTCGTCGCTCGCCGGACTCTCCAGCGTAACCATGATCTTCGACGACGATTCCGCGAACGACTGGAATCGCGAGAAGGTTCTCGAACGGCTTTCGCAAGTCACGTTGCCAACCGGTCTCCAACCGCAGATCGGTACCGATTACAGCCCCGTGGGACAGATCCTGTTCTACAAGCTCGCCAGCAGCAATCCCGAATACGACAACATGGAGTTGAAATCGCTCCAGGATTGGACGCTTGAAAAGCAATTCAAGTCCGTACCGGGCGTGGTAGATGTATCCAGCTTCGGCGGAATGACCCGCGAATACCAGGTGCGCGTTGATCCTGAGAAGCTTGTGGCCTACGGCCTGAGCATCAGCC
>Ga0075520_1001430_pt1 | contig 11452 bp, 8 predicted proteins | sample NGEPerB_FD_75100 | JGI IMG/M metagenome (GOLD analysis project Ga0075520, IMG submission 75100) | Arctic peat soil microbial communities from the Barrow Environmental Observatory site, Barrow, Alaska, USA - NGEE PermafrostAB12-B | ecosystem: Environmental > Terrestrial > Soil > Wetlands > Peat ... | reverse complement strand
TTCTCGATCTCCCAACTGCGCGATCTCTACGCCGCCGCGCTCGGGCACGAAGTCTCGGCGACGAACCTGCAACGAGTGCTGCTACGGCGCGAGCTGCTCGAGCCAACCGGAGAGAGACGTGCCTCGGGCCCCAGCGGCGGCCGCCCGGCGGCGCTCTTCCGCTTCCGCTCGCACAGCCTGGAGATCACCGACCAGTTCGCGGTGCTCCGACCACCTGTTTAGCGACCGGTCCTAGACGGCCTTGAGGGCGCTGGCCTTCTTGTGCGAGGCCTTATCGGTGGCCGCCGGAGCGTCGACCGGCTTGGCCAGCCATTCGACCAGCTCCTGCGGCGGAATCGGCCGAGTCAGGAAGTAACCCTGGACGACATCGCAACCGAACTCGGCGAGCTCGCGCCAGGTGTCCTTCGTCTCGACACCCTCGGCAACAACCTTCAGCCCGAGGCCGCTCGCGAGGTCGATGGTCGAGCGCACGATCTGCTGGTCGTTCTCGCTCTGCGGCATGTTCATCACGAAGGAGCGGTCGATCTTTATCTCTTCTACCGGCAGCTTGCGCAGGTAGGAGAGCGACGAGTAACCGGTGCCGAAGTCGTCGATCGACAGCCCGACGCCGAGATCGCGCAGCTTGGTCAGCACCTCGAGCGCCTTGGGCGGATCGACCATGATCGTGTTCTCGGTGATCTCCAGCTTGAGCAGCGACGGATCCACCTGCCAGGTGTCGAGGAGCTGCGCGACGTCGTCGGGGAGCTCGGAATCGAGCAGGTTGCGCGCCGAGAGGTTGACCGCGATGTTCAGCGTGAGCCCCTGCTCTTGCCACTGGTGGCATTGCGCCAGCGCCTCGTTGAGGACGTAGAGAGTGAGCGGACGGATCAAGCCGGTGTGCTCGGCGAGCGGGATGAAGTCGTCGGGGAAGGTCAGACCGTGCTCGGGGTGCTGCCAGCGCAGGAGAGCCTCGACGCTGGTGACCTTGCCGGTCTTGATATCAGCCTTGGGCTGATAGAAGAGCACCAACTCCTTGTTCTCGAGTCCCCGCCGTAGCTCACCAAGTAGCGCCAGGCGCTTGGGCGTGTTCTGATCGCGGTCGGCCGCGTAGACCTCGTAACCGGCGTGCGCCTCCTTGGCCATGTACATCGCCACGTCGGCGCGCTGGATCAGCGTATCCACGTCGGTTCCATGGTCGGGGAAGAGCGAGATCCCGATCGAGGTCTCAACGTCGAGCGTGAGGCCCTTCAACATGAACGGCCTCGAAAGTGCCGTCGCGATCTTGCTGGCCACGCGCATCGCCGCGTCCGCGCTCGCCGCTCCGGGCAGAAGCACGGCGAACTCGTCGCCGCCGAAGCGGGCGATCGAGTCGACATCGCGAAGCAGGTTGCGCAGGCGAGGGCCGATGGCCTGGAGAATCAGATCGCCGTTGCGATGGCCGAGCGTGTCGTTGATCTCCTTGAACCTGTCGAGGTCCATGACCAGGAGAGAGAAACGGGAGTCCTCGCGCCGCGCCTGCAGGATCGCCTGCTCCATACGGTCGCGAAAGAGCGTTCGGTTGGGAAGTCTGGTCAGAGTGTCGTGGAGAGCCTGATACTCGTTCTCCTCGACCTGAATACGCAACTTGTGAGAAGCGCTCGCTACTAGGGCGAGCTGGAGCAGGTAAAGAACCGCCAGTGTGATCGCGACCCACACCCCGGCGTGAAAGACCACGCCGACGACCACGATCAGTGCCGCACTGAGAACCCCGAACTGAGTTGTTAATGAGAGACGCCGCATAATTGCTTCATCGACCCGCCGCAATCAGAACTAAAGGCCAATCGCTCGATCGCAGGAACACCCTTTAGAGGGATTCGAGCCGATCTCGCCATGAGGGAAGGGCATCCCGCTTCCCGCAAAGCTCTCCCTATGGGCGCGGCGGCGGCCCGGGAACGAAGGCTCGGATGCTCGGCAGTGTCGACCTCTCTGCTCTCGACTTCAGTTCAGATCGAGCTCGCGGGCGCGCGCATGTGACTTTGGCGAGCCCGCACTCCGATGCACGGGATGATGCCCGTTGTCACGCTCCTCTGCCGCCGTTCGAGGTCGCTGGCAGGATAAGAGCGTTTTCAGGTTTTCTTAGGAACTTCTTAGACCGAGCGCAAGGTGGCTTGAATCCTCGGCTCTCGGCTCTAGGAGCCTCATTCGGCCGTTTGGGGCCTCTTGACACGCCCCCCGCCACGAAGTATCAAGTCATCGGAGCTGGTCATCTGGCGACCTCTGGTGCAATTACAGTGCTCGCGGTCAAAGGATGCCCAGCAAATATCCGGCTGCGATGACTCAGATCACTTACATGGCCTTGCAAGTAGCTCCAGCGCCCACCTCATTCAGCGCCGAGCTAGCCGTCAACAACGAGTCACAGCCTCTTCCATCGCTTTCGCCGTCCGTCGTTCGGCACCTTCCTTCGGCCGCATTCCGCGGCGAGGCGCCGACCGGACGGCTGACCGGTTTCCGCGAGCGCTCACATCAGGCTCGTGGAAAGAGCCCGTTTTCGGACGGGCGCGTATGTCGCTACTCCTCGGAGAGAGCATCCGGGAACGGCAAGACCGTAACTCGATCCGCTGTTTCTTCTCCGAGATACAACAAACCAATCCGAGCCTCGCGGCTCGGTGGAGGTGACACACATGGTAAGTCGTAGAAAACTGGCCGTTAGCATCGGCATCGTGGCGGTAGCCGCGGTTTCGCTGCTGGCAGCCAACTGGGCTGGCGCCCAGGGGAAGGCCTCGAGCCTCCCGCGCAACCAGTTGCTCATCACGAGCGGCACCGCGTGGGGAGCCGAGTCGAACTTCAACCCCTTCGGCGGCGGTTGGGCCACAGGCATGGTCGGTCTCGTTAACGAGACCCTCCTGCGCTACGACCCGCTGACGGACAAGTACATTCCCTGGCTCGCCACGAAAGCTGGGTTCCACGGGAAGAACTACGTGATCCAGGTCCGAAACGGAGTCAAGTTCAGCAACGGCAAGAAGCTAACTGCTGGCGTTGTTGTCTCTGACCTCAAGCTCGGGGCCATCACAACGGCCTACTGGAACACCCTGTACAAGACCGTCAAGAAGCTGAAGGTCAAGGGCAACACGATCACAGTCTCCTTCAAGGGTAAGCCGAGCTACATCCAGTGGCAGAACCTGATGTGGAACCTGCCGATCGTTTGGCCGGGCCAGTTCAGTGGCATCAATAAGACCAACTTCACGACTCTAGGGAGCGCCGCAGGCTGGGTTCCGATCGGGACAGGCCCGTACGCGCTCGATACGTCAGCCTCCGACCCCGCGACGGGTGTCGTGTGGCAGAAGAGGTCGGCGAAGTCATGGTGGGCCGCGGCAAAGAAGGTTGCTTCTTCGCCCGCTCCGACATACATCCAGGACCTCGTCAACACGAGCAACACCAACGCCCTCGAGGGACTTCTGAAGAACATCGAGGATCTGAACAACAACTACCTACCGGGTATTCAGACCCTCGTCTCCAAGGGGCAGGCTCAGACCTACTACCCAGGCAAGCCGTACGATCTGCCTGCGAACACCGCTTGGCTCGAGGTCAACACAGCCAAGACGTCGTCACCGGCGCTCGGCGATCCCAAGTTCCGCAGGGCTCTCGCTGAGGCAGTAAACACCTACAAGATCACTGGTACCGGTGACTACAACGGAATCACGACGGTCGCGAACCAGACTGGTCTACTGAAAGTCTGGAAGAAGTGGATCGACCAGAAGCAAGTGAACAAGTTGGGCTTCAAGGTAGCTAATGTCACCGCCGCGAAGGCAGATCTGAAAGCGGCTGGCTACAAGGTCGGATCCAACGGGTTCGTCAATAACAAGGACGGAAGCAAGCTCAGCCTCACGATCGAGGTTCCGTCCGGTTGGTCGGACTGGGAAGCTGCACGGTCGATCATCGTGTCCGGTGAAAGAGCTGCCGGTATCGATGTCAACGTCGTGACAGGTTCGCAGGGCCAGGTTCAGACGACTGATCGTAACCAGGGTAAGTACGACCTGGAAGTCGACAACGCCTATCAGATCAGCGACAACCCGTGGACGTACTTCAACGGCATCTTCCACCTGCCGATCATCAAGGCCGGTTCTGGTCAGACGTTCGCCAACTTCGGTCAGTACAGCAACCCGACCGCGTGGGCAATGGTCAAGAAGCTCGACCAGACTCCTCCGACTGATGTAAAGGGTCGGAAGAAGCTCCTGAGTTCGCTCGAGAAGGTCGAGCTCACTCAGATTCCGATCATCCCGCTCTGGTACAACGGCATCTGGTCACAGACCCAGTCCAAGTACTGGAAGAACTGGCCGTCGAGTACAAAGAAGGGAATGCACTTCATTCCGTGCATGTGGGGTGGCTACCTGCAGATGACGGGTATCGACACCATCACGCACATCAAGAAGGCGTAGTAAGGAAGAGTTAGCGAATTAGCTCATCCAAGCAATGACCGCCGCCCCTCCTCACCTTCCTGGCGTAGGAGGGGCGGCGGTTTTCTGTAGAATGCGGTCGTCTTCGGCCTCCTCGCGGCCCTAGCGAGGAGAAAAGGTGGCCTCGGTACTTTCGTTAGAATGATGTGAGTTAGGAGATTACGTGCGACGCTATTTCGCGAGAAAACTGATTACCTACGGTTTCACCTTCTTCGCTGCGGTGACGATCGATTGGGTAATTCCTCACCTCATGCCGGGCGATCCCATTCTGAATCTGATGTCGAAACTTCAGATCAAGGATCAGGCGACTTTCAACGCAATTTACGATACTTACGCAAGGTCTTTCCGATCGAATCTTCCGCTCTGGAAGCAGTACTACTATTTTTGGGTTTCACTCTTCCACGGCCAGCTCGGGATAAGCGTCTCTACTAATTTCCCAACGCCGGTGACAACGCTCATCCAGCGCGCTGCCCCCTATACGCTCGGCCTACTGATTCCGGCGATCTTGCTCAGCTGGTTCGCAGGAAACAAGATGGGGGCAATAGCGGCGCGCAGGAAGGTCCTCGACAACTCTCTTCTTCCAGTCTCTTATGCGCTGACCGCCACTCCTTACCAATGGCTCGCGCTGGTGGTCGCCTGGCTACTCGCGTTCATCTTCCCGTTTTTCCCGATCGGTCGCGGCTATGACATCGGCGCCATACCGCAATATTCGTTCCCCTTTTTCTTCGATCTTCTCAAGCACTGGTTCCTGCCTTTCTTCACCCTCTTCCTCGTGTACTTCGGCGGGTGGGCGATCGGAATGCGGAACATGATCATCTACGAGCTCGAGTCGGACTACTCGCACTACCTCGAGGCGCTTGGAGCGCCGAGGCGACTGGTACGTAAGTATGCGTTCAGAAACGCCGTGCTGCCCCAGGTCACGGGACTAGCGCTTCAACTGGGAGCCGTGCTGGCAGGAGCGTTGGTCACAGAGATCGTATTCACGTATCCGGGTCTTGGTTTTCTTCTCTATAACGCGATCCTCAACCAGGACTACTTCATCATTCAGGGAGTCTTCCTCCTTATCATCATCGGAGTTCTGATAGCCAACTTCGTAGTTGACATCGCTTACGTATTAATAGACCCGAGAGCGAGAATCGGAATGCAAGGTGGGCAGGCATGAAAAAACGAGCTAAGCCGGAAGGGAAAGCCGCAGCGATCGGTACGGATGCGGCGTTGCCCGAGAGCGGTATTTCCACCGAGCCGGGCGTAACCCACATTGAACAAACTCCGCCTGAAAAGAAACCCGTAAAGGCGCTTTCCAAGACGGCGAACATGGGTGCTCTGCGCGAGATGCTCTATTTCGCGTTCAGAAACCCCAAGCTCCTCATAGGGCTCGGCGTAGTCGTGTTCTTCCTCCTGGTCGCGCTCATCGGGCCGCACTTCGCAATTCACGATCCTATTTACAACATTGACGGCCCCCCCCACCATGGGCCGATGCTCCATCATCATTACTTTCTTGGAACAACACCCGAGGGACTGGATGTCTTCTCGCAATTCGTGATCAGCCTCAGGCTTGCGTTCGTTGTGGGTCTGATCGGAGGCGGAGTGGCAGCCGTGATCGGCACCGTTGTAGGCTTCACAGCCGGATACAAGGGCGGCATCGTCGATGAGGTGCTGAACATGATCACGAATATCGTTCTCTGCATCCCGGTGTTCTGCCTGTTGATCGTCATCGCGTCTTTCGCACGAAACAGCATCAAGGGCGTCGTTCCAGAGGCTCTGATCATCGGCCTCGTCACCTGGCCGTGGGCAGCCAGAGCCCTGAGAAGCCAGACGTTCTCCCTGAGCTCGAGAGAGTTCGTCAGCCTGGCGCGCTTGAGCGGCGAGAGCAGCTGGAAGATCATCTTCAAGGAGATCGCACCGAATGTGAGCTCGTACCTGTTCATGATGTTCATCCTCCTCTTCGGTGGAGCGATCCTCACGGCGTCGACGCTCGACTTCATCGGGCTCGGCCCGGGCAACACGATCACGTTCGGACAGATGATGCAGAACGCCTTCTCCGGCTCCGCTCTGCTTTTGGGATATTGGTGGTGGTTCATACCGCCCGGTCTTGCGATCACGCTCATCGTAGGCGGGGCGTACTTCATGAATGTCGGCCTCGACGAGGTCTTCAATCCGCGGCTGAGAGAGATGTGAGCAAGTGAATCTGGAAGTCGAGAACCTAAGGGTCTACTACCGAACTCTCGCCGGCGACGTTCAGGCTCTGGACGGCGTCACCTTCGGTGTCGACGACGGCGAGATCATGGGGCTGGCGGGGGAGTCAGGGTGCGGGAAATCTACGCTCGGAAACGCCATCATCTCCCTGACAGGACGTATGAAGTACATCGAGGGGTCGGTCACTCTCGGGTCGGCGGAGCTTCCGATCTGGGATTTCGACGAGATGAATCACCACAGGTTCAATGATCTCTCGATCATTCCGCAGTACGCGATGAGCGCCATGAACCCGACCCGGAAGATTGGGAAGATGGTCGGCGAGCTGCTCGATTCGAAGGGTGTCAGGCACAAGGAATACACCCCTGAGCTGAAGCGCCGGTTCGAGTTGGTCGGACTCTCGCAAGACGTGCTCAACATGTACCCGATCGAGCTTTCGGGCGGCATGAAGCAGCGAGCCGTGATGGTTATCTCGACGTTGCTCGATCCCTCCCTCTTGATCGCGGACGAGATCACATCGGCGCTCGATGTCTCGACTCAGAAAGCCGTGGCGGAGATGCTTGTCGAGTTCCGTGAGCGCGGCTTCGTGAAGAGCATGATCGTCATCACGCACGACATCTCGATCCTCTACCAGGTCGCCGACACGATCCTCGTGATGTACGCCGGGAAGCTGGCTGAGAAAGCCCCAGCCGACACGATCATCAACTCTCCCCGGCATCCATACACGCGCCTGCTTATTTCATCATTGCCGGAAGTTGGTGTGACCTACACCGGCAAGAGGTTGACGGGCATAGCCGGTACGCCACCCGCCTTGCTCAACCCGCCGGAGGGCTGTCGCTTCCGCGACCGTTGCCCGTTCGCTTACGAGAAGTGCCTGGAAGAACCGCCTTTCGTTGAGATTGCGCCCGGGCATCAGACCGCCTGCTGGAAGGAAATCTGAGAGATGTCGAAGTGGAGATCGAAACAATGAGTGGGCCTCAAAACGACGCACGAGATAACGGCGAAGCCGGACTGCTCAAGCTAGACCACGTTACCAAGGTTTACAGCACCGGCACCTTCGGTGGCGGGCAGTTGACAGCGGTGCGGGACGTCAGCTTCGAGGTTAAGCCCGGTGAGGTCATGTCGGTCATCGGTGAGAGCGGCAGCGGGAAATCCACCATCGGCAAGATGATCCTGCGCCTTTCCCCGATCTCGAACGGCACGATTAGCTTCGACGGAACCGACGTCTCGACTCTCAAGAGGAGAGCATTGAAGGAGTACCGCCGTGACGTCCAGGGCGTTTTCCAGGACCCGTTCAGCTCCTACAACCCGATCTTCAAGGCCGACCGCGTCTTCGCGATGGTCAAGAGCGAGTTCTTCCCCGGGACGAGCGGGCCGGAATGGAGGAACAAGATCGGTCTCGCGCTCGAGGCGGTCACCCTCGATCCCACTCAGGTTTTGCACAAGTACCCGCACCAGCTGAGCGGCGGTCAGCTTCAGCGCCTTCTGATCGCTCGCGCTCTCTTGCTCGACATCCGGTTCTTGGTTGCCGACGAGATCATCAGCATGCTCGACGCATCGACCCGGATCGACGTGCTCAATCTGCTCGCCGATCTCAAGGGTAGAGGCCTTGGCATCATGTTCATCACCCACGATCTCTCGCTTGGCAACTACATCAGCGAGAAAACCGTCATCCTCCGCCGCGGCTTGATCGTTGAGATGGGAGAAACCCAGAAGGTCTTTGGCAATCCGACCCACCCGTACACGAAGATGCTTCTTGCCTCCGTACCCCAGCTTCACCACAAGTGGGAAGAGATCGCTGAGGGGCTCAAAGTTCCCGACTCGGTGGTCATAGATAAGGAAGCCGCGGCGAAGAAGACGTACGAGACCGTCAGCGAGATCCTGGCGCCCGATGCCGACGACTCGGTGATCGTCGAGACCGAGCCGAATCACCTCGTTCGCTTCTCACCCGAAGAGGCGCGGGAGATTGAGCCTGCTGCGGTCGCTGGGAAAACCGAATGAGCCAAGTACAGATCCGGGGCCAGGGGAAGATCGAGAATCTCCCCTGGGAGGACAGGCCAGAAGGTGTTACTGAACCGGTTTGGCGCTACTCGAAGAACCCGGTCATCCCGCGCGACCTCATCCCGAGCTCGAACAGCATCTTCAACAGCGCCGTCGTTCCCTACAAGGGCGAATTCGCCGGCGTCTTTCGTTGCGATGATCGAACTCGCCGGATGGTCATGCATCGCGGCTTCAGCGCCGACGGTGTGAACTGGAAGCTCGATCCGGAAACGATCAAGTTCGAATGCGACGAACCGGAGATCGCCGAGTTTGTCTACGGCTACGACCCCCGCGTCGTCTGGATCGAAGACCGTTACTACATCACGTGGTGCAACTGCTACCACGGCCCTACGATCGGAGTCGGCTGGACGAAGGACTTCGAGAGCTTCCACCAGTACGAGAACGCCTTCTTGCCCTTCAACCGAAACGGCGTCCTCTTTCCGCGCAAAATCAACGGTAACTTCGCGATGCTCTCGCGGCCTTCGGATAACGGCCACACTCCATTCGGAGAGATCTTCTACAGCGAGAGCCCCGATCTGACCTACTGGGGCAAGCACCGGCACGTGATGGCGCCGGTCGAGAATTCCTGGCAGGCGACCAAGGTCGGCGGCGGGCCGGTCCCGATCGAGACCTCCGAGGGCTGGCTGCTCATCTACCACGGCGTTCTCACTTCCTGCAACGGCTTCGTCTACAGCGCCAGCGTCGCCCTGCTCGACCTGGAAAAGCCGTGGAAGGTGATCGCGCGCGCAACCCCCTACGTCATCTCACCACAGACCCTGTACGAATGTGTCGGCGACGTGCCCAACGTCGTCTTCCCCTGCGCGGCGCTCTGCGACGCGGAGACCGGGCGCCTGGCGATCTACTACGGCGCCGCTGACACGGTGACAGGGCTCGCCTTCGCCTACGTCGACGAGCTCGTAGAGTTCGCCAAGAAGAACTCGCTTTAGGATCCATGCGCGCGCGGCCCGAGCCGGCCTGCGTATGTCGGTCTTCTCAGTTAGTCTCTTCGCCTATGGAGATGGCGGTGCTTCATCTATCAATGCTTCTCAGGAGCAAGTTGGTCGATCGCGGCGGCGAGAACCTCGGCCGTGTCGAAGACGTGATCGTCAGGCTGTCCGATGGCGCCTATCCGCCGGTAACAGGGCTCAAGGCGCACGTGGCCGGGCGCGATCTCTTCGTCGCCGCCAAGATGATCGCTGTGCTCGAGCCAGGCAGAGTCCAACTCGCCGGAGATCAACTCAACTTTGGCCGTTTCGAGCGCCGCCGCAGCGAGGTGCTCTTGCGCCAGGATGTTCTCGGGCACCGGCTGATCAACGTCGCCGGCGCTCGACTGGCCAGAGCCAGCGATATCGAGTTGGCCTTCAGCGAGGGCGCCTGGCGCGTCGTGGGCGTAGACGTCAGCCTGCGCGGCCCTCTGCGCCGACGTCTGCCGCGGCAACTGGGAGGCCGCTCGGCGGCACGCACGCTGCTCGACTGGGAGAGCGTCGAGCCCTTCGTCGGACATGTGCCCTCGTCGAGGCTACGCATGCGCTTCGGCAAGCTGTCGCAGCTCCATCCGGCGCAGATCGCCGACCTGGTCGAGGCCGCCACGCACGATGAGGGCGAAGAGATCATCCGGGCGGTCGGCGCCGACCGCGAGCTCGAGGCCGACGTCTTCGAGGAGCTCGATCTCGAGCACCAGGTCGAGTTCCTGCATCAGCGCTCTGACGCCGAGGCGGCGAACGTGCTGGCCAAGATGGGCGCCGACGACGCTGCCGATCTGCTGGCCGAGCTCGAGCAGGAGCGGCGCGAGCCGGTACTCTCGCTGCTGCCGAAGACGCAGCAACGCAAGGTGAGAACACTGCTTGGCTTCAACCCCTCGACCGCGGGAGGGTTGATGAATCCCGATTTCCTCTGTTTCTCTGAGCGAGTAAGCGCCAAGAGAGCGCTCGACGAGATCAAGAGGTCGACGCTCGAGCCGGAACAACTGACGGTCGTCTTTACCAGCGACGGCAAGAAGCGGCTTTCCGGCGCGCTAGCCGTCGCGGCGCTCGTCCGCGCTGATCCGGAGACGCGGCTAGCCGATATCGTCCAGCGCCGACCGATGAGCCTGCACCCGGACGCCGACCTACCCGAGGTGGCGCGTGAGCTGACCGATTTCAACCTTACCGCGCTACCGGTCGTGAACGAGGAGGAGCAAGTGGTCGGTGTGGTCGCCGTCGACGATGTACTCGAGCTGCTCTTCCCCGAAGACTGGCGCCGCCGCTTCAGCGCCTTTAGCAACGAGTAAGCGGCTTCGATCGAGCCCCCAAGAGAGGTCGATTGGCTCTACGGCTGGTAGAGTCCGGGCGGCTCCGATAGTTCGCGTGGAGGTATCCGTGGAATCCGATGACCCTTTGAGTAGCAACTCCGCGCGCGCCTCACAGGCACGGTGAGCGAAACGGATCGCTGACCTCCTGGGCGTGCGCGAGATGCACGCATGACCGGCCCGTATGGCCGTAGGAGGTATAGCGATTGTCCAAGAGGAAGACTCCTGCGCGTTCGACTCGTTCGCTGAGCGCTGCTGCCCGGCCGGACGAGGCGCGCTTCGGCGATATCAAGGGCGCCCTGGGCACCATTCGCCACGACGAGGTTCCGCCGCGTCATTCCTGGCGCGGCCGGATCAAGGCGCTGCTGGCGATCATGGGGCCCGGCCTGATCGTGATGGTCGGGGACAACGACGCCGGCGGCGTCTCGACCTATGCCCAGGCCGGGCAGAACTACGGCACCAGCTTGCTCTGGGTGCTCGCTCTGCTGATCGTCGTCGTGATCGTCAACCAGGAGATGGT
>Ga0075520_1001429_pt1 | contig 11458 bp, 9 predicted proteins | sample NGEPerB_FD_75100 | JGI IMG/M metagenome (GOLD analysis project Ga0075520, IMG submission 75100) | Arctic peat soil microbial communities from the Barrow Environmental Observatory site, Barrow, Alaska, USA - NGEE PermafrostAB12-B | ecosystem: Environmental > Terrestrial > Soil > Wetlands > Peat ... | reverse complement strand
CTCATGCTCCACACGCCGGTGCCGGAGCCGAGCTCCTGGCCGCGCCATTTGCCGTTGAGCATCGGGCCGCCCGAGACGCCGATCGTCGGCAGGTCGACGCTCGCAGCGCCCATGACGAGCGACGGCGTGGTCTTGTCGCAGCCCATCAGCAGCACGACGCCGTCGATCGGATTGCCGCGGATCGACTCCTCGACGTCCATGCTCGCCAGGTTGCGGTAGAGCATCGCGGTCGGCCGCAGCAACGTTTCGCCGAGCGACATCACCGGAAACTCGAGCGGAAAGCCGCCCGCCTCGTAGACGCCGATCTTCACCTGCTCGGCCAAGGTACGGAAGTGCGAGTTGCACGGCGTCAGCTCGCTGAAGGTGTTGCAGATGCCGATCACGGGGCGGCCGTCGAACTGATCGTGCGGCACGCCCTTGCCCTTGACCCAGCTGCGGTAGTTGAAGCCGTCGCGATCCTGGCGCCCGAACCACTGCTGGCTGCGCAGCTCCTCGGGTTTCTTGCGCGGCTTCGTTGCCTCGGTCATCGGCGCATCCCCTTGCTGCTCATTCCTTGACCGACCCGGTCAGGCCAGAGACGTAGTACTCGACGAAAAATGAATACACGAAGGCGACCGGCAGCGAGCCGAGCAGGGCACCGGCCATCAACGGCCCCCATTGATAGACGTCGCCCTGAACCAGCTCGGTGACGACGCCGATCGGCAGCGTCTTGATCTCCGACGACGAGATGAAGGTCAGTGCATAGATGAACTCGTTCCACGACAGCGTGAAGGCGAAGATGCCGGCCGAGATGAGACCCGGAACGGCGAGCGGCAGGACGATCTTGGTCAGGATCTGCCAGCGCGTCGCCCCGTCGATCAGCGCGCACTCCTCGAGCTCGTACGGGATCGAACGGAAATAACCCATCAGCAGCCACGTGCAGAACGGGATCAGGAACGTCGGGTACGTGAGGATCAGCGCCCATCGCGTGTCGAACAGGCCGAGCCGGAAGACGACGTTGGCAAGCGGAATGAACAGGATCGTCGGCGGCACGAGATAGGCGAGGAAGATCGCCAGGCCGGTGTGCTTCGAGCCGCGAAAGCGCAGCCGCTCGATCGCGTAGGCAGCCAGCACCGAGGCGAAGAGCGAGAAGGCGGTGGACACGACCGAGACGAGGATCGTGTTCCAGGCCCACTCCGGGAAAGAGGTCTCGAACAGGAGGTGATGGAAGTGCGCGAGCGTCGGCTTGATGACCCAGAACGGATTGCCCTGGCGCGACAGCAGCTCGGCATCGGGCTTCACCGAGGTGATCGCCATCCAGTAGAACGGGAAAAGCAGGACGATCAGAAAGACGACCAGCGGGATGTAGACGACGACGGCACGCCGCCTCCTCGACTCGAGGTAGCCCATGCCGGCCGAGTCGACCGCGGTCGTCGTCGCGCTCATTTGTCCGCGCCGCCCTGCTGCCAGGCGCGGCGCTGCAGGCCGAAGAAGCTGAACATGATGCAGGCCAGCAGGAACGGCACCATCGTGATCGCGATGGCTGCGCCTTCGCCGAGCGCGCCGCCGTTGATCGCGCGCTGGAACGCGAGCGTCGCCATCAGATGGGTGGCGTTGAGCGGGCCGCCGCGCGTGATGACGTAGATCAGCTGGAAATCGGTGAAGGTGAAGAGCACGGAGAACGTCATCACCACGGCGATGATCGGCGTCAACAGCGGCAGCGTCACGTGGCGGAACTGCTGCCAGGGCGTGGCGCCGTCGATGGCCGACGCTTCGTAGTACGAAGGCGAGATCGTCTGCAGGCCGGCGAGCAGGGTGATCGCGACGAACGGAACGCCGCGCCAGACGTTGGCCGCGATCACCGACAGGCGCGCATTCCACGGGCTGCCGAGAAAGTCGATGTAGGTGGTGATCAACCCCATCTTCACGAGCAGCCAGCTGATGATCGAGAACTGCGCGTCGTAGATCCACCAGAAGGCGATCGCCGAGAGTGCCGTCGGCACGATGTAGGGCAGCAGGATGACGGCGCGAAAGAAGGTCTTGAAGCGGATGTTGCGGTTGAGCAGGACCGCCAGCCAGAGGCCGAGAAAGAATTTCAGGACGCTGGCGACGACCGTGTAGAAGATCGTGTTGAAGAGGGCCAGCCGGGTGACGCTGTCGCCCCAGAGGAACTCGTAGTTCTCCAGCCCCACCCATTCGCCCGCGCGGCCGACCTTCGCGTCGGTGAAGCCGAGCCAGACACCGAGGCCGAGCGGGTACGTCAGGAAGATCAGCAACAGCACCGCCGCCGGCAGCATGAAGAGCATGCCGAGCGCATTGCGATTGTTCTGCAGTCGTTCGATCGCCGTCATGAATTCAGGCCGCGCTAGCGACCGCGAAGCGAAGCGAGCACCCCTCGGCTCGCGGATGCGAGCCGAGGCCGAGTTGAGGGACGCGCGAGCGAAGCAACGCGTGATCCCTCGAACGAGGCCGGTGCTGACGTCGACCGCAGGTCGTCGTCAAACCTTGTAATAGCGTTCGGCGCGTTTCTGCGCGCGCTCCATCGCTTCCTTCGGCGACTTCGAGCCGCTCACCGCCTCGGCCACCATGTTGACGACGATGAAGTCGGCCGCAGCGCCTGCCGATGCATAGCCGAGCTTGCCCGCGTACCCGGCCGGCCGCAGGTTCTTCACCGCGTCGCGGTACGGCAGGTTCTTCGGATCCGCGGTCCAGATGGCGCTGTTCGCGTACGCCGCCAGCGGCGGCGCGACGTAGCCTTGCGCGCCGCTCAGCCATGGGTCGAACTGGTCTTTTTCCATCATGAACTGCAGGAACGCCTTGGCCGCCTGCGGGTACTTGGTGTACTTCATGATCATCTGGTTGAAGTACAGGTGCGACTCGGTCGGCACGCCGACCGGACCGACCGGAAAAGCGGCGTGCTGGATATCGGCCGCCATCTCCTTCAGCTTGGCTTCCGGCGAGTTCTTTGCCGCGACGTAGATCGAGATGCCGTTGTTGGTGACCGAAATCTGGCCGTCGAGGAAGGCCTTGTTGTTGCTCGGGTCGAGCCACGACAGCGTGCCGGGAATGAACGTCGCGTAGAGCTCCTTGCCGTACTCGAGCGCCTTCATCGTCGACGGGCTGTCGATCACCACCTTGCTGTTCTTGTCGACGAGCTCGCCGCCGAAAGCCCACACCAGCCAGTTGCACCACAGGCCGTCACCGGTGGCGTTGCCGAGCGCCATGCCACCCGGCATGCCCTTGGCCTTCACGCCCTGGAACATTTTCAGGAACTCGTCGGTCGTCTTCGGGAAGGAGTCGAAGCCAGCGGCCTTCACGACGCTTTCGCGGTACACCATCATCGAGCCGGCGGCGCCCAGCGGCAGGGCGATCCAGTGTTTGCCGTCGGGACGATTGAACTGCTCGCCCGCGGAATACCAGCCGCCGTATTTCTTGCCGAGGTACTCGGCGAGGTCGGTCACATCGAGCAGCTTGTCGGGATAGAGATTCGCGTCGTCGTTGGTCGACAGGATGATGTCCGGGCCGGCGCCGGTGTTGGCCGCGACTGCGGCCTTCGGACGGACGTCTTCCCAGCCTTCGTTGTCGACGCGAACCGCAATGCCGGTCTTGTCGGTGAACTTCTTGACGTTGACCATGTAGGCGTCGATGTCGCCCTGCACGAATCGGCTCCAGCGAAGCACGCGCAGCGTCGCACCCTTCTCGGGCTTGAGCGCGAGCGTCTGCGCCGACCCGATGGAGGGAAAGAGCGCTGCGCCGGTGCCGAGCGTCGCGACGGTCGCGACGCCGGCCGAGCCTTCGAGGAAGCGGCGGCGGTTGATTTGCTTGTCGGTCATCGTCATGTCTCCGTTGGAAGTCTGTCTTGAGATGAAGCTACGCGGCGAGCCGCGCGCCGTTGCCGGCATCGAAGAGATGCGCATGCTGCGGGTCGGGAACGAGGTGGATGGTGCTGCCCGGCGCGAAATCGTGACGCTCGCGAAAGACCGCAGAAACGTCGGTCGTGCCATGCCGGCAGGCCACGAAGGTATCGGCGCCGGTCGGCTCGAGAACGACGACGCGCGACGGGATGCCGCCCTCGGCAGCCAGGACGAGATGCTCGGGCCGTGTGCCGAGGACGACGCTCTGCCCGTCGACTCCGCCGGCGTTCACCGGCGCAGCGAGCCGCGTGCCGTCGGACAACTCGAGGCGCGCGCCGGACGCGTCGCGACGCAACGTCGCGGGCAGGAAATTCATCGCCGGCGAGCCGATGAAGCCGGCGACGAAGACGTTGGCGGGATTGTCGTAGAGCTCGAGCGGCGAGCCGATCTGCTCGATCCGGCCGTCCTTCATGACGACGATGCGGTCGCCCATCGTCATCGCCTCGATCTGGTCGTGCGTGACATAGATCGAGGTCGTCTTCAGGCGCTGATGCAGCTCCTTGATCTCGCTGCGCATGGCGACGCGCAGCTTGGCGTCGAGGTTGGAGAGCGGCTCGTCGAAGAGGAAGACCTGCGGATCGCGGACGATGGCGCGACCCATGGCGACCCGCTGCCGCTGGCCGCCCGAAAGCTGGCGCGGATAGCGATCCATCAGGGACGACAGCGCGAGGATCTCGGCGGCACGGCCGACCTTGGCGTCGACCGTCGCCTTGTCCTTCTTCGCCAGCATCAGCGAAAACGCGAGGTTCTGGCGCACCGTCATGTGCGGATAGAGAGCGTAGTTCTGGAAGACCATCGCGATGTCGCGCTCTTTCGGCGGCACGTCGTTGACTCTTCTTGCGCCGATGCGGATCTCGCCCGAGCTGATCTCCTCGAGCCCGGCGATCATGCGCAGCAGCGTCGACTTGCCGCAGCCCGAGGGCCCGACGAGCACGGTGAACGAGCCGTCGGCGATCTCGATGTCGACGCCGTGCAGCACCGCCGTGTTGCCGAAGCTCTTTCGTACCTGCTGGATCGTGACGCTGGCCATTGGCGCTACCGTGAAGGCGACCCTTACCGGGGCTTTGCAAAGTATCTGCACGCGCCCGCGCCTGCGCCATGAGGGCAAACCGGTAGATCGACGAGGGTGCGGATTCGTATGATGACCCGATCGCCATGCTGACCCGCGCCAGCGCCGCCGCCCGCGCCGCGATCCCTCCGGTCGCGGTGGCGCCACTCGTCGCCGAGCGGCTCTCCGACCGGCTGGCCGAGCGCCTCGGCAAGGACATTGGCGCCGGCCGGCTTCGCCCCGGCGAGCGGCTGCCCACCGAGCAGCGCCTGGCGCTCGCCCACGGCGTCTCGCGCACCGTCGTCCGCGAGGCCGTGCACCAGCTCAAGTCGCGCGGCCTGCTGCGCTCGCGCCAGGGTTCGGGCGTGTTCGTCACCGCCGCGCCGCCGGGCGAGGCGCTGACGCTCGACCTCAGTGTCATCGGCTCGGTCGACGACGTGCTGCGCATCCGCGAAGTGCGGCGCGCGCTCGAAGCCGAGACGGCCGCGCTCGCCGCGCAGCGCGCCACCCGCCTGCAGGTGGCGGCCCTGCGCCGCGCCCTGCGCGCCATCGACCGCAGCGCCGCCGAGCGGCGTGACGGCGTCGAGGAAGACCTCGCCTTCCACCGCCTGGTGGCCGAGGCCGCGGGCAACCCGCACTTCGGCCGGCTACTCGAATTCCTGGAGCAGTACACCGTGGAGGCGATGCGCGTGACGCGGCGCAACGACGCGACGCGCGCCGACTTCGTCGAAGCGGTGCGCGCCGAGCACGGCGCCATTGTCGACGCCATCGCCGCCGGCGACGCCGCGCTGGCACGCCGGCGGGCCGTCCAGCACATGCGCGGCGGCGACCGCCGCATGCGCACCGCCACACCGATCACACCCACCACAAGGACCGCACCGCGATGAAGATTCTGATCACCGGTGGCGGCGGCTTCATCGGCTCGCGGCTGGCACGCGCCCTGCTCGACCGCGGCCGCATCGACGGGCGCGCGATCGAGCGGCTGGTGCTCGCCGACCAAGTCGCGCCGCGCCCGGAGCTGACGAGCGACGCGCGGGTCGAAGCACGCGTCGGCCCGCTCGCCGGCCAGTGCGAGGCTTTCGGCCGCGAAGGCTTCGATGGCGTCTTCCACCTGGCCTCGGCGGTGAGCGGCGAATGCGAAGCCGATTTCGACCTCGGCCTGCGCTCCAACCTCGACACCACGCGCGCCCTGCTCGATGCCCTGCGCGCGGCCACGCTCGCCGGCAAGGCACCGGCCAAGCTCGTCTTCTCGAGCTCGGTCGCGGTGTTCGGCCCCGACCCGTCGAAGCCGCTGCCCGATCTCGTCGGCGACGACACGCTGCCGGCGCCGAAAACCTCCTACGGCACGCACAAGCTGATGTGCGAGCACCTGATCGCCGACTACTCGCGCAAGGGCTTCATCGATGGTCGCTCGGCGCGGCTGATGACGGTCACGGTGCGGCCGGGCCAGCCGAACGGCGCGGCCTCGTCGTTCTTCTCGGGAATCATCCGCGAGCCGCTGGCCGGCGAGGAAGCGATCTGCCCGGTCGCGCCCGAGGTCTCGCATCCGCTGACCTCGGCGGCGCGCACGGTTGAGGGCCTGATCGCCGTCTACGAAGCGAGCGTCGAGGCGCTGGGCGGTCGCCTCGCCCTCAACCTGCCTGCCGTCACGGTGACGGTGGCGCAGATGCTCGACGCGCTCGAAGCCGTCGCCGGCAAAGCGGTGCGCGAGCGTGTCCGCTTCGTGCGCGACGACACCGTCGCCGGCATCGTCGCCAACTGGTCGCGCGGCGCCACCGCCGAGCGCGCTGCCCGGCTCGGCCTGCACGCCGACGCCGACTTCGCGACCATCATTCGCCAATACATCGCCGACTGCCGCGCGGCGCCGAACGGCGCCGCCGCGCTCAAGGGGCTCGCATGACGCTCGGGGGACTCGCATGAACCAGATCGACCTGAAGGGCCGTGTCGCCGTCATCACCGGCGGCGCGCAAGGCATCGGCTACGCCATCGCCGAACGCATGCTCGCTTCGGGCGCGAGCGTCGTGCTCTGGGACGTCGACGCCGGCAAGCTCGCCGAAGCGAAGGCTTCGCTCGACGCCCAGGGCAGCCAGGGCAGCGTCACCACTGACGCCGTCGAGCTGACCGACGAGGCCGCCGTCGAGGCCGCCGCGAAGCGCGCCGTCGCCGGGCTCGGCAAGATCGACATCGTCGTCAACAACGCCGGCATCACCGGCGGCAACGCGGCCACGTGGGAGCTGGCGCCCGACGTGTGGCGGCGCGTGATCGAGGTCAACCTCGTCGCACCGTATCTCGTGTGCCGCGCCGTGGTGCCGCACATGATCGCGGCGAAGTACGGGCGCATCGTCAACATCGCCTCGGTCGCCGGCAAGGAAGGCAACCCCAACGCCTCGCACTACAGCGCGTCGAAAGCCGGCCTGATCGCCCTGACGAAGTCGCTCGGCAAGGAGCTGGCCGGCAAGGGCATCATCGTCAACGCCATCACGCCGGCCGCGGCGAAGACGGCGATGTTCGCGACCATGAAGCAGGAGCACATCGACTACATGCTCTCGAAGATCCCGATGGGCCGCTTTCTCGAGGTCAGCGAAGCGGCTGCGATGGTCGCCTGGCTGTCGTCGGAAGACTGCTCGTTCACAACGGGCTCGGTCGTCGACATCTCGGGCGGTCGCGCCACCTATTGATACGATGCGCGTCGGCACGGCGTGCTCACACCAGCGGAGGGCGCATGATCTTCGAGCAGGTGCAAAGTGGCGGTTGCCGCTCCTATCTCGTCGGCTGCGAGGCCACTTGCGCGGGCGCGCTGATCGATCCCGAAGTGAGCCAGATCGATCGCTACCTGGCGCTGGCTTCGCGGCACGGCCTGCGCATCCACTTCGTCATCGACACGCATACCCACGCCGATCATTTCTCGGCGCTGCGCCAGCTCGCGAAGCGCTTCGGCGTGCCGACGGTGATGCACCGCGCCAGCCCGGCGCCGGCGATCGACATGCACGTCGACGACGGCGAGATGATCATCGTCGGCAATCTGCGCATCCGCGTGCTGCACACGCCCGGCCACACCGCCGATTCGATGTGCCTCGTGGTCGAGGACCATCTCTTCAGCGGCGACACGCTGCTGATCGGCGGCACTGGCCGCACCGACCTGCCTGGCGGCGATCCGGAAGCGCTCTACGAGAGCCTTTTCGGCCGCGTGCTCGAGCTCGACCCGTCGTTGCGCGTTCACCCTGCGCACGAATACCATGGCCGTGCCGAATCGACGCTGGCCGCCGAGATCGCCGGCAACCCACGCCTGCAGCAACGCGAGCGCGGCGCATTCGTGGCGATGATGAAGGGGCTCGACCTGACGATGCCCACGCACATCACCGAAGCGCTGCGAACCAACCTGAGCGGCGGCAAGACCGTGGCCCAGATGCTCGCGGAAGCGGCGGCTAGCGTCTCGTTCATGTCGCTCGCCGAGCTGAACTCGCGCGTCGAGGCCGGCCTCGGCGACATGATCGTGCTCGACGTGCGCGAGCGCGACGCGTTCGAGCTCGCGCACGTGCCCGGCGCGCGCCTCCTGCCGCGCGGCCAGCTTGAGCTGCGCGTCAATGAAGAGCTGCCCGACCCGCTGCGCCGCATCGTCACCTGCTGCGATTTCGGCCGCATCTCGACCCTCGCCGCCGCGACCTTGCGGCAGATGGGGTTCATGCGGACCGTTGCTCTGGACGGGGGCATGAAGGCCTGGCAGGAGGCGGGGTACGTCGTGGCGTCTGGCAAGGCGTAGAAGGCGTTCGGGGCGGCTGCCGCGGGTGTCGGGTGATCGGCTCCGTTCATGTCCCCCGGCTTCGGCCTGAAGGCCGAAGCCTCCTCCTTGACTTCACTGCGCCGGTCACCCGACACCCGCGGCAGCGAGCGGCACGGTGGCATGCGCATTCAAGACGGACGCCTCGGCCGTAGCAGGAGCGCTGCGCCGGGTCGCTGTGCTCCGTTCATGTCCCCCGGCCTGGGCTGTGCCCAGGCCTCCTCCTTTACTTCACTGCGCACAGCGACCCGGCGCAGCGCTCCCGCCCCACCCTGGATTCAGCCGCCGGCGGCGGCCTCCTCGTCCTGCAGCAACCGCCACATCACCTTGCCCGAGCCCGACTTCGGCAACGCCTCGACGAACTGAACGATCTTCGGCACCTTGTAGGCCGCCATGTTCTCGCGCGCCCAGGCGATGATGTCCTCGGCCGTCGTCTGCCCTTTGGCCGCGGCACGCAGCACCACCATGGCCTTCACCGTCTCACCGCGATAGGCGTCCTTCGCCGCGATGATGCAGGCCTCCTGCACGGCCGGGTGCTTGTAGAGCAGCATCTCGACCTCGGCGGGCCAGATCTTGAAGCCGCTCGCGTTGATCATCCGCTTCAGGCGGTCGGTCATGAAGAAGTAGCCCTCTTCGTCCATGCGGCCGAGGTCGCCGGTGCGAAAGAACGACCGGCCCTCGAACTCGACGAATGCTTCCGCCGTCGCTTCCGGGTGCTTCCAGTAGCCCTCGAAGACCATCGGCCCGCGCGTGATGATCTCGCCCACCTCGCCCACCGGAAGCTCCTTCAGCGTGAGCGGATCGACGACGCGCGAGTCGACCGAGAAAAAGGGGATGCCGAGACACTGCAGCTTGGCCCGCTCGGGCGGGTTGGAATGGCTCGGCGCCGCGGTCTCGGTGAGGCCGTAACCCTCGGCGAAGGTGAGGCCGAATTCGTCGAGCAGGCGTTGTGCCACCGCGTGCGGCATCGCCGCGCCGCCGCCGCTGATCGAGCGCAGGCTCGCGAGGTCGAAGCTCTTGTAGTTCGGGCTGGCGAAGAGATCGATGATCATCGTCGGGATGCAGACCCAGTGCGAGATTCGGCGGCCGGAGATCAGGCGGCCGGCAAGCTCGCGGTCCCAGCGCGGCATGAGGTGCACGGTCGAGCCGGCGACGACGGACCCCAGGACGCTGTAGAGCATGCCGGTGATGTGGAACATCGGCACGACACCGAGCGCGACCGTTTCGGCCGAGCCGTAGCCCCACTGCCCGGCGACGGCGTTCGACATCAGGGTGCGATGCGTGTGCATGCAGCCCTTGGGCAGGCCGGTCGTGCCCGACGTGTAGGGCAACAGTGCCAGATCGTCGGCCTGCGCGGTGTGCGGGCCCGGGGCAAACCGTTCGCCGAGCGCATCGTTCCAGCGGAGAAAGCCGGGAGGCAGCGCCGGGTCGCTGCGCAGCCAGGCATCCATGGCCGGCGTCGGCGCATCAACGGCGTCGATCGCAGCTTCGGGCATGGCGTCGGTGTAGCGCGTCACGAGCACGCGTTTGGGCCGCGCCGCCTCGGGCAACGCAGCCTGCGCCTGGGCGACGATCGGCGCGAGGTCGGCGCTGCAGATGACGACCGATGTCTCGGGATCGGTGAGGTAGTGCTTGAGCTCCTCGGCACGGTTCATCGGATTGACAGGAACGACCACCGCATTGGCGCGCAGCACGCCGTAGAGGGCGATCGCGAACTGCGGGCAGTTCTGCATGAAGACGGCGACGCGGTCGCCGGCGCCGACGCCTTGTGCCTGCAGCCAGCCGGCGAGCGCTTCGGCCTGGCTGCGCAGTTCCGCATAGGTCAGCTCGCGACCGAAGAACACGTAGGCCGGCTTGTGTGGGAAGCGCGCCGCAGAGACCTCGACGTTGAGCCACAGCGACGTCTCTGGAACGTCGAGGGCGCGTGGCAGGCGCCTGGGCCAGATCTTGAAGTGCGGTCGGTCCTCCGGGACCGCGAAACGGGACAACGACGGCTGCACGAGCGGCTCCAGGCAGAGATAGCGAACAGAGGTAGCGATGAGCCAGGAGGTATAGCCGAGGCGGCCCGCCCTGCCCACGGCGTCAACCCGGATCGCCGGCGAACGCGGAGCCTGCGACAGGCGCGAGAGCGCGTCGTCCGCCGCTAGCGGTTTTCCCTGGCGTGCTTGCGCTCGAGGATGCCGACGCACTCCGCCGTCGTGCGAAAACGCGGCTCTTCGCAACGATCGTCCATGCATACCGCGAGGGCGATGAAAACGCGCTTGCCGCAAGCCTCGCGCGCCGACGCCGGCTGCGCATCGCGCTGCGGCTGCGGCTGCAGTTGCGGCGGCAGCTGCTGTTGCTGTTGCGGGACGGGGCGCCCCGTGAGGATCGGCTCGCGCTGCACCGGCGAGCCCAGCGGCCGCGGCCGCTCGGAGGTGTTTGCGGACGGATTGCTGCCGAACGTGTCGGGCAGACGGCCCTGGGTCGCGCCCGTCGTTGCGGTGGCCGCATCGGCATCGCCAAGGCGCGGAACCGGCCGGCCAGTCGGGCGCACCCGTGTGCCGTTCGGATCGGTGGCCAGCGCCGAGCGGTCGCTGCTGACATTGCGTTCGATGCCGGTCGCGTTGCGATCCAGCGGCTGGGAGCGCGGCAGTGCCGAGCCCGGCGACGCATCGTTGTGCAGCGCGGTGGGCAAATCGTTGCGCGTCGTCGTCGTCGCGCTGCGTGGCGACGCCGCCGAGGCGGCGCTGCTGTCGT
>Ga0075520_1001428_pt1 | contig 11458 bp, 13 predicted proteins | sample NGEPerB_FD_75100 | JGI IMG/M metagenome (GOLD analysis project Ga0075520, IMG submission 75100) | Arctic peat soil microbial communities from the Barrow Environmental Observatory site, Barrow, Alaska, USA - NGEE PermafrostAB12-B | ecosystem: Environmental > Terrestrial > Soil > Wetlands > Peat ... | reverse complement strand
GGGGCCGGACGATTGACCGCCCCGTCGACCGAATAGATCCGGCCGGCGAACGTCGGCACCTCGTCTTCCAGCACGGACCGGGTGACCGTCAGCGCCTCTGACAGCCGTTCCGCGTCCGCCCCGTCCCCGCAGTCGGCGTCGAGGGACAGGACGGCACGCCCGTGGGACAGCACGTCCACGCCGGTCACGATCTTGGCCAGGATCGACGGGGCACGGCGCTCCACTCCGAACGCCACCACCCCGAGCAGGGGCCCGTCGGTGCGGACGGCCAGGGCGCCGAGCAGTGAGTAGGCCTCATAGGGCACCCCGGCTCCCCCGAGTGGCACCGACTCGGACACCCACAGCGATGTCGTGGCGGGCGGTGCCGACAGCCATGCCGTCGAGGCCCCGTCGACCAGGCCCGTGGCGTCGTCCTGCGGGTCCGGAGGCAGCAGCCACAGGCCGAGTCCGGCGAACCGGGGACCCTGGGGTTCGCGAGCGGCCATGGCAGGCACAGTAGCGTTCGGCCACCCGCAGGACGCGGGACAGACGCCCCGGCTCGCTCGTGCCGGACGGGTGCGCCGGGACGGAGCGGCCATGCGACAGGGTTGGACGGAGGGTGGGGCCGAGGCGGGCCGGCGGGGCCACTTGGGCGACACCGGACTCTCCATGCTCGTCACCGTGATCAGCCTGCTCGTGACCGCGCTCCTGGTGGTCATCGTCCTGAAGGCCACCGCCGGGTCCCCGGCCGCCTCGTCGTCGGGCACGTCGTCGCCGGTGGCGCAGGCCGACGCCGTCCAGGCCCAGCAGAACCTGGACACCGGGCTGACCACCGCCCGCACCGAGGAGGCCACGGGCCAGGCCGTGGTGGACCCCTCCATGCTCCAGTCGGCCAATCCGAGCATCACCTTCACCACGTCCCCGTCGACCGGTCCCGGCACGGTGAGCGTCGACTCCGCCGTCGGCGGACCCGTGACCATGGCGGCGGGCTCCAGCGGTCACGTGTGTTGGGAAGTGTGGTCGTCGGCCGCCGGCGGGACCTGGTTCGGCATGCGGACGGGGCAGTCGTCCTGTCCGGCCCCCGACCCGTCCACCTCGCCCTCCTCCGTGCTGCCGACGTCCGGGGTGACCTGGCGGCAGGGATCGTTCCCCACCGCCTGACCCGCCCGGCCCTCAGGTTCGGGACCACCATCCGGCACCGGCGACGAGCATGCCCGCCTCCACCAGTTCCTGGCCCGCCGCGGTCAGGGCGGCCAGCGACAGATCGGTACGCAACAGGACCGTCTCCACCGTCGTCGGCGTGTCGTCGACCGCCTCCCACACCGAGCGCTGCACCCGGTCACCCGGCGGGGCGCCGCCACCTGTGCCCGCCGTCACGCGGGCGGTGGCCACCCGGAGGGGACCGGCCATGCCCTTCCCCTGCCGGGCCAGGTCGACGGCGGCCAGCACGTCGTCCGCGTCGCGTACGGGCGTACACCCGTCCACCAGGAGTTCGTTGGTGCCGGTCGACGCCCGACTGAGCACCGACCCGGGGACGGCACAGACGGGGATGCCCCGCCGGGCGGCGGCCTCCGCCGTGTAGAGCGACCCACCGCTGTGGTGGCTCTCGACGACGACCACTACATCGGACAGCGCGGCGATGATCCGGTTGCGGGCCGGGAAGACTCGGGGCCGGGCCGGAGTCCCGAGCGCCGCTTCGGACAGCAGGGCACCGGCCGCCGCCACCCGGGCCCACAGGTCGCGGTTGGCCGACGGATACGGCACATCGGCACCCGTGCCCACCACGGCCACCGGCGGGGCGGCGGCGGGCCCGGCCGCCAGAGCGCCGGCATGGGCGGCGGCATCGATGCCACGGGCCAGGCCGGACACCACGACCACCCCGGCCCGGGCCAGGGCCCGCCCGAGGCCGGACGCCACCGTCGCCCCGTAGGGGGTGGCCGACCGGGTGCCGACCACGGCCACCACCGGCCGCGCCTCCAGCACAGACGGGTCCCCGAGGCAGGTCAGGACGGCGGGAGCCCCCGGGTCGCCCTCCAGGGCCGCCGGATACCCGGCCCCGCCGGGCACGAGGACGGCCACGTCAGCTGCGGCGTAGCGCGCCGCGACCTCGTGCGGGTCGGTGGTCCGGGCCGCCGCGGCGAACCGGCGCTCGGGGTCGGCGGGGTGGGTCCCGGCACGCACGGCGCTCCACGCCAGCACGGGCCCGAACCCGTCCAGCACACGGGCCAACCGGACCGGGGTCATGCCGGGGAGCCCGAGCAGCGCGGCGGCGTGGGCACGGTCCGTGCTCCCGGTCCGGGTCATCGGACCTCCTCGCCGAGGACGAGCGCCCGACTGCCCCGTAGGAAGAGCGCCTCGGACACGTGGGCGGCGCCGACGGACGGGCCGGCTCCGTCCAGATCGGCCACCGTGCGGGCCAGGCGTCGCACACGGTGCAGCCCGCGGGCACTCAGCGCGCCCGAGCGGAGGTGCCGTTCGAGCAGCGTCCGGGCGGCTCCGTCGAGTGGTGCCGCGTCATCCAGACTGCCCGACGCCAGCAGCGCGTTGCACGCCACGCCGCGAGCCGCGGCCATGGTGCGGGCCGAGGCCACCCGAGCCGCCACGACCGTCGTCGCCTCACCGGGAACGGCGGCCACCAGGTCGGACACCTGTGGGCGATCCACCCGGACGGCGAGATCGAACCGGTCGAGGAGGGGCCCGGACAACCGGCGGGCGTACCGGGCGCGGGCGGCCGGCGCACATCGGCACGAACCCGGGATCCCGCCGTCGCCGCACGGACACGGGTTCATGGCTGCCACTAGCAGGAACCGGGCCGGCTGGACGACCGACCCACGGGCCCTGCTGACGCGTACGACCCCGTCCTCCAGCGGTTGGCGCAGGGCGTCGAGGACCGCAGTGGGGAACTCGCCGAGTTCGTCCAGGAAGAGGACACCGCCGTGGGCCAGGCCGATCTCCCCCGGGCGGAGAGCGGCATTGCCTCCGCCCACCAGCGCCACCGAGGAGACTCCGTGGTGGGGGGCCCGGAACGGCGGGCGGCGTACCAGGCCGCTCGTCGGTCGGTCGGCGCCGGCCACCGAGTGGATGCGGGTGACCTCCCGGGAGACCGATGGGTCGAGGTCGGGCAGGAGCCCGGGCAGCCGCTCGGCCAGGAGCGTCTTGCCGGCGCCCGGCGGTCCCACGAGCAGGAGGTGGTGCCCACCGGCAGCGGCGAGCTCGAGCGCTCGACGGGCGATCGGCTGGCCGAGCACGTCGGAGAGGTCGGGGACCGTGCCCGACGCCTCCGGACCCGACGGCCCGACCGCTTCCCCCAGCTCCGGCGGGTCGACCCACGGTCGGCGACCGGTGCAGCGGGCGACCAGTTCGGCCAAGCTCGGTGCCGACCGGCACGTCCCCGTGGCCAGGCGGGCCTCGGCCAGCCCGGCGTCGGCGACGACCACCCGCCGGTCGGCCAGGGCGTCGACCAGGGCCAGGGTGCCCGGCACCGACCGGATGGTGCCGTCGAGCCCGAGCTCCCCCACGAAGCCGTACCCCTCGACGGCCTCCGCGGCGAGCACCCCGGAGGCGACGAGCAACCCGATGGCCACCGGTAGATCGAGACCGGACCCGGCCTTGCGCATGCCACCAGGGGCGAGGTTCACGGTGACACGTCGGCGGGGCCACGGCAGTCCGCTGGACACCAGTGCCGCCCGGACCCGGTCGCGGGACTCCCGCACCGCGGTGTCGGGCAGCCCGACCATGGTCATGCCGGGCAGGCCGTTGGCCACGTGGACCTCGACGGACACGGGGATGCCGTCGACCCCGAGGAGGACGGCGGACGGGATGGAGGCGATCACGGGACTCCCACGGGACAAGGGTCTGGGGAGGGCGGTGCGAACACCCCCGACACCGGGGACGGTCCTGCAGTGCCTACGGCCCTCGAGGCACGTCCCCACCTTACGGCCGGGCTGTCACGCGGCCACTGACGTCGGTCGATCGGTGCCGGGCCCGGGGCTAGCGACCCTCGAACCGGGGTGGCCGACGCTCGACGAAGGCGGTGAGTGCCTCGCGGGTGTCCCGGGTCCCGAAGTTGGCCGCCTGGGACCGGGCCTCGTCCTCCAGGGCCTGCTCCATGGAGACGGCCATCGAGTTGTTGAGCATGGTCTTGGTCATCGACAGGGCCAGCGGCGGACCGTCGGCCAGCCGGCGGGCCCAGTCGTCGACGAAGGCATCGAGTTCGGCGTCGGGCACCACCCGGTTCACCAGACCGAAGGCGGCCGCCTCGGACGCGGTCAGGATGTCGGCGAAGAAGGCCAGCTCCTTGGCCCGGTGCAGGCCGATGAGCCGGGGCAGGAGCCACGAGGCGCCGAAATCGACCGACAGCCCACGTCTGGCGAAGATCTGCGAGAAGCGGGCCGATTCCGACGCGACCACCAGGTCGCACCCGATGGCCATCGACATCCCCGCACCGGCGGCCACCCCGCCCACCTTGGCCAGCGTGGGCTTCGGGAACCGGTGCAGGCGCAGGGCGACGTCGGCCAGCGCCCGCATCTGGACCAGGTAGGGGTCACCGGGCCGACCGGCCACGTCCGACGGGTCCGAGAGGTCGGCTCCGGAGCAGAATGCGTCGCCGGCGCCGGTCAGCACCAGCACCCGGGCGTGGCGATCGGCGGCGACGTCGTCGAACACGGCCAGCAGTTCTCGCCACATCGTCCCGTTGGCGGCGTTCTTGCGCTCGGGACGGTCCATGGTGACCGTGACGATCCCGTCGGCGCGGTCGACGAGCAGCGTCTCGAAGGGCGGGGCCATGTCGGCAGCCTACGAGACGACTCGACCCGAGCGGGGACTGCGGTGCCTCGTCCTGCCGTCCGGCGTGGCGGCTAGTAGGCGTCCTGGATCACATCGACCTCGCCGGCGGTGATGCAGACGACATCGAAGCGCAGGTCGACCAGGGCCCGTCCGGATGCCGGAGTGAGCTCGGCCAACCACCGTGACGCCAGGCGCCGGATACGACGCTGCTTGGCGGGCACCACCGACTCCGCCCCGGTCCCGAACGCGTCCGACGACCGGGTCTTGACCTCGCAGAACGCGACGGTGCGCCCCGTGCGCACGATCAGGTCGACCTCGCCCTCGCGCCGGTGCCAATTGCGCTCCAGCACCTCGTACCCGTGCTCCTCGTACCACGCGGCGGCGGTGTCCTCGCCGGACCGACCCAACTCCCGGCGCCGGTCGGCGGCGCTCGGCGGGTCCGCACTCACCGGTGGTCGCTCATGCGATGCGACTCACAGGTCCTTCTCGGGAAGCCGCTCGATGTTCACGTCCCGGAAGGTCAGGATCCGGACGGAGGGCACGAAGCGTGCCGGCCGGTACATGTCCCACACCCAGGCATCCGTCAGCACCACTTCGACGCAGGCAGGCGACGTATCCGAGCGGACGGTCACGTCGACCGTATTGGCCAGGTAGAAGCGGCGCTCGGTCTCGACCACGTAGGCGAACAGCGGCACCACGGCCCGGTACTCGTGGACGAGCGCCAGCTCGATCTCGGACTCGTAGCGCTCGAGGTCCTCTTCACTCATCGACGGGCGTCCGTCGTCGTGCCAGTACCACGCCCGGGGCGCGAGAGCAGCGAGGCACGATCAGGAGCGGGCAGTCCGCAGTTCCTTGATCTTGGCGGCCTTGCCGTGCCGGTCGCGCAGGTAGTACAGCTTGGCCCGGCGGACGTCGCCCAGCGACACGACCTCGGTGTGGTCGATGACCGGGGAGTGGACAGGGAAGGTGCGCTCGACGCCCACGCCGAAGCTGACCTTGCGGACGGTGAAGGTCTCCTGGATGCCGGTGCCCTGGCGGCGGATCACCGCGCCCTGGAACACCTGGACGCGCTCGCGGGTCCCCTCGACCACGCGCACGTGCACCTTGACGGTGTCACCGGGGCGGAACTCGGGGATGTCGTCCCGCAGGCTGTCGCGGTCGATGATGTCGGTCGGGTTCATGGAGCGCGTCTCTTTCGGAGGTGGTTCGAATGCACACACGTCGGTGTCCCGGCGACCACGTCACCACCGGTCGGCGGAGGCGTGACGAGGGCATCGGTGCGGACACCGGAGTGTCCGGCGCCGACGTGGCTCCTCAATCGTAGCCGTGTTCGCGTAACAGGCGCACCTCACCGTGCCGGCGGAGCAGTGCCACCTCCTCGTCCGACAGGCCCCCGCGGGCCGACATCAGATCGGGTCGGCGTCGCAAGGTCCTGGCCAGGGACTGTGCGCGCCTCCAGGCCTCGACCCGGCCGTGGTCGCCCGACCGCAGGACCTCGGGCACCTCCATCCCCCGGAAGTCGGCCGGCCTGGTGAACTGCGGGTACTCGAGGAGCCCGGCGGCAAAGCTCTCCTCGTCGGTGGACTGCTCGTTGCCCAGCACCCCGGGAAGGAGACGCACCACCGCCTCCACCACCACCAGGGCGGCGAGCTCGCCGCCGGCCAGGACGTAGTCGCCGATCGAAAGTTCGCCGTCGCACAGGTGGTCGGCGACCCGCTGGTCCATGCCCTCGTAGCGCCCGCACAGGAGGGAGAACCCGCCGGCCGCGCCGGCGAGCTCCCGGGCCACGCCCTGGTCGAATCGCCGCCCGGACGCCGACAGGAGCAGCAGCGGACGGGGCAGGCCGTCCGGGCCGGCTTGTGCGGCCTCGACCGCCCCGAACACGGGCTCGGGTGCGAGGACCATGCCGGCACCGCCCCCGAAGGGTGCGTCGTCCACGGTGCGGTGCACGTCGTGGGTCGCCTCGCGGATGTCGTGCGCACGGAGGTCGAGCCTGCCGCGCTCCCTGGCCCTGCCCAGGATGGAGGCCGCGCCGTAATGGGTCACCACCTCGGGGAACAGTGTGAAGACGTCGACCCGGAAGGCCGGGGCCGACGCACCGTCGGAGTGGGTCACGGCAGGTCGAGCAGGCCGTCGGGGATGTCGACCGTCACTCGCACCCCCGGCACCGAGTCGGTCACGAACCGCAGGGGGATGAGCCCGCCGCCGTCCAGGACGAGGAGGTCACTCGCAGGGTTCGCCTCGACCCCGGCGACGGTGCCCAGGACTGACCCCGTGGCGTCGACCACGGCGGACCCGATGAGATCGTGCACCCACAGGGCGTCGGGATCCTCCAGGGGCGGAGCGAACAGCGCGGTGTCCCGCAGCGCCTCGGCGGCGTCGATGCCGTTGACACCGTCGAAGGTGACGATGTGGCGTCCACGATGGGGGGACGAGCGCACCACCTCGAAGGAGCGCCCGTCGTCGGCCACCAGCACCGACCCGGCCGCCACCCGCTCGTCGCGGTTGGTGGTGAGTGAGACGATGACGTCGCCCCGCAGGCCGTGGGGCTTGACGATCCGACCGACCCCGAGCAGGCTCGGCGCGCCAGCATCGTGACCGGTGCCGGCACCGTCGCCGGGGGCCGGAGGGCGCACCGGGTGGTCAGTCGTCGACGATGTCGACGCTGGTCTGGACCCCGTCACGGGCCCCGGCGGCGGCCACCACCGTGCGGATGGCCTGGGCCACCCGCCCACGACGGCCGATCACCCGGCCCATGTCCTCGGGGGCCACATGGATCCGGAACCGGACGCTGTCGCCCCGCTCCTCGGTGTTGATCACCACGGCCTCGGTGTCCGAGGCGATGGCGTTGACCAGGTACGAGACGACGGCGAGCGGCGTACCGCCAGAGACCCGGTTGCCGGCGTCGTCGTCGTCGTCGAACTCGTCGTCCCGCGTATTGACGTCGTCGACCGAGTCCACGGCCGCGTCGTCGGTCACGTGGCCGCCTTGGCCGTGGTGAACTCGTCGAGGGCACCGGACTGCTTCAGCAGCTTCTCGACCCGCTCGGTGGGCTGAGCGCCCTGGGACAGCCACTTCACGGCCTTGGCGTTGTCGATCTCGATGACGGCGTCGGGCTCGGCCAGCGACTTGCCCCGTGGCGCATAGGTCCCGACGATCTCGATGAACCGACCGTTACGCGGCGAACGGCTGTCCGCCGCTACCAGCCGGTACGTCGGCTGCTTCTTCTTCCCGATCCGCACGAGGCGGAGCTTTACTGCCACGGTAACTCCTCTGCTGCATGGTGTCTTCCAATGGAAGCGCTGGCGTGTGCTGCTACATCGACTCGGTGCCGGACACCGAGTGCGGGCACCAGTCTCCCACCAAACCGGGCCGGTGGGATCCGCGGGACGCTGGATCCCGGACGGAGAGATCATACGGCACTTCGCCGGGGCCGCCGGACAGTCGCCTGGCCGGCGGGCGCGCCGTTGCTCAGCGTGCCTTCGGGGTGACCCGTCCGCCACCGTTGCCCTTCTTGCCGCCCTTGCCCTTCTTGCCACTCCGGGAGCCCCCGCCGCTTCCGGTACCCGCCCCGGCGAACGGGCCGTTCTGACCATCGGCGGCTCCCGCCCCCAGGCCCGGCATCTCGCCCATGGCGGCCATGTCGGCCATCGCCTTCGGGGACAGCTTGGGTCCGCGCCCGAGCAGGCCGCCGAGACCGCCGAGCGCGCCGCCCATGCCTCCCTTGGTGAACCCCTTCATCATCTTCTGCATCTCCTTGAACTGTTTCAGCAGTGCGTTCACATCGGCCGTCGACGTACCGCTGCCGTTGGCGATCCTGACCCGACGGCTCCCGTCGATGACGCTCGGGTCGACCCGCTCGGACGGTGTCATCGAACGGATGATGGCCTCGACCTGACCGATCTGGCGGTCGTCGATGGACTCCGAGGCCTGCTTCATGTCCTTCGACATGCCGGGGAGCATCGACAGCATCCCGGAGATCGACCCCATCTTCTTCACCTGCTGGAGCTGCTCCAGGAAGTCCTCCAGGGTGAAGCGGCCCTCGATGATGGCGGCCGCGCCCTTGGTGGTGACGTCCTGGTCCATCGTCCGCTCGGCCTGCTCGATGAGGCTCAGCACGTCCCCCATGCCCAGGATGCGATCGGCCATGCGGTCCGGGTGGAACTGGTCGAAGTCGTCGAGCTTCTCGCCGGTGGACGCGAAGGCGATGGGCCGCCCGACGACCTCCTTGACCGACAGGGCCGCACCGCCCCTGGCGTCGCCGTCGAGCTTGGTGAGGATCACCCCGTCCAGGGTGAGCGCGGCATGGAAGGCCTGCGCGGTGGTCACCGCGTCCTGACCGGTCATCGCATCGATGACCAGGAAGGTGTAGTCCGGCTGGACCGTCCCGGCGATGTGCCGGATCTCGTCCATCAGGTCCTCGTCGATCGACAGACGGCCGGCCGTGTCCACGATGAGCACGTCACGACCGAGTCGCTTGGCCTCCTCGAGGCCTGCGGCGGCCACCGCCACCGGGTCGGTGGCCTCGGAGAACACCGAGACGCCGGCCTGGCCACCGAGGACGCGGAGCTGTTCGACGGCCGCCGGGCGCTGCAGGTCGGCCCCGACCAGCAGCGGATTACGACCCTGCTGCTTGAACCACCGGGCGAGCTTGGCCGACGCCGTGGTCTTGCCCGAGCCCTGGAGGCCGGCGAGGAGGATGACCGTCGGGGGCCGGCTGGCGTAGCGGATCTGGAGGGTCTCGCCACCGAGGATGGCGATGAGCTCCTCGTTGACGATCTTGATGACCTGCTGCCCCGGGCTCAGGCTCTGGGACAGCTCCAGCCCCACGCAGCGTGCGCGCACCGCGGTGGTGAAGGTGCGCACGACCCCGATCTCCACGTCCGCCTCGAGCAGGGCGGTGCGAATCTCGCGGAGGACCTCGTCGACATCGGCGTCGGTCAGCCGCCCACGGCCCCGCAGTCGGGTGAGGATGCCGTCGAATCGGTCGGTCAGGCTCTCGAACATGGAGTGCTCAGGCTACCCGACGGGCGCCCGCCGTCGGGACGTGCCCGACCGGGTCGTGGGCCTCAGAAGAGCGCGTCGACGAAGGCCTGGGGATCGAAGTCGATCAGGTCGTCCGCCCCCTCCCCCAGGCCGACCAGCTTGACCGGGAGTCCGAGCTCGCGCTGGATGGCGACGACGATCCCGCCCTTGGCCGTGCCGTCGAGCTTGGTCAGGACCACGCCGGACACATCGACCGCCTCCAGGAACACCTTGGCCTGGGCCAGTCCGTTCTGTCCGGTGGTGGCGTCGAGGACCAGGAGGACCTCGGCCACGTGGCCCGGGGGTCGGTCCGAGACCCGCCGGATCTTCTTCAGCTCCTCGATGAGGTTCACCTTGTTGTGCAGCCGTCCCGCCGTGTCGGCCAGCACGAGGGGAACGCCCTTGGCCGCGGCACGCTGGACGGCGTCGAACACCACGGAACTCGGGTCACCACCCTCGGCCCCGTGCACGATGTCGGCCCCGGACCGCTCTGCCCACTGGCTCAGCTGTTCGCCGGCGGCCGCCCGGAAGGTGTCACCGGCTGCCAGCAGGACGGTGGTCCCCGAGCGGGTGAGCCGGGCGGCCACCTTGCCGACGGTGGTCGTCTTGCCCACCCCGTTCACCCCGACGAACAGCCAGACGTCGACCGTGCGCTCGACCCCGTCGTCGCCGGCCGGTGGCCGCGTGGTGCCGATCTCCGGCAGTCCGGAGGACTCGGTGGCCAACATGGCGACGAGGTCGGCCTTGAGTGCATCGACGAGGGCATCGGGGCCCCCGATCTCCCCCGTCTTCACCCGGGCCCGCAGGTCGTCCAGGAGGGCGTCGGTGGCTCCCACGCCCACGTCGGCGCGGATCAGCGCCTCCTCCAGGTCGTCCCAGGTCTCTGCGTCGATCCTGCCTCGGGCCCTGATGGCGCCGACGTAGCCCGACAGCAGGCCGCGGGCCTTGCCCAGGCGGCCCCGGTAGGTGGCGGCCTCGGGCTCCGCCGCGACCGGCGCCGCCTCGACCTCCGCCGGGGTGACCGGTGCCGCCGCGGCGGTGTCGGACGGAGCGCCGCCGGCCGGTGTCGCCGTCGACGGGCCGGGTCGATCGGCCACCGTGGTACCGCCGGCCGCCACGTCCGGCGCCGCTCCGCCGCCCCGTCGTCCCCTGGTGGCCAGCACGACCCCGCCGGCCACGAGCGCCACCGGGACGGCCACCGCCAGTCCGATGATGGCGTCACTGGCGGCGACCACCGCTGCCGGGTCGATCACGAGTCCGGACCGCCGACAGGCTCGACGACCGCGGGCGCGTCCTCCCCGGATCCGCCCGCGGTGGGCGCATCCAGGCGACGGGCGATCTCGTTCAGCGTGGGACGGGGCCCGGCGGCACCGTCACCGGTCGTCACGTCGTCCGATCCGGCACCGCCATCCGATCCGGCATCGCCGTCCGTTGCTGCGCCGCCGTCCGGTGCCGTGCTGTCGTCCCCGGTCGGTGCGTCGGCGTCGGCGGTTCCGTCCGTCACCGCGTCGGCACCGAGCTCGGGCACGGCGGCCGGTCCCACCGGTCGCGCATCGGAGCCGGTCGTCGGTGGGGCGCCGAGCGCGTCCAGAGCGGCGCGGTCCCGGGGGACCTTCTGGCTGACCACCTTGGAGGACCCGCCGGGCGCCATGGTCACCCCGTAGAGGGC
>Ga0075520_1001427_pt1 | contig 11458 bp, 8 predicted proteins | sample NGEPerB_FD_75100 | JGI IMG/M metagenome (GOLD analysis project Ga0075520, IMG submission 75100) | Arctic peat soil microbial communities from the Barrow Environmental Observatory site, Barrow, Alaska, USA - NGEE PermafrostAB12-B | ecosystem: Environmental > Terrestrial > Soil > Wetlands > Peat ... | reverse complement strand
GCCGGTGTCACGGACTTCTCGCCGGGTCCCGCGGCCTTGGCGGGGGCCGCCTTCTTCCTCGGGGCTGCCAGATCCTCCAGCTTCGTGCGGATTTCGCGGATCTTCCCGATCAGCTCGCGCTCCTTGTCCCATTGCGCCTTGAGGCTGGCGAGGCTCGCCTCGGCGGCGGCCTTGCGCGCCGTCAGCTCGGCGAGGCGTTCCTTGTGGTCGGCGCCGGTGGCTTCCTCGCGCGCGAGAACTTCGATCTCGGCTGAGGTGTGGTCGATCGCCCTCTGCGCGTCCTCGACCGCGGGGGGAGTCGCGGCCTGGCCGATCGCGACGCGGGCGCAGGCCGTGTCGAGAACGGAGACGGACTTGTCGGGCAGCTGCCGCCCCGAGATGTAACGGTGCGACAGGCGGACTGCGTCCTCCACCGCCTCGTCGAGGATGCGGACCTTGTGGTGGTTCTCGAGGGGCTCCGTGAGGCCGCGCATCATGATGATGGCGGTCTTCTCGGTTGGCTCTTCGACCTTGACGACCTGGAAGCGCCGGGCAAGCGCGGCGTCCTTCTCGAAGTACTTCTTGTACTCGGCCCAGGTCGTCGCGGCGATCGTGCGCAGCTCGCCGCGCGCGAGGGCCGGCTTCAGAAGATTCGCGGCGTCGTTCTGCCCGGCCTGGCCGCCGGCGCCGATCATCGTGTGCGCCTCGTCGATGAAGACGATGATCGGCTGGGGCGAGGCCTTTACCTCCTCGATGACCGTCTTCAGGCGGTTCTCGAACTCGCCCTTGATTCCGGCTCCGGCCTGCAGGAGCCCGAGGTCGAGAGTCCTCACGGCGACGTTCTTCAGCGGACCCGGAACGTCTCCCTGGGCGATGCGAAGTGCGAAACCCTCGACGACGGCCGTCTTCCCGACGCCGGCCTCGCCGGTGAGGATGGGATTGTTCTGGCGTCGGCGCGTGAGGATGTCGATGACCTGGCGGATCTCGAAGTCCCGCCCGAGGATCGGGTCGATGTGGCCGCCTTTCGCGCGGGCCGTCAGGTCGACGGTGTACTGGTCGAGCGCCTTCGTCCGGCCGGGGACGCCCATCGCGCCGCCCGCCGCATCGCCGGCCGGCGTCTCGCCGAGCGCGGCCGCGTCGCGGTCCTCGACCGAGCCCGAGACGATCTTGTCGAACTCCTTTCGGAGCGTCTCGACGGAGATCGCCGCGAACTCCTTGGAGATCTCGCGCGCGAGGCGGGCGAATTCGTCCTTCTCGAGGAGGGCGAGGAGAATGTGCGCCGAGCGCACCCGCGAGGCGCCGAAATCGATCGAGCCGACGAGCCAGGCTTCCTCGACGAGTTTCGGGAGGCGCGGGGATAGGGCCGGCGTGCGGGTGTTTCCGGTCTTGAGCCGGTCGAGCGATCTCACGAGGTCCTTGGCGAGGCGGGACTCGTCGATCTCGAAGCGGCGCAGGACCCGGTGGAAGTCCGTGTCCGGCGTCTCACCCAGCTTGACGAGCAGGTGCTCGACGTCGACGTCGTAGTTCGTTCGCGACAGGCAGAGCCCGGCGGCGCCCTCGAGGGCGTTGCGGCAGGTGTCGTTCAGTCGGCCGATGAGGGACTTCAGATTCGCGCTCATGGTCGCTTCCTTCCTCTTCTGATCTCTTGAACGGGGGGCCTATCCTAATTCATAGACTCGAGAATCAGGTCCGAGGCGTCCGCGGGCGAGGCGCCGCTCTTGAGCCAGGTCGTCCAGCCGAGCATGGGCGGGGCGGTGGCGCCGGACCTCAGGTGGCACTCGGGGATCTCCTCCCTCTTGAGGACCAGCTGGACGTCGAAGTCGTACTCGACGCCGACGAGAAATCGGACGAGATCGTTCAGCGGCGTCCAGGCGCTTCCGCGTGGCAGGAAGATCTGGAAGGAGGCGAAACCCAGCGGGCCGAGGCGGACCCGGAAGCGGGACTGGCTGTTCCAGACGTGGTCGCCGCAGACGAGGTCGACGCCGAGACGGCTGTTTTTGGACCCCAGTTTTGAGGCGTCTTCCGGCTCTAGGTCGAGCCACTGTCCGACGAACTGCCGTGTCGCGGCCGGGACCCCGAAGTAATCGCGGAGGATTCCCTCGACCGCGCTCGCCGAGTGCGGGCGCTGCGCGACGAGGCCGGCGTACAGGAGGAGCGCGTCGTCGGAGACGCTCTGGCGCCCGCGGAGCCCCCCCGTGCCGAGGCCGATCAGCGCGAAGAGGCCGTCGACGAAGGGATCGTCGCCGCCGCTCTCGTACACCACGGGGAAACGGTACTTCTGCCAGGCGCGGTGGAACAGGGACAGGAAGCGGTGGTTGAAGAGGTCGAGGAACTCCCAGAGCGCGTGGTCCTTGTATCGGACCCGCTCGATGAGGAGCTCCGTGTACGGAATGGGAAGAACGCCGAGCGGCCCGGTCGTTCCTCCGATCGCGACGGTGACCTCGGGGGGGCGGTCGGGGTCGTCGGGATCGGGTCGCACGTCGAAGATCTCGCTGGGCGGGAACTCCAGTGTGGCGCGGGTCCGGAAGCGCGCGATCTCCTGCGCGGGCGGCCCGTCGTGCCCGACGGGGGCGCGCGAGGGCGACAGGCGCGACAGCAGCCGGACGGCCTGAAAGAACCCGAAGTGCTCGGGGCGCGTCCTCAGCCGGTCGGTCAAAGGACGATCTGGTTGCCGGTACGCGGCGGCCAGCGGCGCATGATTCCCTCGCGCTGCTTCGTCGACACCACGAGCTGGCTGAAGGAGTTCACGGAGGCGTAGAGCGAGAGGAAGCGCTCGAGCACGGACGCGAACAGATAGACGCCCGAGCCGACGAAGTTCTGTTCGTCGAGCTCGACCGACACCTCGAGTCCCCGCACGAATCCAGGATGGATGTCGCGGAGCGGCCGGACGACCCGGCGTGCGGAAAGCTTCGAGATCCCGTCGATCTGCTGCCGGGTGACGGACGAATCGGAGATGTCGTAGAGCCGCAGGATTTCCCGCAGCGCCTCCGGGCCCTTCTCTCCCTCGCGCTCGACGAGCGACAGGACGTTCAGGGCGAGGTGCGAGATGAGCCTCCATTGGGCCCCGCGCCGGAGCGGCGGCCGGAGGCTCGTGGTTGGCTTCACGAGGCTTCGGATCGCGCTGAAAACCCCGGGCCCCTCGAGCTGAAAGTCCCCGTCGGGATTGCCGAACGAGAGGCGGCCCGGAAGGTCGCGGTTCGAGCTGGTCACGTGCACGGTGAGGGTGTCGGTGTCGGGCACGGTCGGATCGAAGTTCATGTCGACGAGCGTGAGATAGACCTCGGTCCCGTCGTCGTCCTTGCGCTCCGACGGGCGCCGGCTCGCGTGCCAGAGAGCCTGCTGGCCCGCGCGCTCCGCGTCGTGGCGGAACGCGAAGAACGGCTGATACGTCCGCACGGTCTCGACGTCGGCGCCCGTCGACGTCACGCTGTCGACCGACCAGACCTCGTGGGCCCCCGGCCGCCTCAGGTTCGGAATGACGCGATACTCGTGGCTCAGATGGGTCACCCGGATGGGCTCGGCCATCTGCGAGAAGAGGTTGACGATCGGAGTGACATGCAGCCGGAAGGTCTGCGCCGACACGCTCCGTTCCGCGGCAAACGGACGTGCGAGGAGGATTCGCACGTCGAGCGTGTCCGTGAAGTCGGCGCGGCCCCGGAGCCGGTCCAGCCCTTCGAGGTCCACGAAGAGGAACTTCTCCGGAAAGGAGAAGTACTCCTGGAGAACGCGGTACCCCTGGAAGAGCCGGTCCGGCGTCGGCAGGAGCGTCTCGTCGTCGCCGAAGCCGACCGGCCGGAGAGCCTCCGGCCCGAGCGTGATCGCCGTGGAGTCGGGCGAAGAAGCCCCCGGTCGGAGCTCGACGGCGAGGGCGTCGTTGAAGAGGGCTTCGTAGAGTGCGTGGACGACCTTGCCCTCGCCCTGCAGGTAGAGACGAAGGCAGGAGAGCGGGCGCTCGGTGCCGTCCAGCGACTTCTCCTTCAGCTCGGAGAGGGCGGCGCCTCCCATGACGCGCAGATCGAGGTGGAGCATCGTCCGTGCATCCCGGCCCGCAATCGTGACCGCTGGCGCCTGCTCGAAGCGGGCGGCTCTCACCTCGAGAGGCCAGATCGTGACCGGATAAGCGGTCCGGAAGCGACACGGGATCCCGTCGACCGGAGCGGACGCGAGCGTCGAGCCTTTCGGAATCGTCTGTCCGGTCTGCAGGCTCACCTGCTCAGAGTTGAGGACGAACTGGACCACGGACATCGAGGGCACGGGCGCGAGAAACGTGGGGTACAGGATTCCGAGGAGAGACTCCGTGATCTCGGGGAACTCGTCGTCGATCTTCAGACGCACCCTCGCCGTGAGAAACGCAAAGGCCTCGAGGAGCCGCTCCACGTGCGGGTCCTCGCACTTGTCCGCCTCGAGCTGGAGGCGGGACGCGACCTTTGGGTACTTGTCGGCGAATTCGGCCCCCATCTGGCGCAGGAAGGTCAGCTCGCGCTCGTAGTACTCCAGGAGATCGCTGCGCATCAGTCGCCCTTGACCGCGAAGTTGCCGCTCCCGAGCTGAAGCGTCGTGTCGAACGAGATCGGCTCGGGGACCGGATCGATGCGCAGCCGCGCCTCGATCTTGAAGCGGAAAACGCGCTCGAGAGCGGGCACGTTCGCGGCGCTCACGACGACGTCCTCGAGGCGGGGCTCGAACCGCCTGAGCGCGGCTTCGAGGGCGAGGGTGAGTTCGTGCTGGTCGCTCTTGTTCTTCACGCTGACGTTGGAAAAGTCCGGAATGCCGTACGCGAGCAGGGAGTCCGCGAGGAGGGGCAGGCCGGCGGGCACCTCGAATGCTCGCCGCGTGTTGAGGAGCCACTCGAGGTCCCGCTTGAGGGCCTGTTTGACCTGGCGAAGGGCCTTGGAGCGCGACGAGGGAGGCTCGGCCTTCATCTCCGGCTCGAAGTCGACGAGCCGGTCGAGGACCGACAGGTTGATCCGGATCTCGTCGTCGATCCTCGGCATGGCGCGTCGCCGGGGCGGGTGCCGAGGCCGGCGACGATGCGCCGGCCCTTGGCGGTCCCGTCCCTTACTTCCTCGTCGGAGCCGGCAGCTCGGCCACCAGGCGCAGGGAGACCGACAGCTCGTCGAGCTGGAAGTGCGGCCTGAGGAAGGCGATCGCTTTGTAGACGCCGGGCTTGCCTGGAACCTCCGCCACCTCGATGCGCGCCTCGCGAAGCGGGAACTGCGCCTTGACGGACGGCGCGGCCATGTCGTCCGGCGTGACGTAGTTCGAGATCCACTTGTTGAGGAAGAACTCGACGTCGGCGCGCGAGGCGAAGCTGCCGATCTTGTCCCGCATGATCGCCTTGAGGTAATGCGCGAATCGGGACACGGCGAAGATGTAGGGGAGCTGCGTCGAGAGACGCGCGTTCGCGTTCGCGAAGTCGGTGTCGTACTTCTTCGCCTTCTGGGCCGACTGGCCGCCGAAGAACGCCGCGTAGTCGGTGTTCTTGCAGTGGACGAGCGAGATGAAGCCGAGGTCCGAGAACTCCTTCTCGCGGCGGTCGGTGATCGCGATCTCGGTCGGGCACTTCAGCGCCACGTCGCCCTCGTCGGTCTGGAAGGTGTGCGCGGGGAGTCCCTGCACGAGCCCGCCCCCCTCCACGCCGCGGATCGCCACGGTCCAGTTGTAGAGAGCGAAGGCCTCGGTCAGGCGCGTCCCGTACGAGTAGGCCGCGTTGCCCCAGAGGTACTTCTTGTGGTCCTTGCCGTCCACGTCCTCCTCGAAATTGAAGGTCTCGGTCGGGACGGTGTCCTTCCCGTACGGGAGGCGCATGAGAGTGTGGGGGAGCGTGAGCCCGACGTAGCGCGAGTCCTCCGAGTCGCGGAACGAGCGCCACTTCGCGTACTCGGTCCGGTCGAAGATCTTGGCGAGGTCGCGGACCTCGGTCAGCTCGGTGTAGGTCTGCCAGCCGAACATCTCGGGCGAGGCCGCCGAGATGAAGGGCGCGTTGGCCGCGGCCGCGACGCCCGAGATCTTCTCGAGGAGCGACATGTCCTGCGGGTGGTTGCCGAATTCGTAATCCCCGATCAGCGCGCCGAACGGGGCACCGCCGAACGTGCCGTACTCCTCTTCGTAGACCTTCTTGAAGAGGGCCGACTGGTCGAATTCCGCGGCCCGCTCGAGGTCCTTGAGGAGATCCTTCTTGGACACGTTCAAGACCCGGATCTTGAGCATCGTCGAGGTCTCGCTCTCGAACACGAGATGGTGAAGGCCGCGCCAGCTTCCCTCGAGCTTCTGGAAGTCCGGGTGGTGCATGACCTCGTTGAGCTGCGCGGAGAGGAGCTTGTCGATCGCCGCGATGCGCGCGTTGATCGTGTGCTCGAGGTCCTTGGAGAGGACGACCTGCCCCTGAAGCGCCTGCTGGACGAACTCCGCCAGCATGTCCTTGGCGTTGTCGACCTGGTCCTCGCGAAGCGCCAGGCGCCCGCTCTCGAGGATCTTGTTGAGAAGCCCCCCCTCCTGCTCCTGAACGACGGATTCGGCCTTCTTCTCGGGGTTCTTACTCATGGGGTTCTTCCTTCTTCGGCTCCTCGTCCGTCACGACGCCGAGCTGCTTGCCGAGCTGCTTCTGGGCGTTCGGGTCCTTGAGGAGGTCCGTCAGCATGGCTTCGAGCTTGTCGTTCCCGTCGGTCTTCGACAGGATGTCGCGAAGCTTCTGGCGCGCCTCGACGAGCTTTCTCAGGGGCTCGACCTGCTGAACGACCTGATCGGGCTCGAAGTCCGTCATGTTGTTGAACTTCATCTCGACGTTCATCTTGCTGCCGTCGTCGGAGAGCTTGTTGTCGACGCGCAAGGCCAGGCGCGGCGCCTGCGCCGCGAGGACCTGATCGAAGTTGTCGCGGTCGATCTCGATCAGCTTCCGGTCCTTCAGCCTGGGGAGCGATTCGACGGGCTGGCCGGAGAAGTCGCCGAGGACTCCGACGACGAACGGAAGCTCCTTCATCTCGATGGCCCCGCCGATCTCGACGTCGTACGTGATCTGGACACGGGGAGGGCGGATCCTCTTCAGTTTCTGCTGGATGCTTTCCTTCTTCGGCATGACTCCCTCCCTCAGGTTCCCGAACTGCTGCCGGCCTCGCCCTTGAGGCCGAGAGTTTCGCGCAGGCCGGCGAGAACGTTGTTGTCCTTGATCACGTCGACGAGCCAGGCGTCGAGAGGCATCTGCCCCCAGGCAATCGCGCGCTGGACGAGGTACGAAACCGGGCTGTGCGGCTCGGTCCTCCGGAAATAGTCGGCGACCTGCGCGAGCTGGGCGAGCGCCTGGTCCCGCGCCCGGATGGCCCCGCCCGGGCCGCCCGCGCCGCTCCCCGCGGTTTCGCCCTCGGCCCCTTCCGCCGCGTCGGACGGGTCGGGCTCCTCGATCCTCTTTTCCTTGACGACCTTCTCGAGCAGGTTCCGGACTGCCTCGAGCGCCTTGGTGAGGCTGGCGAGTCCCGGTGTCTGGCGCGCAAAGCGCGCGTCCATCGCCTTGTCGAGAGCCTTCAAAGCCGCCCAGCTCTCGGCGACGTCCGCGTTGAGCTCCTCGTAGAAGGCGCGGCGCGTCTCGCTCTTGGCCTTCCGGATCTCCTCGCCCGTGATCTTCCCCTCCATCTGGGCGCGCGCGCGCTTTTCCTCGAGCTGCTGGAGCGCCTCACCGGAGAGCTTCGACGGGTCGGCGGGAAAGTCGTACTGGAGGGCCTCTTCCCACTGGAAGAAGCTGTAGTTCGCACCGGAGCGCTTCGTGAGCGGAACCCTGCGGACGGCCTCCGCGGCCTGGCGGTCCAGCCACGCGAGCGCATTGGCCCGCGCTTCGAGATCGTTTCCCTCGTCGATCTCCGGATACAGCGTGTCCCAGAACGTGTCGAGGAACCCGGCTGCGAGCTTCAGCGAGTCCCTCAGGCCCGGGAATCCGTTCATGCTAACGGCGGCTTCGGAAAGCCAGGCGACGATCTGGAGGTCCTTCGTCTTGCCGCTCAGGCTTTCACCGGCGAGCTCGGCCACCTTCTCCCAGTCGGCGACCTTCAGCTCGCGAACCCAGTCCCCCTGTGGAACGTCGTCGTCGGCGCGGCGCGCCTCGCGGATCTCGTCGTGGAGCCCCGAGTACTGGAGGTTCTCCCCGCTCGGGTTTTCTCCCGCGATCGGCGCGAGCAGGGCGTCCAGGTTGAAAACGGGAGCTGACGGCATTGCGACGATTTCCTCCTGTCAGAGAGAGACGCTTATGCCATTCGAGGGGCAACAGTTAGAATGGCGACAGGATAGCGACGACGCGAACCCCGGTCAAGAGCCAGTCTCAGCGGCGAGGAGAGACCATGCCGACACCTCGTGAACTTTATCAGGCCGGTCAACTTCAGGCAGCGATCCAGGCCCTCACGGCCGAGGTCAAGGCGAAGCCGGCCGACGTCCCCATCCGGATCTTCCTATTCGAGCTCCTCGCGTTCGCCGGCGACTGGGATCGAGCCCAGAAGCAGATCGACGTCCTCGGACAGGCGGGCCCGAACGAAGCCCTCGCGGTCCAGGTGTACCAGGCGAACATCCGGGCCGAACGCTTGCGCGAGCGCCTCTTCTCGGAGGGACTCCATCCCCACTTCCTGAACGAGCCGCCGCCGTACGTGGACCGTCACCTGGAGGCCATCAACCGGATTCGCGAGGGGAACTTCGCGGAGGCTCGAAGTCTCCTCGACCGGGCGGAAGAGGAGCGTCCCGCTCTGCCGGGGACGCTGAACGGAAAGCCTTTCGCCGACTTCCGGGACTGCGACGACGTGATCGGGCCGGTTCTCGAGCTGATCGTCAAGGACAAGTACGCGTGGCTGCCGTTCGAGCAGATCCGCCGCCTGGAGGTCGGCCCCCCGTCCAAGCTCCGGGATCTCGTCTGGGCCCGCGCGAAGGTCGAGGCCCTAGACGGCACGGTCGGCGACGTGTACGTGCCGTCTCTCTACGAGGGGACCTGCCGGAGCGCGGACGACCGGCTCCGGCTCGGGAGGATGACGGCCTGGATCCCGCTGGCGGACGACCTGTCTCGCGGCGCGGGGCTCAAGACGTTCCAGGTGGACGAAGACGACGTAGCGCTCTTCGAGGCCCGGCAGGTCGAGTTCCGCCCGCTGCCTTCCGCCACCGTCTCCTGAGCCAAAGCGAGAAGGCCCTCGCGGAGGGGTGAGGGCCTTCGAAAACGGGACCAGAGCCGAACTCGAGCGGGTTCAGACCTTCACGTTCTGCTTCACGTCCCAGCCAAACTTCACAGTGCCCGCCCCTGTGCCCGTTGACGTCTGTGCCTTGTACTCTTTTTCGATTTTCGTGAAATTGATCGAGACCTGGTCGACGGGAAGGATATCGCCCTGCGATCCCCCCGTCTGGTAGCTGCTGATCAAAATGTCGGAGAGGGTCATTTTCAGGTACTCCAGCGGCGAATCCCCGCCCGCCTTGCGGCAGACCAGCACCGCCTTGGAGATGTGCTTGCCGGTGTGGCAGAACTCGGCGAGCTTCGGCGATGCGGCGCAGACATGGAAGCTGAAGTGCGCGTCCTGCACCTGCACCTTCCCGGTGCCGCCGCCGCTTCCGACGCCCATCGAGCCCGCATTGGTTGCGCCCCAACTCCAGGACAGACATTCGATCTCATTCTTGTGGGTCTTGTCCTGGCTTTCGCCCTCAATTCCGTCGATTTTCAGAAAATAGTCGACTGCCGCCATCGGCTTCTCCTTTCACTCGTTCGAGTGGATGTGAGCATCCTCTCGCGTCTCTCCGTTGATGATGTCACGATCGCGACTCGTTCGCTCTCTCGGGCAAACATAGGTCGTGCCCAGCAGAATACAAGGCCGCTCCGACAGACGCGTGACGGCGGTCATCATGGGCGGATCCGGGCGCCGCGAGTCACGAACTTCGCTCACCCTGCTTTCGACGCCAGATCGTCCTGGAACATGATGTTGCCTCCACCCGTACCCAGGCTCGTCTGTGGCTGGGCGCGAATCTCGATCATGCTGAACGCAAGATCGAATTCGCATTGCGGGGTCACGTCCTCCTGATCGCCGGCCTGAACCTTCGCGACGGCGACGTTCGTGAGCGTCACCGTGAAATACGTGACCGCTCCCCCGCCCGCCTTGCGGCACGCCAGGACCGCTTTCGGGATTGTGGCGTTGGTCGCGAGCTTCTGGAAGAGCAACGGAGTCGACATGTCGACCTTCGCGCGGATCGTCAAGTGCGACCATCGGCGTATGCCAGTGGCCTGGCCCGTGAACGAATCGCGAGGGCTCATGCAATTCAGGCGGAAGCCTTCGATCTGAATCTCGTTCTTGTGATCGGGATCCTGGCTTTCGCCCTGGACTCCGTCGAGCTTCAGGAACATGTCGACCTGCGCCATGCCGTTCCCTTTCAGTTCGTTCGCCGGGGAGGATTAGGGGGCGCATCATACGACAGAGGGCGGAAGATTGCGGAAATCCCGGCAGGGACGACCGCACGCGGCCCCGCAGCGGGCAGGGCTCAGACGCTTTCGAGGAGCGAGGCGAGGGGGAGGTCCCAGCCGGCGGGCTCCGCCTTGGGAGGAGACGCGGGCGGCGGCGGCGCAGGTGGAGATGTGTCGGCCGCCTGAACGGGCGGAACCAGAGAAGCGGGCGCTTTCGGAACGGCGTGCAGCTCCGGGGGGACGGGCGATTCCGGGATGACCGGGCCTTCGGAAACGGCTGACACCTCCGCAGCGGCGCCTGCGAGTCCTGCGGGCGGCACTTCGACCGTCCTGACCGCCGCTCCGAGCCGGATTTCCTCCACGGGTGGAGCCCCGACTGGCGGGAATCTTTCGGCAGGCGGAGTCTCTTCCGCGGTTGGTCCGGGCTCGAGGGGTGGCGGCGCAACGGCCGGTTCGGCCGCTGCCGGCTGCGTTGCCAGAGGCCCGGCCACCGCCTCGGCCGGCGTCCGGTGTGCGGTCGCCGGAATCTCCTCGACGAAATCGGTCGGAATCGCCGCCGGATGGAAGAGGAGGATGTCTTCCGCTCGCGCGTCGCGGAAAAAAACTACGCCGCACGGCGCCGCGCCTCCGGTCCGGTAGAGAACGCCTGTCGGGCCCGCTCCCGCCGGCGTGGCCTTCGAGAGCCTTACGGTCCAGAGCTTCAGCTGATCGAGCGGGGCGGTCTCGTCGGCTAGCGGAAGGCGAAACGCCGCCGCTCCCGCCGTGGGGCTTCGGCCGGCCGCGTCGAGGCCGGAGAGGAGCGCGGCCCATTGCCTCTCCGCGTCGTTTCCGAAGAGGGCCGTTGCGAGAGGTCCGACGCGTGAGCGCCCGAGCGCCTCGGCGAGCCGCACCCGGATCTCGTCCTGCGTCCGGACGGGAATCTCGATCTTGGCCCCGCGGAGCTCCTGATAGACCGCCGCGAGAGAGCCCCCCGCGTCGTACTTCCGCCGGATTTCCCTGGCGCGGCTTTCGAAGACGGGGAGGTAGTCAAGCGCCGTCAGCACGGAGGTCACCGGCTTTCCGGCGGGCAGG
>Ga0075520_1001426_pt1 | contig 11462 bp, 9 predicted proteins | sample NGEPerB_FD_75100 | JGI IMG/M metagenome (GOLD analysis project Ga0075520, IMG submission 75100) | Arctic peat soil microbial communities from the Barrow Environmental Observatory site, Barrow, Alaska, USA - NGEE PermafrostAB12-B | ecosystem: Environmental > Terrestrial > Soil > Wetlands > Peat ... | reverse complement strand
GACGGCCAAGGCCTCGAACGCGCTGTACCGGACGAACCTGGCCAAGGGACAGACCGGTCTGTCGATCGCCTTCGACCTCCCCACCCAGATCGGCTACGACCCCGACAGCCCGGCGGCCGCCGGCGAGGTCGGCAAGGTGGGCGTCCCGGTCGCCCACCTGGGCCACATGGGCGAGCTGCTGGATCAGATCCCGGTCGAGTCGATGAACACCTCGATGACCATCAACGCCACGGCGGCGTGGCTGCTGGGCCTCTACATCGCCAATGCCGAGACCCGTGGCGTGGACCCCCACGTCCTGTCGGGCACCACCCAGAACGACATCGTCAAGGAGTACCTGTCACGGGGCACCTTCATCTTCCCGCCCATCCCCAGCCGGCGCCTCACCGTAGACACCATCGCCTACACGGTGCGCAACGTACCCAAGTGGAATCCAATCAACGTCTGCAGCTACCACCTGCAGGAGGCGGGGGCCACCCCCCATCAGGAGGTCGCCTACGCCCTGGCCACCGCCATCGGGGTGCTGGACGCGGTGCGCGACTCGGGGCAGATCCCGACCGACGAGTTCCCCTCGGTGGTCGGACGGATCTCCTTCTTCGTGAACGCCGGGGTCCGGTTCGTGGAGGAGACCTGCAAGATGCGGGCCTTCACCGAGCTGTGGGACCGGGTGTGCAGTGAGCGCTACGGCGTCACCGACCCGAAGCTCCGGCGCATGCGCTACGGCGTCCAGGTCAACTCGCTCGGGCTGACCGAGGCCCAACCGGAGAACAACATCCAACGCATCGTCCTCGAGGCGCTCGGCGTCACACTCTCCAAGAAGGCCCGGGCCCGGGCCCTGCAGCTGCCGGCGTGGAACGAGGCACTGGGGCTCCCCCGCCCGTGGGACCAGCAGTGGTCGCTGCGGATCCAGCAGGTGTTGGCCTTCGAGTCCGACCTGCTCGAGTACGGCGACATCTTCGACGGATCGGTGGTCATCGAGCAGAAGACGGCCGAGGTGTCCGATGCGTCGTGGGCCGAGCTCGAGGACGTGCTGGCCCTGGGTGGCGCCTTCGAGGCCATCGACGAGCTGAAGTCCCGACTGGTGGGCAGCCAGGCCGAGCGGGTCCGACGCATCGAGACGGGCGAGCTCCAGGTGGTGGGGGTGAATTGCTTCACCGAGACGGCCGATTCGCCGCTCGCCCAGGCGGGAGACGGCGGTGGGTCGATCATGCGGGTGGACCCCGCGGTCGAGGCCGAGCTCCGCGCCGACGTCGAGGCGTGGCGTGCGGCCCGTGACAACGCGGCCGTGCAGCGAGCCCTCGACGACCTGACGCGTGCGGCCGAGGGGACCGACAACGTGATGCCGGCGACCATCGCCCTCGCCCATGCCGGCGGTACGACCGGGGAATGGGCCGATGCCCTGCGTGCCGTCTTCGGTGAGTACCGCGCCCCGACGGGGGTCAGCGGCGGCGTCGGTCACCGCGGCGCGGAGTTCCAGGCGGTCCTGACCCGCTCGAGGGCGCTGGCCGAACGGGCAGGCGGACCGCCCCGCCTGCTGGTGGCCAAGCCCGGGCTGGACGGGCACTCCAACGGTGCCGAGCAGATCGCGGTGGCCGCCCGCGATGCCGGCTTCGAGGTCGTCTACCAGGGCATCCGGCTGTCGCCGGCCGAGATCGCCGCCGCCGCCCGTGACGAGGACGTCGACATCGTCGGCATCTCGATCCTGTCCGGCAGCCACTTGGAGCTGGTGCCCGAGGTGGTGGAGCGCCTGCGGGCCCAGGGGGTCGAGGCACCGGTGGTCGTGGGTGGGATCATCCCGCCGGAGGACGAGGCCCTGCTGCTCGGCAAGGGCGTGGCCCGTGTCTACACCCCGAAGGACTTCGAGATCGGCCAGATGATGGAGGACATGATCGACCTGGTGGAGCGGCACCGGGCGACCCCGATCGGCTGACCGGCGCCCTCCACCGCGTGGGCACGGGCACCGGGTAGGTTCCCGGCGTGCCCGCCCGTCCCGGTCCCCCGTCCCGCCGGTCGTCCGGCATCCTGTCCGGTCCCATCGACGCCACGCCGGAGGCGAAGCTGGCCACGACCTATCCCCTGGTGCCGGCCGTCGTCGGCATGTCCCTCGTCCACCGGGCCAGCGGGTTCTCCGGCACCCTCGTCCGCGTCGAGGGCGGCGGTGCCGAGCTCCGAGGCCGCACCGGCCAGGAGCGTGTCTTCCGGCTCACCCCCGGGGCATTCGCCGTCGACGGCCGGGCCGTCAGCCTGGTCCGGCCGTCGACGGAGCCGGCCGGCGGGACGTCGGTGACCGCCTCGGGGTCGGTCGCCGTGGCCGGCGCCCCGGCCCGGGTGGCCCGGGCCGGCCGACTGTGGGTCGAGGGCATCCACGACGCCGAGCTGGTCGAACGGGTCTGGGGTGACGACCTGCGGGTGGAGGGCGTGGTCGTCGAGCGGCTCGACGGCATCGACCACCTGGACCAGGCGGTGGCGTCGTTCGGGCCCGGCCCGGCCCGACGCCTCGGCGTGCTGGTGGACCACCTCGTCCCCGGCAGCAAGGAGTCGAGGATCGCCGACGGCGTCCGCCATCCCGACGTGCTGGTCACCGGCACCCCGTTCGTCGACGTGTGGGAGGCGGTGCGTCCGTCGGTCCTCGGCATCCCGGGGTGGCCGGTCATCCCGAGGGGGACCGAGTGGAAGGCGGGGGTGTGCGCCGCCCTGGGCCTCGGCGACCCGCCGGCGGCGTGGCGCCGGATCCTGGGATCGGTCTCCACCTATGCCGACCTCGAGCCGGCCCTGGTCGGTGCGGTCGAGCGCCTCATCGACTTCGTCACCGACCCGACCTGACCGGGGGCCCGTCGGGCGTGCCCGGGAGCGGCGCGGTTCGGGTCCTTCGGCCCGACGCCGAGGGACCTATGGCCCTACGTGGGCGAGGCGTGCGTCCGTACGGTGGGTGGCGGACACCCCCCGAGATTCGGCGGGTCGCCCCCAGGGAGTTGACCCAGCATGAAGCGCAGAACATTCGACGGGATACTGACCATCGCCGGCATCGGCCTCACGATCTTCTTCGTCGTGGCCGGCAGCCTCGGGTTGTGGGCCTACAGCTTCGCCAACTCGAACGTGCACAACCAGTTGGCCCAGCAGCAGATCACCTTCCCCCCGGCCGCCGCGTTCGACCACGCCAAGGTCGGCACCGAGATCACGCCGTCCATGATCCCGAGCGTGTCGCAGTACGCGGGACAGCAGCTGCTCACCGGCAAGCAGGCCGAGGCCTACGCCAACGACTTCATCAACGTCCACCTGAACGAGATCGGCGGCGGCAAGACGTACTCGGAGCTGTCGACGGCGGCCATGGCGCTGCCCAAGGGATCCGCCGAGTACACCGCGGCCGAGGCCCAGGTGCAGACGGTGTTCCAGGGCACGACGCTGCGGGGCCTGCTGCTCGAGGCCTACGCGTTCTGGCAGATGGGACAGATCGCCCTCTTCGCCTCGATCGCCTGCTTCGCCCTCGCCGTGGTGATGCTGATCCTGACCGTCGTCGGGTTCGTCCACCTGCGTCGGACGCCGGAGGACGTGGTCATCTGACAGGGACGTCGCACGCGGCGCAGTGCGTCCCCGGACGGCGGGTGTGGTTCAGCCCCCGGTCCGGGGACGGTCGCGTCGGGTGGTCTCCGGCCGGGTCCACCACCGTCCACTGAACCGCCAGGCGGGCGGTCCCGCCGGTGGCGGCTCGGCCACCACCACGGGCCGGGGCCACGCCTGGTCGACGGCGGCGGCCAGCACGGCCAGGACGGCCGGGTCGATCGGTTCCCGCTCCGTCACAGCGGCATGTTCCCGTGCTTGCGCTTGGGGAGGTCCTCACGCTTCGAGATCAGCAGGTCGAGGCTCCGGCACAGGATGCGACGGGTCTCGGCCGGGTCGATGACGTCGTCCACGTAGCCCCGCTCGGCCGCCGCGTACGGGTTGGCATAGCGGTCGGTGTACTCCTCGACGAGCTCCTTGCGCCGGCCCACCGGGTCGGCGGCCTCGGCCAGGTCCCGTCGGTAGACGATCTCCACCGCACCCTCGGGGCCCATGACGGCGAGCTCCGCCGACGGCCAGGCGTAGGCAAGGTCCGCGCCGATGGACTTCGAGTTCATGACCACGTAGGCCCCGCCGTAGGCCTTGCGGGTGATCACCTGGACCCGCGGGACGGTCGACTCGCAGTAGGCGTAGAGCAGCTTGGCACCGTGGCGGATGATCCCGCCGTACTCCTGGTCGGTTCCGGGCATGAAGCCGGGAACGTCCACGAAGGTGATCAGCGGGATGTTGAAGGCGTCGCAGGTGCGTACGAAGCGGGCACCCTTCTCCGAGGCGTCGATGTTGAGCACGCCGGCCAGCATCTGCGGCTGGTTGCCCACGATGCCGACGGCCCGACCGTCGATGCGGGCGAACCCGCACACCAGGTTCATGGCCCAGTGGTGGTTGACCTCGAAGAACTCGCCGTCGTCGACGACCGCCTCGATGACCTTGATCATGTCGTAGGGCTGGTTGGGCGACTCGGGCATCAGGTCGGACAGCTCGGGGGTGAGGCGCTCGGGATCGTCGCCCGACAGGACGATGGGTGCCTCCTCCAGGTTGTTGGAGGGGAGGAAGCCGAGCAGGTAGCGCACGTCGTCGAGGCACGACTTCTCGTCCGGGGCGACGAAGGCGGCCACCCCCGACTTGGTGGCGTGGCTCATGGCCCCGCCGAGCTCCTCCAGGGTGACGTCCTCGCCGGTCACCGTCTTGACCACGTCCGGGCCGGTGATGAACATGTGGCTGGTCTCCTGGACCATGAAGATGAAGTCGGTCATGGCCGGGCTGTAGACCGCACCGCCGGCGCACGGGCCGAGGATGACGCTGATCTGGGGGATCACGCCGGAGGCCTGCGCGTTGCGATGGAAGATGCCGCCGTAGGAGTGGAGCGAGACCACGCCCTCCTGGATGCGGGCGCCCGCCCCGTCGTTGAGGCCGATCATGGGCACCCCGATGGACGACGCGAGGTCCATCACCTTGTGGATCTTTTCGGCGAAGACCTCGCCCAGCGCCCCGCCGAACACCGTGAAGTCCTGACTGAAGACGCAGACCCGCCGGCCGTCGATGGTGCCGAAGCCGGTGATCACCCCGTCGGTGTAGGGCCGGTTCTCCTCGAGCCCCATCCCGTGCGCACGGTGGCGCGCCAACATGTCGAGCTCCTGGAAGGACCCGTCGTCGAGCAGGTAGTCGATCCGCTCGCGGGCGGTCATCTTCCCCTTGGCGTGGTGCTTCTCGACTGCCCGGGCCGACCCCGCGTTGCGGGCGGCCTCGCGGCGCTCCTCGAGATCCTCGAGCCGTTGGGTCATCGTGTGATCCATGGAGGGTGAGGCTATCGGAACCGCCACGGGGGTTCGATCCGAGGGACGCGCCCTCGAACGGGCCGGCGGCCGCTACTGGGCGGTGTTGACCCAGTGGGGGCCGCACCAGACGTAGGTGACCGGCCCGGGCGTGCCCGTCCCCAGGTAGGCGGCCACGCTGCGACCGGCATACCGGTCCTCGAGCTCGGCGTCGCGGGTGCCGGTGAACGACCAGCGCTCGACGGCTCGGGTTGCCGACCCGCCCGTCGACGAGGGTTCCCAGCCGTCGATCCGGTAGACGGCGTCGACCAGGTCCCCGGTGACCACGAGCGCCCAGCGCGGCGACCGGGTCGACTCGGTGTCCACCCACCGGCGACCGATCCGCCACCCGTGGCGGGCCGACTCGTAGGAGGCGTCGGTCCCGTGGGGCCCCACCCGCAGGAGCACCGACTGATGGCTGCGCTTGATCTTGGCCCGCTTGGCCAGGGCGGCACCGAGCTCGACCGCCGACCCCCGCTGACTGCCCGCTGCCGGTGCCGACCCGAGCGCGAGGGCATCGTCGACAGCCGCCACCACCAGATCGGCCTCGGGAAGGGTCAACCCGTGCCGCAGGACGTCGATGCGGACGGGTCGCCCGTCGGACTCGGCCTCGCGTATGCGATCGAGGCCGCCGAACTTGGTGCGCTTCCCGCCGGCTGCCGCGTCGGCCGTGGCGTCGGCACGGGCTGCCTCCACATGACGGAAGCAACGATCACCACGCCCGCGGGCGACGAGGAACGGCCGCCCCGTGCGGGCGTCGACCAGCAGGTAGACGTAGACGGCCAACTTCGACGCCACACCCAGCGGGAACGACACCTGGGGGGCGGAGGCGGCCACCGCGGTCGGCACGCGCTCGGGGACCCGGGCCGCCGGTGGCTCCTGCCGGTCGGGACCGCCCGGCACGTCGTCGGCGGGAACGTCGGGCACGGCCGCCGCGTCGGGCACGGCCGCCACGTCGGGTACGGGCGCCACGTCGGGCCCGCCCGGCGCGTCGGCTCCATCGGGTGGGTCCCAGGGCATGACCGGGACCTGGATCCCACCGGGCACCGGTCGCAGCTCCTCCACCGGGGCCGCCAGCGTCGCCCACGGGTCGTCCTCGGGGGCGACTGGCGGGACAGCAGCGCGGGCGGTCGTCTCCATGGGCCGGCCCGACTACTCCTGGACGAGTTCGATCAGGGTGCCGAAGGCACCTTTGGGATGGACGAAGGCGACGGTGGTGCCCCGGGAGCCCGGGCGCGGCGCCTGGTCGATGACCTGGCCGCCGTGGTCCTTGACCGACTGCAGGGCCGCGGCGCAGTCGGCCACGCGGTAGCCGACGTGGTGGATGCCGGGTCCCTTCTTCTCGAGGTACTTGGCCACCGGCGAGGAGTCACTCGTCGGGGTCAGGAGCTGCACGTAGCTGTCGGCCACCTTGAGCAGGGCCTCCTCGACACCGTCGGAATCGATGCGCTCACGGTGGGCAACCGTGGCCCCGAAGGTCTCCTCGTAGTAGGCGACGGCCGCGTCCAGATCGGGCACGGCGATGGCCACGTGGTCGATCTCGGTCAGCAGCATCTCGGTCATGCCCCGTGCCTCCGGAACAGCGTGATGCGGTCCTCGCCGACCTGGGCGCGCAGCTCGTGGTCGTCGATCCCCAGACCCTCCTCGGGGGCGAGGCACAGCACACCGATCTTCCCCTCGTGGAGGTTCCGGTGGACCTGATAGGCCGCCTCCCCCACGTGGTCGAGGGTGTGCACGGCCGACAGCGGCGGCAGGATCTTCCCCTCGCAGACCAGCTGGTTGGCGTCCCACGCCTCGCGGTAGTTGGCGAAGTGGGAGCCCTTGATGGTCTTCAGCTTCATCCACAGGTGCCGATTGTCGTACTCGATCATGTAGCCCGATGTGGCCGCGCAGGTGACGATCGTGCCGCCCCGCTTGGCCGCGAACACCGAGGCGCCCATGGTCTGGCGGCCCGGGTGCTCGAACACGATGTCGACGTCGTCGCCGACCAGGCCTCGGATGTCCTTGCCCAGCCGGCGCCACTCCGACTCGTCCTGGTGGAACTCGTCCTTCCAGAACCGGTAGTTGGCCGCCTTGCGGTCGATGACCGCCTCGACGCCGAGCTCGTGGAGGAGGTCGACCTTGGACTGGGACGAGACGACGCCGACCGGGGTGGCCCCGCCGTTCAGGCAGTACTGCACGGCATAGGCCCCGAGGCCGCCCGAGGCGCCCCACACCAGCACCTTGTCCCCCTGGGTGATCGGGGCGCCGTTCCTCGACACGAGCATCCGGTAGGAGGTGGAGTTGCACAGCGCGTTCACCGCCGCCTCCTCCCACGACAGGTGGGCCGGCTTCGGCATCAGCTGGTTGGCCTTGACGACCGCCAGGTCGGCCAGGCCGCCGAAGTTGGTCTCGAATCCCCAGATCCGCTGGTTGTCGGCGAGCATCGAGTCGTCGTGCGCGGTCGGGCTCTGGTCGTCCACGTAGTTGCAGTGGACCGTGACCTTGTCACCGGACTTCCAGTTGCGGACGGCCGACCCGACCTGGAGCACCACGGCCGAGGCGTCCGACCCGACGATGTGCTCGTCGAGGGCGTGGCGGGCACCCCAGACGCCCTCGCGGCCCAGCCGGTCGAGGAAGCCGAAGGTGGGGAGCGGCTCGAAGATCGACGTCCACACGGTGTTGAAGTTGATGGCGCTGGCCATCACCGCGATGTACGCCTCGTCGGGCGCCAGCTCGGGGGTGGCCACGTCGCCCACGTGGAGCGACTTGCGCGGGTCCTTGTCCTCGGACTCCATGCCCTCGAACATGGCCTGCTCGTCACGCTTGACGAACGCGGCCCGGTAGGACTCGGGGATCGGGATGGCGGCGATCTCCTCGGCCGGGGCACCGGCGAGGATGGCGGAGAGGAATTCCTGCATGGGGATCGAGGATAGCCGGACCGTCGCGCCCGCTCCGGAGGGCCGTACCGGTCCCCGGATGGCGCGCGGGCGCAAAGGTCGTATCATGGCTCACTGTCGTCGTGGCGGGCCCATGGGGGGAACGCCGCCTGAATCGGCCGTCAGGCCGTGGAGGTCTCAATGTCCGGATCCGTGATCGTCGCTGGAGCCCGCACCCCGATCGGCAAGCTGTCGGGTGCACTCGGCAGCTTTGCCGCCACCGAGCTGGGTGGCTTCGCCATCGCCGCTGCCCTGGAGCGGGCCGGGGTCGCCCCCGACCAGGTCGACTACGTGTTCATGGGTCAGGTCATCCAGGCCGGTGCCGGACAGATCACCGCCCGACAGGCGGCCAACAATGCCGGCATCCCGATGGATGTCGCCTCGACCACCATCAACAAGGTCTGCCTGTCGGGGCTCAATGCCATCTACCTGGCCGATCTGCTGATCAACGCCGGCGAGGCCGACATCGTGGTGGCCGGTGGCATGGAGTCGATGACCCAGGCCCCCTACCTCCTGCCGGGCGCCCGCGGCGGTTACCGCATCGGCGACGGCACCCTGGTCGACTCGATGATGTACGACGGCCTGTTCTGTGCCTTCGACAACTGCGCCATGGGCCTCGGTACCGAGCGGTACAACGGGGCCGACGGCGTCTCCCGGCAGCGCCAGGACGAGTTCAGTGCCGTGTCCCACCAGCGGGCGGCGGCGGCCATCGCGGCGGGCAAGTTCGCCGAGGAGATCGTGCCGGTGAGCGTGCCCCAGCGCAAGGGCGACCCCAAGGTCGTCGACACCGACGAGGGTGTGCGCGGCGAGACCACGGCCGAGTCACTGGCCAAGCTGCGCCCGGCCTTCGACAAGGAGGGCACCATCACCGCCGGCAACGCCAGCCAGATCTCCGACGGCGGCGCCGCTGTGGTGGTCATGTCAAAGGCACGTGCCGAGCAGCTGGGCGTGACCCCGCTCGGCGAGCTCGTCGGGTACGGCCAGGTGGCCGGCCCGAGCCCCTCGCTGCTCAGCCAGCCGAGCCACGCGACGCAGGTGGCCCTCAAGAAGGCCGGGCTCAGCGTGGGGGACATCGACCTGTTCGAGATCAACGAGGCCTTTGCCGCCGTCGGCCTGACCTCCGCCGACGACCTCGGCATCAGCTCGGACATCGTCAACGTCAACGGTGGGGCCATCGCCCTCGGGCACCCCGTCGGCATGTCGGGCACCCGCCTGGCCCTGACCTCGCTGCTCGAGCTGAAGCGCCGGGGCGGCGGCACGGCGGCGGTCAGCCTGTGCGGCGGCGGCGGTCAGGGCGACGCCGCCATCCTGCGTACCCTCTGACACCATTGGAGGGACTGACGCCGCCGAAGGGACCGCGCCGGCGCACCGTTCAGACGGTCGGCGCGCCGTACGGGGGGGCGAACAGGCCGGCGAGCCTGCCACACCCGGGGGCAACGTCCTCCCACGCCCTGACGTGCAGCGCCAGCACGGCGAGCCCACAGGTCGGGAAGCCGGCGTGCTCCAACGCGTCCCTGTCCGGCGACCCGTCGCCCAGGAGGTCCCAGGCGAGCAGGTACATGGTGGGGTTGTGTCCCACCAGCAGTGCCGACGGGGCATGCTCGTCGATCTCCCGCAGGTAGGTCAGGGCCGTCTCCGGGTCCGCCTGGTAGAGCGACTGGTAGGCGTCGAGCGGCACACGGTCCGGGCGTTCGGCGAGCACCAGGTCGGCCGTCTCCACGGTGCGGGTGGCATTGGAGCACAGGGCCACGGCCGGTGCCGACAGCTCGGCCATGCCCAGCGGTGGGATCTCACCGGCCATGCGCCGTCCCAGGGCGGCGGCATCCCGTCGGCCCCGATCGGTGAGCGGGCGGTCATGGTCGCGGCCGCCCCAGGTCGCCTCCGGTGCGGCCTTGCCGTGCCGGAGGATCCACAGGTGTCGGACGTTCGTCGGCTGTGCCATCCCCTCATCGTGCCCCACGTCGTCGTCGCCGCGGAGATCGCCCGGGACGGTCAGGCGTCGACCTCGCGACGACCCTCGAGCGCCCGGCCGAGCGTGAGCTCGTCCGCGTACTCGAGATCACCGCCGACCGGCAGCCCGCTGGCGATCCGGGTCACCGTCAGGCCCAACGGCTTGAGCAGCCGGGCCAGGTACATGGCCGTCGCCTCACCCTCGAGGTTCGGGTTGGTGCAGAGGATGACCTCGGTGATCCCCTCGTCGTCGAGCCGGAGCAGCAGCTCGCGTATCCGGAGCTGCTCGGGCCCGATGCCCTCGATCGGGTTCAACGACCCCTGCAGCACGTGGTAGCGGCCGGCATACTCCCCGGTCTTCTCCACCGAGGCGATGTCACGGGGGTCCTCGACCACGCAGACCTTGGTGCCGTCGCGCCGGTCGTCGAGGCAGATGGCGCACAGGCCGCCCTCGGCGACGTTGAAGCACCGGGGGCACAGGGTGATCCGCTCCTTCACGGCGATGATGGCCTCGGCCAGTCGCAGTGCGTCCTCGGGGGCCACCTTCAAGAGATGGAAGGTGATCCGCTGGGCGGACTTCGGGCCGATGCCCGGGAGCCGGCCCATCTCGTCGATGAGGGCCTGGAGCGGCCCGGAGAAGACGGCCACCTAGACCACCTCCTCGGCACCGGGGAAGGCCTGCAGGAGCCGGGACTCGGCTGAGTTGTCGACGTCGGCGACCTCCAGGTCGGCGGCCTCGTACTCCGCCATGTCCTCCTCGTGGTCTCCCCGGTCGACCACCGCAACCGCTCGGGGAGCCGCCGTCGTCGACACCCCCGGCCCGAGGTCGCCGTCGCCGACCGGTCCGTCGGTGCCGGCGGTGGAGTCACCGTCGACCACCAGCACGAGCGGAACGGGACGCCCGAACTGGTCGGCCAGGGCGGCCTCCACCTCGGGACGCATCGCCTCGCAGCGCGCCCGGTGGATCTCGTTGGGGAGCCCGAACCGGGCCCGCTCCCCGTCGGCGGACACGAACCGGCCGGCCTGGAACAGTGCCTTGGCCTTCGGCCGCAGCCGTCCGATCACCTGGTCCCCCCAGGCCTGGACCAGCTCGTCACGTGTCGGGAAGGCCGCGGTCACGGTCGGGGTCGCCGGCGGCGAGATCTCCGAGGGGTGGGCGACGGGCTCGGCGGCCGATGGGGCGACCTCGTCACTCGCGGCCACGTCGACCTCCGGGGATGGCGTGGGT
>Ga0075520_1001425_pt1 | contig 11464 bp, 8 predicted proteins | sample NGEPerB_FD_75100 | JGI IMG/M metagenome (GOLD analysis project Ga0075520, IMG submission 75100) | Arctic peat soil microbial communities from the Barrow Environmental Observatory site, Barrow, Alaska, USA - NGEE PermafrostAB12-B | ecosystem: Environmental > Terrestrial > Soil > Wetlands > Peat ... | reverse complement strand
GGGCGCGCGCATTCACTGCGCTTCGCTGGCATTCATCGTCGGTGCGGTTGCGATGCCGGTTTGCTGCGTGGTCATGGCGCATTTCCCCAAGGCGCACCTGGTTTTTTCCGTGCCGGTCGTGAGCCTCATCACCGGCGGGATTTTGACTTTGCTGGAGGTGATAAAATTATGAACACGAAAAAACGCATCGGCTTCATCGCCATGAGCGGCGTGCGCGCGCACAACGCGAAGTTAACCAAGCTCGGCCTCACACTGCCCGGCTTCGTGGATCGCAACAAAATCATCGCCTCGCTGCCCAGCCTCGGCCTGCTCACGCTCGCGGGGTTGACGCCGGACCAATTTGAAATCACCTACCACGAAATCGCCGACCTGAAAACATTGATGGAGCTGCCGGCAGATTTTGACCTCGTCGCCATCAGCACCTTCACCGCGCAATTTTACGAGGCGTGCGACGTCGCGGATTTTTACCGCGCGAAAGGAATTCCCGTCGTCATGGGCGGCATCACGGTTACGTCGCTGCGCGAACAGGCGAAGGAACATTGCACCAGCGTCGTCATCGGCGAGGGCGAACTGCTCTGGCCCGAACTGCTCGCGGATTTTGAGCGCGACGACCTCAAACCTTTTTACGTCACCAACCGTGAATTTGATTTGGCCGACGCGCCAATGCCGCGCTTCGATTTGCTCGACCCGGAGAAATACAACCGCCTCACCGTGCAGACCAGCCGTGGCTGTCCGCACCGGTGCGAATTTTGCGCAAGTTCCATCCTGCTGACATCGCGTTACAAGGTAAAACCCGTGGGAAAAGTCATCGCGGAAATCCGGGCGATTAAGAAAATCTGGCTGCGCCCGTTCATCGAATTTGCCGACGACAACAGTTTTGCCCACCGCGAGCATTACAAAAAACTTCTGCGCGAACTGGCGAAGGAAAAGGTGCGCTGGTTCACCGAAGCCGACGTGCGCGTGGCGGAGGACGACGAGTTGCTCGGCCTGATGCGCGACTCCGGCTGCCAGCAAGTTCTCATCGGCCTCGAAAGTCCGCGCCGCACGAGCCTCTCCGGCGTGGAAATGAAAACCAATTGGAAGCTGCGGCAGCACGATCATTACAAGGACGCCATTGAAAAGATCCAGTCCTACGGCGTCACCGTGAACGGCTGTTTTATCCTCGGCCTCGACGGCGACACGCGCGACGTGTTCGCCGACGTGCTGGAGTTTGTGCGCGACTCCGCGCTCTATGAAGTGCAGGTGACCTTTATGACCGCCTTTCCTGGCACACCGCTTTATACGCGGCTCAAAGCGGAAAGCCGTATCCTCCGCGACCGCGCCTGGGAACTGTGCACGCTCTTCGACATAAACTTTCAGCCGAAGAACATGAGTGTCGGCGAACTGCAGGCCGGTTTTCTGGGTTTGGTGAAGCAGCTTTATTCCGTCGAAGAAACCCGGACGCGCCGCGCCCATTTCAAACGAAGGCTGCGCAGGTCGCCGAACTTTGGCCGGAACGCGCGGCGGGAAAAACATTTGCTTGAAGCTTGAACCACGACCGTCAAACATTATGAATATGATTGTGACTGAGCGCGGCGATATCGGGGGGCGGTTTGGAATTTGCCGGCCGAGCGCGCGGAGATTTCTCGGCCTTGATATCGGTGCGGAAACCGTGAAGCTGGTCGAGGTCTTGCGCGAGGGCGGCCACCTGCGCATCGGACACCGCGAAATCATTGAGCACGACAAGCAGCCCGGCCAGCTTCTGCGCGAGTCGCTGCCACGCTGGAACTGGCCCGACGCCAGCGGTGCCGCCGTGACCGGTCGTTTTTCCACGCAGATCAATCTGCCGCGCGTCCCGGCCAAGCAGGCGCTCCTGCGCGGCTACCGGTTTTTGTTCGGCGACGAGCCGGCCACCATCGTCAATATCGGCAGCCACGGTTTTTCCGTGCTCGAACTGCGCGCCAACGGATTGACCATGTTCCGTGAGAACAGCCGCTGTTCGCAAGGCACCGGCAATTTCCTCCGGCAACTCGTCGAACGTTTCTCGCTCACCGTCGAGGAGGCGAGTGAGTTGTGCGCCGACGTGCCAGATCCCGCGCCGTTGTCCGGCCGCTGTCCGGTGATTCTCAAGACGGACATGACGCACCTCGCCAACAAAGGAGAGGATCGCGCCCGGATTCTCGCCGGCTTGTTCGACGCGGTTTGTGAAAATGTCTCCGTCCTCATCAAGCCCGGCGTCAGCCCGGCGCGCGTGCTGCTCACCGGCGGTGTCAGCCGGTCGCCGCGCGTGCGCCGGATTTTTGGCGAACTGCTGGCGAAGCAGGGAATGGAACTGGTTGCGACCGATGAAGAACAATTGCTTTGTCTCGAAGCGCTCGGCTGCGCGCTCATCGCGGCGGAGAATCCGGCCGAGCTGCCCACGCCGAACAAACTGCTGCTGCCGCCGCGCGAATTAAAGCTGGAACGCCTGCCCGCGCTCGCGGATTCGCTCGCCCGCGTCCGGCGGATGCCGGCACAGCCGTGGGCCAAAGTGAACGGCGAATTTCGCCGCCTCGTGCTTGGGTTTGACATCGGTTCCACCGGATCAAAAGTCGTCGCGCTGGATTTGGCGACACGCGAAACGGTCTGGGAGGCGTATCGCCAGACGCTGGGCGATCCGGTTGGCGCCGCGCAGGATTTGCTCCGGCGCTTCACCGAAAGTCCGGCGGCGAAATATCCGGTCGTCGCTTTCGGTGCCACCGGCAGCGGACGCGAAGTCGCCGGTTCGCTGCTGACGTCCTGTTACGGCAAAGAGGCCGTGTTCATCGTCAACGAAATTGTCGCGCACGCCACCGGTGCGCTGCATTTCGACCCGCGCGTGGACACGATTTTTGAAATCGGCGGCCAGGACGCAAAATATACGCGGCTGGCCGAGGGCCGCATCATTGACTGCGCGATGAACGAGGCGTGCAGCGCCGGCACCGGGTCATTCATCGAAGAACAAGGCAGCAAATTCTCTGGCATCGAAGACGTGCAACAGCTTGGGCGGGCCGCCGTGGCCGCGCCAGCGGGCGTATCGTTGGGCCAGCACTGTTCGGTATTCATGGCCGAGGTGATTGACGAGGCCGTCGCGGCGGGCGTGGAGCAGCCCGCGATCATTTCCGGTCTCTACGATTCCATCATCAAGAATTATTTGAACCGCGTGAAGGGCAACCGCTCCATCGGCAAGGTGATTTTCTGCCAGGGCATGCCTTTTTCTGCCGACGCGCTCGCGGCGGCGGTCGCGCGGCAAACCGGCAGCGAGGTCATTGTGCCGCCGAATCCCGGCACGGTCGGCGCGCTGGGCATCGCGTTGCTGGCGGCGCGCGAACTGGACGCCGACGCGCTCCCGCCGCTGACACTGACGAAATTTCTCGGCGCAAAAGTGGAGCAGAAGGACTCGTTTGTTTGTGGCTCGACGCGCGGCTGTGGCGGCGCGGGCAACCATTGCCGTATCGAACGGCTGCGCACATTGGTGGCTGATCAACGATCAAATTTCACGTGGGGTGGCGGCTGCTCGCTGCACGACAAGGGAACGCGCAAAAAGAAATTACCCGATCTCGCGCCAGATCCGTTCCGCGAACGTGATGAACGCCTGCAAAAACTGCTCGCTCCGCTCACCACGCGACGTGGCGGCCAGCGCATCGCCATGAGCGATGAATTCATGCTCAAGGGACTGTTCCCGTTTTTCGCCGCGTATTTTCATGCGGCCGGATTCGATCTGGAAATTGTCGGCGGAGCGGGGCCGGACGTGCTCAAGCGCGGCATCCAGTCGGCGCACGCGCCGTTTTGCGCGCCGATGCAGCTCTTTCACGGCGTCGCACAGCAACTGGCGGCCAGCGGTGCCGACTGGATGTTTATGCCGATGCTCCGCAGTCTGCCGGGCACGCAAGATCAGCGTTGCTCCGTCGTCTGCCCGATTGTTCAAGCGGCACCGAAAGTAGTGGAGCGCGGGCTGGGTGTGGCCACCCCGCCGCGAATGCTCGCGCCGATAATAAATTTTGGCGCAGGCAATCTGGAATCGAAGGCGTTTCTGGCGAGCTGTGACCGGCTGGCAAAGAAATTAGCTTTGAACGAAAACCAGCGGCGCGCGGCCTGGTCTGCCGGCGTCGCGGCGCAGCGGGAATTTGACGCGGCCTGTCAGGAAACGGGCCGGCGCGCACTGGAATTTTGCCGCGCGCAAAACCTCGTGCCGGTCGTGGTGTTGGGCCGCGATTACACGATTTACAACAACGTGCTGAACTCGAACGTGCCGGCGATTCTGCGCGAACAGGGCGCGATCGGGATTCCGGTGGATTGTTTTCCGCTGGACGCGGAGACGCCGCTGTTTGCCGACATGTATTGGGGTTACGGCCAGACCATCCTGCGCGCCGCGCATCAGGTGCGCCGCATGTCCGGCGTGTATGCGCTGTATTGCAGCAACTATTCCTGCGGCCCGGACAGTTTTAATTTGCATTTCGCCGCCTATGCCATGGCAGGCAAACCCTTCGTCGTGATCGAAACCGATGGCCATTCCGGCGATGTCGGCACGCGGACACGCGTGGAGGCGTTCCTGCACTGCGTTGAGGAAGATCGTCGGGCCGAGCGGAACGGCGCGGTGCTAAATAATTTTGAGAGCGTCCAATTCACCGGCTTGCGGCTCGGCGATTTTCAGCGGCGCAATGGAAAATCCGAGACGATGCTGGTCTCCTACATCGGTCCGGCATCCGAGGCCGTGGCGGCGGTGTTTCGCGGGCTGGGATTAAACGCCGAAAGCCTGCCTGCGCCGGACACAGAGTCGCTGCGCATCGGTCGCCGTCACACTTCCGGCAAGGAATGTCTGCCCATGCCGTTCACGCTCGGCTCGCTCATCCAGCGTTTGGAACGCGCCCCGGCGGACGAAAAATTTATTTATCTCATGCCCAGCACCGACGGCCCCTGCCGGTTTGGCGTTTATAATTTGCTCAACAACATCGTGCTTGACCGGCTTGGCTGGCGCGACCGCGTGCACATCTGGTCGCCCAAGGACACCGGCTATTTCGACGACATGCCGGCGGGAACGGAAATGCTGGTGTTCGCCGGCATGGCGGCGAGCGACTTCTTGTCGCAGGCGCTGTTCGATGTCCGTCCCGTGGAGCGGGTGCGCGGCGGGACGGAAAAACTTTATGCCCGCTGCCACCGCGAATTGCTGGCGCAAGTCGAAACTGCGGCGCGCGGCAATCTCTCGCTGGGCGCGGCCTTGTGGCAGGTGGCCAGTGGAAAACTGTTTGGCGTCCGCGATGTGCTCGAACGCGCGGGCCGCGAATTCGCGGCGCTGCGCGGGCCAGGTGAACTGCCGTGTGTGGAATTGACCGGCGAGATTTATGTTCGCGGCGTGGATTTCAGCAACGACTTTCTGATTGAGAAACTGGAGGCGCGCGGACTGCGGGTCCACCTCGCGCCGAAAACTGAATGGATCAACTACTGCGGCCACGTTCAACGGCAGATGGACGGTCGCAACCGGGTCGCCGACAGTTTCAGTCATCTGGTGCGGCGGCGCATTGAGGGCGCGGCCATGTCCGCAATGGCACCGCATCTTGGCTGGTCGCCGCTGCCGACCACCGCCGAGACGTTGGCGGCGGCGCAGCCTTATGTGGACGCCGCGCTCCAAGGCGAAGCCGTGTTGACCGTCGGTGCACCGCTGCACGAATGGCGGCACGGCCACATTGACGCCGTCGTGAGCGTCGGGCCGCTCGAATGTATGCCGACCAAAATCGCCGAGGCGCAATGGCATCATGTGGCCGAGCGTGAAGGCGTTTTGAACCTGACGCTGGCTTTCAACGGCGACCCCGTCAACACGGCCGCGCTGGACAACTTTGCGTTTGAAGTCAAAGAACGGTTCCAGGCCAGAAAATCGCCGCCGCTCTGGAGCGCAAACTTGCGGCGCGGGCCGCAACACATCGCCGCACGCATGAAATTGCCAGCCGGACAAAATCTATGAATGCAAAAATCGTTCTGGTTCTGGCGGCAGTTCTTGCACTAGTCGGCTGCGCGACCACACCGCCGCCGCTCAAAGGCAGTCCCGATTTGCTGAGTTTTTTGTCGGATGACAAGACCACTCGGACGGAAGCGATCATGACGTTGGGCCAGCCATCCGGTCGGTTCGAGGCGGAGAAAATTCTCACCTACCGGCTGGGGTTTGAACCGCGGAACAACGGCTATTACGTCGGCGAGCGAGAGGCGACGGGTTCCGGCTGGCCCACTTGGACGGCGGCCAAATTCAGCCTGGTGCTGGTTTTTGATGACGCAGGTATTTTGAAGAAACATTCCTTGGTGAAGGTGAACAAATGAAAATCTCTCCGCCCACCATATTAAAAGCATCAAGATTTTGCCGGCTGCTGGCGATGGGTTTGGCGCTCGCATATTCCACGACCGGCTGTCTCGTCATCCCCATACGGCCTGTCCATAGCGGCTACGCGCGCACCAATGTCACCGAGGAGACAGCCATGCAATTCGAACCGGGCAAAGTTACGATGGCGGACGTCTTCCTGCAACTCGGCGAGCCGGACGCCGTTTCTGCGGATGAAAGCCAGTTGGCTTACCGTTCCGAAAAGGTGGTGGGTTGGTGGATAATTGCGGCGGCAAGCCCGGACGGCGGCGGTGGAGAGGCGGACGGCGCGATCTACAAAGACCGGATTTTCGTTTTTGAATTTGACCCGTCAGGCCAGTTTCAAACTGCCCGACAAAGCCGGCAGTTCAGTGGTGTGCGGGACTTGGAGCAGCCGGACTTGAAACCGCCGGAGTTGAACTCCCGCGATGCTGCCGGTGTGCCGGCGACGATCTGCGGCGAACGGGTCTGGCGCGAGCATCCCCAAAGTTTCTGGCTGGCCGGCGTGGACGGCTTTCGCAGCAAGGGCGCTAAATCCATCGTAGGTGAACCGGGCCAGTTGCTGCTCACGGAATCCAACCTCTTTTTTCTCGCGCAATCCCGCTTCGCCAATGCCGAGCCGGCCTTGACGTTGCCGCTGGCATCGGTGGCCGAAGTGCGGGTGGATAAATATGTGCTGGGCCGGCGGCTGGTGGTCCAGCTTGATACTGGCAAGGTTCATTCTTTCGAGATTCACACGGCAGGCGGTATCTGGCTGGACAAGCCGGCCATACAGGCGGCCTGCGATTTTATCCAGTCCAAAATCGACCCAAACCAAATGGAAAAATGAAAAACACCGACATCGAAAAAATCCACGAGGCCGGACTCATCACCGACGAGCAGCGCGACAAAATCATCGCGCACTTCGGGTTGAAGGACGAAGGGGCCAAATTTCTCGTCATCATCTCCTTCATCGGTGCGGTAATGATCGCGGCGGGCATTACGCTGCTGATTGCCTCGCATTGGGATGAGATTCCGCGCGGCGTGAAAATCGCCTCCGGGCTGGCGCTCATGCTCGGCGCGCATGGCATCGGCTGGTGGCTGCGCGAAGTCCACGGCCAATACCGCAAGACCGGCGAGGCGCTGCAATTTCTCGGTTCCGCGCTGTTCCTCGCCAACATCGCGCTCGTCGGCCAGATTTATCACCTCGAAAGCCGCACGCCCGACGCCTTTCTGCTTTGGTGGCTGGGCATCGCCGCGCTGCCGTGGCTGCTGCGTTCCAGGGCGCAATTCGTTTTGTTCCTCGCCGCTTTTTCCATCTGGTTCGGTTGCGAAATCAACGAACGCGACAGCCTCATTTATTTCAGCAACCAATCGCAGGTGCTCGCCTACGCGCTGCTCGGCCTGAATTTTCTCGGCGCGGGTTATCTGCTGCGGCGAACTTCGTTTTCCGGCTTCGCGCCGGACGTGGAAAAAATCGGCGCGCTCGGACTGCTGCTCTTTGCGTATCCGCTGACGTGGGCGGGTTTTTTGAGCTGGTCGCACGACGACGCCAGCTTGTGCCGCTGGCTGCTGCCGGCGCTGGCGGGACTGGCCGTCATCTCGACGGCGGCGGGAATCCGCAACCTGCCGGGACTGACGCGGCAATGGCGTTTCACCTGGGCGGGTTCGCTCGCCGTCGTGGCGGGCCTGCTGTGCGCGGCGTTTTTCGCGCCGCGCGGCCAGCACTGGTTTTGGTCGGACAGTTTTGACACGGTCAACGCCGTGGCCGTCATCGCGCTGTTTATTTTCTGCCTGCTGCAAATCCAGGCCGGCCTGCAACTGCGCTCGCGCGACCTCGTCAATCTCGGCGTGGCGTTCATCGGGCTGGACATCGTCTCGGCGTATTTCGGCCTGTTCGGCACGATGGCGCGCACGGGGCTGATGTTCGTCGTGTCGGGCGTTTTCCTGATTCTGTTCGGCGTCTATCTGGAGAAGAAACGCCGTTCGCTGATGAATCAAATCAAATCACAAACCACAGGAGTAAAACTATGAAAAATTCAATCACAACCATGAGTTCGTTTCGCGCGGTGGCCATGCCGTTGGCAATGGTCCTGCTCGCGGTGTGCGTCGGTCGTTTCTCGGTTGCCGCTGAACCGCAAGCCGGCATCGCGCCGGAGCAGCAGCAGCGGCTGGAGTTGATGAAAGTCAAAGGGCCGGATGGCTCGCTGACCATCCTCCCCGTGCGCCTGGCGGGCAAACCCTGGGATCGCGTGAGCGAGGTGGTCGGCGTTCTGCTCGAACAGCAGGGATTGAGAAACATTGAGCTTGGAAAAACCGCGTTCGCACCGGCGGACACGAATTTGGAAAGTTTGGCCGCCGCCGTCGGTGCGTTTGTGAAGACCAATCCGATCACCACCGGCCATGCGCTTTATGCCGAATACAATGGCGATCGTCAAACCGGATTGAATGAACTGCGCGCGGTCGTCGTGGATCAAACCGGCGCGGTCGTCTGGACGGACCGTCAGACGTCGCAGGACGAAGCGTTCAAGAAACTGGAAGAGCGGGATCCGATGACGATGTCCGTTCTGCTCGTCGAACGGTTGAGTCCGCAGCTTGGCCTCAACGAGGCCACGGCCAAGGCGGCCAAGCCGGGCAAGCTGGCGGCCATCATGGATCAGCGGAGCGGCCTGCCTGCCGAGAATGAAAGGGCGGCCCTGCCCGAACGCCAGAAGGCGATGAAGCAGGCGCTGCCCGGCGCGACGCTGCTGGTTTATCCGTCGCGGATTGGCGGGAACAAGACCAGCGTTCCCAGTGCGACCAACATTGTGCAGATGCTCAATCAAGCGGGCTGGTGCAAAGCCGTTCAGGCCGAACAGACGATTCTCCTCAAAGCTTCCCAGGCGGATCCGAACGAGCTGAAGGCGCTGTGGAATCTGGCGCGCGAGTTCCGGGCTTTCGTCCGGGCCAATCCGCCCGCGGCCGACTATGCGCTTTACGCGGACTACGTTTTCAATCCGCAAAACTCGGAGCAGGGCCTCGTGCATTTCGTGGTGTGCGACCATCAGGGCGAGTGGGTGATTGTGGACATGCAAAACTCGCATCATCCCGATTACCAGAGCATCGGGATTATTTCCCGCGACCGCTGCGACCAACTGCTCGTCAAGCGCCTGGAGGGATGCCTGAAATGAAATCTCTGATAAAGAAACGGAGCGCGCCATGAAACTCAAACTCCTCATCCTCGTGCTGGCGCTGCAAAGCGCGTGGATTCTCGGCACGGCCTTCACGCAGGAACGCGCGCTCAACGTGGGGCAGCTCATCAGGCTGGAAACGCAGCCGGTTGACCCGCGCGACCCGCTGCGCGGCGATTTCGTGCGGCTCAACTACCCGATCAGCGACGTGCCGCGCGAACGGTTTTTTTCGCCGCCGTTGACCGGCGAACTGCCTTACGTCACCAAGGTTTTCGTGGCGCTCGCGCCGGCGGGAACGAACGAGTTTTACCAGGTCGCGCGCGCCAGCACGGCATGGTTCACGCCAGCGGCGAATGAAGTTGTGCTGCGTGGCAAAACAACGCAGAACTGGCGGAGCCGCACCAGTTCCATCTATGTCGAATATGGGATTGAGCAATATTTTGTCGCCGAGGGAACGGGCAATCCGCGTGGCAAGCTGACCGTGCAGGCCGCCGTGTCCAAATCCGGCCGCGCGAACCTCAAGGAAGTTTTCGTGGACGGCAAACCCTACGCCGAAGCGATGAAAAACGCCGGGCGGTGAACCAGCGCGGCGTCCGGCAACAGTTGACCGGAGAAAAATTTATTCCTTCGCCAGTTTGGGAATTTTCACACGCGGCTGCACGTTGGGGACGGCCGGGCCGACCGGTTGCTTGAAGTGCATTGGTGAGCGCAGGAGCAGGGTGCCGAGGAGCAGGTCGGCGAGGGGCATGACCACGTTGAAATTTTTGCCCATGTAACGGTGGTGCAGCAGGTGATGACCGTTGAGCCGGAAGAAAATCCCCGAGCGTTCCACATGGCGTTTCTTGGGGAGATGCATGCACCAGTGGATGTATTCATACACGCCGTAATAGCCCGCACAGGCGAGCAGCGCTCCGAAATACAACCCCCAATGGCCCAACAACCAGGCGGCCACGATGAATGGTGTCGTCCCCATCAGCACCATTACGGGGCCGTTCCACCACGCCATCGGGATGGTCTTGGCGTCCTTGGGATTGATCAAATGATACGATTCATCCGCGCGAAAAACGCGGTGGTGAACGAGGGCGTGCGCCTCGAACGGGTAACGGAATTTTCCGAGCGGGCGGTGCATCACAAAGCGGTGCAGGATCCATTCAAAAAATGAGCAGTAAATCACGGAGCAGGTGAAACCAATCGCCGGCCAGAATAGAAATTCAAAAAGTTGTGACATGGAAGTAGCAGTTTAACCGAAAATTTCCAACTGGCAACAGCCGGTTTTGGTTGGCAGTGTCCTGATTTGACCGGAGCGCGAGTTGTCCCAACTCGCAGCGGCTGCGCCAGACCTGAAGGAGCTGGCTTTATTCAGACGCGTATCTGACTGGCCACACGCTGCGGATTGCGGACAATACGCGCTCCGAAAACAGCCAATTAGGCAACGCGGGTTTTAGTTCGTTCGCGTCAGGCCGGTGAAATGTCCGGTTTCTGACCGGCGGGGAGAACATTCCATCGCTCGTTTTACAAATTCACGGCTTTGCCGGTGCGGGCGGATTCATAAATGGCCATCATGACTTTCACATCGCGCAACCCTTCCTCGCCCGGCACGCGCGTGGGCCGGTTCTCCAGAATGCATTGGGCGAAATCATCCATCTCGGCGGCGAACTGGTTCATGTCCGGCAGTTCAATCGTCTTGCCATCGCTGCGTGTGCCTTGAATGCCGTGATAGTTGTAGGCCGGTTCCAATCCAAACGAGCCGTGTTCGGCTTGTGCGGTAAAAAAGTTGTTGCCATCGAAGCCGTAGGTGGTGTTGCCGCTGGCGAGGATGCCGCCGGGAAATTTCATCTGCCACGCCAGGGTTTCCTCGATGTCACGGAACTTCACCTTGTCCGTCGTTGTGGCGATGGCGGAAACCGAGACCGGCTCTTGGCCGGACAAATAACGCATCGCCTGCAGCGCGTAAATGCCCACGTCCATCATC
>Ga0075520_1001424_pt1 | contig 11471 bp, 11 predicted proteins | sample NGEPerB_FD_75100 | JGI IMG/M metagenome (GOLD analysis project Ga0075520, IMG submission 75100) | Arctic peat soil microbial communities from the Barrow Environmental Observatory site, Barrow, Alaska, USA - NGEE PermafrostAB12-B | ecosystem: Environmental > Terrestrial > Soil > Wetlands > Peat ... | reverse complement strand
GGGCCGTGCTGCACGGTGAGACCGAAACCGGCGCGACGCTGCACGAAATGGTCGCCAGGCCGGACGCAGGCGACATCGTCGATCAGAGCTCGGTTCCCATCCTGCCCGACGACACGGGGCGCGATGTCTTCGACAAGGTCACGCTCGCCGCGGAAAAGGTCCTGTGGCGGAGTCTTCCTTCGATCCTCGCTGGCCAGGCGCTGCGCCGGCCGAACGACATCGCCCACGGCAGCTATTTCGGCGCAAGAAAGCCCGAGGACGGACGCATCGACTGGTCGCGCCCCGCCGCCGAGGTCTACAACCTGATCCGCGCCGTGGCGCCGCCGTATCCTGGCGCGTTCGCCGAGATCGGTAGCCGGCGACTCGTCGTCGCGGCGGCGCGCATGGCATCGGCCGGAGACATTTCCGCGGATGCGACGGGCCGGCCCGGCTTGCACGTCATCGAAGGCAGGATCGTCGGCGAATGCGGCGATCGAGGCCGTATCGACATCCGGCAATTGCTCTGCGGCTGCGAAGTCGTCGACGCCCGATCGCTTGCCACCCTTCTCCTCGAGGGCCAACCTTCGCGTTCAGCACCATGAAGAAGATCCTGATCCTCGGCGTCAACGGCTTCATCGGCCATCACCTGACCTCTCGAATTCTCGAGACGACCGACTGGGACGTCTTCGGCATGGACCTCTCGTCCGGGCGTCTGGGCGATCTGGTCGATCACCCGCGAATGCACTTCTTCGAAGGCGACATCACGATCAACAAGGAGTGGGTCGAGTACAACGTTCGCAAGTGCGATGTCGTGCTGCCCCTGGTTGCCATCGCGACCCCGGCCACCTACGTGCGCGAGCCGCTGCGCGTCTTCGAGCTCGACTTCGAAGCCAACCTGCCGATCGTCAGGGCCGCGGTCAAGTACAAGAAGCACCTTGTCTTTCCCTCGACCTCGGAGGTCTACGGCATGTGCTCGGATGCCGAGTTCGATCCCGACACGTCGCAGCTCGTCTACGGACCCATCAACAAGCCCCGCTGGATCTACGCCTGCTCGAAGCAGCTGATGGATCGGGTGATCGCGGCCTACGGCATGGAGCAGGGGCTGAATTTCACGCTGTTTCGGCCCTTCAACTGGATCGGCTCCGGCCTGGATTCCATCTTCGAATCCAAGGAAGGATCGTCCCGCGTCGTCACCCAGTTCCTCGGGCACATCGTCCGCGGCGAGCCGATCCAGCTGGTCGACGGCGGGCAGCAGAAGCGCTCCTTCGCGGACGTTTCGGACGGCATCGCCGCGCTGATGCGGATCATCGCGAACGAGCAGGGCGTCGCGAGCGGCCGGATCTACAACATCGGCAACCCCGCCAATCACTACTCGGTCCGCGAGCTCGCGGTGATGATGCTGAAGATGGCCCTCGGCTATCCCGAGTATGCCGGGTCGGCGAAGCATTGCCGCATCGTCGACACCTCGTCGGGTGCCTTCTACGGCGAGGGCTACCAGGACGTGCAGAACCGGATGCCGAAGATTTCCGCGACGACTGCAGACCTTGGCTGGCGGCCGCAGATCGACATGGAGACCTCGCTGCGCCGCATCTTCGAGGACTACCGGACCAAGGTGGTCGAAGCACGAGCGCTCGTCGACGCGAAGCGCTGATCCCGTCTTGGCCCTGATCGCGCTGAAGGTCGACGTCGACACCTTGCGGGGAACGCAGCAAGGCGTTCCGCGCCTGCTTCGGCTTTTCGAACGGCTCGGCATCCAGGCGACGTTTCTCTTCAGCGTCGGGCCCGATCACACCGGCTGGGCGCTGCGGCGCGTCTTTCGTCCGGGTTTCCTGTCGAAGGTCTCACGCACGTCGGTCGTCAAGCACTACGGCCTTCGCACGCTGATGTACGGAGTCCTGCTTCCGGCTCCGGATATCGGCAGGCGCGCGGCGACAGCCATGAAGGACGCACTGCGCGCGGGCCACGAGTGCGGCCTTCATTCCTGGGACCATGTCCGCTGGCAGGACAACGTCCGCTTTCGAGATCCAGGCTGGACGGCTCGGCAGATGCAACTGGGGTTCGACCGGTTTGGCGAGATCTTCGGGGCGCCACCGGCCACGCACGGGGCCGCCGGCTGGCAGATGAACGACTTCGCGCTAGGCCAGATCGACGCATGGGGAATGGCCTACGCGTCGGACAGCCGCGGAATCGAACCGTTCTTCCCGCGCGTCGAGGGTCGGGCCCTGAAGCACGTGGAGCTGCCGACGACGCTTTCGACCTTCGATGAATTGATCGGTACGCACGGAATCGATGCCGCAAACGTCGCCCGGACGCTTTCGACGCGAACGCTGGGCGATGCAGACCAGGTCTTCACCCTGCACGCGGAACTCGAAGGCGGCCTCTTTTCGAGTTCTTTCGAAGCGCTGCTGGGCGCCTGGCGAGCGCAGGGACACGACCTCGGCTCACTCGGCCAACTGTATCGCCGACTCGATCCTTCGCGACTGCCGGTCATCGCGCCGGCCTGGGGCGAAGTCGCCGGGCGAAGCGGTCAGCTCATCGTCGCGGCTTGACGCCTGCGGGTTCGGGCACGCCATCGATACCGAGATGCATCAGGCACGCGAGCCCTCCGCCCTTTGCGGCAAGAAGAGGATGCAGGCGACGATGAAAATCGCCAGCGCGGCCGAAGCCGCGTAGCGGCTCAAGTCAAGACCGCCGCCGGCCCGAGGCTTGTCGAGCAAGTCACCGACCGTCGCTCCGAGCGGCCGCGTCAGGACGAATGCAGCCCAGAACAGGATCGTGCGCGACACGCGGGTCCAGAAGTAGGCGGCTGCGACGAGGAGCAGCCCGGCACCGAAGACGAGTGCCCCTCCTTCGTAGCCAAGGCCGAGCCCGCTGTCGCTGTCCGCCATCCAGTCGCCGAGGGCCGTGCCCAAGGTCTGGGAAACCATGATCGTCGCCCAATAGAAGATTTCGGCCTTGCGCGACCGGATCGCGCCGATCGAGACCGAGCCGAGCGCCCGACGCCAGAACGCCAGGGTCGCCACGAGAAAAGCCGCGAGGATCGCCACGCCGCCCAGATAGCCGAGGCCCACCGAACGGTCGAGCAAATCGGCGAGCGTCGTGCCGGCCGTCGTCGTGGCGATGACCACGAACCAGAACAGGAAGGGATGGAACTGCCTGAGGGCGACTTGAGCGCCCACGGCCAGCACGAAGATCGACGCGAATATGGCCGTGCCGACCAGGTACCCCAGGCCCATGGACATCGTCACCGCATCGCCGCCGGTTTCTCCCAGGGTTGTCGCGGCGATCTTGATGATCCAGAACCAAAAGGTGACCTCGGGAACCTTGCCCAGGCTTTCTTCGATGCGCGAATCCATTCGATCGTTTCCTCGCTGCGGCGGGCTACTTCGACGATCGTTGCGAAGACGTGGAAGCGACACGAGAAAGTCGTCGGGCGCGCCGTGGCAGGATAGCGTGTGCTGGCTGCGCCGGGCTGCGCGACGAGAAGTTGCCCTGGTCAAGAGCGTGGCTGCCGGAGTCGCGCTGGCGCAGTGGGCGGCACGCTCTCAATGTGCCATCAGGATCGGTATGTGCAGGCTCGTCAATGCCGCCCTCGACGCTCCGCCGAAGATGCGCTCGCCGATCCGGCTGTGCCCGTAGCAGCCCATCACGACAAGGTCCGCGTCGAGACTGGCGGCAAGGGTCGCGAGTTGCTCGGCGATGCGCGACGTCGGGTGTCGAAGATGCAGCGTCGCCGAAATGTAGTGGTCGCGCAGGTAGTCGCGGACATCGACCCGGCTGAACGGCGCCGTTCGCGCGCGCTCGGCCCACGAGACGACGTGAACCTGCTCGGCCCGCTCGAGGAACGGAATTGCATTCGTCAAGGCGCGGGCGGCCTGCGCCGATCCATCCCAGGCGACCAGAACCCGCTGTCCGACCGTGCCCGTGCGCGGCGTGCGCGGAATGACGAGCGTCGGTCGGCCGCTCTGCAGGATCGTCGCTTCGACGAAACCTGCCGGCGCGGCGCCTGTCGGCGGTGATTCGACCTGCTGGCCGATGACGAGCAGATCGGCATACGCTGCTTCCTCGAGAAAGCCGTGCGTGATGGAATCCCCCACGATGTCGCACCACGAGACGGGCGGCCCTTCGCCGACGCCGGCGAGCTGAAGCCGTCTTTTCGCCTCGTCGCAGAGCGATTGGTCCCATTCGCTTTCGAGCGCCGCGAGGATCGCGCCCGCGGAGTAGGCATACGACGTGTGTTCTGTGTCCCTCGACGCAGCGAACAAGGCCGTGATGCGGGAATCGAGACGCGACGCGAGCCGACGCGTCAGCTCGAGCCTCACGACGCTCTCGGTCATCGCATCGACGTGCAGCAGGATCGACTTGATGCCCGACACGCGGCCGATCCTCACCGTATCAGCAGCACCGGTGTCGAGCACTTGGCGAGCACCTTGGTCGCGACCGAGCCCAGCACGACGCCGACGAGCCCGCCATGCCCGTGCGTTCCCATCGCCAGCAGATCGAACTTGCCTTCGTCAGCCAACCTGGCGATGCCATCGGCGGCATGGCCGACGGCGTGGACGTACGTCGCCTTGATTCGTTGGTGATCGAAGAAGGCGCGAATCGGACGAAACACGGCTTCGGCATCGTCCTCGTAGAACTTGCCGACGACATCGGCGCCGACGAACCCCTGGGCGCGCTCCGGCACTTCGGCCACACAGTGCAGCACCGTGTACTCATGGCGCGACCCGAGCCATTCATCGTGCGCCGCCACGTAGGCAAGCATGCGCTTGGTATATGCACTTCCATCGACAGCGAGCAATATCTTCACTTCAATGACCTCCGGCGCCGCCAGTCTCGACCCGGCGTGCGCTGCGGACCTTGTCCGGGATCAAGGTCCGGCGCCGGGCGAGCGACATCATGTCCGTGAACCCATATCAACGTGCCCATGGCTGCTCGTCGCATCCTCGCTGTTCAAGCTCGCCCCTGTCCCGCGAGGCAGCATTTCCGCCAGGCCTTGGCTCGGCTGCACGATCTCGGCGCGCGCAAAGCGTAGCGGCGATGGCGGCGCATCTTGCGTGGGGCAGCGACAGCGCACCGCCGGTCGCACCTGGCGACGGCGAGGCATCGATCGCCGACGATCCCGATGTGGCGTCGACGTCGCGGGTCGACGCCGGGGACGGTCGGCGCCTCGCCCGCTCGCACCTGCGGCTGAGCGGCCTGTGGTGCGCCGCATGCGCCGGCCTGATCGAGCAGGCTCTGCTGCGCGAGCCTGGCGTTCGCGCGGCCCGCGTCAGCTACGCGGCGCAGCGCGGCGAAGTCGACTGGGATCCCGAGGTCACGCAGCTGTCGAAGGTGCTGACCGCCGTGCAGGACGCCGGTTACGGCGCTGCGCCGGACACCACCGCCTCCGCCCGTGCTTTGCGCAAGACCGAAGAGCGCGGCATGCTGTGGCGGCTCTTCGTCGCCGTCTTCTGCATGATGCAGGTGCTGATGTACGAGGCGCCGCTCTACTTCGCGGCGCCGGGCACCCTGACGCCCGACCTGCGCAAGCTGTTGCTCTGGGCGGCGTGGCTGCTCAGCGTCCCTGTCGTGCTGTTCTCGGCGGCGCCTCTGTTCCGCGAATCGCTCCAAGGCCTGCGCCGCTGGCGGATCGGCATGGACCTGCCTGTCTCGCTCGGCATCGCCATCATGTTCATCGTCAGCTCCGCGGCGACCTTCGACCCCGACGGCATGCTCGGCCGCGACGCGTACTTCGACTCGCTGACGATGTTCGTCAGCTTTCTCCTCGGCGGCCGCTATCTGGCACTGAAGATGCGCAATCGCGTCGCCGCGACGCTCGAAAACGCGATCGCCCGCGGCCCCGCCACCGTCCGCCGCATCGAAACCGACGGCAGCACGACGCTTGTAGCCGCAGAGCGCCTGCGCCAAGGCGACCGTGTCCGGGTCCTGGCCGGCGAGGCCTTCCCCGCCGATGGCCCGCTGCTCGAAGGCGCGACCGAAGTCGACGAAGCGCTGCTCACCGGCGAATCGCTTCCGGTGCCGAAGAAGGCCGGTGACGAGGCGATCGCCGGCAGCATCAACTTGCGCGGCGCCGTCGTGCAGCGTGCCGACCGGGTCGGTGCCGACACGCGTTACGAGGGCATCGTCGCGCTCATGCGCAGTGCCCTGACGGATCGTCCGGCGATGCTGCGCGCCGCCGATCGTGTCGCCGGCCCGTTCTTGTGGGCCGTGCTCGCGCTCGCTGCCAGTGCCGCAACGGCGTGGGCCATGCTCGATCCGGCGCGCGCCGTGTGGGTCGCGGTATCGGTATTGATCGTCACCTGCCCTTGTGCCCTGTCGCTCGCCGCGCCTTCGGCACTGCTCGCCGCAGCCGGCGCCCTGGCGCGGCGCGGTGTCCTCGTGCGGCGGCTCGATGCGATCGAGTCGCTCGCCAGGATCGACATGGTCTGCTTCGACAAGACCGGCACGTTGACCGAGCGGTGCCCTCGCTTCGATCGGCTCGTCTTGCAGCCCGCGGCACGATGCGCCGGCCTCGACGAAGCGGCGGTGCTGGCCCTGGCCGGCTCGCTCGCCGGCTTGTCGTCACACCCGCTCGCGCTCGCTCTCGCCGCCGAGGCGAGGCGATCCGACGACGCAGCCCCGTTCGAGTGGACGCGCTCGAGCGAACACGCCGGCCTCGGCCTCGAGGCCTACTCGGTCGACGCCCGGCGCTATCGCCTTGGCGCCGCCGCATGGGTGAGCGACGGCCAACTCCTGGTAGCGCAGGGCGACGGCCCGCAGACATGGCTGGCCGGCCCCGAGGGACCGCTCGCGTGCTTTACCTTCACGGAAGCGCTGCGCCCCGATGCACGAACGACCGTCGACGCCCTGCGCGGCGCCGGTCTCCTGCTCGCGCTGCTTTCCGGAGACGCTTCGAGCCGGGCGCGCGAAGTGGCCGACCGGCTCGGTATCGAACGCGTTCAAGGCGATGCGACGCCCGCCGACAAGCTCGGCACGGTGGCGTTGCTGCAATGCGCCGGCCACCGCATCGCCATGGTCGGCGATGGCGTCAACGACGCGCCGGTGATGGCACGCGCCAACGTCTCGGTCGCGGTCGGCGAGGGCGCGGAGCTGACGCGCGCAAAGGCCGATATCGTCCTGATGTCGGGCTCGCTCGCCGACATCGCGTGGGCCCGCGAGACGGCGCGCCGCGCCGTGCGCGTCGTGCGCCAGAACATCGCCTGGGCGATCGCCTACAACGCGACCTGCGTTCCCCTCGCCCTGCTCGGCTGGTTCCCGCCGTGGGCGGCCGGCCTCGGCATGGCCAGCAGTTCGCTCGTCGTCGTGCTCAACGCGATGCGCGTCGATCCCGCGGCGCGCATCCGGCAGCTCCAAGGCATAGCACCATGAGCTACAAGACCATCGTCATCCACCTCGACACCGGGCCGCGCTGCGCCCTGCGCGTCGATCTCGCCGCCGGCCTCGCCGCGGCGCACGGCAGCCATCTCGTCGGCATCGCGGCGACCGGCCGGCCCGACGTCATCGTGACCATGAACAGCGCGGTGCCGGACCACGTCGAAGGTGTCGCGCTTTCCGCTGCCTATCTGCGCGAACGGGCCGCAGAGCTCGCCCGCAGCTTCGAGCGCCAGTGCGTCGCCGCCGGCGTCTCGTCGTACGAGGCGCGCGTCGTCGACGACGCGGCGCTCGATGCGGTCGTCCGGCACGGCCGCTGCAGCGACCTCGTCGTCGTCGGCCAGACCGACCGGCGATCCGGTCCGTTCGGCGTCGAAGGCGTCGCCACGGACTTCCCGCAGCAGGTGCTGCTGCACAGTGGTGCTCCGGTGCTGCTCGTTCCCTGTGCCGGCGCCTTCCGGCACGTCGGCCGGCGGGCGCTGGTCGCGTGGAAGGACACGCGCGAGGCCGCGCGCGCGCTGCGCGACGCGCTGCCGATGCTGCGCAGCGCCGAGCGCGTCGTGCTGCTCGAGATCGGCGAGGCCGGAACCAGACCATCCGCCGAAGGCGCGTTCGACGCCGCGCGGGCCTGGCTCGCGAGCCACGGCGTGGCCGCCGACGCGCGCTTCGAGACCAGCGCCATCGACATCGGCGACGAGCTGCTCTCGCGCGCTGCGGACCTCGATGCCGACCTGATCGTGATGGGCGGCTACGGTCGCTCGCGGGTGCGCGAATGGGTGCTCGGCGGGGCGACGCGCCACCTGCTCGCGCAGATGACCGCGCCAACGTTGATGTCGCACTGAGCCGGCGATGAGCGTCCTCTTCCTGCTCGTCCCGCTCTCGGTCCTGCTCGTGTTCGCCCTGATGGGGCTGTTCGCGTGGGCGCTGCAGGCGGGCCAGTTCGACGATCTGCAGCGCGAGGGCGAGCGCATTCTGGAGAACGACGCGGCCAAGCTTGACGAGGATCAAGCCGCTTCCTGAGCTCCGCTTCGACACTCCCGGGCGACGCAGCGATGAGGAAAGCAACGATGGAGATTGCCCTTCCAGCCATGGCCGCGCCTCCGGCCCGCAACACGGTTTCGGCTGCGGCGGCGCGCATCTACGACGATGGCGCGGTGCGCATGTTCACGCTCGCCGCCGTGCTCTGGGGCATCGTCGGCATGACGGTCGGCGTCGTCATCGCCGCCCAGCTGACCTGGCCAGACCTCAACTTCGGCATCCCCTGGTTCAGCTACGGGCGGCTGCGCCCCCTGCACACCAACGCGGTGATCTTCGCCTTCGGCGGCTGCACCCTGATGGCAAGCAGCCTGTACGTCGTGCAGCGCACCTCGCAGGTCGCCCTCTTCCTGCCCAAGCTCGCCTGGTTCGTCTTCTGGGGCTGGCAGGTCGTCATCGTCGCAGCGGCCATCACCCTGCCGCTCGGCTACACGCGGGCCAAGGAATACGCGGAGCTCGAATGGCCGATCTCGATCCTCATCGCCATCGTCTGGGTCGCCTACGCGATCGTCTTCTTCGGCACGATCGGCATCCGCAAGGTGCGCCACATCTACGTCGCCAACTGGTTCTTCGGCGCCTTCATCATCGCCGTGGCGCTGCTGCACATCGTCAACGGCGCGTCGATCCCGGTCGGCCCCTGGAAGAGCTACTCGGTCTATGCCGGCGTCCAGGACGCGATGATCCAGTGGTGGTACGGCCACAACGCGGTCGGCTTCTTCCTGACCGCGGGCTTCCTCGGGATGATGTACTACTTCATTCCGAAGCAGGCCGAGCGGCCGATCTATTCATACCGGCTTTCCATCGTCCACTTCTGGGCGCTGATCTTCACCTACATGTGGGCCGGCCCGCACCACCTGCACTACACGGCGCTGCCCGACTGGGTGCAGTCGATCGGCATGGTCTTCTCGCTCGTGCTGCTCGCGCCGAGCTGGGGCGGAATGATCAATGGAATCATGACCCTGTCGGGGGCCTGGCACAAGCTGCGCGAGGACCCGATCCTGAAGTTCCTCATTGTCAGCCTGTCGTTCTACGGCATGAGCACATTCGAGGGGCCGATGATGTCGATCAAGACGGTCAACGCGCTCTCGCACTACACCGACTGGGGCATTGCCCACGTGCACTCGGGCTCGCTCGGCTGGGTCGGCCTGATCTCGATCGGCACGCTCTACTACCTGGTGCCGCGCATGTTCGGCCGCACGAAGATGCACAGCGTCCCGGCGATCGAGTTGCACTTCTGGATCGCGACCGTCGGCATCGTCCTCTACATCGCCGCGATGTGGACGGCCGGCGTCATGCAGGGCCTGATGTGGCGCGCGGTGAATGCCGACGGCTCGCTGGTCTACAGCTTCGTCGAGGGCGTCAAGGCGACGTTTCCGTTCTACGTGATCCGGCTCGCCGGCGGCCTGCTTTATCTGAGCGGGATGCTGCTGATGGCCTGGAACGTCGTGATGACCGCCCGTGCCGGCCCCATGCCGGCAGCGCAGACGCCGCCCACGGTCCTGCCGGCCGCGGCCGCGGCTTGAACCCGAGGAGACAACACGATGAGCACTGCGGGCCGCACCTCGGGTCACGAGAAGATCGAGACCAACAACTTTCTGATGATCGTGCTGATCCTGCTCGTCGTCGCCGTAGGCGGCATCGTCGAGATCGTGCCGCTCTTTTTCCAGCGCTCGACGACGCAGCCCGTCGCCGGCCTCAAGCCCTACACGGCCCTGCAGCTCGCCGGCCGCGACATCTACACCCGCGAGGGTTGCTACAACTGCCACTCGCAGATGATCCGGACACTGCAGACCGAGACGCTTCGCTATGGCCATTACTCGATGGCCGGCGAGTTCGTCTACGACCATCCCTTCCAGTGGGGCAGCAAGCGCACCGGCCCCGACCTGCAGCGCGTCGGCGGCAAGTACAGCGACGAGTGGCATCGCCTGCACCTGAACAACCCGCGCGACCTCGTGCCCGAATCGAACATGCCGGCCTATTCGTGGCTGATGACGGCGAAGGTCGACGACGCGACCATCGGCGCGCACATGACGGGCCTGCGCCGCGTCGGCGTGCCCTACACCGATGAGGAGATCGCCGCAGCCGGCGAAAGCGTGCGCGGCAAGACCGAGATCGAGGCGCTCATCGCGTACCTGCAGGTGCTCGGCACCTCGGTCAAGTAACGAAGAGAACCAACCATGGACGTCGACGCCCTTCGCATCGCAGTGACGCTGCTTTCCTTCGTCGCCTTCATAGGCATATGGGTCTGGGCCTGGTCGCGCAAGAACAAGAGCCGCTTCGACGAGGCGGCGAACCTTCCCTTCGTCGACCAGGAGCAAGGCGCGAAGTCATGAGCGATTTCTTCAGCAGCGGCTGGTCCGTCTTCATCACGATCGCGACGCTAGTCAGCCTCGCGGCCTGCCTGGTGCTGCTCGTCTTCGCGAGCCGGCGCACGCCCATGGCCGAGGACAACAGCACCGGCCACGTCTTCGATGGCGACCTGGTCGAGATGAACAACCCGCTCCCGCGCTGGTGGATGATCCTCTTCGTTCTCACGGTCGTCTTCGCATTCGGCTACGTCTACGCCTTCCCGGCCCTCGGTAGCTGGCCGGGCAAGCTCGGCTGGACGAGCCGCGGCGAGCAGGAGGCCGATCAGACCAAGGCGTCCGCCGAGATGGCAAAGGTGTATGGGGCGTACAAGAACGTTCCCGCGCAGACCTTGAGCCAGGACGCGCACGCGATGGCCATCGGGCAACGCCTGTTCATCAACAACTGTTCCGCATGCCACGGCTCCGACGCGCGCGGCAGCAAGGGCTTTCCTGATCTCACCGACGACGACTGGCTGTATGGCGGCACACCGGAAAGGATCGAGGAGTCGATCACTCTCGGCCGCATCGGCATGATGCCGCCGCTGGCCGCCGCCGTTGGCACGGCGCAGGACGTGCACGATGTCGCCCAGTACGTCCTGAGCCTGTCGGGCAGCCCGTTCAACTCGCTCGCCGCCTTCTCCGGCAAGAAGAGATTCACGATCTGCGCCGCCTGCCATGGCGCCGATGGCAAAGGCAACCAGACGATCGGCGCCCCGAACCTGACCGACAACGTCT
>Ga0075520_1001422_pt1 | contig 11475 bp, 8 predicted proteins | sample NGEPerB_FD_75100 | JGI IMG/M metagenome (GOLD analysis project Ga0075520, IMG submission 75100) | Arctic peat soil microbial communities from the Barrow Environmental Observatory site, Barrow, Alaska, USA - NGEE PermafrostAB12-B | ecosystem: Environmental > Terrestrial > Soil > Wetlands > Peat ... | reverse complement strand
GGCCCGGACCTGACCGGTGCCGGAAGGGCGTCACGGTCGACCTTCCCGTTGGCAGTGAGTGGCATCTCACCCAACAGCACGAAGGCGGCCGGCACCATGTACTCGGGGAGCCGGTTGCGGACGTAGCGACGGAGGCGCTGGGCATCGATGTCATAGGTTGCCGTCACGTAGGCGACCAGGCGCCGGTGGCCGCCGATGTCGTCCCGGGCCACCACCGCGGCTGCCTCCACCGCCGGGTGCCCACTCACTACGGCCTCCACCTCGGCCGGCTCGACCCGGTAGCCGCGGATCTTCACCTGGTCGTCGAGGCGGCCGAGGAACTCGAGCTCTCCGCTGGGGAGCATGCGGACCAGGTCCCCGGTCCGGTAGAGGCGGCCACCTGCCGCAGCGCTGAAGGGATCGGGGACGAATCGCTCGGCGGTCAGGTCGGGAAGGTTCAGGTAGCCCCGGGCCACGCCGTCGCCTCCGACGCACAGCTCGCCCGAATCGCCCGGCCTCACGGGCCGGAGCTCGCCGTCAAGCACATGGAGCTCGGTATTGGCCAGAGGATGGCCGATGGGGACCGACCGGCCCGTCGGGACCTCTCCGACTTCGTACACGGAGGCGGTCACCGTGCCCTCGGTCGGGCCGTAGGCATTGATCAGCCGGGTAGCGGGGTGCGCCTCGCGCAATCGTCGTGCGTGCCCGGGTGAGAGGACATCGCCCGCAGCAAGGACCAACCGGTAGCCGCCGAGGCTGGGAAGGGCCGCATCGACCATCTGGTGCAGCGTCCCGGCGGAGAACATCCCGACTGTGACGCCATGGCGTTCGATCGTCCGGCCCACCTTCACCGGATCCGATCGTCCGGGAGGGTGCACGACCAGGCGGGCGCCGTTGCACAGCGCCCCCCATATCTCGTAGGTGGAGGCGTCGAAGCCGAGCTGGCCCACGTGGAGCACGGCATCCTCCACGGTGGGGATCAGGTCGTGAGCCCCCCGGACGTAGCGGAGTACCCCCCGATGCTCCACCGCCACGCCCTTCGGCCGTCCCGAGGACCCCGAGGTGTACATGACGTAGGCCAGCGACCGGCCCCCCCACGACCTCACCGGGCCGGCCTCGACGGCAGGGCCGGTGACCCCGTGATCCGGCCCGCGGAGGGGGAGTACGGGGATGTCCGAGAGTTCGCCGGCGCGGCCGACGAGGCGGGGGGTGGCAAGCAGCGCACGGGCAGCGGTGTCCTCGAGCATGAAGCTGAGCCGTTCGGTCGGGAACTCGGCATCGAGCGGCACGAACGCCGCTCCCGACTTGAGGACACCGAGGAGGGCCACCACGGCCTCGAGCGAGCGGTCGGCCAGCACGCCGATGCACTGATCGGGGCCGCCCACCACCCTGCCGAGGTCGTGGGCCACCACGGCGGCCAGGTCGTCCAGCTGCCGATAGGCAAGCGATCGGTGGTCGTCCTCGATCGCAACAGCGTCGGGCCGTTCGGCCACCCGGTCGGCGAATACCTCGTGGATGGTGGCAGTGCGCTCGTACGCCGTCGCCGTGTCGTTCCAACCCGGCGGGGCGGCCTGTTCCGGCAGCTGCGGCTGTTCGAGGTCTGCGGTCATGATCAGTTGTGGTTGCAGCCGGTCCCGCCGGTCGACCGTGCCCAAGAGGGTATCCGGACTGTGGGTCGGCACCGTCGACCCCGGGTAGTCCTCCGGAACAGGGGTCTGCCGGGCACGTTCCGGCAGTGGTCGTGCCTACGACCCACGACTGACCGCCGGGGCGGGACTCCGAGGCGTCCGGCGAGGTGCACACGACGCGGCCCCTGTGGTGCTAGAGAGGAGTCCGTGATCACGACAGAACAGCATGGCCCGACCGCGGTCGTCACCCTCGACCGCCCGGAGGCTCGGAACGCCCTGACGGGGGCCATGATCGGTGCCTTGGGTGACGCGTTCGCCGACTGCGCCTCGGACCCCCGTGTACGGGTCATCATCCTCACCGGGAGGGACCCCGCGTTCTGCGCCGGGCTCGATCTCAACGATCTGGCCCGGACCTACGACGCCGTGACCAACGCGCGTCCGGATCGCGGGACGAGGCGCCGGGGACTGCTGCCCGACTCGACGACGCCCATCATCGGTGCCGTCAACGGCCCGGCGGTCACCGGGGGACTCGAGCTCGCCCTCGGCTGCGATTTCCTGATCGCCTCGCCTCGAGCCTCGTTTGCCGACACCCACGCCCGGGTCGGCGTGATGCCGGGTGGAGGGATGACGATCCGGCTCCCGCAGCTCATCGGCATCAATCGGGCCAGGCAGATGTCGCTGACCGGCAACTTCGTCGATGCCGCCACGGCGCGCGAGTGGGGACTGGTCAACGAGGTCGTGCCCCATGAACGGCTGATGGCGCGGACACTCGAGCTCGCCGCCACCGTCGGCGAGGCGGAGCCGGCGACGATCCGCGAGCTGCGTTCCATGTACGACTCGCTCGCTCACCGCTCCGACGACGAGGCCTATCTCGAAGAGGCACGGTGGTCCCGTCGCTGGATGACGGACCGGTTCGACCTCGCTGCATTCCGGGCCGGCAAGGACCGGATCATCGAACGGGGCTCTTCTCAGCAGTGACGCGGCAGGTCCCCCCGCTCCCAGCCTCGACATGGTGAGCCTGTGACGCCGCAGCCTCCGGCGGGAGCAGGCACCGGGGACGGGCCGACAGTACCCGAGGCGGAGCTGGAGCCAGACGAGCTGGGGACACTCGATGTGACGGCCTCGACGGTGGCCAACATCGGCCCCGGCATCGACTTCTACTTCGGCTTCGGGGTGATCGCGGTCACCGCGGGCGTCGCGGCACCGCTCACCATCCTGGCTGCCGCGGTGGCCGTCTTCCTGCTGGCGGCCACGGTGGCCGAGTTCGACAGGGCGGAGCCATCGTCCGGTAGCTTCATCACGTACGTGGAGAGCGGCCTCGGACGGGGGACCGGGCTGGCCACCGCGCTGCTGGTCATGATCGGATACACCGTCGCCATGGCCGGGGTGATCACCATGTCCGGCGGGTTCATCGCCATGACCCTCGCCCACTACACCGCGGTGGATGTCCCCTGGGGTCCCATCACCGTGGTGGTGACCCTCGGCGCCCTGTACGTGATGATCCGCGGCATCCGGCTGTCGACATCGGCCGTCGGCGCGGCCGTCGTGGTCCAGGTCGTGGTCATGGTGGCGGTGTGCGTCGTCGTCCTGGCCGACCACCGGGGCCATCTCTCGTCCGCACCGTTCTCATGGTCGCACCTGTCGGGCGGCCTGGCCGGGCTGTCCGCCGGATTCCCCCTGGCCCTCTACATGTTCATCGGGTGGGAGAACGGGCCTGCCCTGGCCGAGGAGAGTCGCCGGCCGAGGCAGACGATCCCCCGGGCGCTCTACCTCTCGATCGGCATCGCCACCGTCTTGTTCGTGCTGTTCGCCTACTCCACGGTCACCGGCTTCGATGACGACGTGTCCTCGATCGGACGGTCGTCGGTGCCGTTCCTCACGGTGGCGGACCGCTACCTCGGCGGGGCCGCGGTGCTGGCGTGGCTTGCCGGGATCGCGTCCGTCCTCGCCACCCTGGTGGCGGGTACCAGCAGCCAGGCGCGCATGCTGTTCGATGCAGGGCGGACCGGGCTCCTGCCGGGCTGGCTGGGCCGGGTCCGCGCCGACACCAGGACACCTGCGAATGCGCTGGTGGCCTTCACCGGCATCGGTCTCGGCATCATCGGGCTGTGGGCGATCGTCCACCTCGTCGGCGTCGGATCCGGCTCCATGAACCCGGTGGGCCTCTACGCCGAGTGCTCGACGATGGGAACGATCGTGATCCTGTTCGTCTACGCACTGACCGTCGTGGCTCTCCCGGCCTTCGTGTGGCGGCGCCATCGTCCCCACTTCTCCGTGGTCCGGCACATCGGGATCCCACTGCTCGGGTTGGCCGCCCTGGTCGTCCCCTTCGTCGAGCTGTTCAGCCCGGGACAGCCTGCGCCCTATGACGCATTCCCGTTCATCGCTCTCGGAATCGCTGCCCTGGCCGGGGCCACCGGCGCGATCGTCGGCCGCCGCAGGCCGAGCGTCGGGACGGTGCCCGACCGCACCTGATGCCGGCGGTGCTCCTCCCACCCGCCGCCGTCTACGTGTGTTCCGGCGTGATCCCGGCGCCCTTCAGCATCCGCCGGATGTCGATGACCATCTGCTCGTCGATGTCGTGCCTCTTGCGGGGGGCGTCGAACGTCTCGGTCTCGGGCCCCAGGGTCACCTTGAAGCGACCGTCGTGGACCTCGTCCACGACGGCCACGCTCTCCAGCAGTGACAGCACGTCGTGCCACTGGATGTTGTGGCTCAACGGGTGCCCAAAGATCTTCTCCAGCGTGACCCGGTGGTGCCCGTCGAGCTTGATGTCCTCTGTCACATGGTCCTCCTCGACCTCTCTGGCTGATCCGGAGCTCCTCGGCGAACCGGCCCCGATGGCGGCTCGCCGATGGGACCGGACACTGCTCTGGTCGGCGCCCGGAGCGTACCCTAGTGCCAGGCGTGGTCCCAGGGCCTGCGTTGGTCATCCCCACCGCCCCGGTCGAACGCCGGCGGCAGCGGCCTCGGGCCGCACTGTCGTCCGGGGCCGGCACTGCGATCTCGGCACGCCGCACCGTCCACGACGTGCATCGTCGACACCGGGCAGCCGACCGACCCGGTTCGGTCGGTCACTCCTCTGCGGTCCGGGTCGGTGATGTTCGACCCCCCGCCCCCGGTGTCCGCCGGTTCAGGCCGTGCCGGCCGACTCAGGCCATCGTGGCGACGACCTCCTCGATGACTCCTACGGTGGTGTCGGGATGGAGGAGAGCCAGTCGTGCCACCGATTCCCCCTCCCAGGTCGTGGGCACGACGAAGCCGATCTGGTCCTCGAGCAGCCGGGACGACCACTCCTCGTACTGCCCTCGGTCCCAGCCGGTCCGACGGAAGAGCACGACCGACAGTTCGGGACGGCGGACGAGCTCGAGGTATGGCGTGCGCTCGACGAGGTCGGCACTCTCCTGGGCGACGGCCAGTACGGTCTCCACGGCGTCGCTGTAGGCATCGGTCCCGTGCACGGCCAGCGAGAACCACAGCGGCAGCCCGCGGGCACGCCGGGTCAGGTGGTAGGCGTAGTCACTGGGATTCCACTCCTCGGGGGCATCGCCGTGGAGGACGTCGAGATACGAGGCGTCCTGGGTGTGGATCGCCTTGGCCAGACGGGGCTCCCGGTAGAGGAGGGCCGCGCAGTCGAAGGGGGCGAAGAGCCACTTGTGTGGGTCGACCACGAAGGAGTCCGCCATCTCGATGCCATCGAAGCGCCCCCGGACCGAGGGTGCGAAGAGCGCCCCGCAACCGTACGCACCGTCGACGTGGAACCACAGGGACCGCTCACGGGCCACCTCGCCCACGCCGGCAAGATCATCGATGATCCCCGCATTGGTGGTGCCCCCGGTGGCGACCACGCCGATGACGTCGTCGCCTCTCGGGTGGAGCTCGAGGGTTGCCCGGAGTCCGGCCCCGGTCAACCGGTGGTCCTCGCAGGGCACGAGGAGGGCCTCGACGGCCAGGACCCGCAGCGCCTTGCCCACGGAGGAGTGGGCCTCCTCGCTGATGGCCATGAGTGGTTGGCGGGGGGCCCGGTCACCCATCCGGTGGGAGGCCGTGTCCCGGGCCACCATCAGCGCCGACAGGTTGCCGGCCGAGCCCCCGGCGACGAAGCACCCACCTGCTCCGTCAGGCAGGCCGGCCAGGCCGGCCAGCACCCCGAGGGCCTGGTTCTCGGCTGCCACGGCACCGGCTGCCTCCATCCACGACGTGCCCTGGAGCGATGAGCACGCCACGATCATGTCGAACAGCAGAGCGGCCTTGGTCGGCGCGGCAGGGATGAACGACAGGAATCGAGGGCTGTCGCACGACACCACGGCAGTGGCCAGCTCGTTGTCGAAGATCTCCATGATCCGACGGGGGTCGGTCCCGTGGGGGTTGATCAGCCCGTGGAGAGTGGCGTCCAGGGACGAGGCCTGGGCCCCGCCGAAGTCGAGAGGTACCGGATCCAGGGCGAGGCGCCATCTGCAATAGTCGAAGATCAGGGTGGTGAGTTGTTCGTCGTAGACGAACATGGGATTGCGCATCATGGTCCCTTCCGGTGGTAGGCACCATGATCGCAGAGACGCCGCTGCATCCGTCCGGTCCAGGACCGCAGGTCAGGTGGCGACGGGACGGTCCGCTGCGGCACGGTGGACGGAAACGGCATAGCCGGCCTCATCGGTGAACGGGACCTTCGACCAGGTCGACCATCGACCGGTGCACTCCAATCCGACCAGGCGGCACTGCGCGTCCAGGCTGTCAAGTGTGTAGCCCCGGCCGAGTTGGAACCCGGTGACCAGGGAGCCCCCGGGCTCGAGGTGCCGGGCGCAACCCGCGATGAGGGCGGCCTGGGTGCCCTTGGGCGTGAAGAGGGGCACGTTGCCGGCCAAGACCACGACGTCGAAACGTCGGTGGAGGTCCAGCCGGGTGAGGTCGTCGATCAGCCAGTGGAGCCCGGGGGCCGACCGGCGTGCGGTGGCGATCATCGAGGGGTCGATGTCCACACCGACGACCTCGATGCCGCGCCGGGCGAGCTCCCTGGCCACACGGCCGGTCCCGCATCCGGCGTCGAGCACCGAGGATGGATGCAGCCGGTCCACGAACTCGGCCTCTCCGTGGACGTCGACCCCCGATGCGGCAAGCGCATCGAACCGCTGCTGGTACCCCTCCCCGTCCCAACTCACGGGGAGATCGGCCCCCGGAAGGGGGTGCGGTCGCGGGCGTGCAGCGCCGGCGGGCCCGGACAGTGGCGTTGGGCTGCGTGGGCCATCAGGCGGTGGGCCACAGCGTGAGCTGCGGCTCTTCCAGGGCAATCAGCTGGTGGTAGCCCGGCAGCCGTGCCATCGGGGTGTCGAGGTAGACCTTCGCCTCGGGGGGCTGGGCAAACCGGCCGTGGCTCCATCGGATCTCGACATGCCCGGCCACGGTCCGGGTGAGGTCCTCCCGTCGGGTCCGGTAGGTGCACGTCCAGTCGACCCGGGGTTGGCCGGCGGCGGCGGGTACCACGGTGAACTCTTCCAGCTCGAACTCGTCCCGCCAGTCCCACGGGCCGGCAATCCGGAATCTGGCCGGGGCGCCGGTGTGGCGGTCGTTGCCGAGCACGAAGTATGGGGCACTGCCGATCCGCAACAGGCGCCACAGCATGGTTTCGCGGGCGATGCCCGTCGACTCCAACTGCGTGTTCCAGCGCCGGGCGGAGGCCCGGCTGACGGCGCGGCAGAGCTCCGCATAGGCCGACCGTGACGGCCCGTCCGGATACGAGCGTCCCGCCAGGGCGGTGCGGAGGATCCCGAGCTGCGCGCGGCTGCACGCAGAGGGAACCGAGGGGAACCCGGTGAGCCCGGTCGCCGCAAGGCAGGTCCGGTAGAGCGTGGAGAGCTCCACGGGAGCCACAGCCCCGTACCAGTCGCTCCGCTCCCAGGACCCCGTTGTGGCCAGCAGTCCGTCGAACAGGCGGGCCGGGGAGGCGTTGGCCAGGATGTCGGACTCGTACTTGCAGCTGATCAGGTAGACGTGGTCGATACGGAGGTCGATGGGTGCGACCTCGTCGCCGGGGGGTCTGCGTCCCCCGGTCCACTCGATGGCGAGCGGAGACCGACCCCGGAGGCCATCGGGAGCCTCGAGCAAGCAGCGTCCGTTGGCAAAGGCGCTGGCCAATTCCGCAGCGAACCGACCGGAGCCTGCGATCGACTCGAGGAGGCCCCATACGTGATCGGTGATCCGTAGCTCGCTCGGCCGCCGGGCCAACGCGGACATCGGATCGGAGAACGGCAGCGTGCCGAGTGCGGTGCCGAGCTCCGTGATCGTCGTCCGGTCATCGGGCATGTCGTCGGCTGTCGTCTCGTCGGGTCATGCGCGGGGTCGATCACCTGTTCCGTACGCTCGGAGGCGTTCCATGCAGTCGGGATCGAGCAGTTCGAGGACGTCGTGGACCGGAGCGTGCCGGTCGTCCGCCTGCACGGCCCGGAGGGCCTTGCCCCCGGCGCTTCTGGCCGCCGGGATGTCGGTCGACAGGAGGACCAGTGGGCCCAGGTCCTCCCGGGACGGATCGCGGTTCCGGGCCTCGTGGAGGACGCTCGCCTTGCCCAGTGCCTTCCACAGCACGTCAGCTCGGCGGAGGCCGGGCCGGGTGGTGGAGAAGGCGCCCGAGAGCTCGAAGAGCCACAGCCCCCCCGTGGCGTCCCTGGCCCGGAAGTCCACGCTCAGGCCCAGATCGCCGTAGGCAACGTTGCGCTCGATGTGGTCGAACCCACCGGACACCAGGGCCTGGAACGCCACTTCGCGCGCCTTCTGCCCCACGCTGACCGAGTGCTCCTCCGGTGTGCCATCTGCTGCCGGGGCCGAGGACCGACCGGGTGGGACGGTCACCCTCCTGGCGGTTGCGACCGAGCCGACCACAGCCGAGCGCTCCTCGCCGACGCGGCGCCCCGCCAGGGCCACGTACTCCTCGTCGGTGTCGAATCCGACGAAGTGACGCTCGGTCCGGACCGAGGCGATGGCCGTCGAGCCCGATCCCATGAACGGGTCCATGACCAGGTCGCCCCGGTAGGTGTAGAGCTCGATGAGTCGGCGCGGCAGCTCCACGGGGAAGGGTGCCGGGTGGCCCACCCGGGTGGCCGACTCGGTCGGGATGTCCCAGAGGTCGATGGTCGCATCCACGAACTCGTCCATGGTCATCGTCCCCTCGCTGGGTAGGCCCTGCGCCGACCGCTCGAAGGGGGTCAGGGCGCGGTCGAATCGGCCCTTGGAGGCGACGACGACCCGCTCGGAGACATCACGGAGCACCGGATTGCCGGGACGTTGGTACGTTCCCCAGGCACACGAGCCGCCGGCAGCGTGGCTCTTCTGCCAGATGATCTCCCCGCGCAGGAGGAATCCCAGTCGTTCGAGCAGGTCGATGACGTCCCGCGCCAGTGAACGGTAGGGCTTTCGGCCCAGGTTGGCCACGTTGACGGCGATTCTCCCACCCGGTTCGAGCTTGTCGAAGCACTGGTCGAAGACGTCGTGGAGCATGCCGAGGTAGGCGGAGTAGTCGGCGGGAACGTGACCGACCCCGAGGACCGCTTCATACTCCTTGCCGGCGAAGTACGGCGGTGACGTGACCACCAGGGCCACCGAGTTGTCGGCCACCGTCCCGTAGCGGTCCATCTCCCTGGCGTCGCCGACCCAGATCTCGTCGCGTGCGGCATGGGGGATGACCCGGCTGTCGTCGGAGAGCCGAGGCGGGGTGAAACGGGCATAGAACGAAGAGGCGTCGTGCGCCTCGCGACGGCCGACGCCGAATGCCGACGTGGTCGTCGGCCGTCGACGGGCCTCGGACCTGATCGGCTCCACGCTGCTCATCGCCGTTCGATCGTCGGGCGATCGGCGAAGGTGAAGAGCCTCTGCATGGTCGGCCTGGACACATGGTGGATCGGCCTGGACACATGGTGGATCATAGGAAACCGGTGCGACATCCCGAAGGTCCCTCCTCTGGCCAGGAGGCTACCGGTGGACTGACCCCTCCTGGAGCATGGGTGCCACCGGATCGCTCAGCCCCCGCTGAGGTGCTCGCTGATCGATTCACCGACCACGACACAGTGCGAAGACGACACACAGCTCACGGCGGTGAGCGGTTGGGGGGAACCGACCACCGCCGCCTGCCTCCATGCTGTCCCGTTCGGACCGGTGAGCACCACGAGGCCCGCCTGGGCCGACGTGGCCACGGTGCTGCCCACGGCGACGCACGAGCCGGGCGCCGTGCATGAGACCCCCGTGAGGGCGGCCGCCAGCGAGGTGACCGATTGGCTGGACCACATGGCCCCTCCGGAGGAGGTGGTCAGGACGACCCCGTGGCCGGTCCGGACGCCGCTCAACTCAGTGTCGCTCGTCCCCACCACGGCGCAGTGGACCCCGGGCACCCCGCTCGGGGTCGCGTTGCCGCCGGTGGTCGACGTCCCGGTGCCCTGGGCCGGCGACGTGGTGGCCTCGCTCCCGTCGAGGCAGGAGACGCCGTTGAGGTGGCCGATGCCCGCCGGGACCGGCAGCGCCGTCCACGTCGTGCCACCGTTGGCGGTGAGGTCGACCGCCCCGGCCACGTGGCCCACGTCGACGGTGGTCAGGGCGGCGACCCAACAGTGCTGGTTGTCGGTGCAGGAGATGGACGTGGCCGCAGAGACCGCAGCAGGCAGGGTGCCTGCCTGCACCCACGGGGAGCCCGATCCCCGGGAGACCAGTGCCGCTACCCCCCCGGGCACCGCGGCGAGGGCGGTGCAGCGCCGGTCGGTCAGGCAGGACACCGCGGTGACGTCGGACACCCCGGCCGGCACGGACTGCTGGGTCCAGGTCGCCCCGCCGTTGGAAGTGGCGATGATCGCTCCTTGTCCGTTAGAGCTCTGACTGGCCTGACCGACCGCGGTGCAGTGGCGACTGTCACTGCAGGCGATGCCCGACAGGTAGCCGACGGTGGTGGGGATCACCTGGTTGGACCATGCGGCGCCGCCGGTGGTGGTGGTGATCACCGCCGCCCCGTTCGGCGCTCCGGCGACGCCGACGGTGGATCCGACCGCCCAGCACCGGGACGCGTCGACGCAGTCCAGCGCCCGGAGCGAGTTGACCGGCACCGGAAGGGCCACTGCGGCGAAAGAGCCGAGCCAGGGCGATCCGGGGGCGATGGTGGCCGCCGGGGAGATGGCGGTCGGGGAGGTTGAGCCACCACACCCCCAAGCCAGCAGGGCCACGGCTGCGGTCGTCGCCACGACGGCAGGGTGCAGGGGCCGGCGTGGTCGGCATCGCCCAGCCGACTCGACGGCCGAGGGACAGGTCAACGGCGCGCCGGTCGGGGTGCCTCCGGGGATGCTCACAGATGCTCGTGCGGTCAGCGGACCTTGATGACGTCCGTCTTCGCCACCTTGTCGTGGAACCCTTGTCGCCGGTCGTCCCACAGGGGTGAGAGTGCGGCCACGAGCGTGTAGAGGCCGGCAATGAGACCGATCACCGGGATCCAGAACACCAGGAGGCCGGGGTCGAGCACCAGGATGCGGAGGCCCCCCCGCTGGGGGCCGATCGCCCCACCGGTGCTCTCGTCGCGGACGGCGATGCCCAACACCATCTGGCCGACGGTCTGGCCCTTCTCGCTCCCGTTGAGGAGGGCGAAGTAGGCGATGTCGACGATGGCGAAGATGATGCCCAGCACGATGAGGCTGGCCCCGATCCCGGTCGTGTAGAGGCCGTTGTTGGAGACGGCCGTGCCCACCACGATGGCGGTGAGGATGGCCTTGGGGACGAAGAGGATGATGCTGTCGAGGATGATGGCCACCAGCCGCTGCCACCAGTCGGCCAACGGTCGGCCCAGGCGGTCGACCGGTCCGGGAACGTAGCCGTAGGGTGCGCCCGCCGGTTGTTGCCCGTAGGGGGG
>Ga0075520_1001421_pt1 | contig 11476 bp, 9 predicted proteins | sample NGEPerB_FD_75100 | JGI IMG/M metagenome (GOLD analysis project Ga0075520, IMG submission 75100) | Arctic peat soil microbial communities from the Barrow Environmental Observatory site, Barrow, Alaska, USA - NGEE PermafrostAB12-B | ecosystem: Environmental > Terrestrial > Soil > Wetlands > Peat ... | reverse complement strand
CTCGAAGAATCGCGCGAGCCCTTCCTCGGTGACCTCCACACGGCCACGATACTACGCGCGGTCTAATCTGGCGTGGACCCTAAGACCACCTAAAGAAGTGAATCCGACCACGTAGAGAAGTCGTCTGACAATGAGTACGACTGTCATCCTGCCGTTCAGGAACTGTTCACCCCTTTCACTCGCTGATTACTGAATCAGGCCCCTCCATACGACCTTCTAAGTTAAGGTCCTACGCAGCAGCCATCGCGCTCCTGACCCAAATGGCGAAGAGTCCGAACGAGAGGCGAGTACGTATGCCGTGTAGCAGTTTCGAGCATGACCCTCTGCGCAAATTGAGGTCGCTAAGCACTGAGCCGACGGTGAGCGTGGTCATTCCGGCAAAGAACGAAGCGCGGAACCTCCCGCACGTCTTGGCTGGGCTGTCTGGTGTTGAGTACGAGCTGATCCTCGTTGACGGCCATTCGACTGACGATACGGTGACGGTCGCTCGTCAATTGCGCCCGGACATCAACATTGTCTCCCAGACGCGCAAAGGCAAAGGCAACGCTTTGGCCTGCAGTTTTCCGGCCTCGTCGAAGGACTTCATCGTCATGCTCGATGCCGATGGATCAAACGATCCGGCCGAGATTCCCCGATTCATAAGTGCGCTAAAGGAAGGCGCCGATTTTGCCAAGGGTTCGCGATTCATGTCCGGAGGTGGAAGCAGCGATATCAGCCATTTCAGGCGAGCGGGTAACCGCTGTCTGAACTTGGTGGTCAATCGAGTCTACGGGATCAGCTACACGGACCTCTGCTACGGGTACAACGCCTTCCGCCGCGAATGCCTTTCCGTGATCGATCTCGAGGCGACAGAAGTCGAAGGTGTCGATGAAGGCAACATGCTGTGGGGTGATGGTCTTGAAGTGGAGACCCTGATCAACGTGAGGATCGCTCGGGCTGGGCTCAGGGTGACTGAGGTGCCTAGCTTCGAGCACAAGCGCCACTTTGGCGTCAGCAACCTCAATGCGTTTTCCGATGGCATTCGAGTGTTGAGGACCATCCATGCAGAACGTAGGAGCGGCCGCCGTCGAGTTGCGGTTTCCTCTGCCATGTGAAGATGCATCGAAAATAGCCGCACCACTCACCCCGGCCGAACGAGTCGGCTCTTCCCGAGAGCCGGCGAGGGAGGCGGGAGCCGAGCTGCTATTCGAGGTCATCGCCACGGTCTTTCACCGCACCGACCTCATGGTCACGACCAACCTGCCCCACCTGATTCAGCGTGGAAGGCACCGTCCACGAAGCGCCGGCATCCCGTAGAGAGACGGCAGAGCATGAAGACACATCCAATGAAGTCTCGCCACCGACGGGGTGGCGAAGGTGTCAGGAGAGGATCTCGTCGTAGAGCCCGAGGAGCTTGTCTGCGCAATCGTCCCACGTGGGCAGGTCGGGGGCGACTGGGTCCGGACTTGCCGCTACCCGGGCGAGCACGCCTGCCAATACCCGCGGGTGCACGTTGAGTGGGACGGCGGTGGCGAGCCCCTCTGATGCCAGCTCCGACAGTCCGGACGTGTCGGCAACGACGATCTTCCTGCCGAGGGCCAGAGCTTCCATCACGGCCACGGGGTTCGCTTCGTAGTCGCTCAGGAGAGCGACAACATCGCTGGATCGCAACAGAGCGCCTAGTCTCGCCCGCTGCGTGGAGTCGAACGAGGCGAACGTCACGGCGCGTTCGACATTCAGTTGAGCGGCAAGGCGGCGCAGTTGTCGCTCATATGTACCGCGACCGATGACGGCCAAGTGAGCGTCGGGTGCCAAGTCGAGGAGCGCTGGCATCGCTGCGATCAGGCGCTGGTGTCCCTTGTACCGCTCGAGTCGAGCCACCGAGCAGACGAGGGGCGAGCCTGACACTTCGGGCACCGAGTCGTCGACGGGGAGGGGATCGGCGCCGTTCCGTATGAGCCGGATCATCTCGGACTCGACCCCAAGACGGCGAGAGAACAGTTCGACCTCGTAGTGACACACGGCGATGAGCGCCTTGGACCGGCGAAGCAGGGGCCGCAGGGTCTGCCACTGCGTCTCTCTGGCCATGGTCCGCAGACGGCTGGAGTGGCCTCCGGTATGAAAGGTGAGGACCGTCGGGATCCCGGACCGCTGGGCGGCAGCGAGCGCCATGGGAGGCAAGAAGTTGTTCGCGCCCTGTACGTGGACAAGGTCGTAGCCTCCTCTGCCGATCTGACGGACGAGCGTCGGCGACACGTAGAGATCGGTCCATCGGGGTCGAGCGGGATACCGTCGTACGGTCAGCATTTCATCCTGCTCGAAAGGGGGGAGTTCGCCACTGAGGTCGGTGGTGAGCACCGTGACCTCGAGGCCCCTCGCTGCCATCCTCCGAGCCACCTCGTTCACGTGCATCTCGACCCCGCCGAGAAGAGGTGGATAGCGAGAGGTGACCATGGCGACACGTAGAGGGCTCATTGTTCGTTGCGCGGGCACTCGGCGACTCGGTACAGCGGGATGACGCTGGTCACCCAAGTCTCCAGCGCTGCATTTCCGCTCTGAAGCGGAGGCGTCCGCAGTCCATGACAACGCGCCGCGGCAGGCGGTAGGGGTCCGTCGAGGGCCTGGCTGTGCCCGGGATGGTGGTGCATGCCGTGTCGAACCCAGCCGAGCGCACGGCGTCGACCGAGCGGTCGTCGAAGCTGTCGCGGCGGCCGAAGGGGTAGGCAAAGTGCGAGACGGTCCGGCCGCTCAACCGCTCCAGCTCCTTCCTCGAGGAGGTGATGGTCTGCAACTGCTCCTGCGCTGGAAGACCCCGCAGTCGGACGTGGTCGACCGTGTGGGCACCGATCGTGACCACATCGGAGGCCGCCAGCTGGAGAAGCTCCGCCGGGGTGAGGGAGCGAGCGTCAGGAGGCGGCGCCAAGGAGGCGGACCACCGTTCGGAGACGGCGCCGAGGGAGCGTTCGATCTCTGCGACCGGAAGAGGCAGCAGGTGGCGACGCACCGAATCGAGGTCCGCTTCCATGCTCGACGAACCGAGTCCGATGCGGACGGTCTCCTCGCCTATCGGCAAATAGATCTCACTCGTTCCCGGTGGACGCGAGCGTAGGAGAGTGGCGAGGCGATCCCACCAGAAACCCTTTTCGTCACCAAGGACACCGCTCGCCACGAAGACAGTGATCGGAACACCCTTGGCTTCGGCGATCGGCAACGCGTTGGTCAGATTGTCGCTGTACCCATCATCGAAGGTCACAACCACCCGGGGCCGACGCGACGGAACGGACACGTCGGCAAGGGTCGACGGCTCTCTCCGCCGCGAGATCTCTTCAAGGTGCACGGCAAAATTGTCAGGGCGGACGCAGAGTCGAAAGGGGTCCTCGATGCCTTCCGCGACCCGGTGGTAGCAGAGAATCAGTGTCCCGTTACGCTTCATCGCAAGGCCGCCAAACTACACATAGTCTTCCGTATCCAACGGGCCGGCTTGAACCGAGCGGCCTCATTCCCGCCCACGCCTGTGTACCCATTGCATTGCATCCTACCCTTGGGTCGGTGTGGGCTGCCCGGGAGAACCGGGCAGACAAACCCGCAACGGTGGCAACGGAGTACCAAGCACACGGTCGCATCGATTCGCCCTACAGCTCCGGATATCCCACGAATGAATCCCACATCTTCTTGCAGAGCTGCTCGACCGCAGGGTCGAGTTCGGCCACGGAGGAGGTGCCGTGCTGTGGACGCACCTTGGAGGCGATCGAGTGCAAGGGCAACGGAAGTTCGACGTAGTCGGAGAGAGACTGGATCACATCGTCGGAGCCAGTGCAGGCTCGCTCGTACCGGAGGATGCGAATCCGCTCGTCCTCCCAGAGGCGCTGATCGAAGTAGAGCTGGTTCCGGGTCCACCAAAAGAGAGCAGCCGCATCGAGCGGCGAGAGCCCGCTGTTCAGGAGTTCGATCACCGTCTTGCGGGTCTCTTTGGTAGCACCTCTGCAGCGCCAGTCCAGCGTGTCACCAGAACAAAACGGCTGCAGGTCCTGATAGGGATTCTCGGTTCCGAACCGTCTCAGACTGGACTGCGCGACCCCCTGATAGTGGCGAAGCATCCAGATTGCTTTCACCGCGTCGGCGGCATCCATGAGCTCGGTGACCCGGTCGCTCTCGACGAGGGGTTTGGCGGCCACGACCTCGAACGGGAGACGACGAATGCGATGAAACACAGTGGGATAGTCCTGCCATCTATTTTCCCTTCGGTCGTTCCCAACCAGACGGCGGTCGTGCTCCTCGAGGATGAGAACCCGCCAGGATCGATCGAGGAACGTCTGCTGAAGCATCGTGGTTCCCGATCGCTGGCACCCGAAGATCAGGACGACCCTGCGTTGGTCGCGAGGTGCACGGACGATCGAGCGGGTCAGGCGTTTGGCCATCGCCAGCGCTCTCCGTCTGATCAGTGGCTCGTCGTCCCGGTGTTTGTGGCGCGTCGGGAGCATGTTGGGAGATGCGTCAGCCACCAGTGCGGACTGTCCTCTCGATAACCTTCTCACCACAGCTTCCGCGGATGTGCAAAGACGACCCATCGGCTCCCTTGCACCCCTGGGGCAGACAGATATTAGACGATGGTCCGGCGAACCGCCGATGCGGGGTTCCCGCGGCGATCGGTAGCAACGGCCGGCCGACAAGCATCGATCACGGCTTGATCCGAGGGCACCGGTGTACTGGCAGGGGTGACTCGAGGCGACCTAGGTTACGTTCCACTATGCGCGTGCTGATGGTGACACAGTTCTACCCCCCTGTCGCCGGCGGGCAGGAGCAGCACGTCCGAAACCTGGCGCAGGCGCTTGCGGAGCGCGGCCATGGAGTCGAAGTGGCTACGATCGCCGTGGACGGCCCTGAAGGAACGATTCTGGACGGACCAGTTCCGGTGCACCGCATGCGCACGGCTGCGCAATCTCTGCCTCACCTTTACAGTGAATCGGGGCGCCCCCATGCGATGCCGACAATCGACCCTCGGTTCCGGGCCGGCATCAGACGGCTACTCGTCGCCGGGAGTTTCGACGTGCTCCACGCTCACGATTGGAGCGTCAATTCGGCGATCGGTCCCGCTCGCCGCTGCGGAGTACCTCTGGTATTGACCCAGCACGAATACAGCCACGTCTGTGCCACGAAGCGGCTGATGCGCGGTGATGACGTCTGCCCGGGGCCAGCGCCGCTCGCTTGCATTCGCTGCGCGTCGTCCAAACACGGGCCGGTGGTCGGGCCCGCCGTCGTGCTCGCGAATTTTGCCGGCTACCGCGCTCGTAGAAGACAGGTGGCCGCATTTGTCCCGGTCAGTTCAGTAGTGGCTGTCAGCACGGGACTGCCCGGTCGGTGTTCCTACGAGGTCATCCCGAACTTCATTCCCGACGACCTCCTCCTCGACGACGCCGCCCCGCATCCCGACGGGCCGGTCATGTTCGTGGGAGATCTGAGCCGTGACAAAGGCGTCCAGGTGCTGATCGAGGCGTATCGGCGCCTCGGCGACGCGCCTCCTCTCACGCTCGCCGGTAGGGTGCTCGAGGACACGCCGCTCGATCTTCCGGATCGGGTCGAGTTGCTTGGTTTGCTAGATCACGCCGCGGTCATGGCGCTCATGCGGACGGCGAGCATGGTTGTTGTCCCATCGATCGTGCCCGACTGCTGCCCGACAGTGGTCCTCGAGGCGATGGCCGCCGGTCGGCCGGTTGTCGCCGCCGCAAGTGGGGGGATCGTGGACCTCGTCGAGGACGGGGTGACCGGCCTCCTGGTGGCCCCGGGCGACCCCGTCGCCCTTGCCGCGGCGCTCTCGTTGTTGATCGCTGACCGCGCTGCCACCGCGGCGATGGGGCGAAGGGGGCTCGACCGAGTGCGCTCGTTCACCGCGTCGGCAGTGGTGGGACGCATCGAGGACCTTTACGAGCGACTGATTGCCGGCGTATCGACAAGGAAGTGATCAGCGGCAAGGCGACGAGCCCCGTGGGTGAGCCCACGCAGAAGGGATTCAACCAGGGTGCCCGCCTGGATCGGACTCGACAGCGGGAGTTCGGCGAAAGACTTGAAGCACGGCAGGTAGCAGCACGACGGCCTCACACGAGGCTGCGATCGCCCATCCGAGGCAGATGCCGGTCAGGCCCCAGAAGACCCCACCCAACGCCGATCCCGCTGCTTCCACTGAGGTCCCGATCGCCATGATCTTGGCGGCATGGGCAAGCCGACCTTGTGCCCGGCGGATCGACACGTAGTGGTCCTTGATCACGTAGGCCGGGCCAACGAAGATCAGAATGCGCAGCGCAGTGGTTCCGTTCGCTGCATAGGCAGGGCCGAAGATGCGGAGAACATAGGGAGCCGCAACTACGACGGCGAGCACGATACCGCCGGACAAGGCGAGTCCGAGGGGGAGCGTGCGACGGACGTGGCGGTGGAGGAGGCCGGGGTCGCCGGACCTCTCGGCGAAGAGGGAGAGTGCGAGGAGATACGGGATGATCAGCACGGTGGCCGACAGCAGATAGGCAACTGAGAAGTAGGCAACTTGCTGCGGAGGGATGAGGAGTGTTGCCGTGAGCGGAACGATGTAGGAGATGGCGCTGATCGAGAGATTGAGCACGTGATGCTGGAGTGAGAGGGTGCCGAAGCGGCGCACGAGCGCAATCCGGTGGCTGAGCGTCCCTTCGCCGGCGCGGGTCGGCTCCAGCTGAAGCATCGGAATACACACGACGAAGGAGACAACGAGTGCCAATGCCCAGGCAAAGATGAGGCCGGCACTTGTTCGGGTCGAGGCGAGGACGAGGAAACCCACACAGGCGAGCTTCAGTATGGAGCTCAGGCTGCCTCGCCAGAGCTGCACCGCACCGCGGTGTAGTCCGATCGCTGCATTGTCAAGGGTGAGACCCGCCATGGTCGCCACCGACCCGACCACGAAGAGGGCAGCGGTGATCGGGTCCTGCCCGATGAGTCTCAGACTCTTGCCAAGCAAGGGGGAAAGCGCCACAGTACCCAGTGACATGATCAGGACCACGAAACAAGCGATCACCATTCCGGTGGTGAATATGACGCGCCTCTCTCCAGCATCTATCGGTCCGATTTCGGCAAGTAGGAGGAGTGGAATCCCGAGGGCGCCAATAGCCGCAAGGAGGAGCGCCGTCGACGCCGCAGCGGCCGCGAGACCAACGTTCCGCGCTGGAAACAGGTGCGTCACAACCGCCCAATAGCCGAGGCCGAGTGCCGCGGTGGCACCCTGCTTGGCGACCAGGTAACCGAACGTGGTGAAGAGTCGTCTCAGTTCCGTCGGTTGCTTCGGTTCTCCGGTCGCGAAGTCGCTCATGCCCCTAGCTCCGCGAAGGAGTCGGAGCTGCGAAGCTCCTCTGTCCCATCCGCACGTGCCCGCCGGGCCGGAAATGCCGACGCCAAGTGTGGGAATCCCTGCGCTTCACGGGCAGATCCTAATGTCTGGGTCACTGGGAGGCTCAACCGAGAGAGGGACCGATCGGGCGAGTAGTCATCTCGGTTCGACCATTGCGAGGTTCCACTGGACCGCGCCGGCGTGAAGATACTCCGATGGGGTCGGCCGGCCAGCTCGTTGGCCCAGTTCGCCTTGGAGATGCTTTCTGATAGCGGGGCTTCGGAAGCCCGATCACCAAGCTGCTGAGCCGGTGGGGTGGCGCCTCTATCGGCCTGCACCGGCGGAGAAATTGCGCCCATGTCATACTTGTGACCTTGCAGTTGAGCCTATCGAGGTGCAGTCGCTCGTCGAGGAGAGCGCTGAACTGGCATGCAGCCCTTGAGAGGGCTTACCGAATGAGAAGCTGATCCACGACTCACCAAAGTGCTGGGGCACACTGATGTCACTTCGATTTCTCCCTAATCATGATGACCACGGCGTCGTGACTGTCTCCACACAACTGGGCGTACCCACGCACCGGCGTGAGCCGCCGGCCCAGCGGAGTGCGGCTACGCCTGCGGCCCCACCGGCGAACCAGTCACGTCTTGGAACCGTGCTTGCGCTGGTCGGAGCAGGCCTACTGATGCAGGGAGTGGGCGATGCCCTCGACCGCACGGGCCATGAGCCGCCGGCCCTGCCACTCTTCCTCTGTGGCATTGCGGTCATCTTCACTGCATGCGCATGGCGACTCACGGGCGCCCACGCGTCACGGAGAGAGCGTGTTTGGGTCTCTCTCGTCCTAGGTCTCGGGCTCCTCGCCTCCTACGTCATGCACCACCCGCTCTTCCTGGACAGCTTCGATGAGATGGCCCACTTCGGAACCCTCATGCGGATGCTCGACAGCCGATCACTCATTCCGACCAATACCGTTCTACCGGTCAGCCCCTACTACCCCGGCCTCGAACTCGTGACCGTTGCCACGAAATGGCTCACCGGACTCCCACTGGTGCTCGACCAGTTGATCGTGCTCGCCGCAGCCCGCGTTGTGCTCGTGCTTAGCATCTTCCTCGTCGTGGAGCGCGCCTGTCGCTCTTCGCGTGCTGGCGGCATCGGCGTTCTTGTCTACGCGGCGAGCCCACAGTTCTACGGCTTCGATACCCAGTACGCCTACGAAACGCTCGCTCTTGTCTTCGCCGTGGCAGTGGTTCATCTCCTCCTCGTCTCGATCGACGCACCTCGACCCAGGATGGGGAGATCGTTCGTGCTCGCGCTCAGTTGTATCGGGGCGATGGTCTTGACTCACCATGTAACGACTTGGCTCACGGTTGGTTTCCTCGTGGTGTGGGCGGCCGGGCTGTATCTCACGGTCCATGCCCCGGATCGGCCGGCGCCCGATCATGGTGAGCCCCCCATTGCGTCCGGAGAACGGTTGCCGTTCCGTGCCCGAATCGGACTCCACCGCGGACAGTCCACGAAGAGGAGGGTCCAGGCGCGGATCGTCGGTCTCGCTGCCTTGGTTGGTCTCGTCGTCGGAGGAACATGGACCGCGTTCGTCGGCCGTCGTCTCACCGGATACGTCGGCCCCGTTCTCGACGCGGCGTCCGCGGACATCAGCGCGGCGCTGGGTAACCTTCACGGGAATCGACAACTCTTCGTAAACGCGTCAGGCGGCGGTTCGCCCGACTGGGGCATCGCCGTCATGCTGGCGGCCGCCATCTGTTGGTGCCTGATTCTTCTTCCCTCGCTCTACAGCGTGATCTGGAAACGGAGCGTTCGTGGTGGCACGCTTCGCTACCTGCCAGCCATCATCGCAGCCCTGTATCCACTCTCATTACTCGCGAACATTTCGTCGACCAGCAAGGAGGTGGCCGGGCGTGTAACCACGTTCATATTCTTCGGCGTCGCGGTGGTCGTTGGCGGGTGGCTCGCCAGACGCCTTTCGAGAGACCGCCGAGGTGTCGAACGGATGGCAACGATCGGCGTGGCCACCCTTTGCTTCCTCGGAAGCGTGCTCTTAGGAGGGGGACCATTACCAAGCTATGTGCCCGGGCACTATCGCGTAGGTGCAGATGAACTGTCGCTGGGTTCCCCCTCGCTGGCAGTGGCCACCTGGGCCAACACCCACCTCCCAGCTGGCTCCCACGTTGCAGCCGACCGCGACAATGGCGCGGTGCTCAACGCTCTCGGAGGTGTTGATTCGGTGACAGCGCAGAGTGGGCTGGTCAACCCGGCCCCACTCTTCTTCGACCACCAGCTCAGCCCGTTCGATACCTCCCTCATCCGCGACGCCGACATCCGCTACATCGTCATCGATGACCGGCTTGCTGAGGGACTCCCGTTGTACGGAACCTACGTCGCTGCTGGCGAACCCCAAACCCGGCTCACCCTGGCCGAACTCGACAAGTTCAACTCGATTCCCGGGGTTCGCCGCATCTACGACAACGGTCCGATCCAGGTGTACGACCTCTCGGTGTTCCTTGGCAAGTCCCCATGGGCGGCGCCAACGGGCCTTATCGACGCAGCGGGAGGGAAAGGGCTTGACGTGGGCGTCCTCCTCGCTGCGATTCTGGTAGCGGTGATGTGGGTGATCAGGCTGCGCCGCCGCTCCGGGCCGGTCCGTATTGACGAGCACGTGGTGGTCTGCGGGGTGGTCGGCGCAATGGTGATCGGGCTCTTTGGAGCCTTCCTCGTCCGGCTGACGCACTTGCCACCCAGTGCCATTGCCCTCAGTGCCCTTCTCGTTCTGCTGGCGCTCAGCCTGCGCCCGGAAGGCTGGCGCTCGAGTGACCTGCCCATCTTTCGCCATCGGTCGACACGTTTGCTCGGACCCACGTCGTCGCCAGTCGATGCCGCCGAGCCTCGAGGATCAGACTCGGTGAGGAGGCCTGAGATCCCGATGTCGGCCTTGAACACCTCGAGCCCGGAGCCAGCATCGGTGACAGATGAACCGAGACGGGCCCGTCGTTCGCGGTCCCAGATCGGGCTGGGCTGTGCCGGACTGGCGCTCTTCGCACTCGGCGCCTCATTGGCAACCGTCACGGCACTCAAGGAGTGGACCCCTCCCCCCGAACTGTCCGTCATGTATGGACCTGCGGGCCAACCCGTCGCCGATGTGCAACTCGGCTCGGCAGGGCCGATCCCCGCAGGACTCGTAGTAGTCGACGGAGGCAGGCCTGTCTGGCTGACTCTGCTTTCGCGAAACACCACGGCACAGCGCATCGCCCTTCCAGCCAGCGTCCTCCACCCCGGGTCACGCGTGTTGCTCGTTGCGAGCGGGCACACCTTGCGTGAGGTCGACGGCTGACCAGCCACTTCTTCATCCACATACTTCCCTTTGGCATGTGGCTCACTCGGCGGAGGCCAGTCCGAACGTCCCTGGTCATCTAAGCCTGGATCCACCGACCGACGACCTGGCAGGGCAGCGAATCGGGTGATCGGCATGGTGAAGGGTCAGCCGGCTTCGGGCTGACTTCTTCAGCGGCCATCGGGGCGTGGGAGACCAGGAGTTTGTGATTCTCACTGGTTGTCAGTGCCGTCCTTCAGTCGTCTGCGGTGCACCGGCCGCGGTGGACTGACTACACGGGGACTGGCGGAAGGGCCCGAAGAAGATCGAGTGCCCGTTCGAAGGCTTTGGCCCAGGGCCACTCGAGCGGTGCCCGCAGTATCGGTCAGCCACCGGGATTGACGAGCCGGCCGGGGATGGACAGGAACCGGGTGTGCAGCGTGCGGGCTACGACGAGGTGGTCCTCGGGGGTGATCTCGCCCAGCATGGCGGTCCAGCGGATGAGGTTGTGGGCCAGGGGGGCACACAGGAGCCAGGCGGCGTTGGCGTTGAAGTTGCCCGAAGGGACGTGCTCCATGCCCGCACCCTCCTTCAGGTCCTTGATGGCGAGGTCGACGGTGGCGTGGGCCCGGTGGAAGGCGTCGACGTCGACCGGGTCACCCTCCAGGTCGGTCAGGAAGGCGAAGTGACGCCACTCGGGCCACAGCGTTGCCTGGCGGCCGACCAACCGGGTGCGGCGCACGATGAGGCGGCGTCCCTTCTAGCAACATTCGGCCACTTCGGCCACGCCATCCATCGTGTAGTCGATGGGCGTCCACGACTCCTCGTCG
>Ga0075520_1001420_pt1 | contig 11478 bp, 8 predicted proteins | sample NGEPerB_FD_75100 | JGI IMG/M metagenome (GOLD analysis project Ga0075520, IMG submission 75100) | Arctic peat soil microbial communities from the Barrow Environmental Observatory site, Barrow, Alaska, USA - NGEE PermafrostAB12-B | ecosystem: Environmental > Terrestrial > Soil > Wetlands > Peat ... | reverse complement strand
CCATTGAACTCGGCCGCATTCCCGTCGCGGAAGAACTGGCGGGCGGCTCCTGCGGCAGCGGCTGCGGCTGCCACTGATCGGTTTCCCATTCTCAAAAAGCAAAGTGCCGTGAAGTTTCCGCTTCACGGCACTTTGGTTTTCAATGGTTGAATAAATCAGTAGTCCGCCGGCTTGGTCACCTTGAGCGAGCCGACATGGGAATCAAAGTAGAGAAAATTCCTGCTTCTGGCATGAACCGGTTTTTCAGCAAAACCAATTTGGCTGCCCAGTGAAGAGGGGGTGTTGACGGCAGTCGTGTCCAGATCTGCCAACGCCCAAACTTCGCTCAACGACGCACGGCTGGCCACGGTGGAAATTTTTGAGGCTGAATACGAACTCGATTTTCCAAACGGCAATTGCGGGAGGCTGTAAAAGGAATTGCTCACACTGCGCGTCACCGAATAGGAAAAGGCGCTCATAAAATTGTCCGAATCGGGGCTGTAGCCGGTTTTCACGCCGGTGCCGGGATTGATGCTGTTGCCCGGCATGCTGGCGACATAGCTGGGGCAGATAAATGCCCTGATGACGTTGGTATTGTTTCCAACGTCGCTGGGGGCGGGTTGGGACATGTAGGTCGCCACATAATAAGGCAGCCATTTTTTGAAATTGGAGGTGCTGGTGGTCCCGCTATAGACCGGCGGGAACGATTGAGCCAAAGCATAAGTATTGAGCGCCGTCAGCACATTGCCGGTGTCCGCCGGCCCGGGTGGCAGCCAGTCTGAATTGTCATTGTAATACATTTGCAACGCCAGCCCCACTTGTTTGAAGTTGGACGCGCAATTGATCTGTTGAGCGCGCCGTTTGGCGCTCGCCAGTGCCGGCAGCAACATGGCCGCAAGAATGGCAATGATCGCGATGACCACCAACAGTTCAATAAGCGTGAAACCTTTCCTGTTTTTAATCATCATAAATTCAAAATGCGCGTCGTAAATTATTTGGTTTAATTCCAATTCCGTCATGGACTCTTGAGCCGGAAGAACACCGAGCCGTTGGACGGGTTGAACGGCACCAGCACTTTGTTCGTCGTTTCCGCACCGGTGACATTCACCCAATTGTTGTTAATCCCCAACGCCAGCGTGTTGGTTTGCGACTGCAAGTGCCAGCCGATGTGGTCTGCCACCCAAGACAGGGTCAAAACGCCGTCAGAAAATGAGTTCGTAAGTATCGGTGAACTGGTCACACCTGAAAATGGGGTGATCGTTTCAACTTTGAATGCGGTGAAGTTGAAAGTGAACGCCGTTTGTGCTCCTTGGGCTGGACGCATCACAAAAGAATCGAAGTTTGTGTAGCAGTAATTGGTGTCCGTGACAGTCTGGGTAATGTTGCTGCCGTTGAGAAAGGTTGATCCCCCAAAAGTGGTGGTGATGCTGATGTTGGTGGGGTTATTCTCCGTCACTGACAACACCAAGGTATAATTCGTGCCGTCAATAAATGCCGGATCATTGGTGGTTCCACCTGAATTTGAACCCAAACTTGTATCGAATTGGGAAGTTGACGCAAACACGGCGGCACCAGTAACCGAATTGGTGTCGGCAAAGGTTTGCAATGGAGCAACGCCAAATGTCGTGCCAAAGTTCATATTTTGGCCATAGCCGGTGAGCCGATCATTTTTAGCATTACCGGAACCCGTCACATTTGCATTGGTGCCGCTATACAACAGCCCGAAGCGCAGAGATCGCCCGGCATTTTGAGCCGCTGAATTTACGACATTAAAATCCAAAGTGACCCGGATAGTGTTGCCGGGACTCAATTGTATCGGAATGCTGGTCATATTTGTCAGCGAGAAATTCGAGGAATTATTTGTAACACCAACTGGAGCAAAATATGTCCACCAAGTTAAAGAACTTGCGGCGGGGACAGTTGCAACCAAATTAGTGGCGGCTCCATTGCCAGCACCGACCACAAGCGCTTTAGTTCCAGTATACCAAGCCGAGGTCGTTGGCAGATTTTGCTGGCCGACATAAAGGTTGTTGGTGCCACCCAAAGACCAATTCGTCTGCCATTCGATAATATTTGTCTGCGCGTAACCGGCTGAAATCAGACCTGACACAACCGCAAGGATGGCAATAATGCTTTTCATAATTTTTATTAAAAGTTTGCTTTGGGAAACGTCAATACCTTAACTCATTTTTGATCAAGCGAAAGCCGGTTAGTTTGCAAAGTTATTTGAAAAAAGCGCACTGAAACACAGAATGCTTGATAAAACGGGCGCTTTGTTTTAGCCTGTTATTGACCCCCATGACGAAAAAACAAAAGCGCGTGCTGCTGGCACTGGGCTGGTATGATTACCGGCTGCATCAGGGCATTGAAAAATATGCCCAGGAACACGGCTGGCATTTGTATGCGGATTTCGCGCGGGAAAAGGTGATTCCGTGGGGTTGGGAAGGCGATGGAATTCTCGCGTGGCTGGGGGCCGGCGATGACCTTGCCGAATTCGTCCAGACTTCCAAAAAAACCACGGTGGATTTCAGCCTGCGGCGGGCGCAGTTGAAATTTCCTCGCGTGCTGGAAGACCACGCCCATGCCGCGCAACTGGTCGCCGAACATTTTCTCATCCGCGGCTTCGCCAACTTCATGTTTTACAGCGACGCCGACAACTGGTCATACGAAGAACGCGGCCAGGGTTTTATAAAGGCGCTGGCACAAAGCGGGCACGCCTGCACCTGGTTGCGCTGGCACCAGTCACCCGCCTTTGCCACCGGCCGTGAGGAATGGAAACGCAAACGCAACTGGCTGGCGGCCCAAATGAAACAGGCGGCAAAACCGCTCGCGGTTTTTGCAGCCAGCGACCAGCAGGCGCTCGACGTTTTGGAATCCTGCGAAAGGGTCGGCATCAAAATCCCCGAAGAAGTTGCCATCGTCGGCGCGGAAAATTATCTGCTCGCGCCCGACGCCATGCAGACCCCGATTTCCAGCGTGGACACCAATCTGGAAATTCTCGGCTATCGCGGCGCGGAACTGCTCGACCAGTTGATGGCTGGCAAAAAAGCACCGACCGAACCCGTCCGCGTTCCCGCCGCCGGCGTCATCGTCCGCAAAAGCAGCGACATCCTCACCATCAAACATCAGGGCGTTGCGCGCAGCCTGCGCCACATCTGGGAACATGGCCACGAACCCATCTGCGTCAAGGATCTCGTCGGCGTTTCCGCCATGTCCCGGCGCGGCCTGCACAAGGCGTTTCTCGAACATCTTGGCCGCACGCCCGGCCAGGAATTGCAGCGCGTCCGCATCGAACTCGCCAAAAAATTTCTCACCAAGACCGGCCGCAAAGTCGAGACCATCGCGCACGACTCCGGCTACCAGAGCATCAACAGCTTCTGCGTGGCCTTCAAACGCGCCACCGGCATGTCCGCCAAAAAATTCCGCGAGAAGATGCGCCGGTGAAATTTTTCTTAATCGTAATCCGGCTCTTAAGCTTAATCGGCAACCAATGAAGATTAAGATTACGATGAAGATTAGGGCATTGCCTCCGGTTCAACTCCGCCTGCATAATCCGCCACGTGAACGAAAAATTCGCCGCCGCCATCCGCCATTTCGACGAGGAAAATTCCCGCGACCCGAACCGCGAGAATTCCCGGCCGCGCGAACTGCTTTACGCCGAGCGGCTCACCAACCGGGTCTTGAAACTTTGCCCGGCCGCCGCCGAAACGCTCCGGCTCGCCGCCCGCTGCCAGCACCTCTGCCGCTGGGAAAGCCCGCGGGAAAATTATCCTCCGACCCGCGCCGGCTATTTGAAATGGCGCGCCGACCTGAAAAAATTCCACGCCGAAAAATCCGGCGCGATCCTCCGCGAAACCGGCTACGACGACGACACCATCCGCCGCGTGCAGGACTTGAACCTGAAGAAAAACTTTCCCGCCAACGCGGAGGTTTGCGTGCTCGAAGACGCGCTCTGCCTCGTCTTTCTGGAATTCCAATTCGCCGCGCTCGCCGCCAAAAGCGACGACGAGAAAATGATCAACGCGCTCCGCAAATCGTGGGCGAAAATGACCGAAGCCGCCCGCGCCGAAGCCTTGAAGTTAAACTATGGCGAACGTGAAAAAAACCTCATCGCCCGCGCCCTCAACGGCTGATCAAAACCATGCTGCCCACGCCTGACGCGCCGCGCCCAGACCAAGTTCCGCTGGTCGTGGACCTCGACGGCACGCTGATCCGCACCGACCTGATGTGGGAATCGCTCGCGCGTCTGCTCCAGCGAAATCCGCCCGCCCTCTTTCAAATCCTGTTCTGGTGGATGCACGGTCGCGCCTGGCTGAAACAAAAACTTGCCGCGCGCGTCCAAATCAATCCCGCTGCCCTGCCCTACAACGAAAAATTTCTCGCCTGGCTGCGCGAAGAAAAAAAATCCGGGCGTAAAATTATTCTCGCCACCGCGTCCGATTTGAAAATGGCGCAGCCCGTCGCCGATCGCGTCGGACTTTTCGACGAAGTGCTCGCCAGCAACGGCAGGATCAATCTGCGCGGCGAAAACAAGCTGCGCGCGCTCACGGAAAAATTCGGCGCCCGCGGCTTTGATTACGCCGGAAATTCCGCCGCCGATTTCGCCGTCTGGCGCGGCGCGCGCGAGGCCGTCGTCGTCAACGCCAGCCGCCGCGTTTTGCGCGAAGCCGCGAACTGCACAAAACTCGGCCCGACTTTTTGTGACGATTTTTCGCCGTTTGAAATTTTGGGAAGTTTTCTGACGGAACTCTTCTGGCGCAGCGGCTATCTCACCGCGATTGTCGCCGGACTGTTGCTCGCCAGCGCGTTTCCGAAATTCAACTGCGCGGGCTTCGCGTGGATTGCACCCGGGCTGATGCTGTTCGCCGCGCGCGGCAAAAACGGCGCGGACGCGGCGCGCACCGGTTACGTCAGCGGACTCGCCTTCTGGCTCGCGTCGCTTTACTGGCTGCTGCTGATTCCCGTCACCGGCTTTCCGATTCTCGGCTGGCTGGCACTCGGCGCGTTTTGCGCGCTGTTTTCCAGCGCGTGGGTCTGGCTGGTTTCAAATACCGGATTTCAAATTTCAAATTTCGATTCGTGGAGCCGGCGCACGCTCTGGACGCTCACGGGCGCGGCGGCGTGGGGCGCGCTGGAAATGCTGCGCGCCCGGATTTTCGGCGGCTTTCCGTGGAATCTTCTCGGCGTCTCGCAATTCAAAATCGTCCCGCTCATCCAGATCGCATCGTTCACGGGTGTTTACGGCGTGTCATTTTTAATCGTGTGGTTTTCGCTCGCGCTTTTTTCGGCGGCGCAGATGATTTTTCGTCATCCCACCAAACGCTTTGTCTGGCAGGCGGAAATTGTTTTGCCGCTGGCCGCCACGGTGTTCTGTTTCGTCGGCGGATTTTTCTCGTTGAGCCGCGAGCTGCCGGCGGAAAATTCTTTGCGCGTCACGCTCATTCAGCCCAGCGTGCCGCAATCCATGATCTGGTCTTCAGCCGAAGATTCCAAACGCTTTCACGAACTGCTCGACCGCTCGCAACGCGCGCTCACGAACGAAACCGATTTGCTCCTCTGGCCGGAATCCGCCGTGCCGGACATTGACAACGCCACCTATCGCGCCATCAACCAGTTCGCGCAGTCGAACCGCGTCGCCATCATTCTCAACGGCGACGACGTGGAATTTCATCCCGACACAACCAACTTTTTCAACAGCGCCTTTCTCGTCGGCCCCGATGGCCGCTGGCGCAATGTTTATCACAAGCGGCAGCTCGTCATCTTTGGCGAATACGTTCCGCTCGCGCGCTGGCTGCCATTCCTGAAATGGTTCACGCCCATCACCGGCGGCTGGACATCCGGCGACAAAGCCGTGCAATTTGAATTGAAACGCCGAACACCGATTCGGCACGAAATAAATATTGTTTCCGAACAGGCCGATGCGGTGATCGGCGTTCCGTCCGCGCGCACTCAATTCAAAACCTCGCCGCTCATCTGTTATGAAGACATGTTTCCCGGCACCGGACGCGAGGCGGCGGCGGACGACACGGATTTTCTCGTCAACCTCACCAACGACGGCTGGTTCGGCGACAGCGCCGAGCAATGGCAGCACTGCGCCGCCGCCGTTTTCCGCGCCGTGGAAAATCATCTGCCGCTCGTGCGCTGCGCCAACAACGGCGTGAGCTGTTTGATCAATGCCGACGGGCGAATCTCGCAAATTTTCACCGACGCGACCGGCGATGCCCACGGCCCCGGCGCGCTGACCGTCGAGATTCCTCTGCCCGCCGAAAAACGCGCCCCGACTTTTTACCATCAGCACGGCGACTGGTTTGGCTGGAGTTGTGTCGCCATCACGCTGGCGACGGGGTTGATGCAAAAACGGCAACGGCGCCTGTAATTTTTTAAAATCTAAAATTCCCGGTGCAAACCGCATTGACGCCGCGCTGCGCCACATTCAGAATCACGCTAAATTATGAAAGCATCCGCGTTGTCGGAAAAGAAGCGGTCGGTGGCTTTGATTCGCAACTCGCAATTCGCAACTCGCAATTCATCCGTTCCGACGGTTGATCAAGTCATGGTCGAGGAACGGGCGGCGGCGTTCGGCAAACGCAGCATTAAAACTTCGGCCAAGCTCGCCGGTCTCAAAATGACCGTGAGCATGTGCGACCTCACCACGCTCGAAGGCAAGGACACGCCCGGCAAGGTCGCCTATCTCTGCCGCAAGGCGCTCCAGCCCATCGAGGCGAAATACGACGTGCCGAGCTGCGCCGCCGTGTGCGTTTATCCGAACATGGTGAAATACGCGCGCAAATTTCTCGGTGAAAATTCTCCGGTGCATGTTGCCTCGGTTGCCACGGGTTTTCCAAGCGGGCAATTCCCGTTGCCCACCAGGCTCAATGAAGTCCGCCGCGCCGTCAGCGATGGCGCGGATGAAATTGACATGGTCATCAATCGCTGCGCGTTTCTCACCGGCGACCACGCAAAGATGTTCGACGAAATCGCCGCCGTGAAGGAGGCCAGCGGTCCGGCGCATTTGAAGGTCATTCTCGAAACCGGCGAACTCGTCACCTACGACAACGTCCGCCTTGCCAGTGAAATCGCCATGCAGGCCGGCGCGGATTTCATCAAGACCAGCACCGGCAAAGTTTCGCCCGCGGCCACCATGCCCGTCACGCTCGTGATGCTGGAGGCCATCCGCGATCATTTTTTCGCCACCGGCATCCGCATCGGCATGAAGCCCGCCGGCGGCATCCGCACGTCCAAGCAGGCGCTCGCCTACCTCGTGATGGTCAAGGAAACCCTCGGCGACGACTGGCTTAACCCGCAAATGTTCCGCTTCGGCGCGAGCACGCTGGTCAACGACGTGCTCATGCAAATCGCCAGGCAGCTGGAAGGAAATTACCAAGGCGCGGATTATTTTTCGCTGCCGTGAATCCTGTCCGGCAATAATTTCAGATTAATCGCTGCCCATAGGATTTCGTCCCACAAAAAGTTTAGGCTATGCTCTATGAATTTATTCCGGGTGTGGTATAGAGTATTAACACTTTCTCAAAAGCGGCATGCGATGAATGAAGTGCCGTGTTTCTTCGCCTAAGGTTTTTGACCGGATGGCGGCGCTGTGAAATTGAAAGACTGTGAAAAAATTTCTTCTTCATCGTTGGATCAGGGGCCTGTGCCTTGGTTGCGCTTTTTTACTTTTCATACGGGACGAGGTCTCTGCGCAAGGCACTTATTCCAAAATTGAGGCGTCCTTCACGGTGAACGTCGCCATCGCCGACCCATTCGATTATACCAATGACGTGCGGATGCAGATTGTTCAGCCGGACAGTTCCACCGTTTTCTTGCCGGCATTTTTTGACGGCGGCACGACGTGGCGCGTGCGTCACACCCCGACGATGGCCGGAGTTTACAGCAACAGCGGCGTGACGTTGAATGGAGCGCCGCTTTCCATCAGCAATCTGCAACCATCTTCATGGGCTGTCGTCGGCTCACCGCCGTTTCCGGGCTTCATCAAAGTTGACCCGTCGAATCCACGTCGCTTTATCACGAGCAACGGAAAACGATTCTTTCCGAGGGGAGAAAATGTGGCGTGGGACAGCGGCAATGCAACGGTCGTCGCGGTGATGGGCAAGATGGGCGCGGCGCATGAGAATTGGGCGCGTGTCTGGATGAATCATTGGGACGGCAAGAACCTGGACTGGCCGGCTTCAGGCCCGCCACTTCCGCTGGGACAGTTGAACTTAACGGTGGCCCAGAAATGGGATGCCATCGTGACCGCAGCCGAACAGGCGGGCGTCCATTTTCAAATGACGTTGCAGCATCACGGGCAATATTCCACGACCGTAGATCCGAATTGGAGCCAGAATCCTTACGACATAACCAACAACATCGGCGGCACTCAAGGGTTTCTCTCCAACCCGGTGCAATTTTTTACCAATGCCACGGCCAAGGCGTTGACGAAACGAAAACTTCGCTACGCAGTGGCGCGCTGGGGTTATTCACCCGCCATCGTGGCGTGGGAACTTTTCAATGAAGTCCAGTTCACCGATGCGGCACAGACCGGCCAGTGGGGGCTGATTCAGGCGTGGCACAATGAAATGGCGCTGTTTCTGCGCTCACAAGACCCTTATCATCATCTGATCACCACCAGCTCGGAAATCAGCCGCCCGCTTTGGGACCAGACCGATTATTATCAGCACCACGATTATCCAACCGATCTTATCACCGCCGTCCGCGACGAGCAGGACATCAGCGGTTCGCAAACGGTGGCGCCGATTTTCAGCGGTGAAGTCGGAATTAATATGACGGCGCATGTCGGCGTCAGCCCGCCCATGTGGGCCGGACTGATGGCGGCGCAATCCGGCGACGCGATGCCGTGGTATTGGGACACGATTGACGCGAACAATGACTACACTTTGTTTCGCGCGGTGAGCGATTTTATCACGGTGTCCGGTTTGGGCGACCAAAACACCTTGAATAAATCGGCTCCGCAAGTCACCGGCGGCGCGAGCGGTTCACTGGTCTTTGCGTTGGGCGGCGGATTTAACGCGGCCTCGCAAGACACGTTCACGGTCGGCACTGGCGCGCCCGACGGCGCGGGCACGGCGCCGCCTTATCTGCAAGGCAATTTTCACCGCGCCTTCACGCCGAATGGTTACACGTTTGAGGTCAACTACCCGCAATCAGGAACTTTTTCCGTTCAAGTTCTCACCATTGCCGCTGCGGGCGCGGGCCTGCAAATTTTTCTCGACGGCAATCTGCAGACGGATATTTCATTCCCCTCCGCCGCCGGCAACACGTCCACAAATTTTACCGCTTCCCTCCCGGTTTCCGCCGGTGCACATGCCATCAACATCAGCAACCCGGGGCAGGATTGGATTCAACTCGGCAACCTCACGCTCAATCCTTACGTGCCCGCACTTGCCGCTTATGCCGTCGGCAACTCCGGCTTCAACGCGACCTGGGTTTGGAATCGCAACAACATTTTCGCCGCCAGCGCCGGCAGCAGCGCCACCGGCACGGTGCAAGTCGCCGGATTGAATCCGGGAACTTATTCCGCGACGTGGTGGGACACCTTCGCGGGCGCGGCCATAAGCAATTTTACCTTCACCGTTGCCGGCACCAATCCAGTCACGTTGAACACGCCGTCCATTTTGCGTTCCGCCGCGCTGTATGCCGGACTTCCGGCGCAGGCTAGTATCGTCGCGCCGAACTTCACGCAAACGCTCGGCACCAATTCACCGGCTTTAAACCTGCCGCTCACAATTGCCAATGGCGGCGGGCTGCCGCTGGCCTATTCACTCTCCGTGACCGGCGCAAATCCGGTGATTTATGCTGCGGCCGCTTCCACCCAGTCCGGCGGGCCAATCTTTGCGTGGAAAGATATTTCCGGCGTCGGCCAGGACATCACCGGAAGCTTTGCCGCGCTCGCCGCGCCGAAGACTGCCAAGGACGAGGGCATCACCGGCCCGCTCAACATCGGCTTCGCATTTCCATTTTTTAATTCCACCTTCTCGCAACTTTACGTTTCACCCAACGGCTTCGTCACCTTCAGCCCGTTCAGCGGCGATACTTCGGCGAACACGGTTCTCCCGAACAATTCCGCGCCATCGAACTGCATCGCATTGTTCTGGGACGATCTCGATCTGACGAATTCTGCCAGCCACATCTACACGTTTGCCGATTCAATCAACGGCACCTTCACGGTGCAGTTTCAAAACGTGCGTTTCAAAGGCAAAACCTCCACCGTCACCTGCCAGCTTGTTCTCAAGACCACCGGCGAAATCCTGATGCAATATCGCTCCATGGCTTTTTCAAACACCTGCACCATTGGCGTCCAGAATGCCAGCCGCACCCAGGGACTGGCCGTGGCCTTCAACCAAAATTATCTGTCGCCCAATCTGGCCGTGCGAATGACTCCCACGACGTGGCTTGGTTTCGATGGCAACGCGGCTTTCGTGGCGGGATCGCAGTCAAACGTCGTGAACGTTTCGTTCAATCCGGCGGGACTTTCGTATGGAAATTACACGGCGACAATTTTGGTTCAAACCAGCGACACGAATCAACCGCTCGTCGCGTTGCCGGTTTCACTCGCCATAACCCCGGGCGCAACCTGGCGTCAAACGCACTTCGGCACGGCGGACAATTCCGGCAACGCCGCTGATGCCGCCGACCCCGACCACGACGGCATCGTCAACATCGTGGAATATGCGTTCAATCTCGACCCGAACACGCCGAGCGCGAATCCGATTTCTGCCGCGCTGGTCAGCGACCATTTGAAAATCACATTCAAACGCGCGCACCCTGCGCCGGCTGACATCAGTTACCTTCCTGAAGTCAGCGGGGATTTGACTTCCGGCGTTTGGAATTCCGGCGCGGGCTACACCTCGCAAACCGTCACCGACAACGGCGACGGCACCGAGACCGTGACTGTGACCGACCTTGCGCCGATCAGTTCGACGCCAGCGCATTTCCTGCGGGTTCGGATTGTGCCGCAATAAATTTTCGCGCGCGTTTTTTCCCGCGTACTACGCTGAAACTCATTGTTATCAGCGATGAAAACCAAATCATTCTTGTTCCGCTTCGGCGCAAGCACGCTCGTCAACGACGTGCTCATGCAAATCGCCAGGCAGGTGGATGGTAATTATCAAGGCGCAGATTATTTTTCGCTGCCATGAGCGCGCGATAGCGATCATGGGAACTCCACTTCAAGCTAGGGCGCTGGAACTTCTCCGCCAATCCACTGGCGATTCACAAGCCGCGTTCCGCCCGGGCCAACTCGAAGCGATTGAACATTTGCTGGAACGACGCGGCCCATTGCTCGTCGTGCAACGCACCGGCTGGGGTAAGAGCAACGTCTATTTCATCGCCGCAAAATTGCTGCGCGAACAACAAGCCGGGCCGACGCTCATCATTTCTCCGTTGCTCGCGCTCATGCGGAATCAAATCGCCGCCGCCGAGCGCGCAGGCGTCCGGGCTGTTCGAGTCACGTCGGAAGAGAAGAATCGTGATGATTGGGGT
>Ga0075520_1001419_pt1 | contig 11479 bp, 12 predicted proteins | sample NGEPerB_FD_75100 | JGI IMG/M metagenome (GOLD analysis project Ga0075520, IMG submission 75100) | Arctic peat soil microbial communities from the Barrow Environmental Observatory site, Barrow, Alaska, USA - NGEE PermafrostAB12-B | ecosystem: Environmental > Terrestrial > Soil > Wetlands > Peat ... | reverse complement strand
GCGCTGCAGTGGGCGTCGTCGGTCACCCGGGCGGCCCGGCCCTCGAGCGCAACGTCGTAGCCATGAATGGCGACGCCGAACGCGCAGCGGGAGTCGCGCTCGACGTTGCGGATCTTGCGGGAGCGGGGTCCGCCGCAGAAGTCGAAGTGGTCATCGACCCAGAAGGCGCCGACGGCGGTCATGTGCGGCCGCCCGTCCGGGTCGCATGTCGACAACCAGAACGAATGGTGACCGGGCTCACCGGTCCCTGGTTCCTGGTTCCTGGGTGAGGTTCGGCATACGGGACCCGCCCGTCTAGATGGCTGATGCCGTGCGACCAGTGGAACGGGAGGTGCCTCGTGACGGGGTGATCTGCTGATCGTGCTCGTCGTCGCTTGCCGGTGCGAGTCCGGTCCGGGTGGCTGTCAGGAGGCCCGGTAGCAGACTGGCGGCTCGGGTTGGAAACGGTCCGGGTCGAAGCCCAGTGTCAAGAGCAATCAATCAGGTGAGTCGAGCGTTCGGCGGCCCCGGTCGGCGAGCCGTGGGTCCGATGGGTTGCAATTGAACGAGGCGCCGGATGTCGAGGGCTCGCAGGGTCCTGATGAATCCTGAGGGAGTCGGCCGGCGGCTCGGGCCTGCCGGAAGGTCCACTCGGAAGTGCACAAAGTCAGAAACACCTCATCGTTGAAGGCGCGGTTGCGTGATCAAACCGAGCCGGCCCGATGGCTGAACCACTTCGTGCAAGCTGCATTCAACGTGGCTCAAGCCGCGCAGGCGATATCGCAGGCCAAACAAGACCTTCTACTGTGACCGAATGACCGCACCGGACCCGATCCGCCCGATCTGCCCGATCTGCCAAACGCCACTGGCACGTGAGCGGCAGACCCAGACCATGCAGCCAGACAACCCAGACGCCGTCACCGAGAAGGAATTCGACGTGTGGGTGTGCCCGAAGGATCGGAGCCACGAGCCCGAGCTGCATATCACCGACGGGTGACCCACGTCGCACGCCGTAACACCGGCGGCGGACATCTCGGATTGGCGCGCAGCGTCACCGAACGGCATAACGGAAGCGAACCGCCGCTGCGGGTTCTCGCAGGAGTGCGCACGGGTTTGACATTCCTCAGCTGGGGTGGCCAACTGGGATACCCGCGTCGCCGGAGCGGAAGGTCGCCATGCGTGCCGGGAATTTTTGGGGAGCTTTGGACAAGCGTTGAGGGACACCACCAGGCCGGCCTGCGCCAGGCGGTGTGGTGTGCGCGGCTTGCGGGGCCGGTTCGGTGGGTGCGGTGGCGGGTGGGGAGCGGGTTCAGCAACCGGGGACGGCCGGGCATTGCAACCAGTAATGGACCGCCTGCCATCGCGTCATGTTCGGCGACGGTCATCGCCCGGCGAGCTCGGTAGGATAACCCGATTGCTGTCACCGGTCCCTTCGGGTGACGCCCGTCGAACTCGAAGCAATCAACCGGAGCTGTCGGGCATACCGGCGGGCGAAAGGAGCTGTGATCATGACTTCGAGCGTGCCGTCGGGTGACGAATCGCTGCTTGATGCCACATCCGACTCGGCTGTTGACCCGGAATCGTCGGCAGCCACGGATCTGGAACCCGACACCACCGCAGACTCGGCTCCGGGTGCTGCCTACGAACCCCTGCTTGCGGGCCCAGCCCTGGAGAACGAGGAGATGCGCCGGGCAACAGTCGATTTGGAGTCGAGCATGCACAAGTCGGCTGAGTCAAAGGCGATTCTCGAGGAGTTGACCGAGACGACCGACCCCACCGCGCAGGACGCCTGACCCCGGCGTTGGCCGCTTCTCCCACGCCCGGGACCGGCGAGAGCGAACGACCGCGCACGGCGGGACAAGAGGGCCGGTGATCGAAGGGCGGACGTGAGGTCGTCCTATTTGGTGCTGTGGGTCGCGGCACCGCACGCTCTGTTCGATGGGTTCGGTGACCGACCCGAGCTGTGCATGGTCACCGGTAACGCAGGCGGTATCAGCACGACACCCCAGACCAGCTGCTTCCGGATGATCGCGAAGATACCGGCGATCACCAGGATGACCGCCACGATCCATAAAATCGTCCGGGTCGACGTTCCGGGTGTCGTTGGTTATCCGGTCCGGGTCTGGCCCTATGGTTTCCGGAGCTGACCCGGCTGCTGCGGTGTTGCTGGATGAGCTGGGTTACCAGCGGGTCGACGTCCTGGGTTTCCTGGGGTGGTGCGCTGCCCCAGCAGTTCGCCGTTCAGTACCGCGGCCGGTGCCGCCGGTTGGTGCTGATCAGCACCAACCCTGGTTTGCCGTCAATCCCGGGTCGGCCGCAGGTGGTGGGGAAGATGCTGACTCCGAAACGTTTCCGGGGGGGCGGACCACGCCGCGGGCCTGCTGTACGCGGGGGACATCGGCAGGCACGGTGACGAGGTTCGGCGGCTGTTCCGGGACAGCCAGGTCGGGGTTCTGGCCTGGGTTACCTGTATCAACTCGCAGCGGCTGCAGGGTGGAGCGGCCTGCCGTTCCTAGCACTCATTCGGCAACCTGTCCTTGTCACGGGTGGCGATGCCGATCCGATCGTTCCGGTCGCGAATGCACGGATCCTGGCTGACCTCATCCCGGACGCGACCCTGCATGTCTTCAACGGTGGTCATGTCGAACCGCTGGCCGCGGCACGGGATTTCGGGCCGGTGATCAGCCGATTCCTGTTGCGGGAGCAGCCGTCTCCTTCGTGCGACTGGCAGTGCGGACATCGAGTAGGGCACAGCCGACCATGGGGACGCCGCCGGGTCCCCATGGACGTCAGAGCGGCGGTCCTGCCCGCACCGGAGGACCCCGAAATCAGCAGGGGGGACACACGCTCGCCAGTTTCGCGATTGTCGGCATTGTGCCGGTGATCCGAACAGACGCTGCCATGCACGGAGAGCAGGGCGACCTCATGCGGTACGACTGGGGCTGCTGCGGCACGTGTGGTCCGGCGTGAGGTTCTGGGTCGTTGAACCTTCGGGTTTCCTGTTCAGCAGGGCAAGCAGGGTGCAGGCTTGGGGATGGTGAAACGATGCGCTGTGCAGCGGAGAGGGAGTGTCCGGGATGGTTGACGAGTTGCCTGCCCGTGGCGATGCGGTGGAGCAGACGGCGCGGACTCAGTCGGAGTCCGAGGATGATGACCTGGCGTGGAGTTTGTCGGCGCTGTCCCGGTTGTCGGCGGCGCGGTTGGGCATGGAAGATCTGTTGACGGAGGTCGCGACGTTCGCGGTGCAGGCCATCCCTGGCGCGGACGGGGCGGGTTTGACGCTGATCGAGGCGGGCCGGGCGGACACGATCGTGAAGAGTGCACCGTTCGTTCGGGAAATCGACGGTATCCAGTACGGGCTCGGCGAGGGGCCGTGTATCAGTGCCGCCGCCCTGGGGAAGCCGATGCGTTCCGGGTCGTTGGGTGGCGACCCCCGCTGGCCGCGGTTCGGGCCGCGGGCGGGCCGGTTGGGGGTGCACAGCGTGCTGTCGCTGCCGCTGATCAGCGCTAATCAGGTGGTCGGTGCGATGAACGTGTACGCGCACGCCAAGGACGCGTTCGATGAACGGTCCGAGCACTTGGGTCAGCTGTACGCGGTTCCGGCGGCGATCGCGGTGCAGAACGCGCAGGTCCTCGCGCAAACCCAACGGTTGGCCGCGAAGTTCCAGTCGGCGATGACCAACCGCGCGGTGATCGATCGGGCCGTCGGCATCCTGATGAGCCGCAGCGGGATCACCCAGGCCGACGCCGAGGCCAGGATTCGTCTGCTCAGCCAGCAGGAGAACGCCAAGATGGCTGTCGTTGCCGAAGGCATCGTCGCGGAGGCCGTCCGCCGGGCCCGCGCCCGCCGCACCGAGGGAACCTGACTTTCGGACACTTTTCGGGTCCGGATACCCCAGCTGCGCGTAGCGTTGGGGCTGCGGCCACGAGTGAGCCGGGTCCCCGACCCGAACCTGGCGTGACGCATCGAGTTCCGCGGGTTTCGCGCTGCTCGGCACCGGTAGTACCGATCAGTGCTCGGGACACCCGCCGGAGCCTTCCCTCAATGATCTTCTCCGATGCGTTGACCGCACAGCTCAGCGTTCTCACCGCGGCGTTGGACGATCCAGGCACTGACCTGGAAACTATCCTCGAGGTGCTCGTCGACGACCTGTCCGCGGCGGTCTCGTCCTTTCTCGGGCTGAGGATGACGATGCAGCTGGACGGGTGCCCCGTCACGCTGGCCACCATGGATCCGGACCTGGCGGTTACGGCGGGTGCCTCCCTCACCCTGCCGGTGGGCCAATCGACCGACGAGGCCCCGGGCTGCACGGTGGTGTTCTACGCCCGTCACCCGGGCGCGTTCGTCGACCTCGCTGCTGATCTCCACCGGGTTCACGACCTGGACGGCCATGTCTACCTGGACGGTCGCCTACCGAGCGCGGGCGATCAAACCCGCCGGTCTGGGATCACCGGACTAGCGGATCTGAGCGTCGTCAACCAGGCGATCGGCGTGCTCATCACCCGCGGACACACCCCGGCCGGGGCCATTGCCGAGCTCGGCAGCCGCGCCGCCGGCACCCCGCGCGGCGTGCCGGAAGTGGCCGAGCATGTGCTGGCCTCTACCAACGCCCCGCCGCCCGACCGGTCTCTTGCCACCGCATCCAGATCGGTGGCGGGTCGATGAAATCTCGTCGACCCCGCGGCGTGGTGCAGGCGTGGCGGACCCCTGTCCTGGCGCTTCCGTCGCCTGCTGCTCCCGTGTCGGTGGGACACCGACGATCCGTACTTCCGGGCAACAGTGGAATGAATTGGAGGTCCCTGTGATGGGAACCAAGGTTGGTAACAAGGAGGAAAGGCCGGGGACAGCGCGTTGCTGGAGGGCCTGGCCCGGGTCGGGTTGATCGCGTACGGGGTCGTGCACCTGCTGATCGGCTGGTTGGCGCTGCAGATCAGCAGGGGGCGGCACGTCCGGTGGGAGCGCCGACAGTTCCGGGGCGTTGTCAACAGTGGCGGATCAGCCCTTCGGCAAGATCCTGCTATGGCTGGTCGCAGTCGGCATGATCGCGCTCGCACTGTGGCAGGCCAGTGAAGCCATCTGGGGCTACCACAATCGGTCGGGCGGGAAGCGGGTCCGCAAGCAGGTCAGCAGCGGAGCGAAGGCAGTCGTCTACGCCGCGCTGGGGGTCGGCGCAGCCCTGGTCGCGGTCGGCTCGGGATCGTCGAGTTCGCAGTCCCAACAGGAGGCCACCTCGGGGGTGCTGGCCTGGCCCGGTGGGCAGGTCATCGTGGTGGTCGCAGCGCTGGTCATCATCGGGGTGGGGGTGGCCGGTGTCGTCAAGGGCGTGAGGAAGTCCTTCGCCGAAGAGATCGACACCTCGGCGATGTCGCCGACCGCACAGTCGGCGGTGGCCCGGTTGGGTCAGGTCGGGTACATCGCCCGGGGGCTCGCGCTGGGCGTGGTCGGCGGCCTGCTCGGCTACGCGGCCCTGACGTTCGACGCGCAGCAGGCGAAGGGCCTGGACGGCGCGATGCGGACGACCCTGCAGCAGCCGTTCGGCCAGTTCCTGCTCACCGCGGTGGCGTTGGGATTCGTGGCCTTCGGCCTGTTCGCTTTCCTCCAGGCACGGTACCGCCGGATGTGACGCAGCTTCGCCGACCGATGCGGAACAGACAGCCACCCGGCGTTGCTGGGTACTGCGCACGAACGGGAGGTTGGAGCCATTCGGGCAAGGTTCGAGACCTCAGCGCCAGGGCGATGGTTTCCCCGCGCGGCGCTCCCGATCGATGTGCACGTCCAATGGGACCGCTCCCCGCAGACGTCCCCCTGCGGGGAGGGAGACTCGTGATTGTGTGAGGCAACGACAGCGACGCCGGTGCCCGGCAGCGGAGGCCGCCGGCACCGGCGTCGTGGTGCGGTGACGATCTACTTGGTGTCGATCAAACGCTCGTTGTGCTCGTCGTTGTGCAGGTCGATGTGACCGTTGGTGGCTTGCCGGGGCCGGCGGGCCTGGGTCTTCTCGGCCTGCTCGACCTTGTCGACCTGCTCGCGGGTGGCTGACTCGACCTTGTCGGCCTGCTCGGTGGTCAGCTCGCGGACCTTCTCGGTCTGCTCCCGGACGACACCCGAGAATGAGGTGACGGCGTCGGCCCAGTTGGTCGCGAGTTCGCGGTTGATGTCCACGGCCTTCTGCACGAACTCGAAGTACCGCTCGACGCCCTGGGCGAGGTCGACAGTCGGTAACTGCTGGCCGAACACCTGGTCAACCTTCTCGGTGACCTCGTGTGCGCCCTGCTTCACCTCCTCAGCGGTCTTCTCGGTGGCGTTCCGCGTCAGCCTGGCGGCCGTTTGCCGATCCTGTGGTGGTCATGGCACTCCTTCAATTTCGGTGTGGCTGTGGTTGGCCGTATCCCGCGGATCGCTGGATACGGAAGTCATGTGACGGTTCAACGCGGTCGCTGGGGCCCCGGCTCGGGTCAGCGTCGGGCGCCTTGGTTGCTGCGGCGGCTGTAGATGCCGACGACCACGGCGACACCGATGACGGCGACGACGAGCTGGACCAGCAGTTCGAGCCAGTCGATGCCACTGGTGACGGTGGGGATCCCGACCGCGCGGGCGATGGCCGTTCCGATGAACGCGGCAACGATACCGACGACGATCGTCAGCCAGATCGGGATGTTCTGCTTGCCCGGCAGGATGAGCCGGGCCAGGGCGCCGATAATGGCGCCGATGATGATGCCAGTGATGATGCCAGTGATGGTCATGAATGTTTCCTTCGGTCGCTGGACAGCGGGCGCTGGATGCCCGCCCGTCGGATGGATGCTCCGCAGTGCTGAGCGGGACGACGCTGTCCTTGGTGCAGCAGGGGCGCCAGGCCCCGCGGGAACGTCGATCGGGTTACCGGTGCTGTTGGGGACGCTCCCGGGTGTGACAGCGTGGAAAAACCGTTGACTCCAACGGGTTACGCCTGCAGGCGTGCTGGCGGCTATGGCCGCTGGTCGCCACCGGCCGCGGTTTCCACGGTGCGTTGCACGCCGCCCGGCGAGCGTCGGGGCTCCCGCAGGGCCTGCTCGTCGGAGTGCACGCCGTGCCACTGCTCGCCCTGCTCGTCGGCGGGGTCTTGCTCCGGGCGGGGGTGCTCGGGTTCTGCCATCGCGCTCCTTCAGTGGCCCCCTGCACCACGGTAACCCGGTAGCGAGCACTACCGGAACGGGCGAACGCCCGGTCCATCCCTGAACCCGAAAGACCCTGCAGGGCCCGACATGGTTGGGTTCCGTGTGTCGTGCAGCCAAAACCCGTTGCTCAACATGACGCACCGTCGGGCGCCTGGTCGACGAAAGGTTCGGCGGCCGTTGCGCTCCGTGGCGGGATGCCAGCGATCCGTTGTCGAAGGTGTCGCTGCGGTCGGATTCGAGTTGCCTCGTTGACTCGGCGCGGTTGGCTGGGACGATGACCGCCCTGGGATGGCGACCGCCGCCGCCGGTGCTCACCGACCGGCCGAGCTCGCGGACGTCCCGGCGGGATCAGTGGTCCCGGATGCCCTCGGGGTGCTGCGTCAACTGATCGGCGGCGAATGGGTCGCGACGACGAGGGCCGCGGTTGCGTCTTCGGCGCTGCCGTCACCCGCGATGATCATCAACGTAGGGGGACCGGCCGGGTGAGCGAGCTGGGGTTCACATCGTTCGCCCCTTCCCTCACCCCGGTGCTCACCTTCGTCGTCCATGCACACCACCCGATCGCCACGATCGGGGTGACGGCTGCACCGGAAACCTGGGGGCTGTCCGGCAGAGCCAGTGACCAGCCACCAAGGCAGCCAGTTGACCGGCGCCGCCCAGCACGTCGAGTCCTGGCCACCCCGCGTTCGGGGTGTTCAGCCCGAGCCGAGGGCGCCGACCGCGCGGGCGATGACGAGCAGCGAGGTGATCAGCGCGGCGGTGGCCTGCACCCCCATAAGGATCTTGACGCGGCTGGTCAACGGCATGGTGTCGGTGGGGCTGAACGCGCTGGAGTTCGTGGTGGACAGGTACAGGTAGTCAACGAATGTCGGTATCCAATCGGCCTTTTCGCTGGATCCCGCGGCGACTTCGATGACGGTGTCCTGGGTTTCGTCCTGGGTGAACCGGAGATCGGCCAGCGGCAATTTCTCCCGCGGGTGGATTTGGGTCCGGGCCACCGGGCCGCCGCGGTCCAGTTCCCAGTAGATCAACCCGAACGCGATCACGTTCGTCGCCCATACCTGCAGCGCCGCGAGCAGCAGCGCACCACCCTCGGAGTTCTGGGCGGAGACCAACTGGGCCACCAGCAATTCCAACGTCACCAGATTCGTGACCACGACCAGCGCCGCCAACGCCAACGACGCCCACCGGGACCATCGGGTTTGCCGGGTCAGCCGCCAGGGGTTGGTCGCGACCAGGGCGACCAGCAATGCCACCTCCACACCGGGGATCAGGAACCGCGGGCCGAGGACCAACGTTTCGGGCAGCGCCGCGTACAGGGCGACCGCGACCAGCACCGCCACGGCGGGTGGGAGCCGGGCCTCCCCGCGTTTCCCGCGCCGCGCATCCCGGAGCTTGTGCGCCGCGCGGGCCGGCGGCGGATCGCCCAGCCCCTGATCGTCATGTCCACCCACCTCAACAGCCTCCCAGCACCACCAGCGATGACGTCCGCCGCCCGATGCAGTGTCCTCGCCCGCCCGTTCCGGGGCGGTCGACTGCTGGGGTGACCGACCCCACGGAGGGGTCTGCTGGGGCATGGTGTGTGTATGGTCTTGATCGGCTTCCACGCCTCTCATGAGCAGGTGCATCCGCGGGTGCTGCTGGTCGATGCGGTGCACGCGGAGCGGGCCGGGTTCGACGCGGTGATGTGCTCGGACCATCTCGCGCCGTGGACGCAGGCGCAGGGGCACTCTGGTTTCACCTGGACGTGGCTCGGCGCGGCCTTGCAGGCCACCGACCGTATTCCGATGGGCGCCTTCCACGCCCCGGGCCAGCGGTACCACCCGGTGATCTCCGCCCAGGCGATGGCCACCGTCGCGGCGATGTTCCCGGGCCGGCTGCCGTGGGTGGCACTGGGCAGTGGGGAGGCGCTGAACGAACACGTCACCGGCGAACCCTGGCCGGGCAAACCGGAACGGATGGAGCGGCTGCGTGAATGCGTGGACGTGATCCGTGCGTTGTGGCGGGGTGAGGAGGTCAGTCATCGCGGGCACGTCGTGGTGGATCGCGCCCGGCTCTGGTCGCTGCCCGATGAGCCGCCGCAGCTGGTTGCCGGCGCGATGAGCGCGGAGACCGCCGCGTGGGCGGCGGAGTGGGCCGACGGGCTGATCACCGCCAACCAACCTGCGGACAAGCTCCGCCGGATCGTCGACGCTTACCGAAGCGCTGGTGGCCGCGGAACCCTGCGGCTGCAGGTGCATCTGGCCTACGCGGACAGCGACGACGAGGCCTTGGCCATCGCCGTTGACCAGTGGCGTGGCAATTGTGTGCCCACCTTGCTGGCGTGGGACTTGACCACCCCGGAGCAGTTCGAGGCAGCGACGAGGCACGTCCCGGCGCCGGAGGTCGCTGCCAACGTTCGGGTCTCGGCTGACCTCGGACGGCACCTGGGGTGGCTGCAGGAGTATGTCGATCTTGGGTTCGAGGAGTTGTACCTGCATCACGTCGGGCAACACAATGAGGCCTTCATCGACGCCTTCGGCGCCGAGGTTTTGCCTACCCTTCGAGGTGCGGTGTGAGAGCGACCCAGACCGGCGATCTGTGGTGGAAGACGGCCGTCGTCTACTGCCTGGATGTGCAGACCTTCTACGATTCCAACGGTGACGGCATCGGTGATTTCGGGGGGCTGTCCGAGCGGCTCGATCACCTCGTCGAGCTCGGCGTCACCGTGGTGTGGCTGATGCCGTTCTACCCGACGGCGGATGTCGACGACGGCTACGACATCACCGACTTCTACACGGTGGACCCACGGTTGGGCACGCTCGGCGATTTCGTCGAATTCATGCGGTCGGCCCGCTCGCACGGTTTGCGGGTGATCGCCGACCTGGTTGTCAACCACACCAGTGCCAAGCATCCGTGGTTTCAATCGTCCCGTTCCTCCGTTGATTCCCAGCACCGCGATTGGTACGTGTGGCGTGATGAACCGGGTCCGGAGAAGCCCGGTGACGTCGTGTTTCCCGACCGGGAGACCAGCATCTGGACCAAGGACCGGAAGGCGGGTCAGTACTACCTGCACCGCTTCTACCGCAGCCAGCCGGATCTGAACGTCGCCAACCCCGCAGTTCGTGACGAGATCGCCCGCATCATTGGCTTTTGGATGGAGTTGGGGTTGTCCGGCTTCCGGGTGGACGCCGTCCCGTTCCTCCTGGAGACGTCCGGAATCGAGGATGGCGCCGGGGACCTGCCACAGCCCCATGAGTACCTCCGTGATCTGCGGGCATTTCTCGGGCGGCGCAGCGGTGACGCGATCCTGTTGGGGGAGGTTAATCTGCCGTTCGAGCAGGCCCGGGCGTTCTTCGGTGACGAGGACGGCGACGAGTTGACGATGCTGTTCGACTTCCCGACGATGCAGGCGATGTTCCTCGGGTTGGCGCGTGAGGATGCCGGCCCGATCCGGTCCGCGTTGCTGGCGCGACCGGAGAACCCGAGCGACTCGCAATGGGCGGTCTTCGTCCGTAATCACGACGAGCTGACGTTGGACAAGCTCAGTGGCGCCGAACGGCAGGAGGTGTTCAAGGCCTTCGGTCCCGACGAGGGCATGCAGGTCTACGGCCGCGGGCTGCGTCGGCGACTGCCGCCGATGGTCGGCGGCGACGGGCGCCGCGTCCGACTGGCGTACAGCCTGATGATGTCGCTGCCGGGCACTCCAACGCTGTTCTACGGCGAGGAGATCGGCATGGGCGAGAACCTCGACCTGCCGGGACGGATGGCCGTCCGGACCCCCATGCAGTGGCAGGCAGGGGAGATGGGCGGTTTCAGCACCGCCAAAAACGCTGACGCCCTGTGCCGACCGTTCCCGGCAACGCCCTACAGCCCGGACGAGGTGAATGTCGTTGCGCAGCGCCATGATCCGGGGTCGTTGTTCTCTTTCCTGCGGGAACGGATTCGGTGTTACCGCGAATGCCCCGAGCTGGGCTGGGGGGCGTTGTCGGTGCTGGACCACGATGTTCCGTCGGTCCTGGCCCACCGTTGTGACTGGCGCGGCGGAACGCTGCTGCTCTGCCACAACCTCGGTTCCACCGCCGCGACGGTGCGGCTGTCGCTCCCCGAACAGCCTTCCGACATCCGTTGCGTCGATCTGTTCGACCGATCAACCCAGCTAGCGATCACCGCTGACGGTTCGCTGGAGGTCACGTTGCCGCCGTACGGGGGCCGGTGGTTCCGGTTGCTGACCGGCAGCGGTTCCGAGCTGGTCTGACAACTCCACCCCAACCCATGGTGCGCAGCATTCCGGACGGAGACCAGGAACCCGAACTCGGCCCGCGCAGCCCCGAGCAGCGCGGCGGTGATCAGCTGCCACCAGCTG
>Ga0075520_1001418_pt1 | contig 11485 bp, 11 predicted proteins | sample NGEPerB_FD_75100 | JGI IMG/M metagenome (GOLD analysis project Ga0075520, IMG submission 75100) | Arctic peat soil microbial communities from the Barrow Environmental Observatory site, Barrow, Alaska, USA - NGEE PermafrostAB12-B | ecosystem: Environmental > Terrestrial > Soil > Wetlands > Peat ... | reverse complement strand
ATCCTGGCGCGCGAAGACGTGACGATCGAGATCCCGAAGTATTCGATCAATCACGCCAAGGAAAAGCACTGAGCCGGCCCCTTGCGCTCGCGGGCAGGGGCCTTGCGAGCGCGTCAGCGCTCGTCGTGCGTGGTGACCGTCGAGCGGCGCAGCCAGCCGAGCCGGCCGATCGAGTCGAGGAAGGAATCGGGTGCACTGCCATCGCGTTCGTCGAGGACGCCGCGCAGGTCGAGCAATTCGAGGAAATTCTTTAGGTCGCCCTTCTTCAGGCCGCTCAGGTCGGAGAGCTGGGCCAGCGACAAATAGCGCAACGACATGTCGCTCAGGACGCGGCGATGCGCCGTGCGCTGGTATTCGGCCGGCAGTTCCGGCCACGCGAGAAGGCGATACTCTTTCATCGATCAGCGTTGTGTCGCGTGCGGTTTTTGCAGGCGGGAGGTGGAGCGTACGCTCAGCGCGCCGCGGCGGGCAGGGGAATTACAAGTGCTTTCGTGAGATTTGCGACAGATGGGTTGCAACCTGCACGACATTCGTATCCCATGCGGCTGGCTTCGAGAGCCGCGTTACTCTGCGGCCGGCTTACAAACTGATGCGAAACCATCGGATCGGGTACCGACAGAGGAAGACGCAAAGCTCAGGTTGCTTTGAGCGGCGTCGAGGATTTCTACCGATCTTTCAGAATGTCATGACTGCCGGTTCAGGCTATCGGCGCGGGTTTGATAGAAATCGGCGTTTTACGGCCACTTCGAGGAACCGAGGTGACGTGCAAAGGAGATTTGCCAATGACCACCTTGACTCCATCGCGCTTCGGAGCCCTGGATGACGGAACCCCCTTCTGTATCCCCATGCCGGGATTGTTCGTGGATCTGGATGCCGGATTTGGTTCCGTAGCGCTGACTGACGAGTTCTTCCAGGCGCCGGCCGAGGTGCGATTCGATGTCCTGCAACAGTGGCTTCGGGCGCTGAGCGTGCATAAAGATTCGGCTCTCGTCGAGATGTTTCGCGAATATTCCCGGGCGCTTCCAGGCTCGACGATCGTCGAGCAAATCGAGAGCTTCCGTCATCACTGCAATCTGCACGGCATCGGCTGCCCTGCTGACCTTGCCGTCCTGCTGCAGAGGTATTGAAGCCCGTGATTCTTCAGAAGATCGCGGCCCGCCTCGGCGTCGATCTCGACGCCGATACCAGGGAAAACGTAGCAAACGAGCAAGTGCGCATGGTCTGGTCGCACGCGGCGTTTGCGGCCCTGATCGCGTCGGCCTTTGCGGTGATCGTTGCGATGCATCTCGTGGGAGTGGTCGATCTTCGAGCGATCCAGCTCTGGGTCGCCATGAAGCTCCTTGTAGTCACGCCGCGGGTAATCCAGTCCCAAATCTATCGCCGCCGAGGTTTCCCAAGCGGCAAGCCGTGGCGGTTAAGGACCTATTGGCTTCTCGGCGCCGATGGTGCCGTTTGGGGATTGGCAGGTTTCTGGGTGATCGGCTCGGACATCAATACGGCGTCGCTCGTTACGGCGAGTCTTTGCTGCGTCGCCTGCGTGGCGACGTTCGGGCTTCAGGTCAGCAAGGTCGCCACCGCCGCCTACGTGGTACCCATCATCGTGCCGATGGCCCTCGGCATGCTGTTGCGGGGAGACGCGTTTGGCGCTTACGGCGGCGTCGGCCTGACTCTTTTCCTCGTTCAGGTACTCATCACCGCGAGACGCTCCGACGCCAAGCTTTCGGAAGTCTTTTTGCTGCGAATCCACGCGGCCCGCATATCCGCTGAACGGGAGCAGGCGCTCGAGCTGGCCCAACGTCAGTCCGCCGTCAAGAGCCAGTTCCTTGGCACGGTGAGTCACGAGCTGCGCACACCAATCCACGGAATGCTGGGCGTCGCCCGGCTCGTGCACGTCGAGACGAGCGACCCGGTCGTCAAGAAGCGAATGGAACTCGTCGAGGCATCCGGAACCCATTTGCTGCGCCTCGTCACCGACTTGATCGACGTCTCGCGGATCGAATCCGGACAGATGCGGATTCAGCGAATGGTGTTCGACCTGCGGAATGAGGTCGAGCGCATCGCGGACATCTACTCGGTTCGTGCGGCGGAGAAAGGATTGGTCTTCACCCTGGACAGCCGTATCGATGGGTCCGTGTGGGTGAGCGGCGACCCTGTCCGACTGAGACAGGTTCTCCACAACCTGCTGGGCAATGCCATCAAGTTCACGCAAAAGGGCTGGATCCATCTGATGGTCTGGCCTGGCGTCCAGCCCGGAGAAATTCACTTCGAAGTCAGGGACACGGGCGTAGGGATCAGCGATGACGACCAGAAGGTGGTATTCGATGCCTTCCGACAAGTGGGGTCCCATGCTGAGGCTCGGCGACAAGGAACGGGCCTCGGGCTGACGATCGCGCACGAACTGGCCCAGCTCCTGGGCGGCGGCATCTCGTTGAAGAGCCGGCCCGGTTTCGGCTCGGTTTTTGACTTCTGGGTCAAGCTGGAGCCCGCGGAGGAACCTCGTGCGTACGACCGGCCCAGGGACGAGCTGTCTGCAAACGGTGTCGATGTGTGCGCCCGAATCCTCTTAGTCGAGGACAACGACGTGAATGCGTTGATTGCCGGTTCGATGCTTGCCAATCAAGGGCATCAAGTGGAGCGCGTTGCCGATGGAGCCGAAGCCGTACGGCGAGCATTGCGGGAAATCGATCGACCCGATCTCATCCTGATGGACTGCATGATGCCGGCCATGGACGGATTCGAAGCGACTCGTTCGATTCGAGCCCAAGAGGAGGCGATGGGACTACCGAGAGTGCCGATCATCGCCCTGTCCGCCATCATCGACGAGGAAACAAGTCGTCATTCCCTGGCAGTCGGGATGGACGATGCGCTCGGCAAACCATTCACCAACGACGCTCTGCGCGACGTGATGCGACCTTGGCTCGCCCTTCGCGAAAGCGAGCGCCAAGGCGTTCTCGAGGGGCTATCAGCCCGGTCGCGGTCAGTTAATCGTGACGGTTCGAACTGAGGTGGCTCGGACGCCAACATCGGCGCTTCTTCCCCACTTGACAGGCGCCATCCAGCCAGCGGAACGATCCGTCGATCGCACCGATTCCCGGCGCGGCAAGGCCGGGCGCCGGGAGAACAGTTGAATATCCGGGTGCGCGGTTTCGATCATGAAGTCGTATAAGGGATGTTTCGTCTCGCGCCAGCGACTTTCGGCGGTTGTCACGTTGAAGGCCAGCACATGGTGTTGCAATCGTCCCGCGTGCAGCATCGGCAACGTCTGGCCGCCGTCGAGTATGTTGGCGAAACCGAGTCGACGATATTGGCGAACCAACGCGTCGCTACGCGCGCCGATCACGATCCAGCGTACCTGCGTCGCCATGCAGAACAGATAGCTCGCTTTCATCAGGCACACTTTGACCAATGGATCGGCGCCTGGAACCGCCGATAGCCGGGTAATCTCGGCACGCGTGTCCTGTCGCATGGTCTCCGGTACCGTCACGCTGTGCTCGATGAGTAGTGGGCCGCCAGCGTTGGTCTGGAATCGGGCAGTGCCCACGGCGCTTCCACTCTCCTTATCCACGCAAAGCACGACAATTGTATTTTCGTCCGCATCGAGAAGATCGGGCTCCATCATCATCGTGTGCAGATGCGGCAAATGATGTCCGTATGAAAGCGCGCGAACACGGCACGCAGCTTCCAGTTCCTGGGTCGTGCGGGCGATTCTCACTTCGAAACTGAGCGACTGCGTCTGCATGTGCATGTTCTCCGACGGTTGAAATGGCGCTGAGCGAAGCGATGGTGACAACAATACGCGCTTTTTCTTCCCGTTCACTGGCGACCTGTTCGGCGAGTCGTTTCGGCGCGACGGACGACGACGCAGGAGTTCAGCGAAAGCGGTCTTCGCTCTCCATCAACTGCGCCGGCGCCGAAAATGCATGAGGAGATAGCATGCATTGCCCTGCCACCTACACATGCCCGATGCGAGTCTTGGCGATCGAAACGTCCTGCGACGAAACCGGCGTGGCGATCGTCGAAGCGAACGGCGACGAAACGCCGCGCCTCGTCGCGCAGGCCTTGCACAGCCAGGTCGAGATGCACTCGGCTTATGGCGGCGTCGTTCCTGAACTGGCTTCGCGCGACCACATTCGTCGCGTGCTGCCGCTCGCCCGCGCCGTCCTGAGCGAGTCTGGCGCGTCGCTCGCTTCGCTCGACGCCATTGGCTACACGCGCGGGCCCGGCCTCGCCGGTGCGCTGCTCGTTGGCGCGGGCGTCGCCTGCTCGCTCGCCGCGGCTATCGGCAGGCCGGCTTTCGGAGTCCATCACCTCGAAGGGCACTTGCTGTCGCCTTTTCTCTCTGCCGACCCGCCGCGGTTTCCCTTCGTTGCCTTGCTCGTCTCCGGCGGCCATACCCAGTTGCTCAAGGTGGCCGACGTCGGCCACTACTCATTGCTCGGCGACACGATCGATGATGCCGCCGGCGAGGCATTCGACAAGTCGGCCAAGCTGCTCGGCCTTGGCTATCCCGGCGGGCCGGCCTTGGCCCGGCTTGCCGAGTTCGGCGATGCCAGCGTCTTCAAGTTGCCGCGACCGCTGTCGCAGCGCGACTCGCTCGACTTTTCTTTCGCCGGCCTGAAGACCGCTGTCCGCACGCATGCCTTGAGGCTCGAAGGCAGTAACTGCGAGCAGCCGCGCGCCGATCTTGCCGCGTCGACGCAGGAAGCCATCGTCGACGTGCTCGTTCGCAAGTCGATGGCGGCGCTCGAGCGGACCGGGCTGAAGCGGCTCGTCGTCGCCGGCGGTGTCGGCGCGAACGCGCTGTTGCGCTCGCGGCTGGAGGTGGAATGCAAGAAGCGCCAGGCCCGGGTTCACTACCCGGAGCTGGCGCTTTGCACGGACAACGGCGCGATGATCGCGCTGGCCGCGGCGATGCGCATGCAGCGCGGCATCGCTCAGATGTCGACCGACTACTCGTTCGACGTGCTACCGCGTTGGCCGCTCACGGCATTGACCGAGCCAGCGGCAGCGCGTTGAGCGCCGCCGCCGCTGCGTCTTCTCAGGCGATGCTGAGTTGAGTCGCGCCAGCCGGCACCTTCTTGGCCAGCGTCAGCGTGAGAACGCCGTTCTCGAACTTCGCTTGCGAAGCGGCCTGATCGACTTCCGTCGGCAAGACGATGGTGCGCGAGTAGACCGAGGCCGAGCGTTCGCGGTAGAGAACGCGGGTGGCCGGCTTGGCGTCGACAGCCGGCTGGCCTTCGCCTTGTGATTGGACCGGTGTTTCGCTCGCGGCGGCAGTGGTCAGCGTGACGCGACGGCCTTCGACCGAGACCTTGAGCTGGTCGCGCGTCGAGCCTGGAACGTCGAGGACGATGGTGTACGAGGCATCGCTTTCCGACACATCCATCGATGGCGTGCGGGCTTCGACGCCGGCCCTGGCGCCGCCGAAGTAGCGATCGAACGATTCATCGAACAGGCGGTCGAGCGCGGTGCCGAACGCGGGAACAACATCAGCTCGCGGCGCTAGCGCCGCGCGTGAGAGAGGCAGAACGAACATGGTGAACTCCTACAATTCATCGGTCGCTGCACATTGCTTCGACCCTGCCGCCGAAGTGAGAGCGGCATTTTTGTTTTCAAGGTCCTTGTGCCGCATCGCATGAGACAAATCATCGAGGACCTGCCCGGGTCGAAGATCCGCGAGGTCGCCAACGCCGCGCTCGGCCGCGACGACGTGCTCGCGTTCTGGTTCGGCGAAAGCGACGAGGCGACGCCCGAGTTCATCCGCGCCGCCGCGGCGCGCTCGCTCGAAGCGGGTGAGACCTTCTATTCGCAAAATCTCGGCCTCGCCGAGCTGCGCGACGCCCTGGCGAGTTACACGAGCTCGCTGCATCGGCCGGTAGGTGCAGACCGGATCGCCGTCACTTCGTCGGGCGTCAACGCCTTGATGCTGGCGATGCAGGCGCTCGTCGGCGCGGGCGACGAGGTTGTTGCCGTCGTTCCGGTCTGGCCCAACCTGCCGGCGCAACCGGCGATCCTCGGTGCTCGTGTCGTTCGCTTGCCGCTTCGTGTCGAATCGGGAGTCTGGCGCCTCGATCTCGACGAGATGCGAGGAACGATCACCGCGAAGACGCGCGTCCTCCTCGTCAATTCACCCAACAACCCGACCGGCTGGACTCTCGGCCGCGACGAGCAGGAGGCCGTGCTGGCGCATTGCCGCGGCACCGGAACCTGGATCGTCGCCGACGAAGTCTACGAACGCATCTATTTCGGCGACGGCGCAGCCTGCGCTCCGAGCTTTCTCGACATTGCCGATGGCGACGATCAGCTCGTCGTCGTGCATAGCTTCTCGAAAAGCTTTCTCATGACGGGTTGGCGCCTCGGCTGGATCGTCCATCCACCCGGCCTGGCGCCCACGTTCGCCAAGCTGATCGAGTTCAACACCTCGTGCGCACCGGTCTTCGTGCAGCGCGCCGGGCTCGCCGCCCTGGCCGAGGCCGGCGTTTTCGTTCCCGACCTCGTCGCGCGCCTGCGCACCTGCCGCGACATCTTGCTGCCGCGCCTCGCCGCGCTTCCCGGCATCTCGGTCGCCACGCCGTCTGGCGGCCTGTACGCCTTCTTCAGCGTCGCAGGGCAGGGCGATTCGCTCGCTTTCGCCAAGCGCCTGGTTGCCGAAGCGGGAGTCGGCCTGGCTCCCGGCTCGGCCTTTGGCCCCGAGGGCGAGGGCTGGCTGCGTTGGTGCTTCGCATCGCGTGACCCGGCGCGGCTCGTCGACGGGATCGAGCGGCTCAGGCGCTTCCTGCGTTTATAATTACTAGCTCAGCTGCGATGGCAGTGAGCCCTAGCACGGCGCCGGTCGGTTTCACCGGCGTTCGCGAGTCGACCTTCGAAACCGTGGCGTGGCCGCAAGGCCGGCGCTCGGTTTCACTTCAGGAAACGAGATGCCAGTCACCACCGAACACAAAGCCGGGATCGTCAAGGCGCACGCCCGCGGCGCTGCCGACACCGGCTCCGCCGAAGTGCAAGTCGCCCTGTTGACCGACAGGATCAACGAGCTCACCCCGCACTTCAAGACCCACCTCAAAGACCACCACGGCCGGCGCGGCCTGTTGAAGATGGTCAACCGGCGCAAGAGCCTGCTTGCCTATCTGAAGGGCAAGGACGCCGATCGCTATACCGCGCTGATTCAAAAACTCGGCCTGCGCAAGTAGGCCGAAAACGAAGCCGAGAGCCTGACTGGACAAGAACCGGCAGGCTCTTCGGCATTTGGAGCGAGTGACCAATGGCGAGGCTGTGTCATTCCACCGATGTTCATGTGCGCGAAGCGCGCGCTGAGCACCCTTGGAATGGCATTGCGCCAGTTGAACCTCTCGCTTCGGGTGCCGGTGCCGCCCTGAAGGCGCCCGGAACAACGGAGAACACGTCATGAGCATTTTCAACAAGATCACCAAGACCTTCCAGTGGGGTCAGCACAGTGTCACCCTCGAGACGGGCGAGATCGCGCGCCAGTCGGGTGGCGCCGTCGTTGTCTCGATCGAAGATACGGTTATCCTCGCGACCGTCGTCGCCAGGAAAGACGCCAAGCCCGGCCAGGATTTCTTTCCCCTGACCGTCGACTACATCGAGAAGACCTACGCCGCGGGGAAGATCCCGGGCAGCTTCTTCAAGCGCGAAGGCCGGCCCAGCGAGCTCGAGACGCTGACCTCGCGCCTCATCGACCGGCCGCTGCGCCCGCTCTTTCCCGAAGGCTTCTACAACGAAGTCCAGGTCGTTATCCACGTCCTGTCGCTGAATCCGGAGATCGCCGCCGACATTCCGTCCCTGATCGGCGCGAGTGCGGCGCTGGCAATCTCGGGCATTCCGTTCAACGGCCCGATCGGCGCGGCGCGCGTCGGCTACATCGACGGCCAGTACGTGCTCAACCCGACCAAGACACAGATGGCCGAGACGCAGATGGATCTCGTCGTCGCCGGGACCGAGGCGGCCGTGCTGATGGTCGAATCCGAAGCCAAGCAGCTGAGCGAGGAAGTTATGCTCGGCGGGGTCGTCTACGGCCACGAGCAGGGCAATGTCGCCATCGTCGCGATCAACGAGCTCGTGCACGACGCCGGCAAGCCGGTCTGGGACTGGCAGGCGCCGGCGAAGGACGAGGCGTTCATCGCCCAGGTCTCGTCGCACGCCGAGGAAGCGATCCGTGCAGCGTATCAGATCCGCTCCAAGCAGGCGCGCACGCATGCGACTCGCGACGCCTACGCGGCAGCAAAGAGCGCGCTCACGGCGTCCGGCGCGGCATTCGATGCGGTCAAGGTCGATAACCTGCTCTTCGACATCGAAGCGAAGATCGTGCGTAGCCAGATCCTCTCCGGCGAGCCGCGCATCGACGGCCGCGACACGCGCACCGTGCGGCCGATCGAAATCCGCACCGGGCTCCTGCCGCGCGTCCACGGCTCGGCGCTCTTCACGCGCGGCGAGACGCAGGCACTGGTTGCCGCCACGCTCGGCACCGACCGCGATTCGCAGCGCATCGACGCGCTGGCCGGCGAATACAGCGAGCACTTCATGCTCCACTACAACATGCCCCCGTTCGCGACCGGCGAGACCGGCCGCGTCGGCTCGCCGAAGCGGCGCGAGATCGGCCACGGGCGCCTGGCCAAGCGCGCGCTCGTCGCCGTGCTGCCCGATCGCGGCGCGTTTCCGTATTCGATGCGCGTCGTCTCCGAGATCACCGAGTCGAACGGCTCATCGTCGATGGCTTCGGTCTGCGGTGGCTGCCTGGCCCTCATGGACGCCGGCGTGCCGCTGAAGGCGCACGTTGCCGGCATCGCCATGGGCCTCATCAAGGACGGCAACCGCTTCGCCGTGCTGACCGACATCCTCGGCGACGAGGATCACCTCGGCGATATGGACTTCAAGGTCGCCGGCACGACGACCGGCGTAACGGCGCTGCAGATGGATATCAAGATCCAGGGCATCACGAAGGAAATCATGCAGGTCGCATTGGCGCAGGCCAAGGAAGCGCGCCTGCATATCCTCGGCAAGATGCAGGAGGCGATGGGCGGCGCCAAGACCGAGGTCTCGCAGTTCGCGCCGCGCCTCTACACGATGAAAATCAACCCGGAGAAGATCCGCGACGTGATCGGCAAGGGCGGTGCGACGATCCGCGCGCTCACCGAAGAGACCGGCACGACGATCGACATCGGCGAAGACGGCACGATCACGATCGCCTCGACCGACGCCGACAAGGCCGCGCACGCGAAGAAGCGCATCGAGGAGATCACCGCCGAGGTGGAAGTGGGCAAGGTCTATGAAGGCCCGATCACGAAGATCCTCGATTTCGGCGCGCTCGTGAACCTGCTGCCCGGCAAGGACGGCCTCCTGCACATCAGCCAGATCGCGCACCAGCGCGTCGAGAAGGTGACCGACTTCCTGAAGGAAGGCCAGATCGTTCGCGTCAAGGTTCTCGAGACCGACGAGAAGGGTCGCGTCAAGCTCTCGATGAAGGCCCTGCTCGACCGCGAGCCGCGCGAACCCGCGCACCAAGAGTGACGGCAGGGCGCGCGTCGTGAAAGCGATCGAGATCGCGGCACCCGGCGGCCCCGAGGTGCTTCGCCTGACCGAGCGGCCGATGCCCGTGGCGGCCGCCGGCGAAGCGCTCATCCACGTCGCGGCTTCGGGCGTCAATCGCCCGGACGTGCTGCAGCGCAAGGGTCTTTATCCGGTGCCGCCTGGCGCCTCCGACATCCCCGGGCTCGAAGTCGCCGGAACGATCGTCGAGGGTGACGCCGCGGCGCTGCGGGCCGCCGGCCTGGCCGTCGGCGACCGCGTCTGTGCGCTCGTCGCCGGTGGCGGCTATGCCGAATACTGCGCCGCGCCAGTCGGCCAGTGCCTGTCGTCGCCTGCGAACCTGAGCGACATCGAAGCGGCGAGCCTGCCGGAGACCTTCTTCACCGTCTGGTCCAACGTATTCGACCGCGGCCACCTGCAGCCGGGCGAGACCCTGCTCGTCCACGGCGGCAGCAGCGGCATCGGCGTGACGGCAATCCAGCTTGCCAAGGCGCACGGCGCCACGGTGATCGTCACCGTCGGCTCCGCGGAAAAGGCCGCGGCCTGCGAGGCGCTCGGCGCCGATCACGCCATCGACTACAAGACGCAGGACTTCGTCGCTGAGGTGCAGCGCATCACGTCGAAGGCCGGCGCCAACGTCGTCCTCGACATGGTCGCCGGCGAATATGTGGGGCGCGAGATCAAGTGTCTCGCCGAGGATGGGCGGATCGTCATCATCGCCGTGCAAGGCGGTGTCGATTCGCATATCGATGCCGGCCTCGTACTGCGCCGGCGCCTCGTCATTACGGGATCGACCCTGCGGCCGCGCCCGGTTGCCTTCAAGAGCGAGATCGCCGCGGCATTGAAGCGCACGGTCTGGCCCTGGCTCGAGAGCGGCAAGGTCAGGCCGGTCATCCACGAAGTCTTTCCCGCCGCCGAAGCGGCGCGCGCCCATACGCTGATGGAGTCGCATCGACATGTCGGCAAGCTGGTGCTGGCGTGGTGAGCGAGCCTCGCGCCCTTGGGCGCCGACGCCTCGTCGTCGGCAACTGGAAAATGAACGGAAGCCGCGCCGCCAACGCGGCGCTGCTCGATGCGCTGAAGGCGGCTTCGCCGTTCGCCGCTGACGTCGCGGTGTGCGCGCCGGCGCCCTATCTCGGCCAGGTGGGAACTGCGTTGAAAGGCGGCGCCATCGCCTGGGGTGCGCAGGACTGCTCGAGTCACGCCTTCGGCGCGTTCACCGGCGAGGTTTCCGCGGCGATGCTCGCCGAGTTCGGCTGCCGCTTCGTGATCGTCGGCCACTCGGAGAGGCGCGCAATGCACGGTGAAAGCGATCGCCTGGTGGCCGAAAAGGCGCAGCAGGCACTGGCCAACGGCCTCACGCCCATCGTCTGCGTCGGCGAGACGCTGGCCGAGCGCGAAGCGAACCAGACCGACGCCATCGTCGGCCGGCAGCTTGCCGCGGTGACCGATCTGCTCGGCGCCGGCATCGAGAAAACGATCCTCGCCTACGAGCCTGTCTGGGCGATCGGAACAGGCCGCACCGCGACGCCGGCGCAGGCGCAAGCCGTGCACGCGCATCTGCGCACCGCGCTCGCCGCGGCGAGCCCGCACGGCAAGGACATCTGCATCCTCTACGGCGGCAGCGTCAAGCCCGACAACGCCGCATCGCTCTTCACCGAGGCCGACATCGACGGTGGCCTGATCGGCGGCGCCTCGTTGAATGCGGAGCCGTTCGTCGCCATCTGCAAGGCGGCTGCGTAACGCGCGGGCAAAGCCTCGGAACTACCGGAGTCGGAACAAGAATGAACATGGTCATCAACCTCGTGCTTGCGCTGCAGATCCTGACGGCGCTGGTGATGATCGGCCTCGTGCTGATCCAGCACGGCAAGGGCGCCGACATGGGCGCGTCTTTCGGCAGCGGCGCCTCGGGCAGCCTCTTCGGGGCGACCGGCAGCGCGAATTT
>Ga0075520_1001417_pt1 | contig 11500 bp, 14 predicted proteins | sample NGEPerB_FD_75100 | JGI IMG/M metagenome (GOLD analysis project Ga0075520, IMG submission 75100) | Arctic peat soil microbial communities from the Barrow Environmental Observatory site, Barrow, Alaska, USA - NGEE PermafrostAB12-B | ecosystem: Environmental > Terrestrial > Soil > Wetlands > Peat ... | reverse complement strand
CGGAACGCCAGCGCCACATCGCCTGGGACATCGGCATCGCCGCAGCGTGCCGCCAGTTGGCGGACGCGCTCGACGCTACCCTGATACAGCAGAACTATTCGCGCTTGGTTATCGACTGCAATCGCCCGCCGGGGTCGAAGGAATCGATCCCGGACATCAGCGAGGCCACCCCGGTGCCGGGCAATATCGGCGTGAGCGAAGGCGGCAACGCTGCACGAGTGCGCGAGATTTTCCGGCCCTACCATGATCGTATCGAATCCGAACTCGACCGCAGATGCCAAGCCGGCCGGCCGGCGGCGCTGATCGCGCTGCACAGCTTCACCCCTGTCTTCATGGACGTGACGCGGCCCTGGCATGCTGGTGTGCTCTACAATCGCGACCCGCGTTTTGCCCATCTCCTCATGGCGCTGTTGAAACGAGAAGAGGGAATCGTGGTCGGCGACAACGAGCCCTACGACGTGAACGATGCGACGGATTACACCATTCCGGTGCATGGCGAACGGCGCGGCCTGCATCATGTGGCGATTGAGATCCGCCAAGACCTGATCGCTGGTGACGAGGGGCAGCGCACCTGGGCTGCGCTGCTCGCGCGCCTGCTTCCGCGGGCGTATCAGGAGTTGGTGGCAGCCGAAGCGCTCGGACCTGCGTGACTGGGTAGTTGGTTAGGTCAATTAAGGCAGCCACTTATTTGGGATTGTCCGGATCGTCACCTAGCGCATATTCGGCCATTATGGGTAGCATATTCGTATTGATATAACGCAACGGCGAACTGGCGCTTTGCCTCAGACAACATTCGCAGGCCACCAAGCCGCGGTGAGCGTATTGAGCACCTCTGAGTTCGGACAATAACTTTCCCACACTGGGTTGTTAGGATCACGCTTCAAGTCCACCATACAAGCTTCCCGAAAATCGCAACTCGTGCAACTTCGTTTAATTTGATCGAACGTGTCTCTGTCGCCACATTCGATCACGTAGGGATCGAGACCCAGTATTGCCATCCGAAAGCCTAGAAGTTCGTCGTGCTCGCCACGTACCGTGGACTCATGACAGAGAAGTTCGATCTCATCTCTCAGATGCAACTTGCGGCTGTCCTTTCCGAAAATCATATCCGAACGTATTGGTGATGCAGCCCAGCCAATATCGGAATGGCAACAATAGCGCCAGATCGTTGGACTGCTCGGTGCAAGGGCGCATCTTTCTGTAATGCCAAGTGCGTACGCGCTTGATTGTAATACGCCGCATAGGCGGAAAGAATACGCCGCAGGTGAGTCTCGCCGAAGATGAGCACTTGATCCAGGCACTCGCGGCGCAATGTGCCGATTAGACGTTCGGCATAGCCATTCTGCCACGGCGATCCAGGAGAGATCGGCCGGTCGCGAATACCCATCGCCCTCACCCGACGCTGGAAGGTTTGCCCGTAGGCTCGGTCATTGTCGCGCACCAGGTAGGCCGGCGCTGATGCCCAAGGAAACGCCTCGGTGATCTGCCGGGCCAGCCACTCAGCTGTCGGATGCCGCGTCACCTCAAACCACAACAGCTGTCGCCGCCCATGGCCCAGGACCAGAAACGCAAACAAGAGATCAAAGGACAGCGTGGGTACAACGCACATATCGATAGCGGCGATCGCCTCAGCGTGATTTTGCAGAAAAGTCTTCCAGCTTTGCGACGGCGGCTTCGAAGGCTGCGTAATATATTTCGAGACCGTCGACTGGGCCACCTTAAAGCCAAGCATCAGAAGCTCGCCATGGATCCGGGATGCACCCCACCGTGGGTTTTCCCTGTTCATCCGCTGGATCAGATCACGTAGGCCGCGATCAATCCTCGGCCGCCCTGCCCTATTTCGCGATTTCCAACGCCTTCCTGTCTAGGCGGAGAACGGCATGGACGGGGGTCCCTCGAGCGCGGCCAGACGCGCGCGCAAATATTCGAGCTCTGCCTCGGCCGTCCTCAACGTGCGAGTTCCATTGGCGGCGGCCCCGCTCATTACGCCGGCCAAGGTCACATAGGCTTCCGTCCAAGCTGTCTTAACGGGCGGCGCGAAATCGGCACCGAGGATCTCTCCCAGTGTCCACAGCAGCGCGGCGCCGACTGGCTCGAAGTGCTTGGCGGTAACCCCATAGGCGACGTGGCGATTTCCCAGGTCCCCGACTGCAGGGGCGATCTTGTCGAGTTCATGGAGGTTGGCGACAACAGTGGCGAGCATGGCCATCAATTTCTTCTTCTGCGCGACGAGGTCATCCCGAAACAGCGGACGTACTTCCGGCGCAATCTCGAACAGGCGGTCGTAGAACAGGTCGGCGGCGACACCGGCGATCGGCAGAACCTCCTTGAAGCTGTCTTTAACTAATTTGATTTGTTCCGGTGTCATCTCATCTTCTCCTCTTTCATGTCGTGGCGCGAGCGACGCCGCGAGTTCGAGCGCCGGCGATTCCACGGCAACAGCGAGGGAACCCTGATTGCCCAGTTACCCTCCATCGACACCGATCCCAACAACAGGCATTTCGGCACACTGGTTGCGAACCGGCGCCTAGCCAATGCCCCCATACGTCGCGCCAGCCGTTGGGCGGTGGGCAGCGAACGACATTCGATTATTGCGAGTACATGTGTCACAACACATAGCAAGGAACGTGCCATGCACGAATTGCTTGTTCGCGCGGAGCAAAGCATTGTCAGCTCTACGGTTTCATGTTGATGCGGCTTTGAACAGGAAACCCGCCACGATGTGCTATTCCGCAATTGTGCAAAGTTGGGCAGCAATGGATTCTAATCTTCGTCGCGAATGCGCTGCAATTGCCGTCGCAGTGAAGCCACGCAGCGTCGATTCCGAGCCAAATGCCTTTCCTGTCGCCTTCCTTATTGATGACTGAGTAAACGTCGGTTCGCGCGCAAAGCTTGCCGGTGGGTGCAGTTAGCCGTCAGCACTTCATCGTAAATCGATTTGCCCCAGAGGTACCGATCCTTATTGCGTAGGCTGAAATGTGCCAGAGCGGCGGTAATGGCCGCATGTTTTCCGTACAACAGCCAAATGTGCTTCCAGATAAACTTTTGTAGCAATTGAACCTGTTGATCTGAAGTGATTTCATACCAAGATCAACGGCAGTTCATCGGCAATCTGCTATCGGGCACCATTCTTTTCTTGGCAAAGACCCTCCAAAAGTTCCTTCAACGCTTTTTCCCCGGCAAGCTTGGCGGTTTGCGCTTCTGTAAATTCATCGCCGCAGTATTTAACGCCAAGTGGCTTTGATCTTCGCAGAATTTCCCACGTCCAGAGAGTTTTTGGGCGACCACAGAGTTTAGATATTACAAAATAATCGTTGTTTAAATTGGAATGCTTGCCAGCCATGATGCTCAAGTCCACTCACGGGGCCATGGCCGCCAATGGGTCGGTCTAATCAGCACCATCCGATTGCGGCGGACGTCGGACCAGCCCGCACCATTGCGCCGGCAAGGAAACACCAGCGCATTGTATTCTCCATTATCGTAGACTGCAGCTCAATGTCCGATGGGGCGGTCACAATCGGGCTCCAATTAGACTTTGCGGGAACCTCTTCCATATAAACTCGCTATTATAAATGACGTGCATTTCACATTGATTTGGCGCGAGCACAAGCGAGCGGGGCGACCCTTAACGGTCCACAATTGAACGTTTTGTAACGCGGAAAACTTTGAGCATGTCCGAAAAAAGCTCAAAATTATCACCGATCCCGAATATCGGTTCCGGAGACTTCAGAGTTGATGGGCTCCCGCTCAACCCCACAAGCCCGCCAGTCCGGAATACAGCCCGAAGATGACTGTTGATGCAATGACGACCGCAACAAGGACGGCATAAGTTCCTTGCAATCGATAAGGCCTCGGAAGCCGTCGAGCCAACAGATACAGGAACCCCAGCACGATCGGCAACAACAGTGCATTCATCACCTGCACTCCGACGCTCAAGCGGACGAGGCTGACACCCGAGACGACGATGAGCGCCCCAGAGATAAGCGTCGCTGTATAGATGCCGTAGAACCAGGGGGCTTCATGTGGTTCGTGCTCCAGCGAATGCGTCGAACCAAGAACTTCACTCAGGGTCCGCGCCGCGGTTAGCGTTACCACGATCGTCGCAACGACGGCCGCGCCCGACAATCCTAAACCAAACAGGAGTTTGCCGGTTGTCTTGCCAAGATACGGTATGATCGATTGGGAAATTTGTTGCACGGTATCGAGTGAACCGGAGTGGCCGGCATTTCCCAGCGTCGCGGCGGTTGCAACCAGGACCGATGCCATTATTATTTGGGTCACCACAGCACCAAACGCCGTGTCCAGACGCGCTGCTGGCAAATCATCAGGCGTCAGTTTCTTTTCCACCACGGACGACTGCTGATAAAACACCATCCACGGCATGATCACCGCGCCGATATTGGCAGCGACGAGATAGAGGTATTTCGGTTCGCGCCAGGCGATATCGACAGCTCCGGAAGCCAGAGCGGAAAGTTCAGGATTAGCTTGCCAGGCGACAAACAAAAAAACGAACTCGAATACCCCAACGGCGATCGCTATTCGCTCGACCGCGAGATATGAGCCCCTATAGGCTATAAAAATAAGTAAACCGACGATCAGCGACATTGTGACAGGTATGGGGACCCCCATGAGCAGACCGACACCCGCCAATCCGCTCAACTCGCTCAAGAGCGCCCCTACGCAGGCCAGCACGAGGGTTGCCACGGACAACCACGCCCAGCCTTTGCCGAAGTGATCGCGGATGAGTTCGGCGTGACCTTTGCGAGTGACGATGCCAAGCCGCACCGTCAGTTCCTGTACGATGTACAAAATCGGTACCAGGATAAACTGCAGCAGCAGAAGTTGGTAACCCCACTCCGCGCCACTTTGGGCAGCCGTGATGATGCTGCCGGCATCGGTATCGGCGAGCATCACGACGATGCCGGGGCCGGCGACAACCAAAATGCGTTGCCAACCTCGAAACGGCAGAATAGGCGGTTGGGCGAAGTCAGCGCTTTTCATTAAAGCGATTCCAGTAAGCGGCCGGCAGGCAAACGGGCCGCGCTTAAGAGACGGTGACTATTGGCGCGCACGCGCTGACGCACTGAGGTGTAGGAGCGTTCCGCAGCGATCAGGAATCCTTCGCCATGCGCGAGCGCGCTGACCAAAGTTTCCTCAGCATCGGCAAACGCAGCGATTTTTTCTGTGATCATCCGGTTTGCTTCCGCCGCCGCCCGCGGTCCACCTTGGGCCAGCTGCACTAGACCCATCGAGATGACGGCCTGCAGCTCGCACGTAAAGCGCATGGATTCGAGCCAGGTATTCAATAATTCGAGCAAGATGGCCTCCAGTTGGTCACTCTGCCGGAGGACACTTCGGGAGCATTAGCCGGTCGACACCAGGTGCTATCGAGGCGACAGCGCGGATCGCCGTTGTCCTGACGGTCGCGCATAATCGTATTGCTGACCGGATGAACGCGGATCCGGGCCGAATTCGGGACCTGCTTGATGCTGACGACGATGTGCATGCGGCTCGCTCGTTTGCCACCTGGGACGCCCGAGAGGTGAAGAGCAAGCGCCATACCAAGTCACCATTGGAGCAAGTTTAATTCACGCATTCAATTGCTTAGATGATTTCAACGAGACGGCGATCTGCCCTGTCGACGCCGAGCGACACGCCAGGTGCGACACAGAATGTGCGACAACGTGTCGGGAAAGCGACAGCGCAAGGATTGCGGTGGCCGGCCTCCGGCGTTTACTTACGAATTCGCCCGTGGCGCAATGACCCAAGCTTGCGCTGGAAGAGACCACCAAGGATCGCGCCGCCCGACGTTGAGCGACCTCGCTCGCTGAGCGAGACGGTGGACGGATGGGATTTGGCGCGCGCCCGAATGACAGGGCCGCGGATCAGAAGTGATCGCTATTTCAACAATGTGTCGAACGGCACGAAGGTCGCGGGCTTCGGCGGTGCCACTGCGTCTTTCAATACCTTGAAGACACGATGCTGCAACGGAGAAGACGTCACAAAGTCTTCGTAGGCGCGTTCGAGCACCGCCTTGCAACGCGCGGCCACGATGCTGTCGGACATGCCGGCGAAGTCTTCGTTAGCAAGATATTGCCCCATCCGCTTGAGGATGTGCAACCGCGCTACGTTCAAGACTTTGGCATCATAGCCCACGTCGAGCAGCTTGAAGATGTCCTCCGCCGACGACGACGCCTTCAATTTGACGAGGATGTTGTCGGATATAACCGCATTCTCAGGCGCACATGTCATCATATGATCCTCAGGTCGCGCATCGATTCCGGGCTAGGGGCGCCACCGACGGTGACGCCGTGATAGAGCGTTACGTCCTCATCTATTCCCGCGGTCTCGCCATCCATAACGCCGGCACCATGATCAATGAAAAGGCGCCGGCCAATGATGGACGTCGACATCGCTCAGAAAGCGGCTGAGCCAAGATGGAAACCGGGCAGCGATACGTTCGCCGCCATTCCGCAACAGGCGGGCGATGCGACGCAAAATCGCCGCGTGAACTGCGGGAGAAATCTCCACCGTCTCGCGCTTACTGCGCACCGCGGTATCACGTAGGCGCACGCAGTAGGTATCCTCATTGATCGAATGCGTGAGCGACGGCTCGGACCGGCTGGACGAACCGCAAAAATCGGCTGCGCCAAAGGGATTGCAGGTCGGGACGTCGATCAATTCAATCATGGTTGCCTCATTTCTAGTGATCAAGCGCTGCATGACGAATTTCGGCCAATATCCCAGCTAACACCTCTGCCGTGACTGTAGCTTTGGTCGCACTCGCATGTTCACGCACGCGCGCAAGGATGGCGGGGAGTTCGCGCGAACTTGCCCCCAGCTTCAATTCGGATAGCGAGGCAGAAATCGAGGCGAGCCCCGAATGCTTGCCCATGACGAAACAATGCGAGCGGCCGAGCAAAGCCGGGTCAAGCGCCTGATAGGTGCGGCGGTCCTTGAGCAGACCGTCGACGTGGATACCTGACTCGTGGGTGAAGACGTGGCCGCCGACAATCGCCTTGTTGAGCGGAATTGGCCGTACCGCCGCGGTCGCGACAATTGCCGCAACATTGGTGAGCTCAGTCAATACAATCCCGGTCTCGCGTCCATAAAGCTGGCTCATCGCCACGGCGACCTCTTCAAGCGGCGCATTGCCAGCACGCTCGCCGAGCCCGACCACCGTCACCGAGGCATGTGTTGCGCCCGCTTTGACTGCGGCGAGCGTGTTAGCAGTGGCGAGGCCAAGATCGTCGTGCGCGTGGATTTCCAGCTCGAGATCGGTCGCCTGGCGTAGTGCGTGGATCAGCGCGTAGGCGGAGAACGGGTCGAGCACACCAAGCGTATCAGCAACGCGGAACCTGCGGGCACCAGCCGCTTTCGCCGCGGTCACCACCTCGACCAAAAAGTCAACATCTGCGCGCGAAGCATCCTCACCGCCGACCGCGACGTCGAGGCCGCTCTGCCGTGCATAGCCGACGATGCGCTCCATCATGGCTAGCGCATCAGCGCGGCTCCCGCGCAATTTCGCGCCGATTTGGATATCTGAAACCGGAATGGACAGATTGACCATCGACACGCCAGCTGCGAGCGCCGCGTCGACGTCCTCCTTGCGCATGCGACACCAGGCGATCGGCGTCAGCGGCAGCTCCGCCTCGACGATGCCACGGATTGCCGTGATCTCCTCTTGCCCCATCGCCGGAGTGCCGGCCTCGATCTCGGTGACACCTGCGCGAGCCAACGCTCGCGCAATTGCTACCTTCTCGGCGGCGCTGAAGGCGACGCCGGGAGCCTGTTCGCCGTCGCGCAAGGTGGTGTCGTTGAGCACGACCGGTGCAACACTCGCTTGTCCACCAAGCCCGTGGGGGCGACCGTTGCTGTTATTGACATGGTTATGCATAGGCTGGATCGAACGCCTGTGGCGCTCCCTCCTTCGACCAGAATGGTGAAATGCCACGCAGCTTGTCGACGATTACCGGCATTACCGCGAGAACATGATCGACCTCATCATCGGTACTGTCGCGTGATAGCGAAAAGCGGATGGCACCGTGCGCGGCTGTATAGGGGATCTTCATCGCCCTCAGCACATGCGAGGGCTCGAGCGAGCCAGAGGTGCATGCCGACCCGGACGATGCCGCAATGCCCTCCTTGTTAAGAAGAAGAAGGATTCCCTCGCCCTCGATATACTCGAACGCGACATTGGCCGTGTTGGGCAAGCGGTTGTCGGGATCGCCGGTGACGAAGCTGTTGCCGATCCGTTGGATAAGCCCCTTCTCCAGCCGATCGCGCAGTCCGCGCACGCGTATATTCTCTTCTGCCATGTGGGAGGCGGCGAGCGTTGCCGCCTTGCCGAGCCCGATGATGGCCGGGGTGTTCTCGGTACCCGCCCGGCGGCCGCGCTCCTGATGCCCGCCCTTAATCTGCGGGCGAAAGCGAACGCCCCGCCGAACATAGAGCGCGCCGATGCCCTTGGGTGCGTGCAGCTTGTGGCCGGACAGCGAGAGCATGTCGATTGCGGACGATTGAAGATCAATCGGAATCTTGCCAACCGCCTGGACCGCATCGGTGTGGAATAGCGCACCAACCGCCTTCGCTTTGTCGGCAAGTCCGGCAACCGGGAAGATGGTGCCGGTCTCGTTGTTTGCCCACATGATTGAGACAATTGCGACCCGATCCGACAAAGCCGCGTCATAGGCTTCCAGATCGAGCCGCCCTTTTGAATCCACCGGAATCACGTGGACGCGGATGCCTTTGTTCTTCTCCAGCCATGCGCACAGCGAAAGCACGGCGGGGTGCTCAACCGCGCTGATAATGATCTCGCGCCGGCGCGGATTACCCTCGAGCGCTGACAAAATCGCGGCGTTGTCGCTTTCGGTGCCCCCGGAGGTAAACACGATCTCATGGTCAAGCTCGGCACCGAGCAGGCTCTGCAGTTCGCCGCGCGCGTGGTTCACCGCCGAGCCGACATTGCCGCCGAACGAATGCATCGAGGACGGATTGCCGAACTGCTCGGTAAAGAATGGCAGCATCGCCTCGACGACGCGAGGATCGACCCGGGTGGTGGCGTTGTTGTCAAAATAGACAAGTTTCATGGGTTCTCAGCCTATGTATGATCCTCGCCGCGTCACCGCACCGGCACCACGCGGAGCGGCAAGCCGAGCTTCTGCACCAGCCGCTCCTGCACGCCCGCGATTGTCACCGACGCCATTTGGCAACCGACGCAGGCCCCCGACAGCTTGACCATGACGTAATTGCCGTCGACGTCGACGAGCTCGCAATCGCCGCCGTCCTTCCGCAAGTGGGGACGTAGCTCCTCGACAGCTTTCTCGATCAGCCTGATCTTCTGGAGCGTGTTCAATTTTCCGCCCGCCCCCGCTGCGGTCGTCGGCGCTAGCGGGCTCTGTTTCGGTGCCGCTTTCTTGGCGTCGAGGGCGTTGGCGGCCGGATTTGCCGCAGCTTTCGGGCTTCCGTTCACTCGCGGTTTGGTCTTGAACGCACGCGGGTCGACTGAGCCAATGCGATAAGCCTGCGCGGCCTTGATTGTGCCCCCCTCGACCATGTCGCGATTGACGCGGGCGAGCAATTCCTCGACCTGCTCGAAGCAGGTGAGGCAACCGCCTCCAGCCTTGGTGTAGTAGGTGACTTTCTCGAGAGTGGTGAGCTTGTTGGCGCGCACGGCGCGCTCGATCACGCCTTCGTCGACACCGAAGCACTTGCAGATTAGAGCGCCTTCGTCATGATCGTCGTTCCACTCCTCGCCGCGATATTTTGCGATCGCCGCCTGCAATGCCTCGTAGCCCATGACCGAGCAATGCATCTTTTCCGGCGGAAGACCGCCAAGGAAGTCCGCAATATCGGCATTAGTGATCTTGCGCGCCTCGTCGATGGTTTTTCCGATGATCATCTCGGTGACTGCCGAGGATGAGGCGATGGCCGAGCCGCATCCGAAAGTCTGGAATCGCGCGTCGGTGATGACCTGCGACACCGGATCGATCTTCAGCATCAGTTTGAGCGCGTCGCCACAGGCGATGGCACCGACCTCGCCGATGGCGTCGGCGTTAGCCAGCAAGCCGGCGTTCTTGGGGTTGAAGAAATATTCCTTGACCTTGTCGGTGTAGTCCCACATTGCCGCCTCTGTCTGTTGGTTCGCGCTTTGCTCAGCAAAAGGACTTGCCGCACGAACATTGCGAGGCGGCGTTCGGATTTTCGAAAGTGAAGCCGGAGCCTTCGAGGGTCTCGACGAAGTCAACCCGCAGCCCGGACAGCAGCGTTTGCGAATCGGGGTCGATGAACAGCTTGACGCCGGCGGACTCGACCACGGCATCGTCGGAGCGCGGCTCGGCGTCGAGGCCAATCAGATATTTGTAGCCGGCGCAGCCGCCGGGCTCGATCATGATGCGCAGGCCTCCATTGGTCTTGCCGGTGCGGGACATGGCGTTCTTGACCGCTGAGGCAGCTTCCGAAGTCAGGACGATCATGGCGGCTCTCCAGGTTCGCAGCTCTTCGAGATCGATAAGAGCAATGACCGTGCCACGCCTGCGCGTTGCTTTATGCCATTGAAAATACGGTGATTTTTCAAATATTCCGGATTGTCAGGATTGCGACAGCGTTGCAAATGCGACGTGTTCCGGCGTGTCGCACTTGCACCACGGCCTAAATTGGCCAATGCAGCGCGACCTCAAGCCGTCAATGCTTCCGGCGACGCCCGCGCGGTCATGACGAGGAATGGTGACAATCAGGCCGCTGCCACCTTCAGGGCCAACTGGCGGCGCCTTTCAGCCAGGCGGCTGACGCCGCTCTCGTCGCCGAAGCAAAGATCAAAATCGCGGCACGACGTGCACACCGGGGTCGCGCACATAACGAGACCGTCGGCCTCGCACAAGGTGCGATAGAAGAACCGTTTCCAGCGCATGTTGTTGGTGTTGCGGGCGGCCAGCGGCGCAAAATGGCGCACGAGTAGACGCGACAACTCGGAGCGGTCACGTAGACCAAGGTCTTCCCATAAATGGTTCGGTTCCATCGCCCGGCGCGCGATCATGGCTGCAAGCCAGCGGCCGTCGTCCCCCGGTGTGGAGCAATGGGCAAGCAGGAGATTGCGCACCATTGCGATCTCGTCGTCGTCCTTGCCCGCTCCCGGCGCGCAACCAGCGAACAGAATGGTCCGCGCATCGGGAAACCAGCGCTCGACCATGGCAGTGAGATTGTCGCCTCCGAGCCCGAGACGCTCGCTGAGCGTCCCTTCCTCCATCGCCGCAACTGCAAGCAGGCAGGCGAAGACGTGGGCGTCAAAATCGCGGTCCTCGGCGATCGCAGCGTCGGCGAAGCTGTATCCTGTAAGCGTTCGGTAGCTCACCGGTCGGTTGAGGGGATGTTTTCTTAGCGCGTGGATTGCCATGGATTTTGCCTCACGCCGCAGCCAGCGTGCTCGCCTTCGCGTGTGTCTGGCTGGCCTTCGGACACACACGGGCGCAGGAGCCGCAACCGATGCAATTGCCGGGACTGT
>Ga0075520_1001416_pt1 | contig 11507 bp, 10 predicted proteins | sample NGEPerB_FD_75100 | JGI IMG/M metagenome (GOLD analysis project Ga0075520, IMG submission 75100) | Arctic peat soil microbial communities from the Barrow Environmental Observatory site, Barrow, Alaska, USA - NGEE PermafrostAB12-B | ecosystem: Environmental > Terrestrial > Soil > Wetlands > Peat ... | reverse complement strand
TCCCATTCCTCACTGCCGCCTCCCGCTCGAGCTCCATGAGCCTCAAACAGTCAGCAGCCAGTCGGACGGAGGTGGGGCCAGTTCAGACCGCCGCAGTGGGGCCAGATCAAACCGCCGTTCCCACTTGCACTGCTTTCCTCGGACTGGCCCCACCGGCATGCCACAGCGCCACCTGCGTTTGGTGGGCTACGCCAGCAGGCATGTCGTGATGGTTCGGCTGCACGGTACGTGCGGCAAAACCGTGTCCCGAGGTAGCCTCTGCGCTCGACCCAAACAAGTCTGAGGAGGCAAGCATGGATGGGATTCGGAGGCATCTGAGCTACGCCAACGTTGCCGCGACGCTCGCGCTGGTGTTGGCAATGAGCGGAGGTGCGATCGCTGCGACTGGTGGCTTTTCAAGCGGCGGCAAGCTCCAGGCGTGCGTGAACCGCGAAGGTGGCCTCAGGCTTCTCAAGCCGGGTAAGCACTGCACGCGGGGCCAGCAGGCGATCGGTTGGAACCAGGAAGGGCCTGCCGGTGCAAGGGGCGCGACCGGAGCGACGGGCGCTCCCGGATCGCCGGGCGCGACCGGAGCTCAGGGTCCCGCGGGCGCGAACGGCGCACCCGGGCCGGCGGGTTCGGCGACTCAGCTCACGAGCCCGAACGGCAGGTTCACCGTCGCTGTGACCAACGCGGGGATCACGCTGTCCGGTCCGGAAGCCTTTGTGAATCTCACAGCGAGTGACCTGACGATGTCCGCCGGCCTAACGACGTCGTTGACCAGTGGAACCACGACAACGTTGACGACCGGGGCATCGATGTCCTTGGCGGCAGGCGGGCCGCTGGCGCTGACCACGGGCGGGAACTTCAACTTGGCATCCGAAGGGGAAGCCGATCTGGCAGCCCACACGGTCATCCTTGGGGGAGATAGCGGCAGCGGCTGTAGGCCCGCCGCGCGCAAGTTCGACTCGGTCTCGGGCGCGTCCATCAGCACAGGCTCGTCAATCGTGTCCGCCTGCTGAGTCCGCGCTGAATCTGAAGTCCTGGCCGGCGAGTCCGTCGGTGCTTCCTTTGGGGCTGAAGCGAGTGTCCGCGCTACACCCGCAGAGACGATCGCGTTGGACGAATAGCGAAAGTGCGCTGCTGACGACTGGGACCGCCCGGACCGATGCACCCCATCTCGGCTTGCTGGATGGTGCCGAACGCGGGTGCAACCACTTGGAAATCGCCATTTGCAGGCACTTCCACGGGAGCGACGCGGGTCGAGCCCTCGTTTGGCACCCCATCGAGATTCGCTCCCAACAATGGTGATCCTCGGTCACCTTCAGGGCCACGCCTGCCCGCTCATGTCGCTTCAGATGGGCAGGAAGACCACATAGTCGCGTAGGCGCTCAACCTGGTTCCCTGGCAGGTCGAGCACAATGCCGAGATCGTCAAGGGATGCGAAGCCATCAATTTCTTCGCGCGTTTTGACGAGACTTCGAGCCAGGTCGGCGTCGAAGTTGGGAAGACAAGCAATAACCTCGACCGGCGCGTGGTTAATGTCGACGACGCCACCGTCGAACGCTCCGGGCACGTCCGGGCGGCCCACGCCAGCCTCAACAGCCAGCCGCGGGTCCTCACGTGCCAGGGTGAGCGCCTTCTCGTGCTGTGCCAGACGGTCGCGCGCGGCGTCAAGGCGTGCATCTTCGGGGTGGATGAGATGTGCGAGGTGATCATGCAGCCAACGCATCACCTCCATCCAGAGCCGCTGGTCGGCTACCACGTCGTACTTGATGCGCCGATTGGGCGCCGGAAGGGGCAGCTCAGAGGCGTGAGTCGATGGGATCGAAATGTCCACCCCGTGCTCATGGATCGACGTCACCAGTTCAGCCGCGAGGAATCGATCGCCGTGACCGGTTGCCATCACCAAGCCGTCAAAGATGTCCTCTCCCGGATCGCAGAGCACCTCCTGGACCTTGCCGGCGACGCCACCGTCTGAGCCGAAGACCGGCGTATCCTTGGCGAGCAGCAGATAGGAGCTCGGCGGACCCTCGTCCATGCCAAGCCACCATAACGGCAACCGGAGCACGGAGACCCCAGAATCTCCCGCAGACGAAAGGTCGCGGTCTCTCACGGGGTCGAGCCCGGAATTTCAACCCCGAATCATCGAGATCCGCGCGCGCCGCGTAGAGAACGGTCAATGACCCAGCTTGATGCGGCCGTCGGCACTCGCCAATCAGTGCGAGCGTTCCTGCTTGGCCGCTCGGATCAGGACATAGCACTGCGAGAGACCGAGGATCACCACGACGACGCCCAGTCCTTGCCACGCGACGGTTGGTCCGACGATGTACAGCAAGACCATGCCGACGACGAGCGCCTCGTAGACCAATTTGAACCACAGCGACCGAACCCGCCGAGACAACGCAATGACGCTAGGCGTGTCCATGGTTCAACAGGACGGCGGTTTCGTGGCATTTGGCCAAGGCAGGGCGCGCGGGCGCTACCGAGGCCACGGTGTAGCGGACGTACTCGTGAGGACGTGGCGGTTCGCCGTGCAGGCGCTGTGCGAATGCCCGAAAGCGGACTGCGCCCCTTTCGAGTGCCTGCTCGAGGGCGGCATCTGATGCCCGCGCGAACGACGGAACGGGCACCTCGCGTACTTCGCGGAGAATCGAGAGCATCACGGGGGCGCTTCTCAGGGCACCCTGTTCGAGCGAGTATTTCTCGCCGATCGAGACTGCTTCCTGCAGCCCGCGTTCGCCTACCAGCGGACCGCCGCCTTCGGCGGCTTGGTAGATCGCGGCTCTGAGCTGCGAGGCAAGATGGAAGCAGAGGTTGTCGATCTTCTCGGCCGTCGTCAGTTCACCTGGGCGATGCGACGGGTGGAGGTTGGTCTTGCCACAGCCCGTGATCGCTAGCAATCCGACCAAGACAAGCGCGCCATGTGTTCTGCGCCTAGACATCAAACGAGTAGTACCCGGCATCGAAGGTATACTGACAGCCAGAATGATTCAACGGTCGTCCTGCGATGCTCGAGGTACGCGGCGCTCACGCGAATTGGCGATGCGCCAAGAGCCTCCGATCTAGTTCAAGCACTTCTCTGCCGGTCGCGTGCGATCATCTCTCGAGCGAGCTGCTCAGCCCGCAACGCGCGTGAGAGCACGCCATCCCGGCGACCGCGCGTTCGCAAGATCACGAAGCACCAGAAAGCAACGAAGGCTCACCAGACGATCACTTCCCGGGTCGAGCCGTTCGCGGTCGCGAGGACGGCGGCTGCCAGTGTGCCGCCAGCGAAGAGCAATAAGACCCAGCCGTACGAGCGTTCGCGCTCGTTGGCCCGACGGACTACGGCGGTGTAGTCGAGTACGGCTGGCGCCAAGCCTACATCCTCGATCGGCAACCCCCGTCGGACGGTGCCTACGACGGCGATGCGATCGTGCGGGGCAAGATCCTGCGCTCCCGGCCAGCGATTCCACACGGTGAAAGTCATCCACGCGCCGTATAGAACGCCAAAGAGCACGCCGCTCGCGATGGCGCCGCGGGCCGACTTCCCGAACGCGAGGTCGATTCCACCGAAGGCCACACCTGCTCCGCCGCCAACCCACAGTGCCATCGTGGCCTTACTCCTCCACACGCGCTCCCAGCGTGCCATCAGCGTCTGCCAGCGCTCGGTGCGATTGCCGAGCCGGCGATCACCATCAATCGGGTGGCGCTGGGGTCGTCGCGCATGTCCAAACGGTACCCCGGCGGGAAATGGTCGGCAACCGTGCTGGACGCGGTGGTTCGTTATCGTCGACGGGGTGTGGACGGAAAAGAGCCCATCTTCGGCTCCAGCCTCATCACCCCGGGCAGTGGAGTCCCTACCGCTCGACCCAAAAGTCGGGTGGCGACCGTTGATCTGGCTCCTGCGACGCTTCCGAATCGTACGCTGAGAGAGCATCGCCTCCCGAGACAGGTCGCGGGTTCGAGATCGTGGCTCGAAATCGACATGTATCCACGGGGACTCGGGTCCGCGACCCTCGTAAGCGCAGCGACGGGGGTCGAGGCCTCGTTTGGCACCCCATTGAGATCAGGTGCCTTGCGGCTGAGTTTAAGGGGGCTCGCTCACTCGTCGAGGTCGCGTAGGTGTGGGTATTCCCGCTCGGCTCGCTCGGCGACCTTCGGCCTTGCCCGAAGATCAAAGTAGAGCAACGCCAGGGTCAGGGCGACGAACGAGGCGATGATCGCGTCCACCGCGATCCCGATGGCCACGGATCCAGCGCCCGAGCTGCTGCCTAGCGGAAGCGCACGGACACCGAACCGCAACGCTGCGGCCACGATCCCTGTAAGAAGAAGCAAGCCAAAGACGTGTGAGTAGTGGGTCGCGGTCAAGCGCCGACTGCTGCGCAGGGCCTCGAGCCAGTTAGCGTTCTCGAGCGCCGCAGCTTGCGCGGCGACTGCCCATCGCAGCCCAAGGATGATTCCCGGAACGATCAGGGCGACGTAGCCAATCGCGATGCCAATCGACGACACGATGTCGGCCGCCGCAACGACGGGCAGCACCTGTAGCCCGCGCACGCCAACGGCGGCGAGGCGAGGACGTCGCGCCTCGCCGATCGCGACAACGGCATGAACGTGCAGCGCCGAGATCAATGGCGTGATCAAGGACGTCGTCAGCAGCTGCAGCAGCCAGTACGTGCCGATGCTCTCCCCGCTGTGCCGCAGAGGACCGTAGCCGGTGACAGCAAGAACGGCCAGATCGTAGGGACCCATGACCGCAACGGCCAGCGTGACGAAGAGGACCGGGTACCGACGATAAAGGCCGGCCGTCGCGGCAAGAATCTGACGCACCGACCGCTGCTCTTCCAGGTTGATTGCTCGCATCACTGATCCATATTGATCGCCGGCATCGCAAATTCGCGCGACGCCTCGTGCGCAGGGACCCTACATTCTGGAGCAGCTGACTTGCCCGCAGACAATAGATCGCAACCTGTCCGCCTCGTTTGGCACCCCATCGAGATTCGGACAAGAAGTTGACCCAGGCCGAACATCCCGCTCGCTAAGGGACGCGGCCATCCGGGCCTTTCATCGCTCCGTTTCACGCGAGAGCGATTGCGCGCGACCACGGCGTCGTACTCCTGCCGCTCGTCCTGTGCGACAGCCTGGGTGCCCGCGGCCGGCGCAGTCGCTCCTGCCCGAAGGCAGCACTCTTGCTCTCAGATTCTTTTGATCGGGTGGCTGATTCAGCGCGCCGCGACGACCGTGGGCGGTAAGTACATCGTGATCGCCTCGCGCGAGGTGCCTGGGGTGACTGCTGCGCGAGGGACTCGAGCCAGCTACGCCCCCGAGCGCCCAGGCTGCTCGGCAATTGTCGAGCGAGCGAGTTATTCCGCGCCTGGCCTTCTACGCCAGAAGCGGAGGCCGCAGGCCGAACTGCGGATCTTTAGGTCTCGACCAGCCCGACGTAGCATTGGAACCGCTCGCCCGCGAGGCTTGGAGGTGCTAGCCGTCGCCAGCATCCAGAGGCCCAAATCCGTCGATCATGCGAGATGCATAGACTGCGCGGCAATGGCGATACCGAGTCTCAAGAATGAGCGAGTCAAGATCGGCAAGCTCGTAGCGGACTATCGGGCCGGACGCATAGTGATTCCCGAGTTTCAGCGCGACTACGTGTGGCGCAAGAATCGGGCTCCGAAGCTGCTCGATTCCCTCTATCGCAGTTTCCCGATCTCAACGCTGCTGTTCTGGCACAGCTCCGAGTACGCGAAGGCACGTCGCACAAGTCCCAAGCCAGCGACTGGTCGGACTATGAGCTGGCTGATCGACGGCCAGCAGCGTGTAATGACACTTTCGCGGGTTATGAGCGGAGATGAAGGGATCGAGGTCCTTTTCAACCCGCAATCGGACGAGTTCAGCCTCGCCAACGTCGCCACGCGGCACGACCCAAACTGGGTCCGAGTCGCCGACCTTTTCGACGATGCGGTCTACCGAGAACTGCGACGTGAGCTACCGGCCGGCAAGAAGGGCGCCAAGCTCGAGGAAATCTACGACCGAGTGCGCGCAGTCCGCGACTACGAGGTGCCGGTCGTCTACATGGTCGACCATAGCTTCGAGGACGCCGTTGACGCCTTTACTCGGATCAACTCGCTCGGCGTTCGTCTCAAGAAGCAGGATATCGAGAGCGCTCACATTGCGGCGCGTCATTCCGGCCTTATCGCCGACGAGGTTGTGCCCTTTGCAGAGTCGCTCGTAACGAGCGGCTTCGAGCGGCTGAATGTGATGCACCTCTTTCGCGTATGCGCGTTTCTTGCCAGGCCGGACGGACGGATGCGAACGCCTCTTCACGAACTCCCTCGCGCCGAAGTGCTGAAGGCGTGGAAACAAACCGAGAAGGCGACCAAGGATGCTCGCGGCCTCGTAAGGTCGGAGTTGGGACTGATGAATATGGACATCCTTTGGTCGGGCGCGCTCCTCGTTCCGGTGATTGCGATGTTGGCAACCACACCCGCAAAGACGCGAGAACCACAAGCCATGATCGCCTGGTTGGCACTCGCCGCACTGCTGCATCGGTATAGCCGCTCTAGCGAGACAGCGCTCGATCAGGACCTGAAGGCATGCCGCGCCGACGATCCGATCGGCGCGCTGCTGACGAATCTTCGCCAACATCGCGCCTCATTGCTCGCAAAGTCGAGCGACTTCGCGGGAGCGATCAACGATCGAAGTGGGCTTCTTGCCGTCTATGTCGCCTGTCGAAACAATGGAATGAGAGACTTCTTCACTGGACAGAATGTCTTGTTGCAAGACGATATCGATCGTCACCACATCCTCCCCCGACGACAGTTCTCGGAGTCCATCCGCTCACAGGCCGATAACGTCGCAAATATTGCGTTCATCACCAGTGACGTGAACAAGGCGATCTCACACTCCGGTCCGGAGGTCTACCTGAGCGAGATCGACACATCCATTCTCACGAGCCAATGTGTCCCCCTAGACTCTGGGCTATGGAGGATCAAGAGAGCCGAGGCATTCTTCGAGGCACGCCGAAAGCTTCTTGCTGCATCGTTTAATGACCTCCTCAGGACGGCGCTCCCAGGTCGCAGGCTCTGATGCCCGCGCAGATTGACCCTAGGGGCTTCGACTGTTCCAGACCTGCAAAGCCGGTTGGTCCCGTGACCTCGGTCCAAGCGCGCCTAGACCCTTTCGATCGACCGCGTCTGCGGCATCTGGCTCCACTTCTCCCCATCGAGACTCCGGCCTCCCGACTTCGGACGATGGCCACCCCACTGCTTGAAGAAGTAGGCGACCTCCTCGTCAAGACATCGATCGCGCAGTTCACGTAGCCACTCGATCCTTACGGGACGATGCCCGGGCCCGGACTCGCCGCCAGCGATAAGCCAGTCGATGCCGGACAGGTCAAGCCCATCTAGCGGACCGAGCAGCGGCTCCGCCGAGATGAAGCGTACGGCTGCGTCGACTTCCCGCAAGTAGTCGGCTCGGTGGACAAAGCGACGGTTCTCGATAGAGACGCCGATCCAGACGTTTGGATGCCAACTCAACTCGCCTGCGATCTCGGCGAGCCGCTCATGGCGCTTAGTTAGGATCTGGAACGTGTGACGCTCCGCCCGGCGCATCACGTCGAAGACCTGTTCTATGTAGCCAAGGGGCACATCCTCGTGAAAAAGGTCGCTCATCGAGTTCACGAAGATCATCCGCGGACGAGTCCATCTCAATGGCTGCTCAAGACGCTCCGGCCAGAAGCGGATATCGAAGCCCTGCTCATACGAGTGGCCGGGGATTCCCCGCCAGCGCTCGGCGAAAGTCTTCGCATAGCAATGCGCGCACCCAGGAGACACGGGGTCACAGCCGGTGACCGGATTCCAGGTCGCCTCGGTCCACTCGATTGCGCTGTTATCAGCCACGGTGCTCTCGTTCGATGATCTTCTGCGAGCTCCTTCTGCTGCTAGCGAACATATGTTCGCCTAGCCGTCGGACGGAGCCGCTGTGCGCGAGCATCGCAGGTGACTGAGGGCCGAGCGGTCACGTAAACCGCATCCTCGCCCCTTTGAACCCTGAGCGGCCTGGTCTCTCGACCTCGAGCACGCCCTTTCGCTCCGCCGGCGTGAGAGTGTCTCGCCGTAGCTGCCCGACGCGAAACGGTGTATCAAGCAGCGCGCACTCCTCGGCCTGCCCAATCGTGAACCAGTCGCTGCCGAACTTCGAGCGGAGCTCAGCGAGCAGCGGCGCCGTGTCGACGAGCTCGGCGGAACCGAACAGAACTTCCTGCCCGGACTCCGTCGTGGCCACGTAGGACGTGCCGCCTGCTGGGTCTACGGCCCACATCGCATCCTTCGCAAGTTCGAGACCCTTGCGGTGCCCAAGCGCAAACACGAGGCGATAATCATTCCCATCCTGCGTATGCAGTTGGAACGAGCGAACGTGCCTGACGTGGGCACCACTTGCGAGGCGGCGTTCGAAGAGCTCAAGCAGGTAGGTCCGGCGAGCGTCGCCAGTCAGTGTCGCGGCATGCCGCCACTCGTCGGAGCCAAAGAGCGATGTCAGCGCGACGTCCTGCCCCTCGCGTCCCACGAATCGATGCACGAAGGAGAGCGGCAGGAAGAAAAGCACCTCACATCGAGGAAACCCCGTGAGACGGCCGGTCAGTGACATGGAGGCGCTCGAATAGCCGAACGGGTCGATGAAGGTAAACGTCGGCACCAAGATCTTGCCTCGGTCGGTGATTCCGTCCACGAGAGATCCAAATGTCGACTCGAACTCTCCGTGCTCGATCTGTACCGACACGTTCGCGGGCAGCGGTCCTAGTGACGTGACCTCGCTGCGCAGGTGCTCGACCCGTCGCTTGTCGTGCTCGATGAACAGGAAGAGGAACGAGACGCCTCCCAAACGCTCGAATGCCGAGTGAGACAGCAATGCGTCCAGCATGATCAACGGCGAGCCCAGCTCTCCGTTGGCATACCCACCAGGCCCCGCAAACCCGTCCACGAGCAGCAACCGCGGTGCCTCGGTCGAAAAGCGGCGCACAGTTAGAGCCTGCTGAGCCATCACTGGGATCCAGGCGTCGAGATAGGCTCGGAGCACGCGGTGCTTGGCCGCCGTGTGGGGGTCTAGGTCCCAGAGAACCGGCTCACTCATGGCAGGAGCATCGACGACCGGTAGGACGGCCTTGAGCGCAGCAATCCCATTGTGCGGAATCGTCTCCGCTTGTGGGTGCCTGCTCTTGAGTGCTTCCAAACACGATGCGACCGCCACTTGCGATCCGCCGCAAGTTCTGCTCTGATCGCGCAAATCGACAACCCAAGCGGCCGGGACGAGCGCGCTAACGCCCGCCCCGGCCTGTGGACACCGAAGAAGAAGCCTTCGATGCCACGCCCGAACCGTAGCTCTCGATCCACGGCCGGTCGTGCTCGCCTGTGCTTCTTCGGTGCCCATATCGAGAGGAGCCCCATGAGCGCGACAGACAGCATTCCGGCAAGCGAGACACCCGGCGACCGCATGGACATAAGCGAGAAGACGGTCCTGCTCGTCCTGTTCCACGACCCTGTCCCGTGGACAGTCGAGGAGCTGGGACGCGAGCTGCGAGACCAGGGCGATGCAGTTGATGCTGTTGCTCGCCTTGCGGGCGCCGGGCTCGTGCATCGCCTTGGGGACTTCGTGTTCCCGACGCGCGCCGCAAGGCGCTCGGATGAGCTCTACGAGGGCGCCCTATAGCCCCCTACCCCACCTCGTTTCCGTCCTCGTATCGGTCCTCGTTTCCGTCCTCGTTTCCGTACTCGCATGATGAAACGAGAACCCCGTGGGGCCGAAATCCGCTGCAAATCAGCGCGATCCCAGGAGGCTAACCAACCCCGACAAGGGGGGATAGAACGACAAATCTCAACGGAACAAACGAAGCACGGGGCCCGTGCAAGCGCGACATCTCGGGGCGTAGCCACACGCTCGCCGAGGGGCCGTGCTCAGGTCCAGTCGCATGGCCGAAGCGAAGGCCTGTGCCTTGGAGACCGCCGAAGCGACCTTTCTCTGGTGATGAGGCCTTCGCCGAGTGCACGCGAGGAACGACCCTTGAGATCGCCTGCGAGCTCTGCTCTGATCGCCAGCTCGCCCGACCAACGAGGAGGCAGCAATGACGACCGCCACGTCAGCCACGACCCCGCCCTCGACGACTTCGCCCGCTGGTTCGCCGACTGGTGGACACGACGCGGGCGCACCCTCACCGACCCCGCCCGAGACGATGCCTGAGACGCCGCTTCGCGCCGTCGCCTACATCCGCGAGTCCACCGAGGAGCAGGTCCAGGGCTTCTCCCCGGACGCCCAGCGCGAGCGCATCCGCGAGTTCGCGCCCGAGAACGACCTGCAGCTGATCGCCGAGTACTGCGACTTCCATTCCGGCTGGCGCAAGTCAGCGGCGCGCCCCGAGTTCCAGCGCTTGATGGCAGACGCCGCCGAGGGCAAGTTCGACGTCGTGCTTGTGTTCCACACTTCGCGCTTCGCCCGCAACCAGGTCGAGGCGCGTCGCTACAAGCAGATGCTGCGCGAGAAGCTCGGCATCCGCGTGATCTCCGTGACGCAGCCGATAGGCGAAGACCACTCAGACCCCTCTTCGTTTCTCGCCGAGTCGATCCACGAGATGTTCGACGAGTACTACTCCGTCTCGCTGTCCTTCTGGGTCCGCAGTGGTCTGAAGGAGAAGGCGCGACAGGGGCATCTCGTCGGCATGTTGCCGCGGGGCTACGTGCGCGATCGGCAGACGAAGCTCGCTGTAGCGGATCCCGAGCTCGCGCCGCTCGTGCTGCAGGTCTTCGAGCGCTACGCGACCGATCAGGAGTCCGACCTGACGATCGCGCAGTGGCTGAATGCGACCGGCGCGCGCACGACGCGCGATCGTCCGTTCGGCAAGGACGCCGTGCGCGAGATCCTGTCGAACTCCGCCTACTGCGGTTACGTGGGCGGCCGGCGCGACGTCAGCCGCACGATCAAGGGCTTGCACGAGCCGATCGTCTCCGAGGAGCTATTCGACCGCGTGCAGGAGGTTCGCTCGTGGCGAACGCGCGTCCTGAAGGCCGGCCCGCCTTCGGAGGACTACCTGCTGCGCAAGCTGCTGCGCTGCGATCGCTGCGGCGCGCGCATGCACGGCACACGCGGCGGCGCGAACGCCGCGCGCCGCTACATGTGCTCGGCGCGGCGCAACGGCAACGCTTGCGGCGAGCGCATCGTGCTGGCCGAGCGCTTGGAGGGACAGCTCGTCGAGTGGATCCACGACTTCCGCCCCGATCAGAAGCTGATCGACCTGATGGTGAAGGCCATCGAAGCAGAGCGCCCCAAGCGCGACCCGTCGAGCGCGCGGCGCGGCGAGCTCCTCGGCCAGCTCAAGCGCCTGCAGGATCTGTACGTGCTCGGCGACCTCCCCAAAGCGCAGTACGTCATGCGCCGCCAGGCGTTCGAGGAGGAGGTGCAGCGACTCGGCGCGCCCGCCGACCCAGGGATCGAGCGGGCGAAGGACCTGCTCGCCAACTTCTCGCAGTTCTGGCAGATCGAGACGGAGCCCGCCGAGC
>Ga0075520_1001415_pt1 | contig 11512 bp, 12 predicted proteins | sample NGEPerB_FD_75100 | JGI IMG/M metagenome (GOLD analysis project Ga0075520, IMG submission 75100) | Arctic peat soil microbial communities from the Barrow Environmental Observatory site, Barrow, Alaska, USA - NGEE PermafrostAB12-B | ecosystem: Environmental > Terrestrial > Soil > Wetlands > Peat ... | reverse complement strand
GCGATCTCCGCGTTGCTGGCGCCCGCGCGATGCAGCTCCGAATCTCAGTCGTGTGCAATGGCGCCGTCGCGGGCTGGCCCAGCACATCGGCACCATTTAAAGCATAACGCTGCCAAACGGCAACTTTATGGTTTAAATCACACACATCCAGCCCAAAGGGATGGGAGGGGCTTGGAGAGACGATCATCCGGACAATATCCAAGCGGCTCATCGGCGGTGCAATCTCCAGAAGGGGTCGAGAAGATTGCATCTCGGCCAGACTCTTTGATTGGCGCCGGCGCGTGCTTGGAGTCTTTTTTTGGACAGCACGTTAGACCGTAAACGTCAGAGGAAGTACACGGTTGACAGGTCGAGTCCACGGCCAGCGTCAAACCGCTGAGGCGGTCTGAGGGAACCCTGGCCCGGTTAATGTCGCGCGACTTCACCACGATAGGAGGAATTGTGGTCTCTTCCTCGAAGCCACGCTGGAATGCTCGCTGATTCGTGGAAAGGCGATATTTCGCCAATCAGCGGCGACGACGCTCGTTGGTTCTTAGCAAGCCGCCAACTAGGGGCAGGGTATCTTCATGGTCGCCACAGGAGTCAACCCGCGTTGATTTCACCCAGCCGGAAGACACGCCAATTCCCGTTGCCCGCGATACGCTGCTGACGCGCCTGCTGTCGTCATCACGGCTTGAGCTTGAACACCACTCCCCTGCGGTAGAGGCCACCGGCGAAGGTGGTGCCGTAGAGGTTGCCCGTAAGGTCTATCACCAAACCGCTCACGGGATTCGCCCCATCGCTTTCTGCGAGGGTGCGCAGCACGGTCTCCCTGCCGGTCGTGTCCAGCTTGAACACCACTCCGTTGTCGAATGCGCCACCGCGGTTGGTGGTACCGTACAGGTTTCCCAGCAGGTCCCGGACCAAACCGGCTTCGGGAAATCGCCCGTCCGTTCCTCCCCTGAAGCTATATAGTACGGTCTCGGCGCCGGTCGCATCTACTTTGAACACCACTCCGAAGCCGTACGCGCCGCCAACATGGGTGGTCCCGTACAGTTTGCCGGCCGCGTCCCGGATCAAAGGGGAGTAAGGGTATGCGCCGTCGGCCCCTCCGGTGAAGTTGTACAGCACGGTCTCCGCGCCGGTTGGATCCACCTTGAATACCGTGGGCGGCATCCATGACCGCGGAACGCTTGTGGTCCCGTAAAGGTTACCCGCGGCGTCCCGGACCAAGCTCGCCATGGGGGTTCCCCCGTCCGCCCCTCCGGCGAAGCGGTGCAGCACCGTCTCAGTGCCGGTCGTATCCAGCCGGAACACGGTACCGTAGTTGTGTCCGCCTCCGTAGTAGGTAGTTCCGTAGAGATTCCCCGCCGCGTCCCCGATCAGCCCGCCATAAGGAACTGCGCCGTCCGTCCCCCCCGCGAAGCTGTACAGCACCGTCTCCCTGCCGGTGGTATCCACCTTGAACACCGTTCCCTGCCTGAGAACGCCGCCTCCAGAGGCGGTGCCGTAGAGGTTGCCTGCCGAGTCGCGGATCAAAGTAGAGCGAGGATAGGCTCCGTCCGCCCCTCTAAAGCTGTACAACACCGTCTCGTTGCCGGTCGCATCCACCTTGAACACTGTTCCGAAGGTGTAAGCCCCGCCGAAGGTTGTGGTGCCGTAGAGGTTGCCGGCCAAGTCACGGATCAGACCTCCGTAGGGGTTTTGCCCATCCGGCGCCGAAGTAAAGATGTGGAGTTTCGTGTAGATCTGCGCCTGTGCTGATGGCGTGGCAACGACCCCTGGCACTAGCACGGCCGCGGCCGCGAGTACGACCGTTCCCGCCCGCAGACGAACCTTCGAAAACAAGCCTCGAACCGGGTGTGTGATTCTCATCGTGCCCCTCCTTCAGACGCCCGGCGGGCCGGGCTGCGTTTTTCAATGAACAGTTCTAGGACCGGCTGGTGTTCCTTACGGCAGGGGAATCACTGAGCCGGTTAGGATTCCGATTGTTTTGTCCAGTCCCTTCGGTCCTCTTGCAGTGACCGGTATTGCGTTCTCCGCCAGGAAGGCCACTGCGCCCACGCAGGCCAGCCCGTCGTGAACGAATGAGACCATCCCGTTTGCATTAGTTGTGCCGAGACCGGCTTATTCATCCAGTAATCGTCGAAGAACCGGCCGCGCACCAGCACGTTTGCAAGCGGCGTCCCCGCTGTAGTGGTAATTTGCAGGTCCACGACCACGTGGTCTTGCGCGTAAGGCGTGCACTGTCCGGGGTCGTTGGGATCATCGATAAATTCCCCGCTAATTTGCAGAGTGTTCACCTTCATGCAGATCGTGGGGCAGCCCTGCGCCGGAATGAGTCGCATGAGGCGGGTGCTTCGGCCGATCATGACCTGGGCGAGGATCTGCCCGGCGGAGTTCATGGGCCCTCCCGCCGTGACTTCAGCACCCTGGTACGCCGGGGACAGGAGGTTGGTGAGTGACTGTTCCCCTCCGTCCGGACCGTATGCCACTACGCCTCCCCTCACCGCATGATCGCTTGCGGTAACATCCTCCGCGGGGCTGATGTTGATGTACCCATTGCTGTACGGGTACATGGGTCCGCTGCCAATAAACCCAAACCCGATTTGCTGCCACACTCCTTCGTGATGGTAGCGGAACAGATATCCGAAGTGCTCGCCGCTGGTGGAGTTCAGGAAGCGAGCTTGGTCGCCAGCATCGTTGATGGCCGCCGCCGCGCTGCCGGGCGAATAAAAGCCCGACGGCGGCGGCGCCATGGTGACTACGCTATTTGGATCTCCCAAACGGTACCAACTATTCTGCAAGGCGACGGTTCCACCGGAACTGATCCTGTACGGCTCTTCGTCGGGGAAACCCTGCTGCGATAGGTCAACCAGTCCCGTAGCTTCGGACCACATGAAAGGAGCGCCGGTGGGTGGAAAGTACTTGGTGATGGAGTATCCAACGACGCGCCCCAGGTCGTCGATGCCCCTGGCGTAGGAGATGTCAGTTCCAGGAAGCACGCCCAGATCAATCGCTTCGTAGGAGCTGCCCGTGGGTTTCCACACTACAGCGTGGGCATTATATTCGGGCTGTCCGGCGAAGCCGGCAACCCAACCCGCAGTATTGATGCTGGTGACGGTAATGCCGTCGATGCCGGGCACGGTGGGGAGGACGATTCGAACGCCTGCCTTCCACACGACCGTTTCGAGGGGAGGCAGGCACTGCCAGCCGCAGCCCGGTTCGGGATAGGACGTACCTGTCACATCGGCGGCGTTGTTCATCGCTTCGCCATAGGCGACGCTAGAGACGAACTCCGCGACGTAGCCCCGGGGCGGAGGCGCTTCCGTTTCTGAGGAGTGGATCATCCCTTGAGCACCGGCAAGGATTGCGACGCTTAGAACAGGAATTAAGGTTAAGATCGAGCGGACTGCCTTACGAATGTGCATCACATTTCTCCTTTCGCTTGCGGCGCTGAGTCCGTATGATTAGCTTCAGAGTGACTCGCCGCGCTATTAAGTTGAAGCCTCTGCCCGTCCACAACAAAAGTCCGCGAACGCGTACAGTAGCTGCATTATGAGCGCACCAACTCGACTGTCGGTGCAGGGCTGAGCCTACGCGAACGTCTCTGGCCCGAGGGTGTCTTTGTCGACTTTGAGCCAAGCCTTAACAGTGCAATAAAGAGGTTGAGGCGAAAGCTGCACGATAATCCGCAAGAGCCTCGTTATATCGAGACCTGCCCTCGCCAGGGCTATCGATTCGTGGGTGTCCTCGAACCTGAACCAGCAGGCGAGACAAACGCCTTGGCGAACGGCGAACCAGTTGAGGCCGACGCCATCTCGCCGCCGCTTCCCGGCAACATGTCAGACCCAATCAGTCAGTCTGTTGGCCCCGCCTCCCAGGCGGGAGTGCGTACGCGTCGATATGGGCGAATCGCGGTGGTTGGAATAGCGGCACTCCTTGCGGTTGCGGCGTTTCTCGTTCACCGATTCACTCGGACGGCGCCGCCGGTTGCAGCGCTCGCTCCCGTGCGGCAGATACAGTTTCGCTCCTCGATCGCGGTACTTGGCTTCAAGAATCTGTCTTCAAGGCGCGACGCCGACTGGCTCTCGACCGCGATCACCCAGATGCTCGCTACGGAGTTAGCAAGGGGGGAGAAGGTACGCATCATTCCGGACGAAGACCTTGCCCGGGCGGAGTTCGAACTCGGGCTGAAAACGAAAGACGTCTACTCGCGCGACGCCTTGCGGGCCCTGCGCACCGATCTGGGCAGCGATTATGTGGTATCCGGATCGTACGCGGTGGTGGGAGACGTTAAGTCCGGCGAAGTACGTCTAGACCTTCGGCTTCTGGAAACGCTCTCCGGGGAAACCCTGGCCAGCATTTCGGTGACTGGAAACCAATCGGAAATCTTCGAGATAGTTACGCGCGCTGGCCAACAGATGCGTGTCAAGCTCGGCTCAGCGGTTCCTCCCGAAGGCGACGTAGATTGGCGTACTGTGCTTCCGGCGAATCCTGCTGCCGCGCGGTTGTATTCGGAAGGATTGGCCCGTCTGCGCGTCTACGAGAATCTTGCCGCCAGTCAACTGCTGCAGAGGAGCATCGCCATCGAGTCCAGTTTTGCGCTGGCACATGTCGCGCTAGCCGAGGCATGGTCGGCCCTCGGCTACGATGCTCGCGCAGTGACATCGGCGCAGCAGGCTCTCTCACTTTCAAACTCGCTGCCGGAAGATGTGCGTTTTGAAGTTGAAGGCCGATACACGAACTAAAACAGGACTGGCCTGGCGCGATCGGAATCTATCGACACCTCTGGCGCGACTTCCCGGACGATCTCGACTCCGGCCTCAAGCTGGCTGCTGCTCAGGCATCGGCGGGTAATACAAATGAGGCCCTGGCGACTCTGTCCAGCTTGCGATCCTTTTCGAGACTGGAAGATCCGCGCATTGACCTGACTGAAGCCTCGATTGCCGCCCGCAATAAAGACTACCGGCGGCAACAGGTGGTGGCTGAGAAGGCTGTCGAGAAAGCCCGAAGTTCGGGAGCACGCCTCCTCATGGCTCGTGCCCACTTGCTGACAGGCGCGGCCCTGCATCATCAATCCAAGTTGTCCGAAGCAAGCAGCCACTATTCCGCTGCGGAACGGATCTTTGAAGAGGCCGGTGATCGCGATGGCAGCGCAACGGCTCTAACGCAATTGGGCATCGTTTTAAGCGAAAGCGGTGACTTGGCTGGCGCCCGAGAGAAGCTTGATAAGGCGCGAGACTACTTCCGGGAGGTCGGAGACGAGATTGGTTTGGCGGCATCGCTGACGAGCTTGGCTGAGGTGTCTCGTGCGCAGCGTGACTTGGGCCAGGCAAGGGCGCTCTGCCGCGAAGCGCTGGACATCTTCACTAGGACTGGCCGTAAGGAAGACGTAGACGCGCCGGTGAGTGATTTTCGTGCTGCTCTTTACCAGAAGAGCGACTTTCAAAGCGCCAAAATGGTAAATGAGAGTTTACTCGAAAATCGGAAGGTAGAAGACCGCCGCCAGTCGACGTATGCGAAGGACAAGGCGGGAAACTCCGATCCAAAGACAACACGCGTCGCGGAATGATCTTGCCGATCAATCTCGGCTCACTGATGCGATTCTTGTCTGCAGGTGTCTGTAGCAACGAACAGCCAACTCCCCACATGTGACCATGCGTATTTCGCCATTCATCTGCACTGATTCAAGCGATTCAGGACGAATAGTCGGCAAACAGGAAACTAGCCCGGATTTCTCACCACATGATTGGTGGACGACGAAGAGGTCGGGATGGCGCGAGAGATGGCGGTCCGGCAAGGCTGAATGGCGGGTTTCTGGGGTTGGGAAGCGGCGATAGCCAAGGCTGCGGCGCGGCGCGGGCGATCGGGGGCGTGCGGGGGCCGCGACTGCGGCGAAAAATCAGGTTAGACGCTGGCCGAGGCAAGCTCAGCAGCGCAGCGCCGACCAGGCCGCGGCGAACAGCGGTTTCCAGGGATAGGCGCGCGGGTAGCGCCCGCAGATACGGCGGGCGCTGATGCGCACCTCGGCAGCGATCTTCAGTAGCCGCAAACGAATGGTGTTGACCTGGGCTCGCGCCCACTGGGTGGCCCGCCAACCCCAAGCGCCGCAGGGCGTGCACCAGCACATAAGCGAACGAGGACAGGTACAGCCGCAACTGGTTGGCGCGTAGGGTCTCCGCGCTCATGCGATCGGCGAACAAACTCAACTGCTCCTTAATGCGGTTTTCCATCTCGCCGCGCGCGCAGCCTCGATCTTGCTACGGATATCATCCAGCAGAGACTTGGCTCTTGCCTGACGCAGCGCATGACGCCCAGTAAGACCAATTACTCGGCGGCGAGCTTCCGCGTCGACGGCAAACAGTTCGTCCATCCGCGCCACAATCGGAGTGGCGACCGGGTCTCGTGGATTCAGTTGCACCTCATCGTATTCCACATACGATTTCCCCTCGATGGCTGCTATGCCCTTGTCCGTCACCCGCACCCAATTATCGGGAACCACCAGGTCCTTGCCTGTCGGTGTGATCAGGCGAAGCCTGAGCAGGTCGCCCCAGATCCAGATCAGCGTTTCCTTCTCTTCCTTGGTCAGAGTAACGCGCAGCCATCGCTCAAAGTCGCCCGGCGCGTCCCTGCCGATCGTATTGTATTTCTCGACATGCTCTCGTTCTCTGCTCTCCTTATAAATGAACTGGAGCAGTTTGTACTTGAGCGCCTTCTCGCTGAACGAAATCAGTCCGTTGCTCTCGATAACCTCCCGCAGCGCATCCGTCAGCTTCGCGTGAAGTTCCTGGGAATACCGACTGCCCGGAGGAGTCCGGTTATCGCGCACGTCATCAAGAAACTCCCTGGAAAACCTGACCCGTCCTTCCCGGCCTTGCCCGCTCAGCTCCAGAACATATATCGTGCGATCAAAGTCATAACCGGCGGCTGAAACGGACAAACCCGGATCAAAGGAAGCCAACCGGTCCCGGATAACGTCAATTCCCGGCACCTCTTTCAGGTCGATCTGTCGGCTGCTCACCGGTATGTTCCTTCCTCGTCTCAGGGTGCCAACGAAGCCCCGTCGTCAGTCCCGCTGCAGTGCTTTCACAGTGTGGCGCGCAGTCTTTCCGCTACATCCTGCTCCCGCTGATACTGATCGCGGGCAAGCGCCCGCTCATCGTCCGTCAGGTCAGCCAGAAATCCGAACCCCCTGACGCAATCGCGCGTGATTCTCTCGCGATCAATGTTCACCGCGCGCTTCAGGAGCTGGCGAAGATCGTCCCAATCAAAGTCACGGCCATCCTCGACTTTCTGGATCAGGCGCGCCGGCTCGAACGTATCTCGCGCCTGCCAGAGCTTGAGCACGACAAGGCGGCGGATGCGGGCCTGGTCGAGCGGTCGCGTCGCGAATGTTCCGAGGTCGTAGATGTCCCGCGCCTTGTTCCGCTGATAGCAGGCGCGGATTTTCTCGGCAAGGATTTCGGCAAGCGCAAGACAGACGATTTCAGCAGGCGCGAACGGCAGGAACCTGAAATAACTCTGCTCGATCTGCGCCCGCCGCTCCGTCGGCAGCGTCGGTGTTTCGCGGCGGCTGATCTGCAGCTTGATTTCGCTGCCACCCTGATTCCAATCATGCGAGTACGTCGGATTGACGCCCCAGGACAGGCCGTCCTGCGTTTCGTAATAGCCCTCGTCCGAATGGCGAACTGGATTCCGTGATAGGGCTGATCGAATGCCTCCATCATATCGAGGATCACGTCCTCGTGATCGTGCTCCTCGGTTCCGGTGAAGTCCAGATCAGTCGAAAACCGGCCCTGCGCGCCGATGAACATTTTCCGCAGGCACGTGCCGCCCTTGAAGGCGAGCCTGTCCAGAATGCCGCGCTCCGAGAGAAGCTGAAGCAGAAACGTCAGTACCGCTTCCTTCTCCGCGATCATGATGTCGCGCAGCCCCGATTCATTGGAGTAACGCTGCACCTGTGCCTGCGTCAGCATTCCTAGCTGTCCTTCCTCACCGTTTTGCGCCGGCCGAGCCCGGCGCTGCCGTGCAGCTCTTCGCGCGATACGTTGACGAACAGACGCCAGGTCTTGTCATAGCCAATAGCGTTCTGCACCTTGTGATAATGCAGGGGACCTAGCCGGGATCTCGTGCTGCCGCTGCCGGTCATCCCGATCAGGCGTTCACGTATCTCGGCCGGCATGTCGGCGGCGATGTGATCGGCGAGCCAGCCAAAGCGCCGCACGAGCGCGCCGGACTCAATCCGTTGGAGATAATTGGCCGCCTTGATCCAGTCGAACCGGCGGCTGGCGGTCGCGAGGATCATGGCGGCTTCGCCCACCCCGCCGGCGAGTGCCGGGCGGTCGACGCAGTCGATGGCGGTCTTCTCCCGGTCGGAGATCATCACCTGGTAGCCGAGCACATCGACGGGCTCGAAGCCGAAAAACTTGTCCGGGGATGGATTGACGATCCGCACGCGCGCCTCTCCTACTTCGCGGGCGCGCAGCCGCACCGGCGTTACGACGTAGATCACGTTGCGGTACTGTGTCGTCAGACCGTAGTGGGAGGCCGCAGTGCTGAAGCCGATGTAATAAGGATCGGCGACGCGGCTGGCCAACGCCAGAAGATTGCTGTCGCCCAGGGCGTCCGGCCCCTGCTCCGGCGGTATAAGAAGATACTCGCCCCAGGTCGCCCGTTGCAGCCAGCCTTTGCGGCGCAGGGATTCGATCACATGGTCGGCCGCCTTGGCGCTTCCGCCCAGCAGATCGACGATCTCCGCCCGCGTCGCCTCGCGCCGGCGCCCTTCGGTGAGGGCCAGCACGACCTTGCTTTCCTGCGTCGACAGTGACCGTGTCAGGGGGTCCATGGCATTCTCTGTAACGAAACCCCCCGTAAGAGGGGGTTTTGATGAAAAGTATACCGGAATTGCCTTGCTCGGTCGAGCATAAAATGTAACGAAACCCCCCTTAAAAGGGGGTTCTGTTACAGGGTTGCATGAAATGACTGGTCCTTAATTAGGGGCAGTCTGCTAAGTCTGCGATTTGAGTCGTAAGGCGAATAAACAGCGAATATAATAAATTGCCATCGTGACCCTGAAAGCCTGCACCGTCGTTGTCCATGACCTAAACGACACCGCGCACGCGCTCGACGTGACCGCCGAGACGCTGTATGAAGCGGTCGCCTAGGCCCTCGCGACGGTGCGTGGTCACGACTGGGTCAGTGATATCGGACGCGGACTGACTACCGTCACCGTCAAGGTCCGGAATCCCGAGGTCACGCATACCGTCAAGATTCAGGGTTTTGAAAACTGGCTGAACAGAGGCTGCAGTAGCCCGAAGGAAATGGCGATGAAAGCGCGCTTGAGACAGATGCTCGGGATGGGCGGGTAATGATTAAGGATCAAATGCTTTTGAGTCCGGCGTGCCGGCTGCGCCGTCGGTCTCTACTCCCCGGCTCCGCCGAAGTCACCGGCCGTGTGGTCCCAGCCTTCCGGTGACGATCCCTCACGCAAGGGAGAACGCGGTGCGGCGACAACAAACGACTCACGCTGGCGGCTGATAGAGCTGGTTGATGATCTCGCTGACAATCTGAAATGACCGCAGCGCCCAGTTGTGAAGGTCCGGGCTGCCGTGCGCGTATTCGTTTCTGAGCATCGGCAGCAAGTCAGGGAGCATCTTCACATAATTCCAGTCCAGATCCTCCGCCGTAATCTGTATGTCCGATTCGTCCCACGTGATCTCCGCGAGGTTTTTGTCCGACGCCTCGCGCAGTCTTTCCATCTCCACGCGGTGCCGGCTGTTGATCTCACCGCGATTCTGCCACGCCGAGAAGCCCTCATTCTTCACCAGCCCGTGGTCGACGGCGTATTTTAGCAAGGGACGCAGCGTCGGCATTTTACCCTTGATCTTGCCCGTCCTGATTTCCTCCTTCAGCCGCTCGCGCAAAGCCAGCTCCAGGCACGCAAGGCTCTGGTGCTCCGCCACCGGGTAAAAGCGGTAAACGAACCACGCATACAGATACACGTTTCTTGCCGTTTCGAACTGGAGCACGATCTCCTGCGGCACGCCCGCATGCAACGCATAGGCTGATATCTGTTCATGGTGGTCAGCTAGCTCGATCGGGCGCGAGGTCCCGTTCGTCAGGTCAACCCTCATGAACATCGTGTTGCGCGGATCGGGTTCATGCACGTATTCTGTCGGCCTCAGCCCTTCCAGGTCGAACTTCTGCTCCATCATTGTTAGTCCTTCCCAGCCAGACCCTTGTCGCTCACCTTCCCATTCAAATCATAAAGCCTCGTGTTTGACCTAGACGGTCCTTATGTATACACACTTGCTAATACAACGGCGGACTTGTGCGACGGCCGAAACGCCTCGAACCGCAACCAAAGAAGGGAGAGAGGTGTTTGCCAAGTTGATTCCGGATCCTTCCCCGGTTCATGGGAGAGTGTTGGCTGTGCAGGAAGCAAGAACTCAGCCATGACCACCTACCTTGGATTTTCGGCACTCATCCGGGGCACCGAATACCCAGCAGCAGCCGTCTTCAAATTGGATCGCGGCGAAGCCTACTGTTGGTATGGTGACCATCCAACATCCGGGCACCTCGCGGTATTCGACCTCGTCTCGGCTAAGCAGCACTTCGTTTCAGGCTCATGGCAGACACACGGCAGCCGCCACAGGAGCGGGGAGCGTCACCAGAAGTTGGTGACCGATCATAGCAGAGTTAATGTCGGCGAGTACCGCGACACACCGATCGAGGATTTGATTTCGGATAGTTCGATCCGCAGCGTAACGGTGCCGTTGATAGATCCGTTCGAGTTCTGGCCGGTGGATTGTCCAGTATGGCCGACTGTCAAATCTCCTCACACGTTAGCAGGAGCAGATTTTGGCGAAGACGTTGATGGCGTCGTGCTGCACGGTTACATCTGTCGCCACGACTGCGTGGATGATCTGATCGCCAGATGGCGAAAGATGACTGCTCGGTCGTGGACTGCTTGCGATGGGGAATTCGACTTGGTGGTTCTGGCAGAAGTTGTAAGAACTCCTAATCCGCCACGACCGATATAGAGGGAGCCAGGGGATTAGTTTCGCTTACGGCGCGAGCCGACTTGAGCTAATACGGAGCCGTCACGGCAGTATCCGGGCACACCATGCGACTGACTGTCGGTTAGCCGGCACGTTGTGTTATCGCTAGCTCCTGACTCGGGTTCTGTGTGCCGAAAGTAGGCCAGCAAAGGCGGACCGGGCTGGCGATTCTAAATGTTTCCACCTTCCCCCAGCTGTGCCGTTCCATCTCTAGTTAACGCTGCTGCTACACTGACCAACGACGCTCCTCCTGAAAGGACTTTTGTGGATCTAGAAAACGTATTGGCAGAACTTAGATCAGAACGCGGTCGCATCGACCAAGCTATCTCGGCACTAGAAGGCCTCGACGGCCTACCCGGTCCCCGTCGTGGCCGTCCGCCGAAGTCAAGAGCTACCCCAACAATTACGCCTCGACGTCGCCGTATGAGTGCATCGGCCCGCAAGCGGATTTCAGAAGCGATGAAACAGCG
>Ga0075520_1001414_pt1 | contig 11512 bp, 10 predicted proteins | sample NGEPerB_FD_75100 | JGI IMG/M metagenome (GOLD analysis project Ga0075520, IMG submission 75100) | Arctic peat soil microbial communities from the Barrow Environmental Observatory site, Barrow, Alaska, USA - NGEE PermafrostAB12-B | ecosystem: Environmental > Terrestrial > Soil > Wetlands > Peat ... | reverse complement strand
CGCCCGCCGGACAGGTGGGCCATGGTGATGGCGGCCATGCCCATGGCCGCCATCACCATGGACGACCTGTCCGGCGGGCGCTTCGTCCTCGGGCTCGGCGTGTCCGGACCCCAGGTTGTGGAGGGCTGGTACGGGCAGTCCTTCGAGAAGCCGCTGGCCCGCACCAGGGAGTACCTGGACATCGTGCGCAAGGTCATCGCCCGCGAGGCGCCGGTCACCAACGATGGTCCCCACTACCCGCTGCCCTACCCGGGCGGGACCGGACTGGGCAAGCCGTTGAAGCCGATCGTGCACCCCCTGCGCAAGGAGATCCCGATCATCTTGGGAGCCGAGGGGCCGAAGAACGTGGCTCTGGCCGCAGAGATCGCCGACGGCTGGTTCCCCATCTTCTTCTCGCCCAACGCGGTCAAGGCCTTCGAGCCGGCACTGGCCGAGGGGTTCGCCCGTCCGGGTGCCCGGCACACGGCCGACGATTTCGAGGTCATCGCCTTCGCCCCGACCCTCATCGACGACGACGTCGAGAAGGCAGCCGACAGCTTCCGCCCCTACCTCGCCCTCTACATCGGGGGGATGGGAGCCAAGTCGATGAACTTCCACTTCGACGTGTTCTCCCGTATGGGGTACGAGGCCGAGGCCACCAAGATCCAGGAGCTCTACCTCGACGGACGCAAGGACGAGGCCGCAGCAGCGGTTCCCACCGCGCTCATCGAGGACACCGCCCTGATCGGCCCGAAGGAGAAGATCCGCGACGACCTCGAGGGCTGGCGCGAGTCCATCGCCACCACCCTGCTGGTGGCCGGCGACACCAGCACCCTCCAGACCATCGCGGAGCTGGCCCTGTAGGCAGGGCTACCTGGCGGCCGCCGGAGGGCGGCGACCGATTGCGGGTGCTCAGGTGCCAGCCCTCTCACCGCGTTGGCGCCGACTGCGTGCGTCTGCGCGTCAAGGAGCGGTAGAGCTCCATCGTGCTCGGATGGACCGAGTCGAGCGGCTCGATATCGTCGGCCACCAGCCCGACCAGCTGCGCCATTGCTGCTTCGACTCCAGCGGGATTGCCTCCGAGGTCGGCCGCCCGCATCAGCATCCGATAGAGGCGCTCGTCGTAGGGGCTGACCAGAAGTCCCCTCCGCGCAGCCCATTCCGCGCCTCTCGGATCACCGGCGCGCAGGCGGTCCCCTGCCAATCGGCCACTCAGGTCCACCACTGTCGACTCGATGGATGGGCCGATGCCCTCCAGAACGGGCCAATCCGAGGACCGGAGCCCTTCGAACGGTCTCCCCCTGACCAGTTCCAGGGCTGACCGCCAATTGTCGGACTGATCGGTAGCCGCGAGCACCACGAAGCGATCCCAGTCAGTTCCCACAGTGGGAGCCAGAGTCAGCCGTCCGTGCGACCGTGGAAGGTGGTCGTGCCCATCACGCCCTTGACCCAACGACCGCCTTGCCACAGATGCAGTCGAATGAAGGCTCGAAGGAGCCATGAGCCTGTCAGGCCAGAGAGCAGTTGCCCATGCATCACTGGAGGCTCCGTTGGGATGCAGAGCCAGGTACACGACGAGTTCCTCCGCCCATGCTCTGGTGAACTCCCGGGCGGCTCCCCGGATCTCGACCGGCCCGAGAACGGCGACCTCCACTTCGTGAGTTCCGCTCTCTCCATAGGACGGCATCGGGGGCGCCTGGGCCACCCTCGGTACGGGAACGGTGACCTCACGCGTCTCGAATCCGGTCGCGCTCTCGAATGCGACAGCGAAACCGGTCTCTCGGCCTGGTCGTGGCGAGCCCGCTCCGGATCCTTCGGGAGAGGTCACCGATTCGCGATCGTTCGCCGCAGCCAGGATCGCGTCGAGATCGGCAAGCTCCTCGACCGCTATCTGCTGAGGAAAGACCACGGACCCGATCAGCTCGAGCGAAGGCGAATCTCCGGATGTGGAGAGCCGCAACGTATGCGACGCCTCGCCGTCGCCTCCCGCGGCGACGACGGCCATTCCTCCGGCGGCATCCGCGCCGACCTCGAGCAGGTCCGCGACCTGGCTTTCCTGTGCCGCCGGGCCACAGATCACGACGAGTGGATCCCATGTTCCGGTGGACTCGAAGCACCTCGCCTCGGCGAAAGAGTGAAAGCTCGCGTTCCGCAAGAGCGCCTCGGCCCTGAACCGACGGCACCACAACTCATGGATCAGGGCGGGTACGTCAGAAGCCGCCCGCACCCGGTCGAAGCGTCCGAATTCGGCCCCGAAGCCGACCAGGACCACGTCGAACTGATCGGCCCACTGTGACGTGGCGAGCTCCAGAGCCAGCGCCCGCACGACTCCGTCACATTCCGAAGGATCACCATCCACGATCAGTGATCCCAGAGCCTCCAGGTTGACCATGACCAGACCATCGACTGCATGCCCGGCGGTAACCAGCGTCGGAATCGGGAACCTCTCCTCCCGTGAGCCGATGCCGAGATGCAGTGGGCGGGCCAGCGCCGACCGTTCGACCACCAACGACGAGCCACCGACACCAGGGGTGAACGGAGGGGGTATCCGAGGAACCGGCCCGAGCCCATCGACCACCAGTTCGACCACGTCCGACGACACTTTGACCCCTCTGACCGGCGGGCTCTCGAACCCCTCACCGCTCCACGACCGGGCGAGCAGCCTGACGGAGCGGTCGATCGCATCAAGGGCGCTCCGTCCGTCGCCCATTCGGAGTCTCTGTTCGAAGAGACGTCGAGACTGATCCGGCATCCTGATGAACGATCCTGACTTGCGGTGGCGTTGCTGGACGCGCCTCAGCCGATCGATGAGGTCGACGACTCCCACGCCGACTATTCCGCCTCCCACCGGGACGGCCGGGACGGCCGGAACAGCCGGGACAGCCAGGACAGCCGGGACGGCCGGGACAGCCGGATCCACCGGCGCACCGGGACCATGGCCCGCCGGAGCTCCCGAGGCCTCGGCGCTGACGATGCCGCGTACCCCGTCGGTGTCCGACGGCACCCGGCCAACCCCCGACTGCGATGCACGGGGGCCGCTCACCGCTTCCCCGGCCCTCGCCCTCTGCCGAGCGGAAGGACTCGTGGTCAGCCTGGTTTCTCGTGTCCCCGGTCGTTCCGAGTCCACCGGATCGCCATGCACCTGTCCGCCGGGCAACCTGAGCTTCCACCCTGACGTGATCCAATGCTCCCTTGTCAGGGCCTCTCCGTCCTGTTGCTCGACTCCGTAGTTGAGAGCTGCAAGCTCACGCCAACGCAACGCCGAACCCAGTTCCTCCTCGGCAATCGACCAAAGGGTCTCTCTGGGCATCACCTGGTGGACGGTCTCCTCGGGCAAGGGCGCCCCGGAGCCCCCCGGCCGTGGTGATCGTTCCCGCGCCCCCCGACCGTTCACCGACACGGTGGTGGATCCATTCGACCCACGGCCCGTCGGCCAACGGTCCGAAGCACCGGTGTGCGCCTGGCTGCCGCTCTTCATCTCGGTGCCACTGGCTGACGATCGCCCACCGGCACCGGCACCGGCAGCGGCAGCGGCACCGGCACCGGCACCGGGGACCGTCCCGGCATCCGGAGCCTCGACGGATACCGATCCGGCCACCCCGAGCACCGGCGACTCCGCACCACTTGATGCATTCGCCGTCCCACCCGTCGCTTGCGGCCATCGATCAGGCCCCCCGGGAGAGGATGTGGACGGGCGCTCCGGACTTCGGTCGAACTCCGAGACCGGTGACGACACCTCGCTGCGCGCGTGGTAGTCGTCAATGACGCGAAGGGCGTGGGCCGGGCCCGCGCCGGCGCTACCCGTCACCGGTGCAGGTGCCCGTGGAGTCGGCATCTCTCGACCCATGCCGGCGAACGCCAATGCCGTACCGACCAGACACGCGGCCACCGACTGCATGGTTCTGCTCGCCGGTAGGCGGGTCGACGACCGTCCCGTGATCCGTGCCCTGACCTCGATCACGATACAGAGGGTCATCCACACCCACAGGATCCAGGCGAGGACCACGGCACCCCGTTCGAGCCAGTGGGCGACGAGCAGAGGGTCAAAGGGCTGTCGCGACGTGAATGCCTTCCGGCCTTGTTCGTATGCCCCATGGCCGAGTGGAAAGCCGCCGGCGGTGCACAGGCCGATGGGAACGGCCACGACGATCGTCGCCAGCACGACCGTCGAGAGTGTCGACCAGAACCACCGTTGGCTCCTGGCGGCGCCCGGCAGGATGCCCCTGCTCATCTCGAACCCTCGGTCACCCCATGGACATCCACCGCTGACGCAGATCCGGAGACCTGCAGGGATTGGATCCCGATGATCCCCAGGATCACGGTTGGTATCCGATAGTGGATCTGAACGGTCACGACTCCCGAAGACGCCGTCGCCGTGCCCGGATGCCCGGATGCCACGGTGAATGCCTCCGCTGCCGCTACTGCAGCTTGGTCATCGAGCTCGACCGAGCCGGACCTGAGCGCATCCACCGACAAGGCACCGGCACCCGCCCGAGCCGCCTGCTGTGCTTCGTCACCGGCAGCCTGGTGGGCGGTCAGCGCCGAGCCGCCGTCGAGGACCAGGCCCATGAGCGCGAAGAGCGACACGAGGAGCAGCACGACGAATGCGCTGACAGATCCGTTCTCGACTGCCCCAGTCCGAGACAGCTCCCCTTCGGGTACCGCGCCCGATTCCTCGGACGTGATGATCCTGGACGATCTCACTCCACGCAGGGCCATCACGGGTTCATCCGATCGCACGGTACGGGTCGATGGGCGCGGTGGCCGACGCAGTGACCGTCGTGCTCGCGGGTACCCCGGGAATGGAGACGTCGGACAGATCGACCTGGCACGCGACGGTCACCGTCACGTATCCACCTGGATAGAAGTGTCTGGTGTCGGTATCGATCTGCGAATGGGCACAGGTGTGAAACCTGTCGAAGATGCCCACGGCGGCGGTGGCAGCGGCGCCCCACCGGGCAGACCCCGCGTCCGGCAGGACGGCGGCCGCCTCCGCTCCTGCTCTTGATGCCTCGACCACCTGTTGGCGGGCCTCTGACACGCGCCCGAATACCAGGGCCGCCAGTCCGAGGGCGAACAGCACCGGCGTGAGGACCACCAACTCCACGGTGAGGCTTCCCAGTTCTTCACGTGTCCGTCCCCTTCTCATTCGGACGCACGGAATTCCTGAATCGGGCCGACCTGGACAGCCGATACCGGAAGTGACAGCCCCGGGAACACCGAAGTTGCCCGACCGGTGACACTCACGCGGGCAGTATCCCCCGGCATGATGTCAACGACGACCACCGAGGTGGCGACGTCCGAGCCGGGTCCACGCAGTACCGATTGGGCCTGCCCTACGCCGGCAGCGGACCCACCCCCCATCGAACGCGCCACTCGGTCACCTTCGGATGCGGCCAGCTGGACCACCTGGGCGGCATGGGCCCAGAGCGCGAACTGGACCACTGCCAACAGGACCACCATGATGACCGGGATCACCAGCACGGCTTCGACGATCACGGATCCGGATTCCCCTTTGACCCGCGACCCCTCGTCGGTCGATCGAAACGGTCGGGTCCGGACACCGGCAGATGGGTGTGGGCCGGCAATCCGATCGTCGGAACAGCCAACTCCGGCCACAATCTGCCGATCGACGTCCACCATCAGTTCAGATTGATCGAGTTGGCCTTCGTGGTCACCTTGGCCACGATGATGGCCCCGACGGCAATGGCCAACGCCGCGAAGATCGCCGTCAGAATCACCTTCTCGACAACAGAACCCGCTTCGTCCCATCCGCCCGCAACCCGAGCCCGTGCACGGAGATAGGCCCAGAGCACCCCTACTTGTGTCGAAATCATCGTTCCTCTCTTTCCTCTCGATGGTTGACTGAACACGAAGAACCGGAAACGGGTCGGTTGGGGCTTCGGGACGCGCAGAGAGCCCCTTGCCCAGCGCCTGAGCTGCCACCCTGGCGGACTGCCCCTGCGCCGCCATCAGAAGCCGCCAAGGATTCGGCTGAAGGCGGGGTAGCCGATGAAGACGAGAAACCCCGTCAGCAGCAACGCGCCGGGCAGAAACAGCCGCTCCGTCATCGCGTTGGCAGCAGACTCCTCTTCGGCCTGTTCGTGCCGACGGAGCGACGTCGCACGTGCACTCAGGGATTGCCGAATCCTCGCCCCCTCGGTTCCGGCCAGTTGAAGCGTGCTGGAGAGCTCGATCAGTTCGGCCACTCCGAGCTCTTCGCCGAGCTGGCCGAGTGCCGCCCAAGGGGACCTTCCGCTTTCCCGCGCACCCAAGAGGGCCGTCGCCAAGCGCCTTGCTGCCCAATCGGGGCTGACCTGGGAGGCGGCGAACAGGGCACCCTCGACTCCGACTCCCCCGGCAAGGCCCAACACCACCATGTCGACGAAGGTGGCAACGACGGTTCGGAAGTGACGACGACGTCGCTTCGCATCACCGAACAGCACCACGATCGGCCAGCACATTCCAACGCCGACAAAGAGGAGGGACGAGGCGGCCGGCACCGCGAGTGGAACCCCCACCCCCGCCACCTGGCAGACGATCCAGAGCAGTGGTGGGACCAACAGACCGAGTCCACCCCCCACGACCACCTGGAATGCCAGCGTCTCCGGGGACCGGCCCGTCACCGCCAGGTTGGACGAGAGTACCGCCGCTCTGGGATCCGCCGAGAGGCTGCTGCCGCCGACCCAAACCGTCACCGCTCTCCCAACCCGCTGGGAGATGCCCGGTGGCTCCCCGCGAGGTGACGTGGCCCCGGCCGATCGATTTAACGTGCCGACGATGGCCTCGAGCGTCGGGGGTGACGTCCTCAGACCGATGAATACCCCGAGGGCGCCGATTCCGGCGATGGCACCCAAGCCAATGGCAAGGATCATGGCTCGGCCACCTCCCTACCCAACAGCCGCACGGGCCTCGAGGGCCGGGACAACGAAACCATCAGCGTCAGACCGATGGCGTACAGAGCCCCGACGAGGGCCAACATCAACTGTCCGACGCCTGATCCGAATGGCGCCAGATAGGGATGAGCGAGGAGCGCCAGACCGACGGCAAACGCGACGGAGAAGGCCATGACCGTCCGGACGCCGCTACGAATCGACGCTCTGCTTGTCTCAATTCGGAGCCGGAGCGCTACTTCGTCCCGGGTCGACTCCGCCAATGCCGACAAGAGGTCTCCCAGACGTTGGGCGCGAGTGGTGACTGCCAACAGGAGTGCGCACACGACACGATCGGCACAGGGGTCCCCGACATCCTCCGAGAACTGGAGCAATGCGTCACGGGGGTGCACACCGGCGCCGAGCTGCGCGGAGAGCCGGGTGGTGGCACTCCGGATCGGAGCGGGGCTGAGCGCAGCGGTGGCGATGATCGCCTGCCCCAGGCCGGCTGATGCCGCGAGAGTCCCCTGGAGCATCTCGGTCCAGGTTGCGATCGCCTCCACCTTGGCGATGGACGCCGATCCCGACGTCTGGCCGAACAACTTCGGCAACCCGTAGACGGCAGCACCCACGATCGGCAAGGCCATCGGCCACCCGGTTGCCGCAGCGAACGCCGCCCCTGTCACCCCGGCAAGCACGAGCAATGGCACATGACGTCGAGCCTCTGTGAGAATCAGCCGGTTGCGGGCATCCTTCGGGCCTCCGTTCGGGTGGCTCCTCCACGTTGCCGCCAGGCCGACGATCCCCAGTCCGAAGGCGATCCCACAGAGGACGATCGACACGAACCCGTTCATGCCAACACCCCCGAAAGCACGGAGCCTGAAGGCTCGTATCCGCACCGAGCCAACTCCCGCAGGGTTTCGGGGCGGAGAGGAGATGCCGACACCGCCCGTCGATCGGCACCCGGACGGAAGATCTCGTTCGAAATGACCTGCACGCCCTCCGCATCGACAACTTCGCGTATCGACGAGACGAATCGCCGACGAGCCGATCTCGACGGGAACCGACGCAGACTGTGCACATCGTCCCGGTGATCCGTGTCCCATGGCTCAGGCCCACCCGAACGGTCCTCCGCCGACTCGACCCCATCATGGATCTCGCTGTCGAGATAGACGACGAAGTGGATCGCGCCCGCAATCAGCAGGTTGGTCGCCTCCAGAGGAAGGCGTTCACGGGCCTGCACTGCATAGGAGGCGATTCGACGGAACACACCCGACGAGGAATCGGCGTGGATCGTGCACATCGAGCCGGACCGCCCTTGGCTCATCGCATTGAGCATCGGGAGCACCTCGTCGCCCAGGACCTCGCCCACGATGACTCGATCCGCGTTCATCCGCAGGGCTCGCCGCACGAGGTCGGCAACGGAGATCAGACCTTCTCCCTCGACATTCGACGGACGAGCCTCGAGGGCCACCATGTCGGGGTGACGCTCCGACGCCGTGTCGAGTCCCAGCTCAAACGCCTGTTCGATCGTCACGATGCGCTCTCGAGGCGTGATCTCGGCAGCCAGCGCCCGTAGCAAGGTGGTCTTCCCCGAATTCATCGCACCGGCGACGACGATGTTCTTCCTTGCCCTCACTGCCGCTCCGAGAAGTGAGGCCAGGCCGGCGTCGATCGAGCCGAGCGTGGTCAGGTCCGCCAACGAGAGGTCCGCGTAGCGATGCCTTCTGATGGAAACCGAGGGCCTGGCCGAGACAGCCATCAACGCGGACAAGCGACTGCCGTCGGGCAGACGGAGGTCGAGCTCGGGTCGGGCGAGATCGAACCGACGTTCCGAGATCCCGAACTTGCTCGCTGCTGACCGCAACATGTCGACCAGTTCCTCGTCCGAGTCGGCGATGGGCGCCATCTGGATCTTGGAGCCGTCGGCAAAGGTCGCCCAGACGCGATCGCACCCGTTGACGTCGATGTTCTCGATTTCCGGATTGTCGACGAGGGTTTGGAGCCGACCCAGACCGAAGAGGGCGTCGAGCACCGACCGGGCAAGGTGCTGCTCGTTCTCCGGTCCTCCGATCGACTGCAGGAATCCATCCTCGTCCGCAGCCAGCCTGTCCAGGTGGGAGAACACCCGCTGGCGGGCGAACTCACGCCGGTCCTCACCGAGGAGGCCAATGGCCGCTGGTGCGGAAAGATCCTCGGCCACCAGCTTTCGGATGGTCGTTGTCAGGGAGCCGGTCAAGTCGGCACGTCCTGCAGCCGTGCCGGCGGACGGGGCTCGGGGGAATCGTCTGGGTCGAGCGACCAGTCGGAGGCCTCCGGGCTCTCGCCTGCACTGACCTCGGGCAGCCGGTCCTCATCCGTTGGTGCCCCCGACCGCTTCGGCCGACCTGCGCCACGATGACGGGGCGAGTCCGTCTGAGCCCCGGTATCGGGTGCCAGGTGCCTGGCCAGCCGAGAGGCTGACGCGACCAGGAGCGAGCGCATCAGTCGACGCCCACCACCCTTGGCGCCGCAGGCGATGGCAGCTGCAACCGGATCGAACGGCAACTCTCCGAGCAGGTGAATCCCCGTGAAGGCCTCGATCTCGACGCCCGGGTGGGGACCGGAACCGACCACCACCAGGCCGAGCCGGTCCTCGCATCGGGAGCACAGCGCTGGGGCCCGCTCCCGGACCTGGACCACCGAGGCCGCATCGGCACCTGTCACGACCACCACGGAATCCGATCGATCCAGCCACGCCAGTGACTCCTCGTCACCCTGCCGCAGCCGACCGAGGTCGACCAAGGCATCCCAGGGGTCATCCGGAGCAGACCAGATCCTCGACAGCAGGGAGGCCTCCGCGCTCTGTGCCAACGGAAGGTCGGGGAACCTCGTGCCCACGAGGACTTCGAGACCCCCGGGCAGTTGTTGGAGGTGCGGCAGGATCGTCGTACTGCCAACGTCACGACGAGCTGATGTCGCCAACGTCGGCCATCCGCACCTCGACGACAGTCCGAAACGTGCAGCGATGTCCCCGCCGCTCGGATCGCACTCGACCACCATCACTTGGCGGTCCGCCGGCCAGGTGGCTCCCACCAGGCAGCACAATGTCGTCACCCCTGGTGCACCTTTGACAGAGAGGAAAGACGCGACCGTCATCGGGTGCCGCCGACCGGAGCGCCGCCGAGCTGCCCCCCACCGCCCAGCGGCAGCAGCACCAGGCTCACTTGGCCTGCGCTTGCCGCGGTCGATACCGCCGCAGCAAGCGTTGTGGACACCTCGACGGATACCAACAGTGATGCGCTGGTGGTGGAGCTCGCCGCTGGGGGACCGACATTGAACACTGTGGCCAGCGGCACCAGCACGCCTGCTGTTGACCCCCCGATACCCTGTGAGGCAGCGCCGGTGCCCGTCGCCGTCAACGGTGCACCCGGGCTCGCTGTTTGGACGATCATCACCTGATCCCCGGACTCCACGCCGGTCGATGGGAACTGGCCATCCTTCAATGCCATTCCCACCACCGCGTCGCCAGCGGCTATCGGCGTGGACCCGGTGACATCCCCGAGGGTCAGGAGACTGCCGGCGGGAATTGTCACGGCGGCCCGCTTGCCGGCAAGAAGCGAAGCGCTCGAAGCCGGGATCGGCGTGACTCCCCCCGAGATCGCCACATTTGCCTGCCCCAGGTCAGCTCCGGTTATGCGCTGCCCCTCTTGGATCGTCTGGACCACGACGAGTGCCGGCGTCTGGTGGCTCGCCGACGAATAGACGCTGGCGAACACCGCAATGCTGGTGAACATCAGCACTGCTGAGACGATGGCTACCAGTGGCCTCCGACTCCGAGGGGTGACCGGTAGCCGGAACTCGGCCTTCGATTTGCCCCTGGGCGGCGCTTCTGGAGGCCTCCCATCCATCAATGCCGTCATGACGCTGACCCTTCGCCGAGGGGCGGAGCCGGAGATGCGGCCGAGAGGTTCGAGTCGATGCTCTGCACCTGCTCAACCCGAACCGTGCTGCTGCTCCACGTGGACAACATCGGCAACTCGCCTCCGCCTGCGGCTCCCTGTGCGGACCACGAAACGACCCACGAGACCGTCGCGGAGACAACGAAGGCGCCGTTATTCGGATTGCCGTCGGAAGAGGGCTGACCAGCAGACGAGTGGACGTAGCTGTATGCGCACCGGGTCGACTGCTCGGACGAAGGTCGGCCCAGGTCGTAAGGAGTTCCCGGTCCCGGGCACGTGACCCGGCCTCCGTCACCCATCGACCAGGTGACCGAGAGCGGGCTGGCCACAGCGGTTGCGCTCACCGAGCCGACTGACGCGGTGACCGAGTAGGAATGCCAGATGCCCGCATCGATCCACAGCCATGTCGGCAGATTGACCACGGACGCGGCCGCCGGGTTGAAATGACCACTCGGCGAGGGGAGCGCCAGCGAGCTCTCCGCCTGCAGGGCGACGGAGTAGGGGTCGACGGCGGGCGAGCCCGGAGAGGACAGATCGGGGATCCATTCGGTTTGCGTGCTCTGCGCCCCGGTCAGTCGATCGTTACAGGTGACCGAGTACCACGCACCCGGTGTGGGGCCACCCGGGGCAATGCCACCTTCGTTGTTCAGTACCAGGTCCGTGTAGATGCATGTCCAAGGGTTGGTGCCCTGCCCAGAGCTCCCTCCCCCACTCCCCGGG
>Ga0075520_1001411_pt1 | contig 11527 bp, 11 predicted proteins | sample NGEPerB_FD_75100 | JGI IMG/M metagenome (GOLD analysis project Ga0075520, IMG submission 75100) | Arctic peat soil microbial communities from the Barrow Environmental Observatory site, Barrow, Alaska, USA - NGEE PermafrostAB12-B | ecosystem: Environmental > Terrestrial > Soil > Wetlands > Peat ... | reverse complement strand
CTTTCCACGTCTTCGTCGAGATGAGTTCCCGCTCGACGACGTGCAGTTCGAAGAGCTGCGGTTTCGGGTTCAGGTGTGGAGAGCAGGAGCAATCGCACTGAGTTCGCCAGAGGAGCGATCGACGGCACTCGACAAGGATCGAGACGCCGGGATCGATCTCGGGTACTGACCCCCGACCACGCCCTTTCCCCGGGGAACAAGGCATCTCGATGCTGGACGTCGGCGAAAGACCCCCGGGTGGAGGTGAAGGTGTGAGAATTCAGGATATCGGCGACAGCCGGCACTCGGGTGGACCTTGGGGGACACAATAAGAACCGGGACATCGACATCGGCGGTCCAGTGTTCGCCCTGGATCGATGACTTCGCCAACGGAGATCAGGCTGTGTCACTCCATTGCAGGAGCCTCGCAAGCGACTGGGGAGATCCCGGCTTGGCGAAGAGCCGACCATGGCGTCCCTTCAGCGAGTTCCTTGTGGAGCGACACCTCCTGGCCAGGTTCGTTGAGTTGGATGTTGGGCTATTGGAGCCGATATGTACAGCCGTAGTGAACGCGACGAGAACTCAGGCTGCGGGGGCGACGATCACACGGTGCGAGCCGACCTCAAGTGCCACGTCAACGCCAAGGGCCTCGGCGATACGGCGGAACATGCCGAGCGTGAGGTTCGTTCGCCCGGCTTCGATCCGGGAAAGCGCGGACTGAGCGATCCCGATCCGTGCCGCCAGTTCTGTCTGCGTGAGACCCGCCCCTTCACGAGCATCACGCAAAGCGATGCCGGCACGGAGCAGAGCACGATCGTCGTCGTGCCGATCTCACTGTCCGCCGTCAGTGTGCACCGGATGTCAGAGGCGGCGACCTCGGCCATCGCCTGCATCAGGTCGGGGTCGTCCAATCCGTCGCCGCAGAGGCAGAGTTCCCAATTCTCATAGGTCTGGGCCAACACAGAGGTCGTGCACTGCCTGAATCTCCACGGTTCGGGCCGGTTGACGGGAACGATGACGCTCAACAACGGGCCGCCTCCCGGAATCGCTGGCAAGGGCCCGGCACTTGATTCGTCGCCCCGCTCGACCTCCCAGAGGTGCTTCCACTGCCAGTACTCCGATGGATACGTGGCTGCGTCGCCGCGCACAACCGAGTCGGATTGGCGATCTGGATCGGACTCGGTGCGACACAGCTCCAGAGCGACCCGGTCGGCCATCCAGCCCAGCGCATCGAGGGCGACGGCCCCGACAACGGGCGCTGCGGGCGGCTGACCGTCGGGGCCGTGGTGCTCACCCATCGACAAGCGGGATCCGGTCATCCGGTTGGATCATCTCACGTAGGAGGGATTGCCACTGCGAATGTTCATCGGGGAATCGCAGCGGGCACCACGGTTTCAACAGACCAAGGTTCACATTGTAGGCAGGGTCACCAACCCTCACGATGTCCGACCATCTGTTGATGAACTCCTGCTGATCACGATCGAATCCGGTCAAGCCACGCGTGGCCGACTCAGAATGGGTGAGTTCGGCATGGGGCGTATACAGGGTGCGATAGCCCGCACGGCCCGCACGAATGCAGTAGTCGACGTCGTTGAAGCCAACGGCGAACGCCTCGTCGAATCCGTGCATTTCCTCGAAGACGCTCTTCCTGGTCAGCATGCAGGCAGCGGTCACTGCGGCGTATCCGCGAACAATCCGGTCCCACCAGAGGTAGCCCTGGGTTCCCTGGGGCTTGCCGAGGAAGATGTGGCCGGCGACCCCGGTCAGACCGAGCACGACTCCCGCATGCTGGAGTCTCCCGTCAGGGAATGTCAGCCGGGCACCCACGGCACCGACGTCTTCCCGCTGTCCGAGCTCGACCAGCGATCGGAGCCAGTCGGGCGACGTCGCCTCGATGTCGTTGTTCAAGAAGAGCAACATGTCGGCCTCGCAACTCGACGCAGCTGCATTGTTCATGGCAGCCCAGTTGAATGCCCCAGGGTGGCTGATGATCCGAATGTCCTGTCGTCGGGCCAACCTCCTGAGCAGTGCCTTCGTCTCGGGCTCCGAACTGCCGTTATCGACCAGAAGGACCTCGTGGATCGGATAACCGGGCGCCGCAGCCAACGATTCCACACAGGCGGCGGTGAGGGCGGCGTGGTCTCGGAATGGGATGATCACGCTTACCGTCGGGTCACCCCTGACCCTCCGGCGCACGTGATACGAACCCGGGAAGGGACCCGATTCGACGATTGCGTCGAGTGCCCGCCTCGACACGGTGTCCTCGACCGCCCGCCGGCTGGCCACATGTGCCCAGGGTTTGGCATCGGAGTCGCCAGACGCCGATCCGACGACCACCCGCCAGTGATAGAGAACCTTGGGGACATGGACGATCCTCCGGGCGACCTCGGTAGCCCGCAGCATCATGTCGTAATCCTGACTGCCGTCAAAATCGCTCCGGAATCCCCCGATCCGCCGAAGGAGCTCGGTTCGGATGACCGTGACGTGACCGAGATAGGGATAGGCAAGGAGGAGGTCCGGGTCCCAGTCGGGCTTGAAGTGGGGCATGAAGCGCCGATCAGTCTCGTCGAGCTTGTCCTCGTCCGAGTAGATGACGTCGGCCAGGTCGTCGCCCACGGTGACCTGCGCTATTTCGGCGAGGGCATCCTGCGTCAACTCATCGTCATGGTCGAGCAGAACGATGAACTCACCGTTTGCCATCTCTATTGCCCTATTGGTGGCATGAGAGATGCCTTGGTTGGCGTCCAGGGCTACGACACGGATGCGATCATCTGCAGCTGCAAACTCGGACATGGCTGCGGTGAGCTCGGGATCAGCGGAACCGTCGTCGCAAAGACACAGCTCCCACCGCCCGTACGTCTGCCTGAGAACAGATTCGACACAGGCGCGGAAGTACCAGATCTCAGGTCGGTAGACGGGCACTACCACGCTCAGCAGCGGACCGGCTACAGCCAGCGTTCCGGTGCTCCCGTCCTCGTCGTCAGCCTGCCCGGCTCGCTTCGCATCGATCCACCGCCAGTAGTCCGCCGGTGATGAGGACGCGTCGGCTCCCCACTGAGGTTCCGGCGGGAGGTCGATCTCAGGTCTCGGGAGCATCGCACTCAGGCGGTCGGTCATCCAACCCAGGGCCCGGACCCACGATTCGCGGTTCAGGTCTGCCGCCGACTTAGCCTCGAACGGGTGTGAAGCTGAGCCCGTAGCGGACAGCTTCTTGTCGGGCATTCCTGGCATGTCGGACGATCCTTGGGCAGCGTACCAGGCGTGATGGACTCTCAATGCCCACTCGAATTCGCTCGGTTCGGGGGGGGATGGGCCTACTATTGGTCGACTTCCGACATGAGGAGAAGACGGTGGGACAACCCGAGCTCGATCCCGAGCAGTTCCTGACGAGGTTGAAGTCAGAGAATCAGGTTCTGCGTTGGGAGCCGCTACCTCCCCGTGAACGGCGCCCGTCTTCGGCTGTCGATCCGGGCGGGAGCCGGGATTCTCTCGACTACCTGCACGCCCACTGGGCCCTTCCAGACACCTTCGATCCCTCAGTAGCCGGAGCAGGCCTGCGAGGCAAGCTAGTCGGACTGTTCGGCCGAATCACCTACCGGGTGCTGGGTCCCTATCTCCGCAGCGAGAGGGAGCTATTGGCTCATGCCGTCCGAGTGAACGACGGCCTCCAGCGTCGGTGCGACGCGCTGAGCGCCCGCTTGGAGCAGGTAGAGGAAGACGCCTACCGGCGGCAAGCGGATGAGGCTCAGAACCTCGCCAAGTTGGCCCTGTGGCTGCATCTGGATCCACCGGCCTCGGGCACAGCGCCGTTTGCGGGGGACAACGGACATGCTCCCGGAATCCCCAGTTCCACCTCATGAGTCCCGCTCCCGTGATCGCCGTCCTTACGGCCCATTGGGAGTCGAAGTCGGAGTCGGGATGGATCGTCCGACAGGTGGCCGGGGCCCTAGCCTGCGAGGCTGACGTCCACATCGTGACTCCCGATGGTGACCAGGCCGGCCAGTTGCCCGACGGTGCGTTCACGCTCCACCAGCTGGCCACTCCGATCGCACCCACGGCTGAGCTTCGTCGGGAACTGCTGGTTGAGGCCCTGTCCTCTTCCAAGACACCCTGGGTGTCCGGCGAATCCGCAGAGCTCTCCGCCCTGCTCGACCGGGATCTCATCGATCCATGGGAGCCGGCCACCCACGTGCTGAACGCGCTCCGGCCAGACCACGTGGTGATCGCCGGACATCAGAACGTCGGAGCCCTGAAGGCGGTCGAACGCACCGGTCTCGGGGCACCGATCAGCCTGATCGCACTGGGTAGCGAGCCTCACACCATCGGATGTCCGCATTTCGGGCAGGTGTTTTCGCGGGCCCGAACGATCTTGGCCGTGACGGAGACCGAGCGTCTGTCCATCGTCGAGCACCACGGACGCCCAGAAGCGGTGATTCGGATCGGAGCCCCGATGGCTGCAAACCCGAGTGCACTCACTGAACCCAACGGTTGGGCAGGAAACACCAAATACATTCTTGTGCTTACCGATTCGGCCTCTGAGGAGGATCATCCCCACGCTGAGCTCTGCAGGCTGATTCGGCTCCGGTTCCCCGACATGACGATGGGATTCAGCCACACCGATGCCTTTTGCGTCTGGAACGACGGCCGCCTTCATCAGGGGTGGGCAATCGAGAAATCCAGCGATCTGGCTCGCCTCTTGGCATGGGCCCACCTCACCATCGACCTCGCCCCCGGACCTCTGTTCGCGCGCAGGTGTGTGGATTCCCTCCTCTATTCCACACCGATCGTCGTTCCCGAGGACTCGGCTGGCCGCGAACATGCAGAGCGTGGCCGGGGTGGCCTCTGGTTCGGAAGCCCCATCGAGCTGACGTGGTGTATCGAGGCGATGGCCGACCAATCGACGCGCGATACATTCGGAGCGCAAGGCCGACGGTATGTCGAGGCTGAGTACGGTTCGACCGACAGGTTCATCGACCGGGTCGCGACCGCCTGCGGGCTGGCCGCCGAGCCCCGAGCCGAGCCTGTCGTGGCCTAGGAGCTGCTCGCGTACGCGCTGGTGTGCCAAAGACCAAGGTCGCGGACACATCCGCTCGGCGGAGGGGATTGGTGACCCGACAGCCACCGCCAGAGCCGGTACGCTGTCGTCGTTCTCGATCCCGGGACCTCACCGGGCCTCCGTCGGCGGCGGACCACTGGAGCACACCTTGCCTATCACTTCGTCGACACGTCACACCCCCGGGGACTTTCGCCGCGCCACTCTCGCATTGCTCATGCTGGGCGTCACCCTCTGTGCCGCCCTAGGTGGCAGCGCCACCGTCGGAGCCGCCACATCGGCGAAGCCTCCCATGATCAGGGCTGCCTTCTACTTCGGGAACGCCAGCCCGCTCAACTTCTGGAGCAGCGACATGTCCGGTGCTCCGGCCGCCTTCGCCCAGATGCAGGCCGACGGTTTCAACGCCGTCGAGTTCGTCGTACCGTGGGGCGAGTTCCAAGAGGGGGTGAGCCCGGTCCGCTACAACCCCGCCGCCTTCAAGAGCCTGAGCTCGCTGGTGTCGGTGGCCAAGGCCGCCCACCTCCAGGTCATCCTCCGCCTCAGCTACGGCGTGGCCATCGACCCCCACAACGCCACGGACGCCCAGTACCAGCAGGTGTTCAGCAACCCCAAGGTGTACGCCTCGTGGCTGGGGTACATCAGCCGGGTCCACCAGGCCGTGGCCAAGTACAACGTGGTCAAGATCGAGCAGCTATCCTGGGAGGACTTCTGGACACCGGTGGCCTACGCCCAGGGAGCCACCACGCTCGCCCTGCGGCTGCAGCTGGCCACCTCCACCGGATACCGGGCCTGGTTGAGGAGCCACTACTCGCTGGCCCAGGTGTCAACCCAGTACGGCACCACCTACACCACGTGGTCGAGGGTCCCCACCCCCGCCTACACCAGCCCCAGCTTCGCCCTGATGTTCCAGTACGACGACTGGGCCCTCGTCCACAGGTTCTTCATTCCGGCTGCGGCCCGCTTCCCCGGGCTCAACCTCGAGGCTCGGGTCGACATCGACCCCATCCACAACGGCACCCAGGTGGTCGGCTCCTACTCCCACACCGACACCTTCGTCCTGCCCGGGACCCACTACATCGGTACGTACTACTCCCCTTACCTGGGCGACCCCTCCAAGTCGAAGTCCGAGTCCGCCGACGACGCCCTCACCGGACTGCAGACCACCCTGGCCACCACCACAACGCGCGCCAAGGGCCGCCCGCTCTTCATCTTCGAGTACCAGATCGAGAGCAACAGCCCCGAGGTGGCCCACAACCCAGCCCTGCCGCCGAGCCAACTCCCGGCCTTCATACTCGGCAGTTCGTCCGCCTTCGAGCAGTACACGCTGGGGTACTCCCTGTGGACGTACCGGGACTACAACCAGAACCCCGTCTTCAACCCCTCCTTCACCCTCGGCACAAACGGGTGGACGGTGACCGGATCGGCCACGCCGGTGCAATCGCCTGCGGGGAGTTCACTCACGCTTAGTGCCGGCACCTCGATCAAACAGACATTCCCCCTCGACTACCTGGCCGGCAATCCGGGGTCCGAGGTCACCGTCAGCTTCCAGGCGTCGTCGGCCTCGGCATCCGCCGCCACCATCAACGTGGCCGTCGGTGACGCGCCCGTCAGGGCCCTCTCCGTTGAGGGGGGGCTGCAGACCTACACCCTCGAGGTGCCCACAGCCGACGTCGTCACCGGGACGGCCAAGTCCCAGATCACCATGACCTCCACCGCGCCGGTCTCTCTGTCTGACGTACAGGTCTACAACTTCACCCAGCTGGGCGACCTCTACAGCGTCGACGGCGCCCCGGAGGTCGCCGTGGCCCCGATGCAGACGCTGAACCAGCGGCTGGCCGGCCGCTCCTGACCGGCGAAGAGCCCGATGGCGTGCCCCGGCGACGTCCGATGCCCTCCGGCATGCCGGGACCGACGCCCCCGATCTGGGACACTGGTGGCCGGACGTGCCCCTCCGGCCCGGGGATCCGACACCCGGCGCCCCGGGGTCGGCCCGGACCGAGGAACGAAGACGAGAAGGAGTCATGAAGGAGACGGATGCGAGCCACCCATCCAGCGGGTCCCCCGCCTCCCTGGCCGAGCGCCTGGCCCGCTCCCAGGCCCGCTACCTGCGTGTCCTCGGGTCGCTGCGGACCGAGGAGCGGGTGGCCGCCCGCTATGCCCGCAGCCACCGTGAGCTGGCCGAGGTGGCCCGCCACGCCCGGGGAGAGGCCCAGGAGTGGCAGGACCGGTACGCAGAGCTGGAGCGCTCCGCGGTGGTCCGGGTCGTGAGCCGCTTCCGGGCCCAGGTCGAGCGGTACGCCCCCCAGGGGAGCGCCAGGCGCCGGGTCTACGGCCGCGCCGTCCTGGCTGTCCGGGGCCTGGTCGGCCGTCCCGCCCCCGGGCCGGGGGCCGATGCGGGCGGGACGGAGTCCGCCCCGGTCGCCCCCGAGGTGCCGGTCATCCCCATGGCCCTCCAGCCCGAGGTCAGCATCGTCATCCCCGTCCACGACCAGTGGGCCCTGACCGCCGGGTGCCTCCGGTCCATCGCCACCGACTACGCCGCCGTCGGGTTCGAGGTCATCGTGGTCGACGACGCCTCCACCGACGGGACGGCCGACGCACTGGCCCGGGTGGTCGGGGTCAACGTCGTCACCCTGGTCGAGAACCTCGGGTTCCTCGGGGCCGTCAACGCCGGCATCGCCGCCGCCCGGGGACGGTACGTGGTCCTGCTCAACAACGACACGGTCTGCCAGCCGGGGTGGCTCGACGCCCTGGTGGACACGGCCGAATCCGACGAGCGCATCGGCGTGGTGGGGGCCAAGCTGGTCTACCCCGACGGCCGGCTGCAGGAAGCGGGCGGGATCATCTGGAACGACGCCTCGGGCCACAACTACGGACGCGACCGCGACCCCGAGGACCCCGCCTTCAACTTCGTGCGCGACGTCGACTACTGCTCGGGCGCCTGCCTGCTGGTGCGCCGTGAGCTGCTGGCCACCGTGGGAGGCCTCGACCCCCGCTTCGCCCCGGCCTACTACGAGGACACCGACCTGTGCTTCGCCGCCCGGAAGCACGGCTACCGGGTCGTCTACCAACCCCGGGCGGTGGTCTGCCACCTCGAGGGGGCCAGCAACGGCACCGACGTCACCACCGGGGTGAAGCAATACCAGGTCACCAACCAGCGCACCTTCCAGGCCAAGTGGGCGGACGCCCTCGCCCTGCAGGGCGAGCCGGCCCCCGACAGCCCCCGGCTCACCAGCTGGCGGGCCCCGGCCGGACGGGCCCTGGTCATCGACCACCAGATCCCCATGCCCGACCAGGACTCGGGGTCGGTGCGCATGTCGGAGCTGCTGGGCATCCTCACCGACCTCGGCCTCGGGGTCACCTTCGTGCCCCAGAACGGCATCGTGATCCCCCGCTACCGCGACGCCCTGCTGGCCCGCGGCATCGAGGTGCTCACCAGCCCCGCCGACCTCGACCCCCACCTGGCCGCGGTGGGAAGTGCCGTCGGGCTGGTCGTCCTGTCCCGGCCCACCGTGGCCTGGGCCAACTACCCGATGATCCGCTCCCTCCTGCCGTCGACCACCATCGTCTACGACACCGTCGACCTCCACTACCTGCGCGAGCGGGGCCGGGCCGAGCTGGAGGGCGGTGGCGGGGCCGACGATGGGGTGGCGGCCAAGCAGAACGCCGAGTTCCACTACGGCATGGAGCTCACGCTGGCCGGCCTCACCGACCAGACCTGGACGGTCTCCCCCACCGAGCGGGACGCCCTCCTGGCGGAGAATCCCGATCTGAAGGTGGCCGTCGTGCCCAACATCCACCGGGACGAGGCGCCCGGGCCTCCCTTCGACGCTCGTGAGGGGATCCTCTTCGTCGGGAACTACGCCCACCGCCCGAACGTCGACGCCGCCGTCTGGCTGGTCCGTGAGATCCTCCCGCTGGTGCGGGCCGAGCTCCCCGACGTCCCCGTCCACCTGGCCGGCAGCGGCATCACCGACGAGGTCGAGGCCCTGGCCGGCGACGGGGTCGTGGTCCACGGCTGGGTGCCCTCACTGGCGGACCTCTACTCGCGGGTGCGGCTGACCGCCGCTCCCCTCCGGTTCGGCGCCGGTCAGAAGGGCAAGGTCGGCGAGAGCCTGGCCCACGGGGTGCCGGTGGTCACCACCCGGTTCGGGGCCCAGGGCTTCGACCTCCACGACCGCACCGACGCGGTGATGGCCGACAGCGCCGCCGACCTGGCCCGGGCCATCGTCGACGTCCACACCGACCAGCAGTTGTGGTCCCGGCTGTCCGCCAACGGCCGGGAGGCGGTCAGCCGCGACTTCTCACCGGAGAGTGTCCGCCGGTCGGTGAGCCGGATCCTCGCCGACCTCGGCGTCCCGGTGGTGGCCTGAGATGGCCCGCGTCCCCTCGCTGGGAAGCCTCCGGCGCCGACGCCGGGGCGAGGCGACGGCCGGCTCACTCGCCTTCGTCTGCAACATCTGCAGCGCCCCGAACGTGGTCGAACGGGCCGCCATCGGCCGCGAGGTGAAGACCTGTTCGGCCTGCGGCTCGATCCTCCGGTGGCGGAGCATCGTGGCCGCCCTCTCGATCTCCCTGTACGGCCTCTCCGCCCCACTGGGGGAGTTACTGCCCGACAAGGGTGTCCGGGGCCTCGGGATGTCCGACTGGGGCGGCTACGCCGGTCGGCTGGCCGCGCTCTTCTCGTACACCAACACCTTCTACGACGAGGACCCTGTCTTCGACGTCATGGCCCCGGTGCCCGAGCGGGATGCCGGGACCTTCGACTTCGTCATCTCCTCGGACGTGCTCGAGCATGTGGCCCCGCCCTACGAGCAGGCCCTCGCCAACCTGCGTACCCTCCTCAAGCCGGGTGGCGTGCTGATCCTGTCGGTGCCGATGACGATGGACCCGCACACCGTCGAGCACTACCCCGACCTCTACCGGTACGACATCGCCAAGCCGGACGACGAGTACGTCCTGGTCAACCGGACCCGCGATGGCCGGCTCCAGGTCTTCGAGGACCTGGTCTTCCACGAGGGACCGGGCACCACCCTGGAGGTGCGGGTCTTCTCCCTGCCCGAGCTGCTGGACCGCCTGCGGGCAACGGGCTTCGAGGACGTCGGCGTCTTCGACACGGTGGACGAGGAGCACGGGATCATCTGGAACGATCCGTGCAACTGGCCCATCGTGGCCCGCGCTCCCCGCTGAAGCGAACGGTCCCGTTCGGCCCGGGGTGGGGGTGGTAGAACAACCCGATCACCCTGTTGAGCGACCGCCCCGCCGTACTGTCGGACCCGGAGACGGCCCGGCCCTCCATCGACGGCCGGCCCCACGCCGCCTGGCCGAGGCTGGCCGGCCTCTCGCTGGCCATGGTGTCGGTCCGGGTGGCCGTGGGCGTCGCCGTGGCGCTACTGGCCGACGCCACCTTCCCCCACGGTCCCTGGTTCCCGTTCCTCCCCCACGCGTGGGAGTCCCTCTTCGTCCGGTGGGACGCCATTGGCTACCTGACCATCGCCCGGGACGGCTACACCTCCCTGCAGAACCACGCCTTCCTCCCCCTCTACCCCCTGGCCACCCGGGCGCTGTCTCCGGTGTTCGGGTACACGGTGGCCGGGCTGGTGGTGTCCTGGCTCGCCACCGTGCTGGCCGTGTGGGGGGTGATGGAGGTCACCCGGCGGTACGCTTCCGAGCGCACGGCGTGGCTGGCCGGCACCCTACTGCTGTGGAACCCTGCGTCCATCTTTCTGGTGGCCGCCTACCCCGAGGCGGTGCTGGTGGCCGCCATGGCCTGGAGCCTCGAGTACTGCCTGAGGGGGCGGTGGTGGGAGGCGGCCGTCCTGGCCGCACTGGCCGGGGCCACCCTGCCCCAGGGGCTGGCCTCCGGTGTGGTGGTGGCACTGGCAGTCCTCCTGGCCGATCGGTCGGTCCGGGGGGTGGCTGCGGGCCGCCGGCTACGGGCTGGTGTCGCTGGCCGGGATGGCGGGCTACCTCCTGTACTGCCGGGTCACCACCGGCGATGCCCTGGCCATCAGGAAGGCCGACCTCCGCTACTGGGACCTCCACCTCACCTGGCCGTTCCACTCGGTGGTCGACGACCTGACCCGGATGGTGTCGTGGAGGTTCGTGGCCGGTGGGGTGGACACCTCCAGCCAGATGCGGACCGTCTTCGCCCTCGACGCCCTCGACGGCCCTATGCCCTGATGTCGCAAAAACCGCGCCAGGCCGGCCCCGTAGGAGCCTGTCCCCTCCATCCCAACCTTCGCCACCTCGCCGAAACCCTCCAGCCACGAGAGCATTGCCTTGTAGCCGGCGGGGTCCGCTGTGAATCCCTCTGTTCCGAGCAGGCCGCCAACAGGATCGAGCGCGGCGGCAACGTGCACGTCAAGGTGGGTGTCCACGCCGCCGGTGACGGCGCGTGCAGCTTCTACGATGGTCATGGCCATCCCTTCCTTCCTATGTGGTCAAGGGGTGGCACGGCCGTCCCCGATCGGAGCGACGGGCGGTCCGGATTGT
>Ga0075520_1001408_pt1 | contig 11530 bp, 9 predicted proteins | sample NGEPerB_FD_75100 | JGI IMG/M metagenome (GOLD analysis project Ga0075520, IMG submission 75100) | Arctic peat soil microbial communities from the Barrow Environmental Observatory site, Barrow, Alaska, USA - NGEE PermafrostAB12-B | ecosystem: Environmental > Terrestrial > Soil > Wetlands > Peat ... | reverse complement strand
CGTGCGCCACGTGAGAGCAGGGCGCGGGCGGTTTTCTCGCTGGTCTCGCCAGCACCGATGACGAGGACTTCGTGTTCGGCGAGCGAACTGAAAATTTTCTCGGCGAGTTCCACGGCGGCGGACATCACGGACACGCTGCCGCGCTGGATGTTCGTCTCGGTGCGGATGTGCTTGGCGACGTTGAACGCGCGCTGGAACGCCTTGTTCAGCCGCGCGCCGGTGTGCTTATTCGCGAACGCGAGTTCGTAGGCTCGCTTGAGCTGACCGAAGATTTCCGTCTCGCCAATGACCATCGAGTCTAGTCCGCTGGCGACTTTGAAGAGGTGGTGCAAACTGTGCGGCTCGGCGAAACTGTAAAGTTCGTCGCCCAGCGCGCCGTCGAAGGCATGATGCGCGATGAGAAATTTTTTTAATTCTGCAAACGCAGTTTCCGGCGCGAGCGAAGTTGCGGCGTATATCTCCACGCGGTTGCACGTCGAGACGATGACGGCTTCGCTGGCGAGGCTGGATTCGCGCAGCGATTTCAGTGCGCCGGGGATTTTCTCCTCGGCAAAGGCAAAGCGTTCGCGCAGTTCCACTGGCGACGTGCGATGACTCAAACCAATGACGACGACGCTCATGGATGATGCAGGGGCGAATTCAGATTGGTGATCCAAAACGTCAGCAGCAGTAAAACAAACGCGATGATGACGCCGAGGGCGAAGCGGCGGCTGGAGCGTCCGAAAAATTTGTGCGCCACTTGCAGTTCCAGATAGACCAGCCAGAGCAGCGCCGACCAGATGACTTTTGAATCCGTGAAATACGCCGCGCCTTCGGGCCGGGGCAGATGGCGGCCGGCCGCCAGGCCGATGGTGAGCAAAATAAATCCGGCGAACACCAGCCGCGTGGCGACCATTTCGAGCCGCTGGATGGAGGGAAACACCGACAGCACGGCGCGGAGCTTGTTGGCCTTCAAATCGTGGCGTTGCGTGAGAAACATTCCCGCCGCCACCGCGCCGAGGCCGAACGCGCCATAAGCGAGCAGAATCGTCGCCGCGTGCAAACTGGTGAGCCAGTTGGAAAATTCCGGCTTCGGCCCGTGCGGCGGATCGAGCGACGGCATGAGCGCGAACACGCCGACCGCGCACAGCACCGGCGCGGCGAAGGCGCCGAGAAATTTCAGGCGCGGCAAAAGTCCGACGGCGAGGCACGCGAGCGCGAGCGCCCAGAGCAGGAACGTGGTGGCTTCGTAAAGATTGTTGACGGGACAGGCGTCCAGCCGCAGCCCGCGCTTGAACATCGCCGCCGTGTGCAGCGCGAAACCGGCGAGCAGCAGGATAAAATTAACATGGTCGTCCCGGCGAAAACCTTTGCGCCATAGGAAAACCGAATGCAACGTGCTCAAACCATAAACCGCGACGGCGAGCAAAAAGAAATGTCGGTCAGTGAACCAAGCCATGCGGACAGGTTAAATCCAGCAGATGGCGGTGCAAGGCGTAATTGGCTCGTTCCCGCGATGCGTTCTGGTGGGTGCATCGCTGCGGCGATGCACGGCGGTGCGGCAGCACCGCCGTCACCGAATTAGGAACCGACCATTCCCGCATTTGAACTGTCGCTGGTTTGGATTATCGTTGGCTCGTGAAAATTCCCGTTGCGCTCGCCATCTTGTTCGCCAGCGGCTGGCTGGTTCCCGCGCAGACCAATGACATGAGCGTGGATGACGTGCTGGATTCCGTGCAACAGTTCGCGCAGGAAAATCTGGACGATGATGTCCTCAAGGCGTCGCAGTCGGTGGATCGTGAAAAGGTCGGGGATTTTCTCAATCACTTTCAGGATTATCTCAAGGGCGACTATGTGCTGGACGTGGCGCAGTTGAAAGACGCGGCGAACACCATCCTGCCGTTGCTCGACGCGCACGAGGAAACCCAGCCTTACGCGGCGTGGCTGCGCTCGCGGCTGGATTATTTTGACGCGGCGGAAGAATTAAAATCGCTCACGCCGTCACCCAAACCGGAACCGGGCAAACCATTGCCGCCCTTGCCGAATCCATCGTTCAAGACGGAGCAGGAAATCTGGATCAAAAAAGTTTCGCCGCGTCCGTGGCCGAAAGCTGCCGGACAATTTGTGCCGAAACTGAAAACGATTTTCGCGGGCGAAGGCGTGCCGTCCGCGCTGGTGTGGCTGGCGGAAGTGGAATCAAGTTTTGATGCGAGCGCCCGGAGTCCGGCGGGCGCAGTGGGGATGTTTCAACTCATGCCCGCGACGGCGAAACAATACGGCTTGAGCCTGTGGCCGCGCGACCAGCGGCGGCAGACGGAACCCGCCGCGCACGCGGCGGCGCAAAATTTGCGGCAGTTGCACGACCAGTTCGGCGACTGGCGCCTGGCGGTGGCGGCTTACAATTCAGGCGCGGGCACGGTGCAACGATTGTTGCAACGCTACCAGACGACGAGTTACGAGCGCATCGCGCCGCATCTGCCGGCGGAGACGCAGATGTATGTGCCGAAAGTGGAGGCGACCATCCTGCACCGTGAAGGGCTGGAACTGGAGAAATTGAAAATGCCAGCCGGAAAATGATAATTCCGTTTTTTGGTTTTGCGGATGAATGTCCGGCAAATCCCGGCGCGCGGATTTTCAAGGGGACGGTGGACGATGCTGCTTGTCCGTTCCGCCGGACTTGAGCGAATTTGCAAACTCGTAGGCGACGCGTAGTTTCATCAACTCCTCGGCGATGTCCCGCAAACGGGCGTAAAACATATAAATCACCAGGGCCGTGATCAAAAAGCCGCACAGCGAGAATATCGCCACAATCAACTCATTTTGCTGCACACGTTGCATCGCCTGTTCATAGAAGGCTTGTTGTTGGGCCAGTAGGTCGTTTGGATTCATAAAAATTATTCAATGCGGTGTCTGTTGTTGCTGTTGCATGGCTTTGAGCGGTGCCATTGCCTTGTCCATGAAGTGATGGAAAGTGACCCAAATAATTATGGCAAAGATGAGTCCAAACCCTAATCGGACACCCAAGCCAATCAAAGCCGCCTTTTGCCGGCGTTTGATGGTGGCGATGACGGGCGCACCGCATTTGGGACACGTCCGCGCATGGTCGCTGACCTGTCCGCTGCATTCGTGACATTTGATGAGGGACATAAATCAATTTTCTGACATCTTTAATTCGCCTGTGCCTTCAATCCCTTCAATGGAAATGCTCACGGATGATGCCTGAATCTCAAGACAACTAACCGTGACACTTTTGCCGTCAACTTTCACGGCGGTCTGGTCGCCCTTTTCAAAAGTCTTGCCGTTGATGATGGCGAAACGATGTTCGGAAGTGCCGCTGATGCCGGCAAGTTTGATTTTCTGAACCCAAGCTGGTTCCGGCAAATCAGATTTCTTTGGCTGATGCGGGACAAATTTCGCGACGCGCCGGTGTGCTTCTTCAATTTGATTGGCATCCATTTTCAAAATGGCCGCGTCACGGAAGGATGCCCCCGAGTAAACCAAAAATTCAGGTGTAAGATTTTTGGCGGCCAGATCTCCCCATTTATAGGCTTCAATCAAATCCTGTTTCACCAGTTTTCCCTCAAAACAAATCTGTGCGAGGCTGGTTTCTCCTTGTTTGTCGCCTTGATTGGCGGCAAGCGTTGCCCATTTGACGCCCTCATCGAGGACGGCGGCACGCACCTCGGGTTTGACGCCGAAGGTTAGTTGGCCGCGCAAAAGCAGCAAATAGCCCAGCTTTCCCTCGGCGTGGACGTAACCCTGCTCGGCTGCCTTGCGATATAAAACCTCTGCCCGCTTGGGATCTACCTTTTCAGCGAGCTTGTCCTGGGCTGCCGGGTCGCCGGCATCGGCGGCAATTTTAATTTGCTCCAGTGTTGGCGGGATTGGCTGGGCTATGGCATTGATGGCGGTATTAATGAGCAGAATAAGCAGCCATGTCCGCGCATGGTCGCTGACCTGTCCGCTGCTTTCGTGGCATTTCCCATGCTGTTTTATGTGGCGCAATATGCGTCGTAGAGTCTTTTTGTCCATTTGATTTTCCTAATGCTTCACACTAGCCTTTTCGCAATGTGCTCGTCGAGGATTTCCGGCGCGGTCAGGGCGACGATGACTTTGTGGCTGCGCTTGAAGAACGATTCGATCTCCTGCAACGCAGGCGTCCCGCCTGCACGCGGCAGCTGGGACGGCTTGGGCTGCTTTGGCGGCAGATTTCTTTGCCATGCGCGGCGGGATTAGGCCAGCGGCTGGTTGCGGTCAATCCGTGTTCATTCGTGGTTGAAATTTTCCCGGACTTGACGTGACGCGCGCGAAGAAGAACGGGCGACCAGCAAACAAGAGTCCAAACGTTTGCCAGCCGCCCGATGCCCGGAGACATTCCGGACAAATTGAAATGGTTGAGAGTTGAAGGTTGAGTAATGAGGGGAAACCCGTGTTGATGGTTGAGGCTTTTAACCCTCAACCATCAACTTTTGGGGCACACAACTCAACTTACGTGGACATGATAGAACCGGGGCTGGTCCAGTTGCTCGCGCCCGTGCTGCCGCCGATGGCCCGCGCCCGCACGGCATAAGTCGTGCCCGGCACCAGGTTGGGCAGCACAATCCGGCGTGCCTGCGTGGAGATGCCCGCCTCCACCCAAGTCTTGCCGCCGTCCGTGCTGGTCTGCACCTGATACGTCTTGGCATTGCGCACCGGCAGCAACTGGAGGAGCGCCTGCGTGGTGCCGTTGTTCAAGAGGCTCACGATGGCCGTGTCGTCCAGCGGGGAGGAACTGCGGTTGATGCTCACCGGCAGATAGCCGGTGGCCAGCAGCATTTCCATGTCTGTTCCGACGACATTTTCGACGTCGTTCGCGTCGGCGTTGAGCGCATTCGCCACCGCATTAAAGGCCTTGTCCTTGGCCGCCGTTGCCACCGTGCCGCCCGTGATGGTTGCCGCCAGCGCGGTGTTCAAGGCATCCGCCATGGTCTTGATGTCCTTGGGCGCCACCGTCAGTTTCGTGAATACGGCGGGGTCAAGGCTGATGCTGATGTTGCAGGCGAAGGGCACCATCTGCGGTCCGGGATATTTAGAAAAATCCCGTATAATTTTCAGATTTGTTCTCATACTACTAATTGCTTTCTGGACTCTTCTATTTTCAGACGCCCCCGCAGCTTTCGTGCAGTGCAACGTCTTCGGATTTTTATTCAGCACAGGCCATGCCAAGTCTTATCCATATAACCATGTTCAATAAGATAAAAAAGTGTATATTTCTGTCACAAACCTTTGTTTCTCCGTCACGAATCAATATGGCTCGATGAGCAATCAATGAGGATTGATGACCGATCAATATAGGTCGGTGACGAATAAATGAGGATTGATGACCGATCAATATAGGTCGGTGACGAATCAATGAGGATTGATGACCGATCAATATAGGTCGGTGACGAATCAATGAGGATTGATGACCAATCAATATAGGTCGGTGACGAATCAATGAGGGTTGATGACCGACCCTGGAAGCAAAATGGGCAAATTCAGCCAGTCAGGCGCGAAATTGACCGATTTTTGCCAAAAACACCCTTTTCCACCCTCCGGCTTCCGCCTTCCACCATCTGTTTCTGCGATTTCAGCTTTTCCATTCCCGGCCAATTTCAGGACAGCAGGTAAAGAAAAAGGACAGTTGCGAAGATTATATAGGAGCCGATGTGAGGAGGCTCTAATTAAAAACCTGCAATGGGATTAAAATGAGCCTCGTCACCTCGTCTCCTACAAATCAAGGGAGGACGACGAAGCCGCGTCCGGCGCGCCAGAGCATTCGCTTTCCGGCAGGTGCAAACGTCGCGCTGGCGTTTGGCCATGACGCGGCAGGTAGTGGGCGAAATATCATTGCCAAGCATGATGCTTGAATTCTCATGGTGGAGGCTGACGTGTTCCTGCTGGTCCCTAACCGATCATTGGGTTAACCGGTAAAACTTCCGGTTTCCGGAGATAATGTTTGTCACCACATTGTTCGCGTTGACGACAACGGGCGGCGGGGTGTTGATGATCCAGACCGCCAGTGAAAGGTTGGTGGTGGATTGTAACGTGAACCCGGTATAGTTGGTCGGCCACGTCAAAATGACATTGGTTGCGGAACGAATGAGGGTCAGTGGGGGGGCCGCGCTGGCGGATTGCAACGAAAGACTAAACACCGTGCCCCCGCCTCCAGTGCCGCCTGCAGACGTCGTTCCATAGAGGGTGTTGCCCGCTAAAACCAAGCTGCCCATCGGAGTAGCACCATCGTTGTTGTAACCTCCCGCTTCAGGAAGCGTCGTTGCCGTGAAACTGTAAAGGGTGGTAAAACCCGTGCCATCCGTGTTGATTTTGAACACCGTGCCATTGCCCGAACTGCCGCCTTCAGACGTCGTTCCATAAAGCGTTGTGCCCGATAAAGTCAAACTGGTGGTCGGGAATGCTCCATCACTGGCGCCAGAAAAATTATGCAGAGTTGCAAAACCTGACCCATCGGTATTCATGGAGAATACAGTGCCATTGGTGGCACTGCCGCCGTAAATCGCTGTTCCATAAAGGGTGTTCCCCGATAAAACCAAACCTCCACTCGGTTCAGCGCCGCCGCTGTTGGCTGTGTATTGTGCATAAGCATCCGTAGCAGCATCGAATTTACGCAGAACTGTAAACGTCGAACCATCAGTGCTGGCAGAGTAAATAATACCCCCTCCGCCCGTATAATCGCCCCAAGATTCTCCATAAACGATGTTACTGGATAAAACCAATCCACTGTGTGGATTAGACCCTTGGTTGAGAGCGAGGTCATAGAAAACATGCAAGGTCTTAAAACCCGTTCCATCAGTGTTGGCAGAGAACAAAATCCCCTGCCAGTTAACGCCGCTACACGGGGTCGTTCCATACAAGGTGGTGCCTGACAATATTAAACCTTCACGCAGATTTTGGTCGTTGGCATAACCGGAAAAACTATAAAGAACATTAAACCCCGTGCCATCCGTGTTGATTCCAAACATTGTTCCATCATCCGAACCGCCGCCAAGGTCCGTAATCCCATACAAGGTGGTGCCCGATAAAACCAAACTCGTTGCCGGATAAGCTCCATCGCTGTTGGTGCCTCCTGAATAGTAAGGAGCAGAGAACGCTGAAAAATTATGCAAATTAGTAAAGCCAGATCCAGAGGCATCAACAGCGAACAAGGTGCCGGCAGCGTTAGCACCGCCAGACGCAGCCACACCATACAAGGTGTTACCCGATAAGACCAAGCTGGCATACGGATTAGCGCCGTCGCTGTTGTTTCCAGTGGGACCAATTGCCGTGAAACCGTGCAGGGTCTTGAAGGTTTGCGCGGTCACCTGGCCAGCCAGCATCAAGCTGAATCCGGCGATGAGCGCGGGCAGGAGGAACCGATTTTTGATGTGGTTTTTCATGGATGTTTCTTTGGTTGGTTGTTATCGTTACTGGCTTAACCGGTAAAACTTTTGCGCGCCGGAAAGGGGATTGGTCACGGCGTTCTGCCCGGTGACAGTGATCCAGACCGGTGCAGCGAGATTCGTGGTGGATTGCAAATTAAAACCGGTCTCCGGCCACGTCAAAATCACGTTGGTTCCAGAAAGCATTATCGCCAGTTGCGGTGCCAACGACAGACTGAACACCGTGCCCGCGCCTCCATTGCCGCCAGAGCTTGCAACCCCATACAAGGTGTTGCCCGCTAAAATTAAACCGGCTTCCGGTAAAGCTCCGTCGCTATTGGTGCCATTGGAACCAGCGCGAGCCGTGAAAGTATGCAGGGGCATAAAACCTGTGCCATTGGTGTTCAGGGCGAAGAGGGTGCCGCTGATCGCACTGCCGCCGTAGGACGCCGTCCCATACAGCGTGTTGCCCGCCAAAACCAAGCTGGCTTGCGGATCAATTCCGTCGGTGTTGGTATAATTAGGAGCAGGATTGGCCGTGAAGTTATACAGGTTGGTAAAACCCGTGCCATCGGTGTTCAGGGCGAACACGGTGCCCCTGTCTGAATTGCCGCCGCCGAACGCCGTCCCATACAGCGTGCTGCCCGATAAAATCAAGCCGGCTTCTGGATCCTCCCCGTCGGTGTTGGTATAATTAGGAGCAGGATTGGCCGTGAAGCTATACAGGTTGGTGAACCCGGTGCCGTTGGTGTTGACGGCAAACACCGTGCCGTTGCCCGTGCTGCCGCCGCCACGTGCCGTCCCATACAGCGTGCTGCCCGACAAAATCAAGCCGGCTTCTGGATCCTCCCCGTCGGTGTTGGTATAATTAGGAGCAGGATTGGCCGTGAAGCTATACAGGTTGGTAAAGCCCGAACCATCAATGTTAAGCGCGAACACTGTGCCGCTTCCTGAAAAGCCGCCATTTGCTGCCGTCCCAAAAAGGGTCGTGCCCGACAGGATTAATCCGGCACCGGGAAACGCTCCGTCGCGGTTGGTGGTGGGAGCAGGATAAACACCGGGCATTGCCGTGAAAGTATGGAGAATTGAAAAACCGGTGCCATTGGTGTTGAGGGCGAACACCGTGCCGGTGCCATTGGTGCCGCCTCCCGACGCCATGCCATACAGTATGTTGCCTGATAGAATCAGACTGCCAGCGGGATAATCTCCGTCGCGGTTGGTCTGAGGATAAGGCCCAGTGACGGCAGTGAAAACATACAGATTCGTGAAACCCGTGCCATCGGTGTTGACGGCAAACACGGTGCCCGAGCCATTGGTGCTGCCGACCGCCGCCGCCCCATACAAGGTATTGCCCGATATAATCAAGCTGGCCCGTGGAGCAGCTCCGTCACTGTTGGTTATCCTGCTGGAAGCAGTATCAAAACCCTCAAGGGCGAAACTATGCAGGGTCGTGAAGGTCTGCGCTTTCAGACCCGAACTGATGGCCAGTCCGGCAAACAACGCGGTCAGAAGGAATGGAGTTTTAGTGTGAGTTTTCAAAGATATTTTCATGGGTTGATGGCTTGGTTACTGGCTCAACCGATAAAACATCTGTTTGCCGGCGATGGGATTGGTCACGGTGTTCGTGCCGTTGACGGCTACGGGAACCGGCAGATTGGTGTTCCAGCCCGCTGGCGAAACCAAGTTGGTGGTGGATTGCAAAGTGAACCCGGTGAAATTAGCCGGCCACGTCAAAATCACGTTGATTCCAGAAAGCATTATCGCCAGTTGCGGTGCCAACGACAGACTGAACACCGTGCCATTAAATGAATCGCCGCCTTGAGACGCCGTCCCATATAAAGTTTTGCCGGATAAAATCAAACCGCCATTGGGATAAGCCCCGTCGCTATTGGTGGCCAGCGAGCCGGAGGTGGCCGCAAAATTATGCAGATTCGTAAAACCCGTGCCATCGATGTTGAGGGCGAACACGGTGCCCGAGCCATTGGTGCCGCCATCAGACGCCGTCCCATACAAAGTGCCGCCTGATAAAATCAAAGGACCAGTCGGATAGGCGCCGTCGCTGTTGATGTTTAAGTAATCCACGAAAACCGATGATGAGAACTCATGCAGGATCGTAAAACCCGTGCCATTGGTGCTAATGGCGAACACGGTGCCCGAGCCATTCGTGCCGCCATATTCGGCCGTCCCATACAAAGTGCCGCCTAATAAAATCAAGCCGCCATACGGAAAAGCCCCGTCGCTGTTGGTGGCCAGCGAGCCGGAGGTGGCGGTGAAATTATGCAGGTTCGTAAAACCCGTGCAATTGGTATTGAAGGCAAACACAGTGCCCGTGCCATTGGTGCCACCGGCTTGTGCCGTGCCATACAGGATGTTGCCCGATAAAATCAAAGTGCCAGATGGATAAGCTCCGTCACGGTTGGTGGCTGGCGGACCGGAACTAGCCGTGAAAGTATAGAGGTTCGTAAAACCCATGCCATCGGTGTTGAGGGCGAACACGGTGCCCGATCCATTGGTGCTGCCGTCCCTCGCCGTTCCATACAGGGTGTTGCCCGATAAAACCAACCCGGCCAGCGGAAAGGCGCCGTCGCTGTTGGTCCGAGGATAAGGACCAGAGACCAACGGGAAGCTATGGAGGTTCGTAAAACCGGTGCCATCCGTATTGACCCGGAACACCGTGCCACAATCTGAACTGCCGCCTTCATACGCCGTCCCATACAGGTTGGTGCCGGATATAAGCAAACTGGCTCGCGGAGCAGCTCCGTCGCGGTTGGTGCCTGAAACGTAAGCCGTGAAACTATGCAGGTTCGTAAAACTCGAGCCATCAGCATTGACCCGGAACACCGTGCCTTTGTCCGAACTGCCGCCATTGTTCGCCGTCCCATACAAGGTGTTGCCCGATAAAATCAATCCGGCATCCGGATACGCTCCGTCGCTGTTGGTAATGCCTGACAATGCCGTGAAACTATGCAGGGTCGTGAAGGTTTGCGCCGCCGCCGGGCGGGCGGGGAGCAGGTTGAGCGCGGCGATGAACGCGGGCAGCAGGAACCGGTTTTTAATGTTGGTTACCATGGATGGATTTGTTTTTACGGCCGTTTGAAAATGAAGAACTGGCGCGGTTTGGCCGGGCTGACGGGGTTTGTGTAATGGAACTGCCCAGAGCCGCCAAAGATGTTGGTAGCCAGCGCTGTCCAGTTGGTCAACGGAAGCGCCAAGTTGGTGCTCGCCAACATCACGTAGTTGCTGCCCGCCAGTCCGCCAGTCCCGTTGAAGATCAAATTGGTCCCCGACAGGTTGACGATTCCAAACTGGGGCAATCCGCTCCCCGCCACGAGGCTGAAATTCGTGCTGCCATAGTTGGACTGCCAGGAGACAGCCGCCGGGAGCCCGAGACTGGTGAAGTTGCCCGTGAATGAGCCATACGACACGACGTTGAAGGAGGTGCCATTAGTCGGCACATATCCATTGGCCAAGGTGACGTTCAACGCTCCGCCCAAAGGTGCGGGGCCTTGGAACAGGATCTTGGTATAGTTGGTCGCGTTATAAAGCACGACATTCAAACTGCTCCCGGGTTGCAACGACGCCGGGCCATAATACCCCATCCCAATCACGCCTGATTTGGCTATGATCGCGCCCGAGTTTGTCACGAAGGTCGCCACCACCGCGCTTAAGTTGGTGCCGGCACTTTTGATGATTGTGCCTTGATTGACAATATATTCGTGACCGCCGCCATAGGTGGAAAGATATGTGCTGTCGCTGCCTAAATTGATCAACCCGGATGCCTGGTTGATAATGCCTCCTCGATAACTGGCCGAGCCATCGTTATAGGACCAAATCACGGCACGGAAAGCCGGCGGCGGATTCGATACATTGATGGTTCCCGCATTGTTCAGCGGGCCGTATAAGGTGAAATCGGACCCGGACACATTGATGGTGCCGCCGGCAGTCACGGTAAGCGAACCGCCGGAATTGATGGTGCCACCGCCGCCGATAGCATTGACCAACCCACCACTCGCCACAGTCAACACCCCATTCATGAGGGCACCGTTCGCATTCAATACACCACCGTTCCCCACGGTCACCGTCCCATACATGACGGCGTTGCTCACATTCAATATGCCACCGCCCGCCACCGTATAATTTCCATAGACCCCGTT
>Ga0075520_1001406_pt1 | contig 11534 bp, 9 predicted proteins | sample NGEPerB_FD_75100 | JGI IMG/M metagenome (GOLD analysis project Ga0075520, IMG submission 75100) | Arctic peat soil microbial communities from the Barrow Environmental Observatory site, Barrow, Alaska, USA - NGEE PermafrostAB12-B | ecosystem: Environmental > Terrestrial > Soil > Wetlands > Peat ... | reverse complement strand
GCGAAGTCGGGTGTTTGCCCCGGCCCGATGTGATTGAACGGCCTTACCGTGATGACCGACTGTCCATGGCCAAGGAATGCCTGCTCCACCAGGGCCTCGGCCGCAAGCTTGCTGGCGGCGTACGGGGTGAGCGGGGCGGTGGGCGAGTCCTCGCGAAGCGGCAGGCGCGACGGGTCGGTCACAGCTCCATAGACCTCGGCAGAGCTGGTTACCAGCACCCGCGGGTTGGACCCGCATTCCCGGGCCGCAGCCAGCAGGATGGCGGTGCCTATTACGTTGACCTGGAGAACCTGGAGGGGATCGTCCCACGACTTTCCCACGTGGGTGAGCGCAGCCAAGTGATAGATGGCGTCAGGCGCAGCGGCAGTGAGGGCAGTGAGCACCGCAACTGGGTCGATGATGTCCACTTCCCTGTCGATGACGACGACCTCATCGCCGACTTCACGAAGATGGGCGGCAAGCCAGTGGCCTACAAATCCACGACCGCCGGTAATGAGGGAACGCACGTCGGGTCACCCTACTGGGTCAGGTGGGTGTCGCCTGCCAGAGCCCTCAACTCCGGGTCGCCAGGCGATAGGCCTCCATGTGCTTGCTGGCGCTGGCGGCCCAGGTATGCCGGGCGGCGATGTCCAACCCCCGTTGCCTCCGCTCGGCGTCAGGTCCATTCCCGTCCAGCGCCCCGGCCAGCGCCTCACTGAGAGCAACCACATCCCCCGGTGGGACCAGGGTCGCCGAGTCCGCGGTGACTTCCTCCATGGCGGATCCTGACGTGGTGATCAGGTGAGCACCACATGCCATGGCCTCCAACGCCGGGAGGCCGAATCCTTCGTAGAGCGCCGGGTAGACCACCGCCACAGCCGAGCGGAACAGTGCCGGGATGATGTCGTCCTTCACATACCCGGTGCGGATGATCCGATTCCTCATCCCTGACGCGGCCACGGCTTCCTCCACCTGCGACACTCCCCAGCCGGCCCCACCCGCCAGCACCAGTCGAGCCTCGGGATGGCGATCGGCCACCCGGGCGAAGGCATGTACCAGAGTCGGCACATCCTTACGAGGCTCGAGGGTGCCGACAAAAACGAGAAACGGCGTTCCGTCACCGAGTCGGCCGGACCCGCCGGCACCTCCGGATCCCTGGGCCCTCGTGCTGCCGATTCCCAATTCGGACAACCGCGCCGCGTCCGATCCGGGCACGGACTCGACCGGCCGGAAGCGCTCGACATCGACGCCATGGTGGGCCACCACCACGTCGCCATCCACCCGGCACCACCGGGCCAACTCGTCGGCCGTCGCCTGACTCGGACACACCACCACCGCCGCCCGTCGAGCAGCCACCCTGATCGCCCGTTGGAACAACAGCACCTTCGAGCGCTCGTGCCATTGGGGGGCCTCGAAGAAGCTCAGATCGTGAATGGTCACCACTGCCGGCACCTTCGAATGCTCCGGCATCGTGTAGTGGGGCCCGTGATGGACCGCCACCGCCTGGTGTTTGAGCAGCGAAGGGAGGCGGACCTGTTCCCAGCCGAGCCGCAGCGGCCGAAGCTCCGGTGCAACGGTGATGACACCGCTTCCCGGGGTCACGGCTCTCCAGCGGGATCCATCCCGACGTCTGGCGACAACCAGCAGTTCGGCGTCAGGTCGCTGGTCCAGAGCGTGTGCCAACTGGAGGGTGTACTGGCCGGCCCCGACCGGATTGGTCGGCACCGCCGTCACGTCCAGCGACAGGCGCAACCGGTCAACCACGGTGACCCCCGTGCTTGGCGGCTGCCACCTCGTCCCACACCGAAACGTGCCTACCGGCGATCACCGACCAGCGGAGCTCGGCGGCCCGTTGGCGACCAGCCAGCTCGAGGCGGGCACGCACGGCGGTGTCGGTGGCCACCGTCAGGAGTCCGGAAGCGATGGAGTCGGTATCTTGGGGATCGACTTCGAACGCCGCCCCAGCCGTGCTCGGCAACGGACTCGCCACGACGGGCGTGCCGAACACCATGGCCTCGACAGGGGGAAGCCCGAACCCTTCGAGGAGAGGCACATACGCCAGCAATCGGGTCATCGAATAGAGGGCCGACAGCTCCCCGGGGCTGACCATCCCGGCGAGCACCACGCCCGGTTCGGGATTGACCCGCTCGCCCCATCCGGCCGGACCCACCACCACCAGCGACCATGGCTCGGGTAGGGATCCCCGGATACGGCGGTACGCCTCGGTGATCCGAACCAGGTTCTTACGCGGCTCGAGGGTGCCGACACTCAACAAGAATGGCCCGTTCACCCCGAGCCGCTCCAACAGCGCAGCTCCCGCCTCCAGATCGGGTGGGGGAAGGTGGTCGCATCCCATCGGGATCACTCGGATGGCACCTCGGGGCGCTCCAGCCTTTTCGAGGTCGGATGCCACCTCCTCGGCGGGCACGATGAACCGGTCAGCCCGATGAAGTGCTCGCTGCAGCGCAGCTTCGTGCCAGGACCTCCCCCGGAGCGGATAGGCGTCGGGAAGCCGACGCCACAACAGGTCATGAACCGTGGAGACAAGCACGGCGCCTCGTGGCTCGGGGGTGGCCAGCGAAACGGCGTGAACCACATCGAATCCGGCAGGGGCGCCCAACAGACCCCGATCCCACGCCCGGGTCAACGCCGGACCCGGAAGTACCGAACTGCGCACCGGATAGCCGTGCGCGGCAAGTGGGTCACCCCCTCCCCAACCCTTCCGGCCCGGGCGGCTGGCCAGCAGCTCAACTTCGGGCGCATCAGCCGGATCGAGCTCGCCGAGCCCCTGCATGAGACCGCGGGCATAAGTGCCGATCCCGCCAGGGGTGGACCTCCGCAGCTGTTCCACCACCATCAACACCCGGGTCCGGGTCATGGTCGGGCACCTCGTCCTCCCGAGGTCGCCCATGCGTCCCGATAGAGCCGGTCGAGACCCTCCGCGCACTTGGACCAGGTGAAGTCCGCGGCCCGGCGACGACCCCGGGCGACGAGCGCCTCGATGTCGGGGCCGCCGTCGAGGACGTGGGCCAGCGCGGTCGCCAACCCATCTGAGTCTCCGCCCTCGACCAGGAGCGCTCCGTCGAGGACTACCTCGGGGATCGCCCCCACCGAGGTGGACACCACCGGGACACCGGCGGCCATTGCTTGCACTGGCGGGAACCCGAACCCTTCGTACACCGAGGGGTAGGCCAACACAGAAGCCCCACGGAGGGTCGCGTCCAAGGCCGCATCATCGACGTAGCCGAGTCTCACGATCCGATCCCGAACTGGCGAGCCAGCCAGGGCATCCAGAAAAGCGTCCGCGCCCCATCCATCGGCGCCCACGATCACGAGGGCTACATCCCGATGGGCGCGGCTCACCGACGTGAATGCCTTCACCAGGGACGGATAGTCCTTTCGGGGCTCGATAGTCCCTACCGCCACGACATACCGTGAGGTCCCGGCAGGAAGAAGAAAAGGCAGGCTCGACGCGCCCTGTCCATTTCCGGTCCCGCCGTGGCCACCGGTGCCACCCACCAACTCCGGTATGCCATGGTTCACGGCACGGACCCGTTCGGCCTCAATGCCGAACGCCTCGATAACCTCCTCCGCGACGAACTCGGACGGAGTATGGACCCACACTCCGTCATCGACTGCCCTCCGGATCAATGCCGGATAGCGGAGCGTGGAGCGATCGCAGAGTTCGGGGAACCGCACGATGGTGAGATCGTGCACGGTGACCACCCGTGCCGCCCTCCTCGACGGCGGCACAACGAAGTTGGTTCCATGGACCACCTGGTGCGGTCCGATGAACCATTCGACCGGCGGTTGGGACGAGAGGTTCCAGGCCATGTGCAGCGGGCGGGCGGGCATGGCTCGCTGAGAAGTGGACACCCCGGCGGGGACGAGATCAGAGATGGCCTGCCGGCGTCTCCAACTAATGGCGAATGCCGAGACATTGAGATCCGATCGAGAGGCCAGGCCGCCGAGAGCACCGGCGCAAAACGCACCTACCCCGGTCGGACGTCCCAACAGTGGTGTCGCATCGAGGGCAACCGACAACCGGCCTTTGTCGGCAATCGCAGATCGCTCCGTCGGCACCAAGTGAGCCTTGCACATTCACCGGTGCCTACCGACATGCGGGCATGGGACGAGTAGCCTGCCGATCCATGCCCGACTCCACCCACCCACCGTGTGCGGTCGAACCCCGCGGTGGCCTCCGCAACCCTTCTGTCGTGGGCGCCCACCGGTGATCACGGCCCTGGCCGGGGGGGTCGGAGCTGCCCGCATGCTGCGGGGTCTGGCCGAGGTCATGCCTCCCGGCGATATCACCGCCGTCGTGAATACCGGGGACGATACCGTCCTCCACGGTCTCCACATCTCACCCGATTTGGACACGGTGATGTACACATTGGCCGGAGCCATCAATGCCGAGACCGGGTGGGGACTGGCCGGCGAGTCATGGCGGGTGATGGAGTCGCTCGAACGCCTCGGCGGCATCACCTGGTTCAATTTGGGGGACAAGGACCTCGCCACCCACTGCTATCGCACGCAACGTCTCAGCGAAGGCGCCACCCTGAGCGAGGTCACTGCTGAGCTGGCCAGTTCGTGGGGCGTCGACGTCCGCCTTCTTCCGGTCACCGATGACCCCCTCCGCACCCGGATGCAACTGGTGGACGGCCCCGAAGTGAGCTTCCAGGAGTACTTCGTACACCTCCACCATGAGGTGGCCGTCGCCAGCGTGCGCTTCGAAGGGTCTGCCTCGACCCAGCCCGGTCCACGAGTGCTCGAGGCCCTTTCCGGCTCGGACGTCATCGTGGTCTGTCCCTCCAACCCGGTGGTCTCCATCGACCCACTTCTCGCCGTTCCCGGGGTCCTCGACTCTCTGCTGGCGAGACGCGACGACATTGTCGGGGTGTCCCCCATCGTGGCCGGCGCGGCATTGAAGGGACCGGCAGACCGATTGCTGGCCGAGCTCGGGTTTGAGCCATCGGTGGTCGGAGTGGCCAAGTGGTACGCACCGTGGATGGGGACTCTGGTGATCGACCAAGCTGATTCCGCCCTGCAGCACGCCGTCGAAGCGGTGGGGATCCGTTGCATGGTGACCAACACCGTGATGTCGACTCTCGAACTTTCAGCCGACCTCGCCAGGACGGTACTCCATGCCACCCGGTGACGTACACGGCAGTGGCACGGTCCTGGGCCACGGATCCCTGGCCATCTACCCGGTCACCGGACTGGCCGAGATTGTGCCCGGTGACGACCTCGCCGGTCTCCTGATGGATGCGGTGACCCACGTCGCCACCGGCGACCACCTCGCTCCGGTTCGCCTGACCGACGGGGATGTCCTGGTGGTCACCCAAAAGGTGGTGTCAAAGGCCGAAGACCGCCTGGTCCACATCGACCCCGGTGACCCCGGCGCCAAGCAACGCCTGGTCGAAGAAGAGTCGGTCCGCATCGTTCGACGCCGGGGAGACCTTCTGATCACCGAAACGAAACACGGCTTCATCTGCGCCAACGCCGGTGTGGATCTGTCGAACGTCGAGGAGGGTACTGCCGCGTTGCTGCCGATCGATCCCGATCGCTCGGCCCGACGCATCCGCGAGGCGCTGGAGCATCGGCACGGAGTCTCGGTCGGAGTGATCATTTCGGACACGTTCGGCCGTACCTGGCGGCGTGGGGTCACCGACGTCGCCATCGGCATCGCCGGCATCGCCGGCGTGGTGGATCTGCGTGGAACACCCGACGCCACCGGCCGGGTACTCGAGGCCACCGAGGTGTGCATCGCCGATGAGCTGGCTTCCGCGGCTGAACTGGTGATGGGTAAGGATCGCGGCATTCCCGCCGCGGTGATCCGTGGGGTTGACCCCCGATGGCTGCGGTTTGCGTCGGTGGCAGCCGAGATCATCCGACCACCGGATGAAGACCTGTTCCGCTGATCGTTTCAGCCGACCCCAACCAGGTCCACCACGAAGACGAGCGTCTCGTTGGGCCCGATGGCGCCACCGGCGCCTCGTTCGCCGTATCCGAGATGGGGTGGAATGGTGAGGCGTCGGCGTCCTCCGACTTTCATGCCGGCGACGCCCTGATCCCAACCCGAGATGACGTGCCCGGCGCCCAAGGGGAACGAAAAATGCTCACCCCGATTCCACGAGGAGTCGAATTCGCTCCCCGTCGACCATGAGACGCCGACATAGTGCACCTTGACCGGCGAGCCGGCCACCGCATCGGGGCCGTCACCGACCTCGATGTCCTCGACGAGCAGGCCGGTGGGTGGTGCCCCGTCGGGAATGGTCACAGTGGGTTTGGTGTCAGATGCCATGACCACGACTGTATGCGCTCAAAGAGCCCGTGGTGACCCAACCGGACAGTTGGTCAGCGGCCTCGGCGCCCACCAGCGCCGACGGCTTGCTGCGCCCCACCCGCATGCCCAGCGTGGGCGTGAGAGTGCGATCCGCTGCCGGGCTTTCCCCCACTGCCCTTGCCGCTGGCGGAATGGCCACGAGCCCCCGAGGGCTTGGCACCGGGCTTGCCCGTCTTGCTCCACCCACCCGCACTCGCAGGCTTCTTCTTGTGGCCACCACCGGTGCCGTTGCGATCAGGACTGCCTTCCGACGGTCCCCGGTCGGACCCGTTGACCCTCGAACCTTTGCCGGCACCACGACTCGATGCCGGGCGCTGCTTCCACGGCCTACCGGTGCGGGTCGACCCGTTCGAGGACTCAGAGCGACCGGAGCCATGGCGGTCGGAGCCATTGGCCGAGCCATTGGCCGAACCATTAGCGCCGGCGTGCTCTTTGCGGGGCTTCCGCTGGGGCGGTGCACCCAGGACGTCGGCGATCTTCGACATGTCCGGAACATCCAAACCTGCCGGCATGCCCAGGTCTCGTTGGATCCGCTTTACAGCGCCGGTCTTGTCAGGGGTGACGAAGCTGACGACCACTCCGATGGCTCCGGCCCGGGCAGTTCGGCCCGAGCGGTGCACGTAGTCCTTGGAGTCTGTCGGAGGGTCGAAGTGGACCACCGCATTCACCCCGTCGACGTGGATCCCACGAGCGGCCACGTCGGTGGCGACCAACGCATCGACCGAACCCTGGACAAACGACTCGAGCGCCCGCTCCCGTTGTTTTTGACTCCGGTCGCCGTGAATAGCAGCAGCCCGAACGCCTCGTTGATCGAGCTGACGAGCGATCCGATCCGTACTGTGCTTGGTCCGGCAGAACACGATGGTCGGGCCCGAGGCCGCGGCAATCGATGCTGTCGTCTCGACTCGATCGCCCGACGACACTCTCCAGAAGAGATGCACAGCTTCGCTGGCATCCTCTTCGGCTTCGAGTTCATGTCGTACAGGATCCTTTTGGTACCGCTTCACCAGGACATCGATGTCCCCGTCCAAGGTGGCCGAAAAGAGGAGTGTCTGACGGGTACTCGGGGTCTTGTCGAGTAGCCGACGTACATCGGGGAGAAACCCCATGTCCGCCATCCGGTCCGCCTCGTCGATGACCACTATCTCGATGGCATCAAGCCGGATGCTGCCCCGCTCGATCAGGTCGCCCAAACGGCCCGGGCACGCGACCGCGATGTCGACGCCGCGGGAGAGGGACTTGAGCTGGGGCCCGTAGCCGACACCGCCGTAGAACGTCTCCACCCGGAGGTTCCGGGAGGTGCAGAGGGTGGCCAGTTCCGAGGCGACCTGGGAACAGAGCTCACGGGTCGGGGTAAGGACGAGCATCCGGGGATGCTTCGGACGGGCTGGTTTCCCAGTCAGACGGGCCACGGCTCCAATTCCGAAGGCAAGTGTCTTGCCCGATCCCGTAGGAGCCTTGCCGCAGACGTCGCGGCCGGCCATGGCGTCGACGACGGTGGCGGACTGGATGGGAAAGGGCGTAATGATCGATCGCGCTTTCAGCGCGGCGACAATGTCTGAGGGCACGCCAAGATCGGCGAACGAAGGTTGGGGCAGGGACATGGAAGCGCTTTCATGCGACAGTGGGGGACGACGGGGAGAAACCCCGACCGTGGCCTGTCGCGAAAGTAAGGCGCACCAGGACCTCATCAGTGTAGTACCTAACGCCTCGGTGCGAACGCACTCCGCTTGATCTCATCCAAAATGCCGTGATCGAGCGTGCATCTGGTCGGTTGTGAACCACGGAAACGGCCTCTCAGAGGTGGATCCGATCCTGCAACTGTCGATTCCTATGCACGATCTGGCCGAGGCACGACGGTTGGCACTACGGGATGAGCTGTACGAAGAGCGGCATGCAGCCACGATTGTGGCTCCGCTTCGTAGGGGTGGTGTCGCCAAATTGCGCTTGGTCTTCCGCCAGCCTGGCTCGATTGGTCTACCCATATTGCCGCGGCTTGCCTGTAGGTGGTCGGCGTGGCCCAGGGTTCCAATTCCTGGCAGTCGTAGGCATTGGAGAAACCAGGCGAAGTCAAACCGAGTCCGCCGCCATGCCGTCCAACTGAACGCAGCCAGTTCGTGCAAGTCCCGCTGATCCGTGCCACACTCCCTTCTCCATTGCGGGGAGGTCTCGTCGTGGGGCACAGGGGGAAATATGAGCGACACCTCGCAAGGACCGGGATGGTGGAAGGCTTCCGATGGTAAGTGGTACCCGCCTGAATCTGCGGCCACTCCTCTAGCCCCTGCCCCTGCTCCGCCTGTGGGCGGCGGCGTGCCTCCGGGACCTGGATACTGGCGGGCGACGGACGGGAACTGGTATCCGCCACAAGCGCCTCCTGGCATGGCGGTGAAGAAGTTCTACACCCGAGTCTGGTTCTGGCTCCTCGTGATTGTCGCACTGGGGATCGGCGGTTGCGTGACCGTCATCAGCGTGGCAACAGTCGCGGTCAACAAGGCCAACACTACGGTGCACGCGGTTGTTTACTCGGTCACCGGATCGGGCACCGCTGACATCACATACGACGCATTCAGCCACGGGAACAGCGGTAGCTCACAGAACAACAACGTGACGCTTCCCTGGACCAAGACTGTAACGGGAAGCGGCATCTTCGCCCTTTACAGCGTGGATGGGACGCTGTCGTCCGGTGGAACTGTCACCTGCACAATCACAGTCGACGGAAAGCAGGTCGCAACCAACACGTCGACCGGCCAGTTCGCCTCAGCGGTCTGCACGGCCAGCGCTCCCTGACCGCCGATTAGGCAGCCACCTCAAAGCTGAACGGCAAGTCGAATCGTCGGTTCCATTCAGGGCCAGGAGCGTCGGTGTCATCCTCGGAACCGACGAACTCGCCCCGCTCGTGGACCGCGTGAACAGACACGACATTCGCTGTCTTGATCCCTTGGGCACCGAGTGCTCCGGCACGCCGACCGAGCAACGGGAAGGGAAGGGAAGGTCCGGGATCCGAGTGGCAGCCCCATCGAGATCAAGGCGTCCGTAGCTCGGGAGGCCTCCCTCGCCGCGGCGGGCCGTCCCTCCGGTCGACCCATCGTTTCGCGATGAGCAAAGCCCGGCCAAACTCGGATTCAATCGCCGGAAGCGCTGATCCGTTCGCTTATGAAGTCGAGCACCGCGGCGGTGCCGGTTCCGAGCCCGGTCCAGGGTTTCCACCCAAGGTGGATGCCGGCACGCCCGGGATCGAGGCTGTTCCGGAGGAGTTCGCCGGGACGCGACGGTGCGTGCTCAACCGGAACGCTGACACCGGCTTGGGTCGACAGTTCGCGGAGAAGTTCGTTGACCGAGGTCTCTCGACCGGTGCCGATATTGCACACCAGCCCTCCCCCTTTGGTCGCCCCGCGCACGAAGGCGTCCACCACATCATCGACATAGACGAAATCGCGGGTCTGCTCCCCATTCCCGAAGATGGTGATCGGATGTCCCCGCAGCAGGCGCTCAGCGAAGATCGATACCACGCCAGCCTCACCGTGAGGATCTTGGCGGGGGCCGTACACATTGGCCAGGGCTAGCGCCGCGAATTCCAGCGCGTGCAGGTCCCGGTAGGCGACCAGATAGTCGATGGCGGCCTTCTTCGACACGCCATACGGCGACAACGGCCGATGTGGGAGCGACTCCTTGATCGGTAGATCGGCAGCATCAGGGTCCCCGTAGAGGGTTCCGCCACTGGCTGCAAAGACCACCCGGGTGACACCGGACGTGCGGGCTCCTTCAAGGATTCGCAGGGTGCCGAGCAGATTGACATCAGCATCGAAGATCGGTTGCGCAATGGACACACGGACATCGGCCTGGGCGGCGAGATGAAAGACGACCTCGGGGTGCCGGCGGTTCATCAGGTCCACCACTTCGGACGACCGGACATCGAGGTTGTTCACCCGCAGACGATGCCCGGCCGTCGCCCGGGACTCCGCCAGATTGGACAAGGATCCGGTCGAAAGGTCATCCACGACATCGACGGAGTGACCTTCGGCAAGCAATCGATCAACCAGAGTCGAGCCAATGAACCCGGCGCCTCCGGTGACCAGGGTGTGCACCCGTTTAGGCCCCGGCCGGTACGCGGCCACCGTCGACGACGGTGCCCGACGCCGTCACGACGCCAGCTCCGATCACCGACAGCGGTTGGATGACACACCGTTGACCGATGATGGCATCGGGTCCGATGATCGAACCTTCGACTGTTGCCTTGGCGGCGACTCGGGCACCGGAAAGCAACACGGACCCCAGTACGGAAGCACCCTCTTCGATCACCGCTCCATGGCCGACCACTGACCTGTCGACGACGGCGCCTGCGTCGATCAGGGCCCCTTCGCCCACCAGCGAACGAGTAACCGAGATGCTCGCCACGTCCACTTCTCCGATCCGCCACACCCCCTCACCCAGGGAGTCGTCTTCGACAGCATCAGGAGCCGGTGGGATATTGCGCCGGCCGAGCAGTAGATCGGCGTGGGCCCGGAGATAGGCGTCCGGCGTACCGGCGTCGATCCAGTACGCCTCCGAGCCCTGGGCATAGACGGACCCGGCCTCCACCAGTTGCGGGAAAGTCTCCCGTTCGATGGACACTCGGCGCCCCTCGGGAATCCGTCCGAGCACCGTCGGTTCGAGCACGTAGGTCCCGGCGTTGATCAGATTGGTCGGGATCTCGTCCCGGGGGGGCTTCTCAATGAACGCCTGCACCCTCCCGTCGGGGTCGGTGGGCACCACGCCGAACGCAGAGGGATCGTCCACCGGGGTGAGGCTGATGGTGGCCTCCGACCCGTGCTCCCTATGGAAGGCGATGAGTGCACTGATATCCAGATCGGTGAGGACATCTCCATTCACCACCAAAAAGGTGTCGTCGATCCCGACATGGTCGGCAGCGAATCGGATGGCTCCAGCGGTATCGAGAGGTGTGGGCTCCACCGCATAGGAGAGACGAATGCCGGCGACGGTCCCGTCCGGATAGGCGTTGATGAAGGCATCAGGTCGGTATCCGAGCGAAAGAACCGCGTCGTCGACCCCATGGGCGGCCAAGTGGCCGAGGACCCGTTCGATCATCGGATGCTCCACGATGGGGAGCATCTGCTTCGGAGTGGTCAAGGTCAGAGGACGGAGCCGGGTCCCCTCGCCGCCCACGAGGACGACGGCCCTCACGGGGAGGTTCCACCAGAGTGCTTCACGG